>Ga0255783_10000114_pt1 | contig 87125 bp, 80 predicted proteins | sample 011ome_22_FD_179981 | JGI IMG/M metagenome (GOLD analysis project Ga0255783, IMG submission 179981) | Coastal salt marsh microbial communities from the Groves Creek Marsh, Skidaway Island, Georgia - 011507BT metaG (version 2) | ecosystem: Environmental > Aquatic > Marine > Intertidal zone >... | reverse complement strand
GCAGTTGGTTGGACTTCGATGTATCCGCCGGACGCGAAAAATATCTCTTCCTCGCCGCCTTCTAAAATCAGCCTGACCGGCCCAGGCTTGATACCGCTCAAAAGTGGCGCATGGCCGGGCTTAATGCCTAGCTCGCCTAGACTACCGGTTGCGACGACCATTTCGATTAAGCCAGAAAAAATTTCCTGCTCCGCGCTGACTATGCTGCAATGTACCGTTGTCGCCATATTCGTATCCTTTAGGTCAGCGAGGCCGTTTACAGGTTCTTCGCTTTCTCAATGGCTTGCTCAATGCTGCCAACCATACTAAAGGCGGCTTCCGGCAAATCGTCATAATCGCCTTCTAAGATGCCCTTAAAGCTTCTAATGGTATCGGACAAGGGTACATAAACGCCTGGGGTACCTGTAAAGACCTCAGCCACGTGCATTGGTTGAGAGAAAAACTGACTAATTTTACGCGCCCGATACACCGTAAGCTTGTCCTCTTCGGACAATTCATCCATCCCTAGGATCGCGATGATGTCCTTTAGCTCCTTGTATTTTTGGAGCACGCTCTGCACACCCTGTGCAACATCGTAATGTTCTTGGCCGACGACCAAAGGGTCCAGCTGACGAGAGGTAGAATCTAATGGGTCGACCGCTGGATAAATACCCAACGACGCAATATCACGAGACAGCGTTACCGTTGAATCAAGATGCGCAAAGGTCGTTGCAGGCGATGGATCTGTCAAGTCGTCAGCAGGCACGTAGACTGCCTGAATAGAGGTAATAGACCCTGACTTTGTGGTGGTAATCCGCTCTTGTAGAACACCCATCTCTTCAGCCAATGTCGGCTGGTACCCTACCGCCGAAGGCATACGGCCTAAGAGCGCTGAAACTTCCGTACCCGCCAGTGTATAGCGATAGATATTGTCAACAAATAGCAAAACATCCTTGCCTTCATCGCGGAATTTTTCTGCCATGGTTAAGCCAGAGAGCGCCACTCTAAGCCGGTTGCCGGGTGGCTCATTCATTTGGCCGAATACCATTGAGATCTTATCGAGTACTCCCGCTTCTGCCATCTCGTGATAGAAGTCATTCCCTTCTCGCGTGCGCTCACCAACGCCGGCAAACACCGACAGCCCGCTATGTTCCTTGGCGATATTGTTAATCAACTCCAGCATGGTCACTGTTTTACCGACGCCAGCACCACCGAACAGACCCACCTTGCCGCCTTTAGCAAAGGGACAAATTAGATCAATGACTTTTACGCCCGTCTCAAGCAGGTCTCGCCCGCCCGCTTGCTCTTCATAAGAGGGCGGATCTCTGTGGATCGCCATCCGAGTCTTTTCACCGATAGGACCCTTCTCATCGATCGGATTACCCAATACATCCATGATTCGGCCAAGCGTTTCCTCGCCAACTGGCACCATAATGGGCTCATTGGTATTAGTGACCTCAAGCCCACGACTCACCCCTTCCGAGCTTCCCATCGCAATGGTCCTGACCACACCATCACCGAGTTGTTGCTGCACTTCGAGCGTTAAATCGTTGCTCGGTACGACCAGTGCGTCATAAACACTGGGCACGTCTTCTCTGGGAAATTCTACGTCGATTACAGCGCCAATGACTTGAACGATTCGTCCACTACCCATGATGTATCCTCTTTTGTTTTCCTGCGACGCCGCTTTATACCGCTGCGGCCCCACCTACGATTTCTGAAATTTCCTGTGTGATCGCGGCTTGTCGAGCATTATTCATAATGAGCTCTAACTCATCGATCAGCTCGCCAGCGTTTTCCGTTGCGCTTTTCATCGCCACCATTTTCGCTGCTTGTTCACAGGCGACATTTTCAACCACAGCTTGATAAACCTGAGACTCTAAATAGCGCGTAATCAGCCCTTCGATCAGCTCACCCGCGTCCGGCTCATACAAGTAGTCCCATCGATGCTGCAACGTTTCATCTTGCATCGGGTCCAAGGGTACCAATTGCGAAACGGTCGGCTGCTGTACCATGGTATTTACGAAGACATTGTTCGCCAGAAATATCTTGTCGACGTTGCCAGCTTCAAAAGCGTCGAGCATCACTTTGATGCTACCAATTAAATCTTCCACTGCGGGTGTCTCGCTGAGATGCTGACTCGCTGCAAGCACTCGGCCGCCGTAAGCTCTAAAAAATTGCACACCTTTATTACCGATTAAACAAAGGTCTGCCTCAACGCCATTATCCGCCCAGGCCTTCATATGCTGGATCGTTGCCTTTAGGAGGTTAACGTTCAAACCACCACACAGCCCTTTGTCGGTAGTCACAACGATATATCCGATTCGGTTGACCTCTCGCTCCCGCATGAACTGATGCGGGTATTCACTGGAGGCGTTGGCCATGTGACTAATCACCGAGCGAATCTGATCCGAATAAGGCCGCCCACGGCTCATTCGATCTTGGGCTTTACGCATCTTACTGGCAGCAACCATCTGCATCGCGCTGGTAATTTTCTGCGTATTTTTAATACTGCCGATTTGTTTTCTGAGCTCTTTTGCGTTCGCCATAACGTGCTCTACCTAATTGATCAAACCGATTTAGTAGGTTTGGGTCTTCATAAAGGTTTCGATTGCCGTGCGCATGGTTTCAATAACCTCGTCAGTGTAAGCCCCTTCGGCATCCACCTGTTGCATGAAATCGCCATGTTCCGAGTGCATGTAACTCAGCAACGCTGCCTCAAAATCGAGGACTTTATCTACCGGGACGTCTGCTAAAAAGCGTTCGTTCGCAGCAAATAACACAACGCCCATCTCAGAAACCGTCATCGGCGCATACTGCTTTTGCTTCATTAACTCATTAATCCGCTCGCCATGCTCTAACTGTCTACGAGTGGCCTCATCTAGATCGGAGGCAAACTGAGAGAATGCCGCCAGTTCTCGATACTGCGCCAGAGCAAGCTTAATGCCCCCCGAAATCTTTGACATAAATTTAACCTGAGCATCACCACCCACTCGTGAGACGGAGATCCCTGGATTCATCGCGGGACGCTCGCCAGAATTAAACTTATCTGACTCTAAGAAAATCTGGCCATCGGTGATCGAAATTACGTTGGTTGGAACGAAAGCTGACACATCGCCGGCTTGGGTTTCAATGATGGGTAGTGCCGTCAGCGAGCCAGTTTGCCCCTTGACTGCCCCACCCGTCATTTGCTCGACATAGTCTGCATTTACACGAGCCGCTCTCTCGAGTAACCGAGAGTGCAGATAAAACACATCTCCTGGGTAGGCCTCTCGTCCTGGTGGACGACGGAGTAACAAGGAAATCTGCCTGTAAGCCCAAGCTTGCTTGGTTAAGTCGTCATAAATTATCAGAGCGTCCTCACCGATATCTCGGAAATATTCGCCCATCGTGCAACCCGAATAGGGCGCTATGTACTGCATCGGCGCAGGATCAGAAGCGCCAGCTGCGACAATAATCGTATTTTCCATTGCGCCATGTTCTTCTAACGTTCGCACGACGTTGGCGATGGATGAAAACTTTTGTCCAATAGCGACGTAGACGCATTTAATCCCTGATTTCTGCTGATTAATGATGGCATCAATCGCGATCGCAGTTTTGCCGGTCTGGCGATCACCGATAATCAGCTCCCGCTGACCTCGCCCGACTGGGATCATCGAATCAATACACTTAAGGCCTGTTTGGACCGGTTGGTCAACATGCTGACGCGCAATAACCCCTGGCGCTACCTTTTCGACTGGTGAGGTTTGCTTAGCATTAATCGGTCCTTTGCCATCGATAGGATTACCGAGCGCGTCAACCACTCGACCAAGCAATTCGGGTCCCGTTGGAACTTCTAAAATTCGGCCTGTACATCGAGCGGTTTGACCTTCTTTCAGGGCTTTGTAATCGCCCAGAACTACGGCTCCGACCGAGTCACGTTCTAAGTTGAGCGCAAAACCGAAGAGATTGCCGGGAAACTCAATCATTTCGCCGTTCTGGACGTCAGCGAGCCCGTGGATTCGGACAATACCGTCCGATACACTCACAATTGTGCCTTCGTTGCGGGCTTCTGAGGTCACATCTAAACGCGCTATGCGCTGTTTGATGATGTCGCTTATTTCCGATGGATTCAGTTGTTGCATATTATGAGCCTCAAAAGTTCTATTTTACTGTAGCGTGCCGGCAAGCTTTTCTAATTTGCCTCGAACAGAGTCATCGATCACGGTGTCTTCTGTTCGAATGACAACACCTCCGAGCAATGCGCTGTCGGTGTAGGTTTCTAATGCTACGGTTCTTTCTAATCTTCGGTGAAGCGCTTCTTTCAGCGTTGTTTGCTCGGAATCTGACATCTCGTAAGCGCTGGTCACGGAGACGTCAATGGTCTTTTCATGGTTGGCCTTGAGCACATCAAACTGCTCTGCAATCACAGGTAGCAACGTCAAGCGATCATATTCCGCTAAGACTCGAACAAAATTCGAGCCTTCTGGTGACAAATCCCCCTCGAGCAAATCAACCAGGACTGCTGCTGCAGCGGCTCCGCTTAACGCCGGATCCTCAAGCCGTGCCTCGACCTCTGGCGACTGAACGGCCGCGCTCAGAAGCTTCATCATCACCGCCCATTGCCCTAGCTGACCTAGGTCAAGCGCCGTGCTGAAAGCGGCTCGGGCGTAGGGTCTTGCAACTGTTGCTAATTCTGCTTCAGCCATTAAAAAACCCCTACAACGATTGCGAAAGCTTGGTCAGCATCGCCTCATGAGCTGAACGATCGATCGACTGACTCAAGATTTTTTCAGCACCTTCTACCGCTAGTTCGCTAACTCGCTCACGCAAGGCTTCTCTAGCACGATTAATTTCCTGGTCGATCGCTTCTTGAGCACCATCAACAATCCGCTGAGCTTCCTCTTTGGCCTGATCTTTAGCTTCGTCGACAATCTGGTTCGCTCGGCTTCTGGCCTGACTGATCAACTCGCTCGCTTCCCGTTTGGCGGCCTCTAGCTCATTGGCCGCCGATTCGTTGGCTTGGAGCAACTGCTGCTCAGCTTTTGATGCGTTTTCAAGGCCATCTGAAATGGTTTTCTGACGAGTCCTCATCACTTCCGTCAAAGGCGGCCAAACGTACCGCATGCAAAAGAGGACAAACATCACAAAAGCGATCAGCTGGCCAAGCATAGTAAGATTAATATTCAAGCGTCACCTCTTCGATGATCGATAAATCGATGTCAATTAGAGTGCAAAAATCATATACAAAGAGATGCCGACCCCGATGATGGGCACCGCGTCTACGAGTGCGAGCACGATGAATAACTGGGTCAGAAGCATAGGTTGCAATTCCGGCTGGCGCGCGACCCCTTCCAAATACTTGCCGCCTAACATACCGATACCCACACCACTACCGATTGCCGCTAGACCCATCAAAATACCACCGGCCATAAAAATTAGCGCTTGTGCTTCATCCATGTGTAACTCCTCGTTTACTTTAATTCGAACGTTTAGTGCTCACCTGTATCATGGGCCTGCGTCAAATAGACGATGGTCAAAATCATGAACACAAATGCTTGTAACCCAATTATTAAAATGTGGAAAATTGCCCAAGGTAAAGACAGCGCCCATTGCGCGTAAAACGGCAGAAGCGCGATAAGGATAAAGATCATCTCCCCGGCGTATAAATTGCCAAACAGTCTCAAGCCGTGGGACAAGGGCTTTGCCAACATATCAACCGTCTCTAAGATCAAGTTAAACCAATACATCGACCAATGGGGAATCGGATGGGTTACTAGGCTTGCACCAAACTTGATGGGACCTTTGATTTTAAAGTTGTAATACAGCACCAAAAAAAACACACCGATACTCATTCCTAACGTTGCATTAGGGTCGGTGGTAGCAACAATTTTAAAGTACGGCACGCCAGCCAATTGCGCTGCGTGCGGAATAAAATCCACGGGTATCAGATCCATCAGGTTCATCAAAAAAACCCAGACCAAGATGGTCAACGACAGCGGACCAATCAGCGCATTCGGCCGATTTCCAAAGACCTGCGCAATATTGGTCTCAACAAAATCGACGGCCATTTCACACATGTTTTGGAGCGCACCCGGCACGCCAGCGGTTGCACGTCTCGCGGCGGTGATAAATAGACCCAAAAACACAAAACCCAAACCAACAGACCAAATCATGGTGTCCAGATTGATCGCGTAGAAACCCATTTCCGCGATGTCCTCTGCACTATGGGCAATGCCCCAGGAGCCATCCGCGAACCGCCCATAGGTCAAGTTCGTCAAATGATGCTGGATATATTCCTGCGATGTGACCGTTCCACTGCTAGCCATAGCGACCCTAACCCCTGTTTTCTGGATACCCTGCTGTATCCTGTCAACAAAAAACGCCCAAAGAGCTCAATCATTGCCCCGAGTTCTTAGCCGGTTGGCTCGCTGTAAGGCGCCAACCATCCAAGACACCTGACTCAAAACCATTGCCAACCCTAATGCTAGCAACTCTAAGTCTGCCCATAGAGCCAGCAAGCCTGCGACTGCTGCAACCCAGATACCCCACTTGGTTACCTGTGACCACCAGAGCGCTTCGCTGCCCCAGAGGCTCAACATCCGGCCTTGGACGCTGGTCGCACCGCCTGCGATCACCACCCCTAGCAACCAAGACACCGCTACATCAGAGGAAACCACGGCTCCAAGCCCCATTCCTACGATTAACAAGACACTATGGCTTACTAAAGCGCCTTGCGCCCAATGGTTTTGCATCGTTACTATCGCTTGACTCTCACGTTTTAAGCTCGCATCGGCGGAGGCTTGCTTTGCGTGCCAGTGCTCACGAAAATCGGCGGGCAGAGTATAGAGATATTCACGAGGCGCTTCAACTTATCTCGCTAGGCACGTGGTATTTTTTTCTACAATCATGAAAACCGGTCAAAACGGTTCGCTTCCAGTAAAACCGCTTTTGCTGAGCACACCTTCAAGCTCTTCCAAAGAGTTGTAGGTAATAACTAACTCACCTTTTCGCTGACCTCTTTTCTTAATTTTCACCGTTTGGCCAAAATAGGTACCTAAACGCTGCTCTAAAAGGGCGACATCAGGATCCCGGGATGGCTCTGCGTGACTTATTGGTTTAGTCGTGAGCATCCGTTTAACCAACGCTTCAGCTTGTCGGACCGTCAAGCCTTTTGCGACTATCTCACGAGCCAGCGAGGCTTGGGCTTCTGCCTCGAGCGTTAATAAGGCTCTAGCATGCCCCATCTCTAAATCACCCTTTGCTAAAAATTCTGCTGCGGTGGGACCTAATTTCGACAATCGAATCGCATTAGAAACCGCGGCTCGACTCTTGCCAACAGCGTCGGCAACCAATTGATGCGTCAACGAAAACTCATCAACCAGACGCGCAAAAGCGAGCGCCTCATCTAAAGGGTTTAGATCCTCACGTTGAATATTCTCGATGATCGCCATGGCTAGTTGATTTTCCGGGGATGCGTCACGAAGTAGACATGGGACACGATCGAGCCCGGCAATTTGAGCCGCTCGCCAGCGGCGCTCACCAGCAATCAGTTCGTATTTCTGCGCTGCGACCTCTTTCACAACTAAAGGCTGCATGATGCCATGGGTCTCGATGGACCGCGCTAACTCTTGTAAGGACTCCGGTTCAAAATGCCGACGAGGTTGAAACCGCCCCGGCTGAAGCCACTCTATGGGAATTTGCTGTAAGCCCTCTCGGTCATTTGATCCTGTGCTTTTGCTAGTTTCGTCACCCGAAACAGAATCAGAACCAGCAGAGGGTCCGAGCAAAGCATCTAAACCTCGACCAAGACCTCTTTTTTTAGCTGCCATATTGATATCCCCTGTACCTCATGCTACCGACTCAATTCCGTTCAGTAACTGAATGGGTTTTGGTTTTCTTTGCGCTTGAAATCCAACTTATACATCAGCCGCAACACCCTTAGCAGAATGCCTGCGAACCATTTCACCTGCCAAGGCGAGATAAGCTCTAGCGCCCGCTGAGGCGGCATCATATTCCACGATCGGCAGGCCGTGGCTCGGCGCTTCAGCGAGCCGAACATTTCTAGGAATAACCGTTCGATAAAGTTCTTCGCTAAAAAACGACTGCAATTGTCCTGAGACATCTTTGGTCAGACTGTTTCTCGCATCGTACATGGTCCTTACAATACCCTCGATTTTTAGACCCGGGTTTAACTGCGCGACCACTCGTTGGATGGTCTCTACCAAGGCAGAAAGCCCTTCTAGCGCGTAGTACTCACACTGCATGGGAATGATGAGGCCTGATGCAGCGGTTAACGCATTAATCGTTAGCAGGTTGAGTGCCGGCGGACAATCAATAATTACGTAATCAAATTGATTAGCCACTAACGCCAGAGCGGACCGTAACTTTAGCTCACGGTGCTCGGCGTCTAAGAGGTCAATTTCAGCGCCGGTTAAATCAACATTCGCGCCCAACACGAAGACCCCAGCAGCGCCTAAAACCATCGCCTCGTCAATTCTGCGCTCAAAAATAAGCACATCATAGGCTGACTCTGACAGTGTTTTTTTATCAACCCCGCAACCCATCGTGGCGTTGCCCTGGGCATCTAAATCTATCAGTAAAACCCTTCGCTTCATCATCGACAGGCAGGCAGCCAAGTTTACCGAGGTCGTGGTTTTACCGACGCCACCTTTTTGGTTAACAACAGCAAAGATATTCAAGCATGCTTCCTAACGGCCATCTTCAACCCTTCTGATGATCTCGGCTTTGAGTTTAATTTCAAGCAAAAACCGGCTAGCGTCCAGACCAGGCACCTCGAGCGGTATCAAACTGATTTCAGCGTCTTTCGATAACTGAGCCCGCACGCTTGCCTCTGGCGGTTTCCCCACCATCGCCAGTATAGCGCCTTCCGGTGTTAGCAGGTGGGATAACGCGGATACCAATTGATCGATAGGCTTGAATGCGCGGCAAATAATCTGATCAAAAGGCGGGGTGTTTAGGGTTTCAACCCGATCATGGCAAACCTGAACCGCATCCAAACCCAAATCCAACTTCACTTGGTTTACAAAGCGTGTCTTTTTGCTGTTCGCATCTACCAATACAAATTGACGCTTGGGTTGCATGATCGCAAGAGGAATACCGGGCAACCCAGCGCCTGTTCCGACATCAGCTATTCGATCGGCCGTAAGGTAAGGCAATAAAACCAATGAATCTAATAGATGACGAAATACCTGATTATGGCTGTCACGAATTGCCGTTAGGTTAAAAGTCCGATTCCATTTTTGGAGCAACGCCAAGTACTGTTCGAAAGCAGCCGTTTGGCGCCGACAATCGAACGGGATTAATCCGGGGATTTGCTCTAGCAGACCCAGACCATCACTAATTTCCTGAGCTAAACTCACACAGCCTTCGCGGCAATATAGTGGCCGCCCTTGCGTTTAAGGTAAACCAAAAGCAATGACACAGCCGCAGGCGTTACCCCTGAGATACGGGTGGCTTGTCCTAAATTTTCAGGCCTAATGGACTCAAGCTTCTGCCGTACTTCATTGGACAGGCCTTTGATTCTACTGTAATCAAAATCAGGAGGAATGGTCAGGCTTTGCTGTGCTTTGAGCCGTTCGATCTCATGGTACTGGCGATTTATATAGCCCTGATATTTAAGCTCTATCTCCACACGCTCGATAACGTCAGCAGCAGGCATTTGTTTGTTCGATGCGAGCAGCAATGTCTCCAAATTTGCCTCGGGTCGCTTTACCAGGTCAGCCAACTTATAGGCCTTTTGCATCGGCTCTTTCAACAGCGCGTTGACCGACGCGTCGTCTGGGTTAACGCTCATTGACTCGACCTCAATCCGCAGTTGGTCAGATGCTCGCTGCTTTTGCTCAAAAACCCTTTGCTTTTGGTCGCTCAGCAGGCCTAACTCGTGAGCCTTAGGACACAACCTCTGATCGGCATTGTCTTGCCGTAAAATTAGGCGATATTCCGCCCTTGAAGTGAACATTCTATAGGGCTCAAGGGTGCCCAAAGTAATTAAGTCATCAACTAAAACGCCGATATACGCCTCAGCGCGACTTGGCGTCCAGCTGGGTAACTCTCGAGCTTGCCGTGCCGCATTAATACCCGCAAGCAATCCTTGGGCAGCGGCTTCCTCATACCCAGTAGTGCCATTAATTTGGCCAGCAAAATAAAGACCCGCTATAACCTTGGTTTCAAGGGAAGATTTCAACCCTTTCGGTTCAAAGTAATCATACTCAATGGCATAACCCGGTCGAGTGATATGGGCGGATTCAAATCCAGGAATGCTATGTAACAGCGCCAGCTGAACATCGTAGGGCAAACTTGTAGAGATTCCGTTTGGGTAAAGCTCAAGGGTATTTAAACCTTCTGGCTCGATAAATACTTGATGAGAAGTCTTATCCGCGAAACGCACGATTTTATCTTCGATTGATGGGCAGTACCGCGGTCCGACACCATCAATCACACCCGAATACATCGGCGATCGATCTAAACCGCCTCTTATTATGTCATGGGTTTCTGGTGTGGTATGGGTAATATGACAAGGAACCTGTTTAGGCTGACACCCTGGTTTTGACCAAAAAGATAGTCTAGGTAGCGGGTCATCGCCAGGTTGAACCTCCAGTTTCGAAAAATCCACAGATCTTGCGTCAACCCTTGGCGGTGTGCCGGTCTTGAGCCTGCCAACCTCAAAATCCATTGCTCGCAACCGATCTGCCAACCGGTTGGACGCTGGATCACCGGCTCGCCCGCCGCTATTTTGGTTCAGACCCACATGGATAACACCGCCCAAAAAGGTACCCACCGTCAACACCACGGAAGGGGCATAAAACGTCTGTTGCATCGCCGTTACGACTCCGACCACGCGCTCGCCTGAAACAACCAGGTCATCAACGGACTGCTGGAAAATCGATAAATTAACCTGATTTTCTAGTCGCGATCTAACGACTTGTTTGTACAGCTGTCTGTCGGTCTGTGCCCGGGTGGCTCTAACCGCGGGCCCTTTCCGCGCATTGAGCACCCTAAAATGGATGCCAGCAAGATCAGCGGCCTCAGCCATCACCCCACCCAATGCATCTATCTCACGCACTAGATGGCTTTTGCCTATACCACCAATGGCCGGATTACACGACATTTGCCCTAGTGTTTCGATGTTTTGTGTAATCAGCAAAGTGCTCGCCCCCATGCGGGCAGCCGCTAAAGCGGCTTCGCTGCCAGCGTGGCCACCGCCTACAACAATGACATCAAATTTTGCTTGCACTTACCTCTCCCTCTTGGGGCTAATCATCGACGTGTCAAAAAACTCCAACTTTCAGCAGTCAATATAACGCTTCATGGTTTATTAGCCTAACGCGAACGGCTAACAGTACTCTGGCGCACGCCATCATTTACCAATACAAAAACTACCAAAAATTTTGCCTAACAACTCATCACTCGTTACCCTGCCAGTAATTTCGCCCAACGCCGATTGCACAAATTTGAGCTCTTCTGCGATCAGCTCACCTGGATGCCCCTCTTCGGCGAGCGAACCTGCTAACAATAAGCGTTGCTCCGCCTCTTGCAGTGCAACCACATGCCGAGCTCTAGCAGAAAACACCGACTCACCCAGGTCAAGCGTGCCAGTTGAGCGCTTAATCGCCGCGATAAAATGCGTCCAGCCATCTCCTGTTATCGCGGATACCAAAACCACGCCAGTTCGATCAGACGCGAAGTTTTCAAACGCTAGCCGTTGCTCAGGCATCAACGCGTCAGATTTGTTAAGCACAATCAACGAGGGCGCAGTCTGACGGCCGGTAGCCCCATTCGCTAACGTGACCTGCTCCAATTTAGCATCTAAGGCTTGCTCGTCTGACGCAAATTCTACGAGGGTTGTCGTATCAAAAACCCATAAACAGAGATCTACACTTTGGGCGACATTCCAAGAACGTGCTATGCCCAGCTTCTCAATAGGGTCTTCCGCTGATCGTATACCGGCGGTATCAGCGATCGTGACCGGTATTCCATCAATCAATACTTGCTCTCGAATGACATCTCGCGTGGTACCAGGAATCTCAGTAACAATTGCGCTTGATTGGCCTGATAAACGATTCAAAATACTGGATTTGCCCACGTTTGGCGGACCCAAAAGGCCAAGTTGTAAACCGGTTTGCAATCTTCGGCCTTGCTCAGCTTGTTGCGTAAGATCAGCAAGCTCAGCTTTTAGTTCTCCAATCCGCTTCGCAACAAATGGCTCAGCTAAAAAATCGACCTCCTCTTCTGGAAAATCGATGGCCGCTTCAACGTATATCCTCAGTTCGGTGACACCCGCGACAATGTCGTGAACCGCTTGAGAGAATACCCCTGATAGTGATTGAAAAGCGTTTCGAGCTGCTTGTTCAGAAGCACTGTCAATTAAGTCCGCTATGGCCTCGAGCTGCACCAAGTCAAGTTTATTGTTAGTGAAGGCGCGTTCACTAAACTCCCCTGGTCTGGCAAGCCGAGCCCCTAAACTGACACAGGTCTGTTTAAGGACATTTACTACAACAGGGCCGCCATGCCCATGAATTTCAACAACCTCTTCACCAGTAAAGGATGACGGCGCCTTAAACCAAATGGCCAATCCTTCGTCAAAGATGTGTTTATTAGCATCTTTTAATTGCCTGTAGTAAGCCTTTCGAGGTTCAGGCAAGTTTCCAACGATGGTTTCCGCAATTTTAAGCGCGTCGGGCCCTGACAAACGCACAACCGAGATACCAGCTCTTCCATACGGTGTTGCTTCAGCAACGATCGTTTCAATTAGAGCCTTGCTAACGGGCGTTTTCAAGCTGTCGAGTGACATACAGTTGCTGCAAAACAGACAGTATATTATTGATCAACCAATAAAGGACTAAGCCTGACGGAAACCACAGGAAGAACACGGTAAAAATAATCGGCATAAATTTGAACACTTTTGCTTGAACCGGATCAGGGGGTTCCGGTTGCATCATCTGTGTTAGATACATCGATATCCCCATCAAAATCGGTAACACAAAGTAGGGATCCATGACGGACAGGTCTTTTATCCAAAATATAAAAGGCGCATGTCTCAGCTCAACACTTTCCATCAACGTCCAGTAAAGCGCCAAAAATACTGGCATTTGCAACAGTATCGGCAAACAACCGCCTAAGGGATTAGCGCCTTCTTTTTTATACATCTCCATCATCGCTTGGCTGAATTTCTGTCTATCTTCGCCATATCGTTCTTTTAATCTGACCATTTCTGGCTGTAATTTGCGCATTTTCGCCATAGATCGAAAACTCGCGGCTGATAATGGGTACAACAGGGTCTTTACAAGCACGGTCAATAAGATGATCGCTATGCCCCAGTTATTCACCTCATTGTGAATAAACGTAAGCGCTGTGAATAAAGGTTGTGCGATAAACCATAGAAAGCCGTAATCAACTGTTAGATCAAGGCCATCGGCAAGCCCTGCCAAAACTTCCTGGTTTTTGGGACCAACGTAGAAGGAACCACCTAACACCTCAGAGCCCCCCGCGGGCACGGCGGCGAGCGCTGCGGTATATCCCAAAATGTATACGCCATCCTCGGCTTCTTCGGCCTGCTTCAAAGGCCTTGCATAAAACCTAACCGACTCTGACTGGTCGGGGACCCAGGCACTGACAAAATAATGTTGCAGAAACGCGATATAACCGCCTGTAAAATCCTGCTGATATACCGACTCTTGAACATCTGACAAATCAATCTTGCTGTAGCGCTCTTCCTCGTTCCGCGTTGCAATGCCTAGGTAAGGTTTCAGGCCCATTGCATTATCTACCTGAAACAAAGGGGCCTTACCATCACGTTTAATTTGGCCAAAAAAGGCCATTTCTAACGCCGACGAACCTAAATTTTCAACTTCGTAGTCAACATCGATGAGGTAACTGCCAGGCCTAAAAGTATAGACCTTGGTTACCCTCCGATCTTCCATACCCTGATCAGCAGATAAGCGAACTTCAAGTAATTCGTCTCCAGGTACTAGCGTAAATGTCTCTCGAACAGCCTGATAGACCGGCCTTATCCCGGCTTTGTCCAATCCGTCGGGGCCTATCAACCCACTCTGAGCAGAATATTGGTTTCTAGGGTCGATTAACGTGAGCGGTTTATCCGGCTGATCAATCTGAGCGGGAAACTTTGGCAAGGCAACAAAGACAATATCTCCGCCTTCTAACGCGATCTTAACTTCCAGAACATCCGTTTTCACAGACACTGTTTGAGACGTCAAAGCCCCTGATGCGGGCTTATACACTTGGGCTTGGCGTTCCAAAGGAGCCACTGTCGGCACTTCACTAAGTTCGCCTGGGATAGGTAAAGCCTCCGGTTGCGCTTGTTCCGTTGCAATCGCAGGATCATCAACCAAGACCTGCTGACCATAATCCTGCTGCCAAGCAAGCATGAGCATATAACCCGTTACGGCTAAGCCCATGAATATAAATATGCGCTGGAAATCCATTAACCTATCCTTTCACCGGCCTTTGGGACCTCGTCAATGCCACCCTCATGCAGCGGATGACACTTTGAAAGACGCGTTACGGCTAACCGTAGTCCTTTCCAGGGTCCGTGCAATTGAAGACTTGTAATCGTGTAATCAGAGCAGGTAGGGTAGAATCGACATCTTGGTCCGAGCAGAGGGCTGATTGTCCACTGATAAGTTTTTACTATTAAAATCAATAATTTAGTCATAATTTTAATGCATCTATGACGGTTTCGAAAGCTTTATCTAGGCTTTGCCTAAAGTCCCTGGGAGAGCAACCTAACGCAGTCCGCTTGGCTAGGACAATTACGTGTAGATTGCTTTGCTTGTGATGCCGAAAACTTTCTCTTACCTGCCTTTTGAAACGATTCCGAGCAACCGCTTTGGGCAAATTCTTCTTACCAACGACCAACCCTAACTTGTTGCTATGGTCAGACACCTGCTTTGCCAGCATTAAAAACCCTGTGCCATGCACTTTTTTACAAGGTTTCTGGAAGACAGCATCGAATTCTTGTCGAAGAAGCATGCGATTAAAAGGATGTAAGCGCATGGATACATCATGCCCTAACATAGATTGGTTCACGCTCGAACCCTCGAGCGAACAGACATCAGTTAGGCAGAAAGTACTTTGCGACCTTTCGCTCGGCGACGCTTTAGCACGAGCCGCCCTGCTTTGGTTGCCATCCGTGCCCGAAAACCATGTGTACGTTTTCTCTTGATTACACTGGGTTGAAAAGTACGCTTCATGAGGGTTGTCCGACAAACTTCTGGACGCGCGATTCTAAAGAGTCTTAGGTTGGTCGTCAATGTAATTGTTTGCACGGTGTTTTGAAAAAATCTCTTACTCCGTTCATAGGGTTTTATAACTATTAAAGTTTATATATATATATTTATTATTGTTACTCTTATTAAGATTCCTTCATCTGTGGGTAAGGCATTTTTATTCATAATTTTCAGTTAGTTGCCTTTATTACATAGCGGTGGATAAAGTGTGCGATACGTCTGCAAAGCTAGTGAGTTTTATCGTATAAAATAGCGAGTTATGCAGGAATCTCTCGTTTGGTTTTCAGGGATTTTGGCGGTCCCCAAGTAGCTCACAAGTTATCCACAGGATTTCCAATAAACTGTTGAAATATTTTGCATTTTTTAAAATAGATTTGTCGATTTTGCTGGTGATGAAACCATCATTAGGGTTACTATGCGATAAAGCGCGGACGTAAGCGCTGGGGGATGAAACCGCGGTCAAGATCACTATCGCATATTGTGTCAAAAGCGCTGTTGCGTAAAAGAGCCATCGCTTAAACGTGCACTGCCCAATAGCGGTTTAAAACAATAACAATTTAAGTTAAGGCGTGTGTTAGTGGTGTCGTTGATTTGGCAAAAATGTCTATCTTCCTTGGAGTCGGAGTTATCGGCGCAGCAATATAACACTTGGATCAAGCCTCTTCAGCTAGTGGGTTCTGCTGAGGATGGTGTGGTTTACGCGCCGAATAAATACATTCTCGATACCGTAGAGCAACAGTTCCTCGCTCGCATAAAGGCGTTGCTGTTGGAGGCCGGCATCCAGCATGTTGTCCTTAAAATTGGCAGCCAAAGAGGTATTTCTGTCCAGAAACCTTTAAATACCAGTCCCAATGATGGCCCAGCTAGAAAAAATAGCTTTTCTGAACGAGAAAGTTTTTACCCGCTGCTAGAGCTCAACAAATCTTTCACTTTTGACACTTTTGTCGGTGGTAGGTCAAATGAAATGGCTCGAGCGGCAGCGATACAGGTTTCCGAGAATGTCGGCGGTTCATCTTATAACCCGCTCCTTTTATACGGTGGTGTTGGGTTAGGAAAAACGCACTTAATGCATGCCGTAGGCAATGCGATTGCCAGCAGACATCCAGAACTTAAAGTCGCATATATGTATTCTCAGCGATTTATGGAGGATATGGTGCGCGCGATAGAACATGGCACTATGTCTGAGTTTACCCAATATTACAGGGCCGTCGATGTCCTGTTGATGGATGACATTCAATTTCTTGCAAAGGGGTCAAAAAGCCAAGAAGAGTTTTTTCATGTATTTAATCGATTGCAGGAAGATGGTCGTCAGATTGTCTTAACATGCGATAGATATCCTAAAGAAATCCAAGGGTTAGAGGAGCGGCTTGAAAGCCGATTCGTGTGGGGTATGACGGCAGCCGTTGAGCCGCCTGATCTTGAGACACGTGTAGCAATCTTGCTTAAAAAAGCAGAACAAGAAGCTGTTTACATTCCATCCGATGCAGCCTTTTTTATCGCAGAACGGGTCCGTTCAAATGTACGGGAACTAGAGGGTGCTTTGCGGCGGGTTATCGCCAACGCAAGATTTACAGGCAAAGCCATTTCTATCGATCAAGTAAAAGCGGCGCTTCGAGATTTGATCGCGATTCAGGCTCGACAAGTTGGTATCGATAACATTCAAAAAACGGTAGCTGATTTTTACAAACTTAGGATGTCTGATTTACTGTCAAAAAAACGAAATAGGTCCCTAGCAAGGCCTCGACAGCTTGCAATGGCCCTCTCTAAAGAGCTCACGAATCACAGCCTACCAGAAATTGGCGATGCATTTGGCGGTCGGGACCATACCACAGTGTTGCACGCCTGCAGAAAAGTCGAGGAATTACGTGAGTTGCATCCTGAAATTAAGGATGACTATCGAGCTTTGAGGCGAATTTTAACCAGCTAAATGTAGCATTTTGTTCACAGACTGGCTGGCCATCACAAGCTTCTGTTAGTTAAAATAGAAGGCTTATGGGAGGTATCTGTTGAGTGGTATCTGTTGAGAGGTATCTGTTGGTTAAGATTGGCCGCGGCACCGCAAGGATAATGATGTAACGTATGGAATTTCGACTAAGCCGAACAGATATTCTCGATTCGCTTTCTAGAGTGGTGGGTATTTTAGAAAAAAGGCATACCTTGCCGATTTTGTCCCACGTGTTGGTGTCCGTTCGACCGGATGAGGTCCTGCTCTCTGGGACTGACCAAGAAGTTGAGCTTCAGGCTTCGCTGGATTTTAGCTCAGGCACGATTGCTGTTGCTTCAGAAGGCAGCTGCGCTGTCCCAGGACGAAAACTTTTAGATATTTGCCGACATTTACCGGGAAATGCGGAGCTGGACTTTTCGGTCACGGGCCGACACTTAAAGCTGAGGAGCGGCGCTTTTGAGTCGCAATTTTCGCTACTTCCTGCTGACGAGTTCCCATCGTTAGATGGGTATGAAAACCCGACCCAAGAAATTTCGCTCAGTTCTGCGTCTTTGGCAGAGATGTTTGGAAAGTCAACGTTTGCCATGGCGCAACAGGATGTTAGATATTTTTTTAACGGCATGTTGTTCGAATTGGACGGCGAGAAATTTAAGCTAGTAGCAACTAATGGCCAACGTTTAGCAGTGGTAGCGTCTGATAGTACGGGTTCTCATCTAGAAGGACGGCCGATCGTACCGAGGAAAGGTGTGCTTGAGCTGGCGAAACTTCTTGATGGGGTGGACGGCGATATCAAATTGAGTTTTTCAGAGACCTGTTTCGTTGCGGATATGGCGGGCAAACGCTTTATTTCGAAACTGATCGATGGTGAATACCCGGATTACACGAAAGCGATTCCCTCAGGAGCGGACAAACTTGTTGTTTGTGACCGGCAAATGCTCCGAGAAGCAATGGTTCGTACAGCGGTTATGTCCAATGAAGTTTACAAAAATGTAAAGCTGTCATTGAAGCCAGGATCTTTGTCGCTGTTTACCAACAATCCACTGCAAGAGCAGGCGGAAGAATCGTTGGCCGTTGACTATGCGGGCGAAGCCCTTGAAATTGGTTTTAACGTTCATTTTTTAATTGAGGCTTTGGGCGCGTTATCAGGCGGCACCGTTTCGATGGGCTTCTCTGGGCAGACCAGCCCCTGTTTAATTACGGACCCCGAGGATCCAAGTACGGAGTTTGTCGTCAGCCCAATGGTTATTTAAGCAGTAGTAAGTACTTACAAACAGAGAGCCGCAGAATGAAATTTTCAATTAACCGAGAGTCGTTGTTGCGACCCCTCCAACAGGTTTCAGGGGTGGTTGAGCGAAGACAAACTTTACCTATTTTGTCTAATCTGTTGTTGCGGGTGGCGGGTTCAAAATTATCGATGACGGGCACAGACCTCGAGGTGGAATTAGTCAGCCAATTGAATGCCTCAGTGGACTTGGAGGGTGAAATCACTGTCCCGGCTCGAAAATTTGTGGATATCTGCCGAGAGCTCCCCGACCAAGCGGAAATCGATGTAACACTGAAAGAAGACCGGTTAGAGATCCGCTCTGGCCGCTTTCGTTCCAATCTATCGACTTTGCCCGCCAACGATTTTCCTGCCGTTGAAGTTGCTGATGCAGAGCGTCAAGTCCTGGTGCCAGCTGATGCCATGAAATCGTTACTAGACTTAACAGCCTTTGCGATGGCGCAGCAGGACGTGCGTTACTTTTTAAACGGGATGTTGATCGAAGAAGTAGCGGGTTCGCTTAAATGCGTGGCCACCGACGGACATCGATTGGCGATGAATTTTCACACGCTCGAGCATGGCGATAAGGACACGAGTCATCAAGTGATTATTCCTAGGAAGGGTGTCTTGGAGTTACAGCGATTGCTGAATGATTGCGAGGGTGACGTCTCCCTGGCATTCGGCAGCAGCCACTTGAGGCTATCAACCGGTGCCTTTGAACTGACAACAAAATTGGTGGATGGTCGCTTTCCTGATTACGAGCGGGTAATTCCGCGGAATGGGGATAAACAAGTCATCGCGAACAAGCAAGACTTGCGTAGGGCGTTGAATCGAACGGCGATATTGTCGAATGAAAAATTTCGAGGTATTCGAGTTAATTTTAGTGAAGGTCTAATTACCTTAAGTACTAACAATCCAGAGCAAGAAGATGCCGAAGAAACCGTTCCCGTGGAATATTCTGGTGCGGCATTGGAGATCGGGTTTAACGTCGGATACCTGTTGGATGTGTTAAACGTAATTCGAGGGGAAACCGTTAAAATTACGATATTTGATGGCAATAGTAGCGCCTTAATCGAAGACCCATCGGTCGAAAACGCGCTTTATGTGATCATGCCGATGAAATTATGAGTCTTAGCCGGCTGGAGGTTCTGAGTTTTAGGAACATACAGCAGGCCTTGATCGAGCCAAAGCCCGGTATCAATGCTTTTTATGGCGACAATGGCAGTGGTAAAACGAGTCTGCTAGAAGCTGTTTATTTTTTGGGAAATTATCGCTCTTTCAGGGCGCAACAAGCCTCTGCCGTAATTGCGGACGATTCAGAATTCGCGCTAGTTCGTGGCATGACTATGCAAGGCGATCAGTTGGCCATCCAACGGTCTCGTAATAAACGACACCAACTTAGGTTAAATCAAGCCCCCTTAGTCCGAGCCAGCGAACTCGCTTCGGTATTACCTACAGTGGTGTTTGATCCGAGCACTATTCAGCTGGTTTTGGGAGAACCAGAAAAACGCCGTCGATTTCTGAATTGGGGGTTGTTTCACGTGAAACCAAACTTTGCCGAATCCTGGAGGACCTGGGCTAGAGCGCTCTCTCAAAGAAACCAGCTTCTTAAGTTGGGTAAAGCATCAGAATCTTTGGATGAGTGGACCTCATTGCTAGCACGTCACAGCGAGTTAATCGATCAGGCTCGGCAGGCTTATGTCGCCAGGTTGCGTGATGCTTTTGGGCAAATGGCCAAAGATTTGAGTTACAACCAAGATCTGACTATCAGCTATCGGCGTGGTTGGCCCGAGGGGGAGTCTCTAGCAAATTCGATGGCGACGGATTTAGCGATCGATTTAAAGCGAGGTTTTTCTCAGAAAGGACTCCATAGGTCGGATTTAAGGCTAACAGTAGGTGGCCGACCCGCCGCTGAACATTTGAGCCGTGGTGAAGCTAAAATTGTTGCATGGACATTGGGTTTAGCACAGCTGCAATGTTTGCCAGAATCGGTAAGAAACAAGACCGTTTTATTGGTTGATGATCCTGGCTCGGAGATTGATCCTGACTATCGTCGCAGCATGGGAGATTGTTTAGGTCGAAGTGCGCCGCAAATCCTGGCAACCAGCACAACCCGTCAGGCGCACCAGCAGATTTGGGGGGACAAATTAAACCGGCTGTTTCACGTGAAACAGGGTATAATTGAGGACAGCGGAGGGTGAGACTATGAGCGAAGAACGAACCTACGATTCGAGTAGCATCAAGGTACTTAAAGGCTTGGAAGCGGTCCGAAAACGGCCTGGGATGTACATAGGGGATACAGATGACGGCACCGGTTTGCATCATATGGTCCAGGAATTGGTCGATAACTCGATTGATGAAGCGCTTGAGGGCTATTGTTCGAGCATAGAGGTGGTCATCCACACTGATCAGTCGGTCACAGTTTCTGATGATGGACGAGGCATCCCTACAGATTTTCATGATGGTGAAGGCAAGTCAGCAGCCGAAGTGATAATGACGGTTCTGCATGCAGGAGGTAAGTTCGACGATAGCAATTATAAGGTGTCGGGGGGACTGCATGGTGTTGGTGTGTCCGTTGTCAATGCGCTATCTTCTGAGCTCACCCTGACGATCTGGCGAGGCGGAGAAGTCTGGGAGCAGATCTACCACCATGGTGAGCCACAAGGACCTTTGGCGGTCGTGGGTAAGACTGAGCGAACAGGGACGCGTTGCAGGTTCAAGCCGTCAACAGAAACCTTCACCAATATAGAGTTTCACTACGATATCTTAGCAAAACGGTTACGTGAGCTGTCTTTTTTAAATTCCGGTGTGGCGATTACTCTGACTGATGAACGGACGGGTCGCTCAGAATCGTTTCGGTACGAAGGCGGTGTCAAATCGTTTGTCGAATATCTCAATCAAAATAAGTCTGTGTTGGGGCAGGTTTTCCATTTCCAGATAAGCCGGGAGGACGGGATCGGTGTCGAGGTTGCGTTGCAATGGAACGATTCCTATCAAGAAACCTTATTGGCTTATACCAACAACATTCCTCAAAGCGATGGTGGTACCCATCTCCAAGGGTTCCGAACGGCACTTACGCGTTCGTTAAATGCTTATATTGAGCGAGAGGGCTTGGGCAAGAAGGCTCAGGTGAATACCACAGGAGATGATGCTCGAGAGGGGCTCACAGCGATAATTTCTGTGAAAGTACCGGACCCTAAATTTTCATCGCAGACCAAAGACAAATTGGTTTCTTCGGAGGTTAAGACCGCTGTCGAGCAGGAGATGGGCCAATACTTTACGGACTTTTTGCTTGAAAACCCCCAAGAGGCAAAATCGATTGTGCAGAAAATGATAGACGCTGCAAGAGCAAGAGAAGCTGCCCGCAAAGCGCGAGAAATGACTCGGCGTAAAGGGGCGCTTGATATTGCCGGCTTGCCCGGTAAGTTAACCGATTGCCAAGAAAAAGATCCTGCACAGTCCGAAATTTTCTTAGTTGAGGGTGACTCTGCAGGAGGGTCTGCCAAGCAAGGCAGAGACCGCAAATATCAAGCAATTTTGCCGCTTAAAGGTAAGATTTTGAATGTAGAAAAAGCACGATTTGATAAAATGTTGTCTTCTGCAGAGGTCGGCACGTTAATTACTGCGCTGGGCTGCGGTATTGGTCGTACCGAATTTGATCCGGATAAGTTGCGGTATCATAAAATAATCATAATGACAGATGCGGACGTAGATGGTGCCCATATCAAAACGTTGCTTCTCACGTTCTTTTTCCGGCACATGCCTGAGCTCATAGAGCGAGGACACGTGCTCATTGCGCAGCCACCTTTGTATAAAGTAAAGAGAGGACGGCAAGAGCGTTATATTAAGGATGAAGCAGAGCTCACCCAGTATGTTCTTGAGTTAGCCCTCGATGAAGCTGGGTTAACGCCCGCAGGTGCGAGCGCGGACATGGCGGCGTCTGAATTCAGCGCCTTAGCTCACGAATACTTCTCGTTTGAAGATAAGATAAAACGTTTAGGGCAATTGTATCCCTTAGATGTGCTTCGGAGTCTGCAGTATGTGCCCCAGCTGAGCGTCAATGAACTTTCTGAGCAGTCCAAGGTAGAGGCCTTTTTGTCCGCATTGGCTATCGAATTAGGTGCGCTACAGTCTGCTCAAGTGCAATACGAAACCGATTGGCAGGCTGATACTGAGCGTGGACGGTTTTTGCCAGTGGTGCAAGTCATTAATCATGGGTTTAAGCGAGCTTATACGTTTAGCGACGATTTCTTTGCCTCGAGCGACTATCGGGCCCTTGCTGAATTCGGTGTGCGCATGAAAGATTTGGTGCCAGCGGGCAGTACGATTAAAAAAGGCGAGCGATCTGAAACCATCGCAAGACTCAGCGAAGGTCTAGACTGGCTTCAGAAAGAAGCAACCAGAGGCCAATCTCGCCAACGTTTTAAAGGTTTGGGTGAGATGAATGCCGATCAATTGTGGGAAACAACGATGGACCCGCAGCATCGTACAATGCTGCGAGTGAGCATCGAAGATGCCATTGCATCTGATCAGATATTTAATACCTTGATGGGCGATCAAGTGGAGCCTCGGCGAGCCTTTATCGAGGCTAATGCCATGGCGGTCGCAAATTTAGACGTATAAAAGGGCAGGATTAAGCTTCGCTAGTTTGGAGCACGTTAAAAGCAGCAAGTTCGGTAAGGGCCTTGTTGAGCTGTCTCAGGGTGTTGAGTCTGTTTTCTCGCAGATTGGGATCTTCAGTATTGACCATCACATCGTCGAAATAATTTTCGAGGGCGGTGGCGCCTGAGATTACTAATGACAGCCTGGACTCAAGCGATGCTGACTCTGACGCAATGAGTGTTTCTATCCATCGCCATAAAGTTCTCTCAGCGTCTTCGCAAAATTGTTCGGGTAAAACAGGGCGAGTGGGTACGTCCGCAGACTTTTCAATAATGTTTTGGACGCGCTTTTGGCTTGCGATTACGATTGAACTCGCTTGGTTTGATCTAAATTGATCGAGGGTTTTAATATCCTGGGCGGCAGCATAGAGATCAGTTACACCACTGGCTCGACCTCGAATCGCTCTAACGGTATCCCATTGTGCGCCTTGATCAGTCAGTAAATTCTCGAAACGGTCTAGTAAATAGGTTTTCACCAAGCTGACATCGAAATCACTATCAAAGGGCCTGGCTGCTTCCGCAAGCAGGGCATCTAGGGACAAGCTAATAGGCGTCTCAATACAGATTCTCACAATAGCGAGGGTTTGCCGGCGAAGCGCAAAGGGATCCTTGCTGCCTGATGGCGGCTGGCCAATGCTAAAGAGCCCTACTAAAGTGTCTAGTCGGTCTGCGAGTGCCAAGATATAACTTACCGGTGATTCAGGTAGGACATCGCCTGAAAACCTCGGCAAATAATGGTCTCTGATGGCGTTGGCAACAGCCTCGGGCTCTCCTTCGGAAAGCGCATAGTACCGACCCATGATGCCTTGAAGTTCGGGGAACTCACCGACCATATTCGAAACTAAGTCAGCTTTGGCCAGCTGCGCTGCCCTAATGGGTGCTTGAGTTTCTTGACCCAGAGATTCTGCGATAAAGGCCGTCAACCTAGCCACTCGGGCCGTTTTATCGCCATATGAACCTAAGCTATGCTGAAATATCACAAGATCAAGTTGCTTCTGGGCATCGCCAAGGGACCTATTGAGATCCTTGTCGTAGAAAAACTTCGCATCGGCTAGCCGAGGATGGATGACTCGCTCGTTACCAGCGATGACAGTGGCAGGATCCCGACTAACAATATTTGCAACAGTCAAAAAATTGGACTTAAGCTGACCCTTATCGTCTCTAAGATGAAAATACCGTTGATGCTCACGCATGGCCGAAATTAAGGCTTCCTCAGGGACGGAAAGAAAGGCCGTGTCGAATTGACCGCTCAAGACCTCGGGCCATTCACACAGGGCTGAGACTTCGTCAAGGAGCGATGGATCGTTGGTGAGCTGGCCAGACAGGTCACGAGCAGCCTCGTGTAATTGGCTGTCGATACGGTTCCGGCGAGCTTCAAAATTCGCGATGACGAAGGCACTATGTAACACCGTTTCGTATTGATCCGCAGTTTCAAGAGAAATCGCCTCTCCATCGGTCATGCTCCGATGGCCATAGGTATCTCGTCCAGCCACTTGGCCAAATAACTCGCAGGCGAGCACTTCATCGCCATGCAACACCGTAAGCCATCTAACGGGCCTGACAAATTCATCCCGCCGATTCTGCCAGCGCATCCGTTTAGCAATGGGTAGTTGTTCAACCGTCTCAAAGAGTATGGCGGGCATTTCAGCGGCTAAAGATGCGCCTGGTTTCAGCTGGCGGTAGGCTAACCAGGTACCCTTGTCTGTTTGTATCTGGGTTAGGTCGCTTGCATCTTCAACACCACAAGATCGCATGAACCCTGCAAGGGCTTTAGACGTTGTCCCATCGGCCTGATAGGCGGCTGCAAGACTTGGGCCTTTTCGTTCAACAAGTTGATCTGGCTGCTGAGCGTTACAATCGCTAATTAAAACCGCTAATCGGCGCGGCGTTGCAAAAGACTGAACAGCGCCATAATCGAATTGTCTAGCCTTCAGGGATTTCTCAATGCCTTGAGCGAAAGCCTTTTCAAGCGTTTGCAAGCTCTTAGGCGGCAACTCTTCCATACCAATTTCAAGCAACAGAGACGGGCTACTCATGCGTCAATCCTTGCTCAACAAAGGCTCTATCCTCTGGCGCAGCTAATGGGAAACCAGCGGCCCGTCGAGATTCAAAGTAGCTGGTGCCGACACCTCGAGCCAATGCCCTCACCCTTAAAATAAATCTTTGCCGCTCGGTGACAGAAATGGCTGACCTCGCGTCCAAAAGGTTGAAGCAGTGTGATGCTTTCATTACGAATTCATAAGCGGGAAGCGGCAGATTCTCAGCGATGAAGCGATTGGCCTCGGATTCAAAGTAATCAAACTGCTTGAACAAGCCTGGTACATCGGCTAAATCGAAGTTGAATTTAGACATCTCGACTTCGTATTGATGAAAGATATCTGCGTAGGAAACCGTTTCACCAGCACCGTTTCTCGACCAGATCAGGTCCTGAAAGTCTTCAACGCCCTGAAGATACAGAGATAGCCGCTCTAAACCGTAGGTGATTTCTCCCATTACTGGAAAACATTCAAGGCCGCCGACTTGCTGAAAGTAGGTAAATTGGGTGATTTCCATGCCATCCATCCAGACTTCCCAGCCTAGCCCCCAGGCGCCTAGGGTCGGCGATTCCCAATTGTCCTCCACAAATCGGATATCGTGTACTGATGGGTCGATACCCACGTGAGCTAAAGATTCAAGATAAAGGGCCTGAAAATTGTCTGGGTTAGGTTTCATCACAACCTGAAACTGATAATAATATTGATATCGATTAGGATTTTCACCATATCGCCCATCGGTGGGTCGGCGACAGGGTTGAACATAGGCGGCTGACCAGCGCTCTGGACCGATAGCTTTTAAAAACGTTGCCGCGTGGAAGGTGCCTGCGCCCACTTCCATGTCGTAGGGCTGCATAAGCACGCAGCCTTTCGATGCCCAAAAATTTTGTAACGTTAAAATAAGGTCTTGGAACGTGTCGACTTTAGCCATCAGGATTAGCAAGATTTTGAAAGTCGAGAGTATACAGGAACCGTCCCTTAAGCGTCTGCATCCTTGGGGGTAGGTCGCAATTCTTAAGACACGGGTTACCGCGTTTTGTTTCAACCAAGGAATATAAACAATTGCGTCATTGATAAAGACAATTTGGTTGGTAGTGAGCAGGGTTACCGTAATAATATCGCAGCCTTAGTTGACAGTTCACTGCCGACGCCAAGTTGCTGCTCATTTGAAGATTATGGTGCAGGCCCTAAAGAGGGTTCATGGTTAAGGATAAGGAAGAGAAGTTGCTTTGTATGTTGTAATCAGGTCAATCGGCTTATTGCCGCGATGGTTGCTACAAGGCCTTGGGCGAGCTTTCGGCGTCTGGCTTTACATGATTCGAAGCCGCAGCCGCCGAATTACTGAGATTAATCTCGGTCTGTGTTTGCCGGAGCTTAGCGCGGATCAGCAGGCAGGGCTGGCTCGATCAAGTCTTCTGGCAACGGCTCAAACCGCATTCGAGACACCTGCCGTTTGGTGTAAAAAAAGTAAGCATTTACTTACTTGGATCGATAACATTTATGGGCAAGAAGTTTTAGACGAGGCATTGTCTCGAGGTCAAGGTGTGGTGCTACTGATGCCTCACATTGGCAACTGGGAGCTTTATAACGCGGTTTATGCAGAAAACCACGGGCCGCTTACTGCCCTGTTTAAACCGCCGAAGCAGGCCTCTCTTGCTAGGGTCATACGTCGCGCTAGGATGCACTACGGCAATGAGATGGTACCGACCAGTCCCCGCGGTTTGGTTCGCCTGTTTAAGACCTTAGCTGCGGGAGGCACGGTTGCAGTGTTACCTGACCAAGTACCAGAGTCGGGGTGCTTTGTGCCCTTTATGGGGCAGTCTGCCCTTACCGATCGCCTAGCCTATCGCTTGGTTGCGAAATCCGGTGCAACGCCAATCATGGTAGCGTTGATACGAAATCCCAAGGGACTTTTTGATGTCTTTTATGAGCCTTTACCGGGTCTAGTAGCGTCTGTTGAAGAAGCTATGGCCCTTAAATCCCTTAATGATGCTTTAGAAGGGTTAATCCGGCGATTCCCTGCCCAGTACCAGTGGGAGTATAAGCGGTTTAAAAAGCAGCCCGATGGCTTGCTTGACCCTTACAAATCTAGGTACTAAGCCAGCGGCTTCTGGGCAATAATCAGAGATTGTCCGGCCGGTTGAGTATCTTGATCTGACCCAATTTGGAAGCCATCGATAAACAACCGAACAACAAGGGGTTCGCAGAGCTGTAGCAGCTCGTTCACCGAGAGTCTGTAATCGGGATTTTTTGGACCAGACGCAACGACATCTTTATTGTGGGTATCTGCAAAGGTCTCGTAAAAGAGCACGCCCCCTAGCGCTAAACTGGTTATTATTGTTGGAAACAGGGCCCGGTCTAAAAATCGGCGAACATAGATAAGATCAAAGGTCTCGGACGTAAACGCAGCAGGACTGACTTGCACGCATCGTGTGGTTATCAGTGTGTTTCGTCGGCTCGCTTCCGCCGCCAATCGAGCAATGGCGACGCTCGAGGCGTCCCATGCCTCGGTCTCGAACCCTTGTTCTGCAAGATACAATCCGTCCGCGCCTAAACCGCAGGCAAGATCGAGCGCCCGTCCGGCTGCCGGCAATAGCGCCCGGTATCGTAACAATTGAGGATTCGGTTGCGGATACGCCGTCGTTTCGCGGTAGACCCTATTCCACCGTTCAGCTTTTGTCTCAGCCATCTATTTCTGCCAATAAAGGCTACTAAATAGCACAAGAATGGTAAAAATTTCGAGTCGACCAGCAACCATGCCCACAATAAGCGTGAATTTCGCTGTGTCCGAAAGACTGGCGTAGGTCTGACTGACGTCCCCAAGGCCCGGCCCCAAATTATTGATTGCTGCGGCCACAGACGAAAAAGCCGTCAAAAAATCCAACCCTGTGCCCAATAGAACCAATAGCAATACCAGAAATAGAAACAAATAGATCGAACAAAAGCCCCATACCGCCTCCATAATATTGTCTCCAATAACGCGATGGCTGACTTTTATAGGAAAGACCGCGTTAGGATGAATCAAGCGATGAATCTCGCGGAGGCCTTGTTTATAGATGAGCAACACTCGAATCATTTTCAAGCCGCCACCGGTTGATCCAGCACAGGCGCCAACGAAAGCGCCAAGAATCAGCAAATAGGGCAGCACATTTGGCCAGCTCGAAAAATCGGTCGTGACAAAACCGGTGGTGGTCAGCATCGATACCGTGTGGAATATGCCGAGACGAAATGCTTCCAAACCCGTTTCGGTTTCGCTCGCCAGCACAATTGTCACTAAAGTGACCCCGGCCAGTACAAATAAGAAAAAACTGCGAACTTCTTCGTCTCGCCAGTAGGACTTCAGCGATCGATCTCGAAAGCAAAAAAAGTGCAGCGCAAAATTAATCGATGACAACAACATAAATACAATAGCGACCGTCTCAATTGCGGCTGAATCAAAGTGTCCGAGACTCGCATCAAAAGTTGAAAAGCCGCCAATGGCTACGGTTGAGAAGCTGTGACATAGGGCTTGGAAAAAACTCATACCTGCAAGGTAATAGGCAAGACAGCAGGCAAGGGTCAGGGCGATATAAATAGACCATAGCGCAAGCGCGGTCTGCTTAATTCTTGGTGTGAGTTTGCTGTCTTTTACTGGCCCAGGAGTTTCAGTGCGATACAGTTGCATACCGCCAATACCGAGCATTGGTAGGATGGCGACCGCTAGAACAATAATGCCCATACCGCCCAGCCATTGAAGTTGCTGGCGATAAAACAAAATAGATTCAGGCAAATGTTCAAGACCTAGTATGACGGTCGCACCTGTGGTTGTTAATCCGGAGAAGGACTCAAATAATGCATCGATGTTCGACAACCCTGATACCGCCTCACCAGCGAAAGGTAGTGCACTAAAAGAGCCAAGTGTGAGATAGCACAGAACGGTTACTAGGAACCCGTCTTTGGTTCGAAGCTCTTCGGTGAATTTTCGGAATACTAAATATAGCCCCAGGCCGCTGATAAAAATGATCGCCGCGGCGGTCAAAAATATGCGGTGAGCACCGTCTTGAAAAAACACAGAAACAAACAAAGGTGGCAGCATGGTGGCGCTGAAAAACATTAACAAGCCGCCAACAATTCTGAGAGTTACGCCGAGTCGCATGTTTAGAAAAAGCTCAGTGGCGCCTGAAAAAGCGCTTCAACTTCTTTTAAACGTGTCTTATCAACCAAAAATAAAATGAAATGATCATCCGCTTCTACCGTGACGTCATCATGCGCAATGATCACTTCGTCTCCTCGGACTAAGGCGCCGACGCTAGTTCCCCGAGGGAGCTTCAAGGCGCCAAGTGTCCGACCGATAACTTTTGAGGTGCTTTGATCGCCGTGAGCAATGGCTTCGATCGCCTCCGCCGCGCCTCGGCGCAAGGGATGGACTCTAACGACGTCGCCGCGCCGAACATGGGTCAAGATCGCGCCTAGGGTTGCCAGTTGTGGCGAAATGGCGATATCGATGTCCTGCCCCTCGATGAGATCCACGTAGGCTGGATTGTTAATTAAAGTTAAAACTTTTCTCGCCCCTAAACTTTTGGCAAGCATTGACGACATGATGTTGGCTTCATCGTCGTTAGTGATAGCGCAGAAGACGTCAGTGTCTTCGATATTTTCCTCTAATAATAGCGCTCGATCTGAGGCATTACCGTTTAGAACAATGCTTTTTTCTAGTGATTCTGAAAGCGCAAAGCAGCGATTTCTATTTTGCTCGATGATACGGACCCCGTATCGTCCCTCAAGTTGCTGGGCGAGATTTTCGCCAATATGACCACCACCGGCAATGATCACTCGCCTGTTTGGTAATTCGTGGGATCGTAGCTCGTGCATGATTTGATGGATATTTTCGGCCGCCGCAATAAAAAAAACCTCGTCGTTAGCGGCAATCACTGTTTCGCCCTCAGGCATGATTGGCCGGTCCCCTCTGAAAATCGCTGCAACGCGGGTATCAGCTTTAGGTAGTAACTGGCGAATGGTTTTTAGCGCTTGATTTACCAGAGGACTATCCGGGTCGATTCGAAGCCCCACCAACTTTACCTGACCGGCGGCGAAGTCCATGACTTGTAGGGCTCCGGGATTATCAATTAAGCGCTTGATATCGTGAGTGATGATTTCCTCAGGGTTGACGATGTGGTCGACCGGCATAGCGTCATCGCGAAAGATACCGCCGCCGACAAGATAGGCTCGACTACGTATACGAGCAATTTTGGTGGGTGTGTGAAACACGGTATAAGCGACCTGACAGGCCACCATATTAATTTCATCAGAGTTGGTAACAGCAATAAGCAAGTCCGCATCTTCGGCGCCAGCTTGCTTTAAGATATTGGGATATGACGCTTGACCACAGACCGTTTGAATATCGTAGCGATCTTGGAGTTCTCGCAACTTTTCTGGATCGGTATCCACCACCGTGATGTCGCTGGCTTCCTTGACGAGGTTCTGTGCCAGACTGCCACCAACCTGACCAGCACCCAAAATGATTATTTTCATATTCCGGGTCCCATCTTTTTGAACCGGGCAAAATAAAATCCGTCATGTGCACCGATCGTTGGCAGCAACTGTACGCCGATTGCTAGTGGAACGCCAACCTTGGGCAAAGGTATTAAATCGGCCTCTGGATGCTGTGCCATAAAAGCTTGCGCGATGTTGACATTCTCCTCGGAAAAAACAGAGCACGTAACGTAAAGCAGGGTGCCGCCCAAACGTAACATCTGCCAGCATTGGTTAAGGAGTGCGATTTGCGTTTTGCCTAGTGCCGGTAGGTCGCTGGCTTGACGGAGTAGTTTAATGTCGGGGTGTCTGCGGATCACGCCACTGGCTGAACACGGCGCATCTAATAGGATCCTGTCAAATTGCCCCAGACCAGCTTGTCTTTGAGTCAAATCCAAACATTGGGTCACATCGGCTTGGCCTAGTCGAGCAAGGTTGTCTTGAACGCGCTGTAATCGGTGGGCATCAACGTCTGCAGAGACCAAGTCGATGGTCGGCGTAATCTCCAGCAAATGCCCTGTTTTGCCGCCGGGTGCACTACAGGCATCAAGGATACGGTCCCCTGGCTGTGGGTCGAGCAGGAGCGCAGCGAGCTGGGCGCCAGAATCTTGCACGCTCACAATGCCGTCTTCGAACCCAGGTAAAGCAGCAACATCAAGGGCTTGCTCTAAGACGAGGCCATCCTGACTGAGGACGGAAGGAACGGATTTAATTTCAAGCTGCATCAGCTGGGCTTGGTAGTCTAATCGAGTTAATCGCTGGCGATTGACCCTTAAGGTCATAGGACCGGGAACGTTATTAGCGGAGAAAATTGCGCTGGCTTGCGCTCCCCAGTCCCGCTGCATCCGCTCGATCATCCATAACGGGTGGTTTGTCCGTGCCGTGGGTTCATCTGATAAGTTTTTGGCCAGAGATTCACGTGATCGTAGGAAGTTTCTGAGCGCGCCGTTGATCAAGCCCTTGGCCCAGGTCTTTCGCAAGCCCCGTGTGGTTTCTACAGCGGCGTTCACACAGGTGTGTTTCGGAAGATTTAAATGTTCTACCGCCCCCAACCCAAGTATCAGTAAAAGGTGCAGATCATGATGCTTGTTTGGGAGCGGTTTTTTGATCAATTGCCTGGCAATTAAGTCTAACCAAAAGAAGTGTCGCAACGTTGTTTGCACAAGGAATCGACCCAGTGGGTCTAGATCGTTACCGTCATACGCCTGCCCTTTATGGACGACTCGACTCAGAGTTCTCACTTCTTTTTGAAAGTTGCGCATCTATTGGCAGCGCGCCCCGGGCGTTATTCCTGAGATCTGGGCATTGGCTAGCGCAGCCCCTGAAACCACGGTCCCCTTTCCCGTTGGCAGTTGTAAATGGGTGATCCAAAGCTGTCCAACGCCGCATTGGATCCGAAGTCCAAGTTTCGATTTTTCGAGGATAGTGCCTGGCGCTGCTTCGACGAGAACTGGATCTGCAACCGCCGCGTGATGGCAACGAATCCTGAGATCGCCGAAACCCATAAAGGCGACAGGATCTGGCGCCAGTGCCCTAATTTGCCGACCAATATAGTCAGCGTGTTGCATCCAGTTGATTTTGGCTTCTGATTTCTCAATCTTATGGGCATAGGTAATCCCGGTTGTTGACTGATCGACGCTTTTCAGTCCGGAGGTCCTGATGGTCTCGAGAGTCTCAATTAATGTTTCACAACCGATGGCTGCCAATTTTGTGAAGAGACTGCCGCTGGTATCGTCGTCGGATATTGAACAGGTTGTCTTGGTAACAACTGGGCCCGTATCTAACCCGGCCTCCATGATCATGAGTGAAATCGCAGTTTCGCGATCCCCTGCCAAAATGGCTCGCTGCACAGGCGCTGCACCCCGCCATCTAGGAAGGTCTGAGGCGTGAACATTGAGGGCGGCGATCTTAGGTTGAGCCAGGACTTTGGAACTAAGGATTTGGCCATAAGCGACGACGATTAACAGATCGATATCAAAGGCAGCAAGATCCTTAGCTTGGAGCCGGGGGGGTTGAAGCAGCGTTAACCCGTGAGATTGTGCAAGTTCCTTGACCGGTGACGGTGTTAACCGTTTGCCCCGTTTACCTGGTTTATCTGGCTGGGTAATAACCGCCAAAATATTTGCCTCGGGATAGTCGATTAACGCTGCGAGATGATCCGCAGCAAATGCTGGGGTGCCCGCAAAGACGATGCGCATTTAAGCGTTCAACTTTTGAAGTTTCAGAAGCTTTTTACGGATCATTTGCCGTTTGGTCGGCGACAGGTAGTCAACAAATAGTTTGCCATCAAGATGGTCAATTTCGTGCTGGATACACACGGCTAACAGCCCATCAGCTTCTAATTGGAAGGGTTCGCCGGCTCTGTTAACGGCTTCGACGAGAATTTGTTCTGGCCGTACGACGGTCTCATAAAAACCAGGCACGGATAAGCAGCCTTCTTGGGTTTCGGTCGAACCATGGCCTTCAACGATTTTTGGGTTAATGAGGACCAGAGGTGCACTTTTGTCTTCAGAAACATCGCAGACGAGAAGCCGTTGGTGCACATTTACCTGCGTCGCCGCGAGGCCGATGCCCGGTGCCTCGTACATTGTGGCTAACATCCGGTCTGCAAGGGTTGCAATAGCATCAGAGACATTCTTGATCGGCGCCGCCTTGGTTCGCAAGCGGGCGTCTGGGAATTCTAATATCGTCATTAATGTTGGCGTCATGAATTAAGGCTAGATTGGTTCATAGAATAAATTTTGGGTTTTTTAAATCCGCTGTATGATATAGGCAACGCGAAAATGTAATTCAGCGGCCTAATCTCCTAATTATAGCGCGAAAAATACAAGGAAATCGCTTATGTCGTACCTTCGGACTCAGCTGAAGCTGGTATTTATGTGGGTGTTTGGCATGACATTGATGATTGGCAACCCGGCCTTGAGTGCCGCGTTGAAGTCCGACGCGCCAGAACGATACATCGTGCAGCGTGGGGATACCCTTTGGGACATTGCCTCTGTTTATCTTGATGAGGCCTGGCAGTGGCCGCAGATTTGGGAGGTAAATCCTGAAATCGACAATCCCCATTTGATTTATCCAGGAGACGAGCTATGGCTTGTCAAAACAGAAGCGGGTTTTAAGGTACAGCTGATGCGTGGCGACCAAACCGGTGCGCTGTCGTCGACGGTAGTGAAGCTGAGCCCCAGAATTCGCATCAGCCAGAATAAAAACCCGATTCCAGCTATTCCTCTAGACGATATCGCCCAATGGCTGGGGCGCTTTAGAATTCTTGGCCCGGCAGATTTTGATCAAGCGCCTTACATCGTTGCTGGCATTGACGGGAAATTGCTATTAAAGCCAGGCGATCTGGTTTACACCTCAGAATCTGGTTTGTTAACGGCGACCAATTACCGAATTTATCAGCGCGGACAGACCTATCGTGACCCCCAATCGGGGGACACGATAGGCACCGAATTGTTAGAAGTAGGACAAGCTCGACGGGTTAGCGGAGACGCTGAAATGCCCATGCTGAAAATTCTTTCTTCCAGCGAGGAAATCTCTCCGGGTGATCGCTTGTTAGTCTCCGAAGAACGCATACTAGACCCCACGTTATTTCCAAAAACGAACCAACTTAACTTGGCGGGGGAAATTATTGGCCTTCGAGCCAATGCGACATTGGCGGCCAACAATTCGGTGGTGACGGTAAATTTGGGCGCGCAAAGTGGGGTTATGGTCGGGGATCTGCTGCGAATCGCTAAGAGGGGCGCTTCGGTGGCTGACCCGGTCACAGGTAAGATGATTGACCTGCCCGATCGTTCAGTTGCCAGTTTACTGGTTTATCAAGTCTATGAGCAGGTTGCCTATGGTTTGGTGCTTGTAGCCAGCGAAGTCCTGACTGTCGGAGATCCCGTCAGATCATTTCCATAAATGCTTAGGTAGTTCTCCGTAAAAACCGCTTATCTGGTTAAAACGAAATCCTAATAATGGCTTAAAAATCAGTTAGGACCGCACCAGAGCGGCAGGAATGATTGTGCTAAGACAGTTATCAAGGCGGCGATTGCCTGTATCGTTGCAAGAAATACCAGATCCGCCGGAGCAGCTATACCTAGTCGGACCGTTGTCGTTAGAAGACAAACCCAGTATTGCCATGGTGGGTAGTCGAGCGGCGTCCTGGCAAGGGCTTCGGTTTGCGGAACAGCTTGCCCGTGAAATAGCAGCGCTCGGCATGGTGGTTATCAGCGGCCTGGCTCGCGGCATCGACACGGCGAGTCATCAAGGGGCCTTAGCCGTCGGCGGTAAGACGATAGCAGTGTTAGGCCAAGGGTGTGACATACCTTATCCGAGACAAAATGCAAACTTACATCAAACCGTTGCATCTCAGGGTCTTTTAGTTTCGGAGTACCCGCCAGGAACGCCTCCTAAGGGCTATCACTTTCCTGCTCGGAATCGACTGATCACTGGCTTGTGCGATGCGCTGATCGTGGTAGAAGCGAAGAAGCGTAGTGGTTCACTGATTTCAGCGCAGTGGGCCTTAGAGCAAGGCAAAGAAGTCTTCGCAGTACCAGGAAATGTAGATACTGGCGCAGCTTCAGGCTGTCATGCATTGATCCGTGACGGCGCCCATCTATTAGAATCGATCACCGATCTCATTGCCGTGCTGCCGCATCTCTTACCGGCACCAGCTCGGCGGTTATCACCCCAATCGATTGGCGCTCCTCTGGCCCACTGGTCCCCATTGCAAAAAACCATTTGGTCGTTGTTGGCCTCTGGCCCTTTAACGGCAAATCTTTTGCTCGATCATTTAGCGGTTTCAGTTGCACACTTTACCCAAGCAATGCACGGTCTTGAGTCTGAGGGCAGCATAACCCGGGATCAAATTGGTTATCATCGCACCATTAACTGAGGGCGCGCGCCAAGATCAGATTTGCATAAATTACATTCGGTTGGTCAAGCAACCGAGACGATGTCTGAACGGCTCTGTTACGAGAGAATTAAAACAAACTAAAAATCTAGACCTGCTCGTTTACCCAGTGGCGACCTGAATCAGGTAAAAATTGCGCAATTTTTCGTTTTTAAGGTGCTCAGAGACTACCTAGGACTTATAATTGCCAGCCGAAAAGGGAGAAAGTTTATGACAAAAAAATTCGTCGCAATTTTGATGGGGTCCGACTCCGATCTGCCTGTAATGAATGCAGCCGTCGATATACTTAAATCGTTTGATGTTGCGGTTGAGGTCAAAGTGACCTCAGCGCATCGCACACCTTCAGAAACCCAAAGTTATGTCAAAGACGCTGAAGCGCGAGGATGTCAGGCTTTTATTGCAGGGGCAGGCATGGCGGCGCATCTCGCTGGCGCGGTTGCAGCCCAGACTACGCGCCCTGTCATTGGGGTACCGATAGATGCAGGTCCGTTGCAAGGTTTTGATGCCCTCTTATCTACGGTTCAGATGCCTGGTGGTATACCGGTTGCAACCGTCGCGATCGGCAAAGCGGGTGCCAAGAATGCTGGTTATCTAGCGATTCAAATGATGGCGCTATCGGATGATGCGCTGCAAGCAGCCTTAGTTGAGGAGCGGGCCAACAATGCCCGGGCTATTGTTGAAAAGGCTGATGCCATTGCAAAACAATATCTTTGAGTCGTCGCTTCCCGAAGGATGTACGCCAAGCGCCATTCGTCATGGCGCTGTCATTGCCTATCCGACGGAAGGGGTTTGGGGTTTAGGATGCGATCCCGATCATGAAGCGGCAGTTCGACGCATTTTGTCGCTAAAGCAGCGCCATGAAAATCAGGGGTTAATTTTAGTAGCAGCTTCAATAGCGCAATTTGACATCTACTTAAGAGACTTGAAAGCGGAGCATCGGCAGTGGTTGGAGGGTGTTTGGCCTGGTGCTGTGACCGTGCTCGTGCCTCATTACGGTCGATGCCCACGTTATCTTTGTGGCGAACATAGTACGATAGCGCTCAGGGTATCGGCCCATCCGGTAGTCAGCGCTCTGTGTCATTGGTTAGGCGGGCCTTTAGTTTCTACCTCGGCGAATCGATCTGGTCAGCCGAGTTTACTATCCGCTTCGGGAGTACAAGCTGAGTTTAAGGACATGATCGATTTTATCATCCCAGGTGCCTTGGGAGGCCAAGTTGGCCCTAGCGAGATTGTTGATTTGCAATCGGGTGATGTGCTCAGAGCGCGCGAGCAATAAATGCATTATTTAGCCGTCTTAGGGAATCCGATTGTTCATAGCCGATCCCCAGAAATCCATCAGAATTTTGCCCGCCAATTCGGGATTCGTTTGGATTACCAGAAAGTTTTGGTGCCACATGATGGTTTGGGACATGCCCTAAAGACCCTGCAAGACCAAGGCGCGCTAGGTTGTAACATCACGGTACCGTTCAAGAGCGACGCAGCGACACGCTGTGATCAGGTGACCGAGGAGGCCCAAGAATTGGGTGTAGTAAACACCTTAGTGTTTCAAAGTAACGGCCAAATTTTGGGCCACAATACTGATGGCAAGGGTTTGATCATGGATCTACTCGAGCATCAGAGGGTTACGTTAGCGAATAAACGCATCCTATTGTTGGGGATTGGTGGCGCCGGTCGCGGGATTGTACCGGCGCTTTTGTCGCAAGGTCCGGCGACGCTGGATATATGGAACCGAACGTCTGCTGCGGCGACAGATTATGCGCTTGCTATGAAAGGCGCTGTGTCAGCGCCTTCAAAAGACACGTTCCTAGAAGCTTACGATCTGGTTCTTAATGCGACCGCCGCGGGCCTATCGGGCGCAACACCAGATCTGCCAGGTCGGGTGATTGGTACAGACACTTTCTGTTATGACTTGAGTTACGGGCCAAGACCGACGCCTTTCCTTGCATGGGCGAGTAGCCAGGGTACGAATCATCTCTCTGATGGATTTGGTATGTTAGTGGCGCAAGCGGCCTTTGCATTTGAGATTTGGTTCGGTGTGCGTCCGGACGTCAGACGCGCTTTATCAGAATTAAAAACGTCTTCATAAATATCTTGAGGTTGTCATGAATCCCCTGCTGAGACCGTTTGATTTCCCCCGATTCGATTTGATTAAACCGGATCATGTCGAGCCTGCGATTAGAGAAATCCTAGCTGACAATCGAGCGGAACTCACAAGTTTAAAGTTGGCAAATGATGTTCAGGCCTTGCGCGAGGTATTACCACGATTAGATCGATTAAGTGCGCGGTTAGCAGAGGCATGGGCGCCTGTAGCGCATCTCAATGCAGTCATGAATTCAGAGGATTTACGGTCGGCCTACAACGCCTGCTTACCGTTATTGAGCGAGTATGAAACCGAACTCAACCAAGATGTCGAGCTATATGCTTTATATCAGCGCCTTGAATCTCAGCAGACCGAGCTCGGATTAACCCTTGAGCAGCAAAAGGCGGTCAGCAATGCGCTTCGAGATTTTCGCTTATCGGGGGTGGCATTGTCGGGTGATGAGCGTAAGCAATACGGCGATTTAAAGCGTCGACTCAATGAGAATACCAGTTTGTTCTCTGAACATATTTTAGATGCAACAGATGCGTGGCATCTTTTAATTTCGGAAACCGATCGGCTGGCGGGATTGCCAGAAAATGCTAGAGCGCTAGCAGCGCAAGCGGCTGTCCAACAGGGACAGAAGGGTTTTCGATTTGATTTAAGCGCCCCGAGTTATGTAGCAGTGATGACTTATGCCGAGGACCGTGAGCTTAGGGAATGTGTTTACGAGGCTTTTGTCACTCGTGCATCTGAGCTTGGCCCTCAAGCTGAGCAATTCGATAATTCTGCTTTGATGGTAGAGATCATGCGGGATCGCGTTGCACTTGCGAACCTCGTTGGATTTCAGCGTTATACAGAGCTCAGCCTTGCCACCAAGATGGCGGAATCACCAGAAGCGGTGATGGCATTTTTAGTAGAACTAGCGGAGCGTTCAAAACCTATTGCCCAGGCAGATTACGCTGAAATTAAAAACTTTGGTGAGGCAAAGCTGGGGCTTACGAAGCTTGAGCCTTGGGATATCGCTTATTGTGCAGAGCAGTTAAAACAGGCGCAGTTTGATTTGTCTGAAGATGAAGTTAGCAATTACTTTCCTGTATCGAAAGTTATCGACGGTTTGTTCGACATCGTCAAACAACTTTTTGGGATTGATGTCGAACCCGTTACGGATATGACGGTTTGGCACGGCGACGTATTGACCTACCGCATACTGAGAGCGGGCAAACCTTTGGCTCGCTTCTACTTTGATCTTTATGCTCGACCGAAAAAACGAGGCGGCGCTTGGATGGCCGAGTGCGTCAATCGTCGTCGAGACCCGGAGTCTGGAGACATCCTGCCGGTGGCATTTCTAACGTGTAACTTTTCACCGCCTCTGGGCGGTCGGCCAGCCTTGCTGCGGCACTCAGAAGTGGTGACCTTGTTTCACGAGTTTGGGCACGGACTGCATCACATGCTAACTCAGGTCGATTGCGGTGCCGTATCTGGCATCAACGGAGTCGCTTGGGATGCGGTCGAATTACCCAGTCAATTCCTAGAGAACTGGTGTTGGGATCGCGAAGCGCTGCAAATATTGTCCGCACACATCGAAACCGGGGAGCCCATGCCGGATGAGATGCTACAAAAGCTGTTAGCGGCGCGAAATTTTCAGTCCGGTATGCAGATGGTTCGTCAACTCGAATTTGGGCTGTTTGATTTTAAGTTGCATGACCAATTTGACGGCAGGCCCGACAGCATTCAAAACGTGATTGACGAGGTTCGTGAGGCGGTGGCGGTCACTCCGACAGCGCCTTTTAATCGTTTTCAGCACGGTTTTAGCCACATATTCGGAGATGTAGATGGTTATGCCGCGGGTTATTACAGTTATAAATGGGCCGAAGTACTCAGCGCAGACGCGTTTTCTAAGTTTCAAGAAGAAGGCGTTTTTAACCGCCAGACTGGTGAGCGCTTTTTGAATACCGTCCTTGAGCAGGGCGGGTCCAAGGATGCGCTGACCTTATTCGAGGCTTTTCGAGGCAGGTTGCCAAAAATTGATGCATTGCTGCTGCAATTGGGCATTACGACATGAATCGACGATTTATAGCGGGCGCCCGTTGCCCCGGCTGCGGGCAATTTGACAGCCTCTTTATAGAACCTCAAGCCCCTCAAGAGCGAGTCCAGTGCATTGACTGCGATTACAGTAATGAGAAGCCGTCAGAGCCAGAGCCTGACGTGAATTCTGACAACACTGTAGTACTGCAATTTAAACCCACAACGACTTGAGGGTCGAGAGCCTCGGGGCTATACTTGCGGCCCCGTAGAGCTGACAGAAGATGATTTACGCTAAGCGCGGCCTCATCGCGAGGAGAGCTCAGAATCAATCCGCGAGAGCGGGGCTGTCCGAGGAAGCCATCAAAGATACGAATAAGATAATTAGGGACAATAAATCCCGCTGATAACGCTAGGGCAATGCGTCTATGGAGTGCATTCCGCCCGTAAAACATCGATAATTAGCAGAGCCTGACCAGAGGCCGCGCAAATCGGGGAAAGCGCCACGACTTGCAAGCAGGTTGGGGAATTGGCAAGGCCCCGGAAGTTAGGTCCAGGTTGTTTAGGCAGATTGCTGAGAAGAAAGCGCTTAAGGGCTTGGGATGCAGGGCAGTCACTGTCCTTCCCACGCAGAAGTTGAAAGTAAAGGTAATTGAAAAGGTATTTTAAGAGGTTGAGGGAAACGCGCCAGAGGCATCGATAACAAGCACTGTATCGATAACAAGTACTGTATCGATAGCAAGCACTAATAGTAAACCTTAAAAGTGCAAGAAGATGCGAAGCGCTATCCCAAAATCAAGTTGACGGATCAAATTAAAAGATTCAATTAAGGTTGGAGTTGCTGCAGATGACAGAAAAACAGAGCAAATTAGGCGCGAATGGGCAGATAAGACGCATTATGCGTTGGTTGATCGCGGCGACAGCACTAGCATCCAGTATCCAAGCCTTTGCGGACTGGTCAGCACTGAATATGACCAAAGGGGTTACCGAGATCAGTCGTCAAGTCTATGACTTACATATGCTGATTTTTACGATCTGCGTTGTGATCGGCGTCGTGGTGTTTGGCATCATGATTTGGTCAATGCTGGTACACAGAAAGTCGTTGGGCGCTGAGCCAGCGAGTTTTTCTCACAGCACTAAGCTTGAGTATGCTTGGACGATCATTCCAATTTTTATACTGGTTGGGATGGCAGTACCAGCAACCAGTACTCTGAGAGACATGTATGATGCTTCCGGTGCAGATATGGACATCGAAGTCCGCGGTTATCAGTGGAAATGGCAGTATACCTATTTGAGCGATGATCCTGCTCAAGAGGTGAAATTTATGAGCTCCTTGCTGACGCCGGCGGATGAGTATTACAACCGCACGCCCAAGCGAGAGCATTATCTAGCGGATGTCGACAACCCATTGGTCATTCCCATTAATAAGCGTGTCAGATTTTTGATTACTTCGAACGATGTGATTCACTCATGGTGGGTCCCTGACTTTGCCGTCAAAAAAGATGCGATTCCAGGGTTCGTACATGAATCTTGGGCAGTGGTGGAAGAGCCGGGCATTTACAGGGGTAAATGCACCGAACTTTGCGGCAAGGATCATGGCTTTATGCCGATTGTGGTTAAAGCCGTAGAACAAGATGAGTATGACGCCTGGCTTGCAATGAAGCAGCAAGAAGCGTTGGAAGTGTATGAGACGGTAGGTAAGACTTGGACGATGGCGGAATTAATGGAGACTGGCGAGCAAGTTTATGCCCAGCATTGTCAAACATGTCATCAGGCCAATGGCGAGGGTATACCTCCAGCGTTCCCATCTTTAGTAGGACAGGGTCTGGCTATCGGCCCGATGGACGCGCATGTTGATATCGTCGTGAATGGTAAAGCGGGAAGTGCAATGCAAGCGTTTGCGGCGCAGCTCAATCCCGCAGAAATTGCTGCTGTCGTGACCTACGAGAGAAATGCATGGGGCAACGACGTGGGTGATATGGTGCAGCCCAGAGATGTTAATGCACTGATTACGGGTGAAGAATAGGAGATTAAGATGAGCGCAGTAATAGAAAATCATCATGACGATCACCATCACGGACCAGATAAAGGTTTGATGCGTTGGGTTCTAACGACCAATCATAAAGATATTGGCACGCTGTATTTATGGTTCAGCTTCGCCATGTTTTTAGTCGGTGGCTGTATGGCGCTGGTGATACGCGCCGAACTTTTTCAGCCCGGATTGCAATTAGTTGTCCCAGAATTTTTTAATCAAATGACAACAATGCACGGCTTGATCATGGTGTTTGGTGCAGTCATGCCCGCCTTTGTTGGACTAGCCAATTGGCTGGTTCCAATGATGATCGGTGCCCCAGATATGGCCCTGCCCCGCATGAACAACTATAGTTTTTGGATCTTGCCCTTTGCCTTTGGCATGCTCCTTAGCACGCTATTTATGGAAGGCGGCGCGCCCAACTTCGGCTGGACATTCTATGCGCCACTATCGACTGAATATGCTCCGCCCAGCGTGACGTTTTTCATCTTTGCTGTGCATTTGATGGGAATTTCATCCATCATGGGATCGATCAACGTCGTGGTGACAATTTTGAACTTGCGAGCACCCGGCATGCGTTTGATGGACATGCCGCTCTTTGTTTGGACCTGGTTAATAACGGCTTATCTGCTCATTGCGGTCATGCCGGTTCTAGCCGGGGTCGTTACCATGATGTTGATGGATATTCACTTTGGCACAGCATTTTTCAACGCTGGAGGCGGCGGCGATCCCGTGCTTTTCCAGCATGTCTTCTGGTTCTTTGGCCACCCCGAAGTTTACATTATGATTCTGCCTGCGTTTGGTGTGGTTTCAGCCATCATTCCAACCTTTGCTCGAAAGAAACTCTTCGGATACGACTCAATGGTCTATGCAACGGCCTCGATTGCGTTTCTATCGTTCATCGTTTGGGCGCATCATATGTTTACGGTGGGTATGCCGATCGCCGGTGAACTTTACTTCATGTATGCCACGATGTTGATTGCGGTTCCGACTGGCGTGAAGGTGTTCAATTGGGTGGCAACGATGTGGCAGGGTTCGATGACTTTCGAGACGCCTATGTTATTTGCGATCGCTTTTGTGATCTTGTTCACAATTGGTGGGCTCTCAGGTTTGATGCTTGCGATTGTGCCAGCGGATTTCCAATACCATGATACCTATTTTGTGGTGGCGCATTTCCATTACGTCTTGGTACCAGGGTCGATCTTTAGCATTATGGCCGCAGCCTACTATTGGTTGCCCAAGTGGACAGGCAACATGTACGACGAGACACTCGGTAAGACACACTTCTGGCTGTCTTTTGTTGGCGTTAATGTCACTTTCTTCCCGCAGCATTTCATCGGTCTGGCTGGTATGCCGCGACGATATCCTGACTATGCGCTGCAATTTGCTGATTGGAACATGGTCAGCAGCATGGGAGCGTTTTTGTTTGGCTTCAGCCAGCTGCTGTTCTTGTTTATTGTCATCAAGTGTATTCGAGGCGGTAAGCAAGCAACCGACGAGGTTTGGGATGGCGCAGAAGGGCTAGAGTGGACGGTGGCATCTCCTGCGCCTTATCACACATTCTCGACGCCACCGGCACTGCCCGAACGGTCCATGGCATAAGTTAGAGGTTTTTACGGTGACGGATCAATCGGCGCAGAACAAAACCACACTGAAATTGATCAGTGTGGTTTTTGGCATGTTTGTCTTCGGTTTCGCCTTGGTGCCTCTCTATGACATTTACTGCCAGGTGACTGGTGCGAATGGGAAAACTGGCGGCGCGTATGTAGCTTCAGAGACGTTGGAAATTGACGAAGACCGATTGGTCACTGTGCAATTTTTGGCAAATAATAATGCTAATATGCCTTGGGAGTTCAGACCTTCGGTGCGGACCTTGAAAGTCGTTCCAGGCAAAATTTATGACACGACGTTTTATGCCTCGAATATTGCACGGGCCACTATGACCGCCCAAGCTATTCCTAGCGTGGCGCCGTTTCATGCTGCAGAATATTTCCACAAAACTGAGTGTTTCTGTTTTGAGAAGCAGCAATTGGCGGCTGGTGAGCAAATTGACATGCCCTTGCGCTTTATTATCGATCCGCATCTGCCGGCAACGGTACAAACGCTAACGTTGTCTTATACCTTATTTGATGTAACCGAACTCGCAGCTTCTGGCGCTGCCGAATAATCAGAGATTTGATGGAGAATATAGATGGCCTCTGACACGACTTATGAAAGTTATTATGTCCCCCATAATAGTGCGCTGCCAATTTTTGCCTCATTGGGTATTTTTCTGACAGTTTATGGTGGCGGCAACTTATTAAATGAAATGTCATCGGGTTCGGATAGCAATTTCGGCATTACGGTCTTTCTAATGGGCGGCCTGGTGATGGCTACCACCCTATTCTTTTGGTTTGCGAAAGTGATTGAGGAAAATCACGCCAAAATGTACAGCCAGCAGATGAACAAGTCATTTGTATGGGGCATGAGCTGGTTCATCTTCTCGGAAGTGATGTTTTTTGCGGCGTTCTTCGGTGCACTCTTTTACATCCGGTTCTGGGTTGTCGATTGGATAGGCGGTGTTGGTGAGCGCGGGCCCAGTGACATGATTTGGCCAGACTATGTGCCTCAGTGGCCTCTTTTAGACAATCCAAATCCAGAGCAATTCGCGGCGCCGGCAGGCGTCATTGGTCCCTGGGGATTACCTTTGGTTAACACCTTGCTGCTGGTTACGTCCAGTTTTACAGTCACTTTTGCACATCATGCGATCAATCATGGCGATAGAAAGAAGATTATTGGATGGCTAGTGGCAACCATCGTTTTGGGGCTAGCATTTTTAGTGTGTCAGGCCGTGGAATATTACGAAGCGTATGCACATTACGGTTTAACGCTAAACTCGGGGATTTTTGGTTCAACATTCTTTATGTTGACGGGGTTTCACGGAGCGCACGTAACCATTGGTACCATTATGCTCATTGTGATGCTCGGCCGAGCCATGAAAGGGCATTTCACAAAGACGGATTGTTTTGGATTTGAGGCGGCAGCTTGGTACTGGCATTTTGTGGACGTTGTGTGGTTGTTGCTATTTGTGCTCGTCTACATTATGGGTACCTAGAAAGTAGCAGGTTCCCAGGGGATCAGTCGCCTAGGGTGTGATGCCTGGGTGCCAAGGGGCGCCTAGGCCGAGATCGCCACTTAAAATTCCGTAAACCACAACCACCAACAGCAGCGCCGCCAGAGACACTCGGATTGTAAGGAATTTAGCGGTCCGAGTCCCCTCAGAAGAGCCCATGTCAGACATCATCGCGTAAAACGCAGTACCCAACGCCGCTATATTTGCAACTAATAGCAAAATGATGATGGTTTTTAGCAGCATATGAAAACCTCAATCGAAAATAGTGATACGCGTCTAAGCAGAAAAAGGCCCGTTTGATGTCGATTAGAGCACATATTAATTTTCGGCTGTTGTTATTCACCACTGTTTTTTTCTGTTTATTTTGTTATCTGGGATTTTGGCAGCTGGATCGAGCCGACGAAAAGAAAATGCAACTTGCGGCAACCAAGCGATTGTCTGATTTACCTGCGGCGCCGTTATTAACCTTGTCTGAAGAAGAATGGGTGACGGGCCGCAAAGTCCGTTTACAGGGCACCATTGGATCAGATCAAGTATTTCTGCGAGACAACGTGGTGTTAGCCGGCCAAGTTGGCTTTGAAGTTCTGCATCCAATGGTGTTGCAAGAAGGGCAAACCGTGTTGGTCAATAGGGGTTTTGTCTCAGGAGGCGCCAGTCGGGACCAGATGCCCGCGATACCGCCGTTAGCGGATGAAGTGAACGCTTTCGGGCAAATTTACGTATCCTCGTGGCCAAACCGAAATCAGATTCTGGCATACGAGGGATGGCCTCGAATTGTCCCAACGCAAGACCCTACGGTGCTATCTGGGGTTCTGGCAAAGCCGCTTTTGCCTCTCGTGATTAGGCTTGACGAAATGGATGTCAACGCCCTGCCGAGAGATTGGCGGTTGACAGTTATGTTGCCGGCTAAGCACACGGGCTATGCGGTCCAATGGTTTGCTATGGCAGCAACCTTGTTAGGGCTATTTTGTTATTTTACGTTTCGATCCAAGCGGAGTATTACAGAATGAACGAACCCTCTCGAGGCAACGGTAGAAAGAGCCTCCTGTTAATTGCTGCGATCGCTTTCGTACCTATGCTCGTAGCGTATGGGGTATTTTTTTTCGCGCCGGAGATAATCCCGCAAACGACAACGAATCGAGGCGAATTGGTTTCGCCGCCCAAGGATGTTTCTGAACATGTGCCTACTTCCGATGGGTGGCGATTAATTACACTGGTACAGAGTTCATGCGATGCCGCTTGCGCCGAACTGATCTACCAAGTCAGACAGATTCACATCGCTTTGGGTAAAAACTCTGACCGTGTTTCACGGACTTTGGTTACCCCAAGCCCGCTGGACTCAACAAAATCAGCTGAGCTGCAGGTTGCATATCCCAACTTGGAAATTCGCACAGATCCTCAATTGGCTCGACTTTTGCCAGCATCGAAGGCGGGAGCGAATCCAAACGGTTTCGTGGTTTATGTTGTTGATCCTCTCGGCCAAGTGGTGATGGCCTATGATACGGAGCGGGTTGGCAAGCCGCTGCTCCTAGACCTTAAGCATTTGCTGAAGGTATCAAGTATTGGATAGGCGCACAGAAAATATGAATTCAACGCCTGCATCCGTTACAATTCGAGGCCGAAGAGACCTAGACGCATGGCTATGACCGACATTTTGCAAGCACCTGCGCTGCCCGCTTGGCGAGATTTTTACGAGATGTGCAAACCTCGGGTTGTGTTATTGATGTTGCTGTGCACGTTAGTTGGGATGTTTTTGGCGACCGATGCTTGGGTCCCCATGCCACTGATCTTTAATTGTTTGTTAGGTGTGGCACTGGTGGCTGGATCTGCTGCTGCACTCAACCATTTGATTGACGCGACGGTCGATCAAAAGATGGCTAGAACGGAAAACAGACCAGTGGCCCAGGGACGGGTATCAACGGCTCAGGGATTGGTGTTTGTTGCGATTACCGGTGGCCTTGGTTTGGTTATTTTGGCGGTTGCAGTCAATCCGCTGACAGCCTGGTTGAACTTTGCAGCGTGGCTAGGTTATGGACTGATTTATAGCCTGTATTTAAAGCGGGCGACCTCCCAAAATATCGTTATAGGTGGGCTTTTCGGTGCTGCCCCTCCGTTGTTTGGTTGGACTGCGGTGACCGACAGTGTTGATGCGGGTGGTTTACTGTTGGTGTTAATTATATTCGCGTGGACACCACCGCATTTTTGGGCTTTAGCGATTGATCGTCTTGAGGACTACAAGAAAGTTGATATACCGATGCTACCGATCACTCATGGAGTTGCCTATACTAAGTTGCACATCGTTTTGTACACGGTAATTCTACTGGTTGTCTCGGTGCTTCCGTTTGTGATCGGCATGAGTAATTTACTGTACTTAGTCAGTGCGTTGGCCCTTGGAGCAGGATTCCTCTATTGGTCTCTGGTTATGTTGTATGATCGCAACCCTGACGCCCCGATTGAAACGTTTAAGTACTCTATTTTGTACCTGGCCCTATTGTTCTTAGCGCTGCTTCTTGATCATTATTTGATGCCGGTGACGTATGCATAGCGAGGCTCAAAAGGCAGGTATCCGCAAGACCCTAATCTATCTTTTGGGTTTTGTAGCGTTAATGCTCGGCGTCATCATCTCTAATTATTTAAATAGAGATGATACTTTAGCCCCTGCGGAAGCGGCTAAACTCGGGCTTATCCGATTTGATACGCCAAGACCAATAGAACTCCCGGTCTTGGTGTCAGAGACGGGTTCAGCAATACAGGCCGGCCATTTTAGCGAGAACTGGGACCTGCTTTACTTTGGCTTTACCGCTTGCCCTGATATCTGTCCAACGACCCTTTCTCTGCTGAACCAGGCCGTCGGACAAATAACCGAAGAAATCCCTGATATTCATTTGGTATCGGTCGACCCTGACCAAGACACCCCTGACCGGTTAAGGCGTTATCTATCCAGTTTTAATGCCGATTTCAAAGGGGTCACCGGATCACACGAGGCGATAACGCGATTTGCGACTCAGGTGAACGTCGCGTTTGGCAAAATTCCCGGCGGTGAACCCGGCACCTACACGGTTGACCATACCGGTTCGATCGTAGTGATTGATCCTGAAGGCCGTTATGCAGGCTTCATCAAAGCGCCCCATCAAATACCTCAATTAGTGCGGATTATGAGTGGCCTTTAACCTTGGCTGGCTTTGAATTGTCTTGGGCTCAGTAGTGCGATGCTACCTGATTAATTGAAGCCTTGTTGAATGTTCACAGCCACCACTTGATGAAGGATCTGCAATTGCTCTTGGGGGTCCTTCCGAAATCCTTTACCGTCAAATGTTTCTAAACGTGTGAGCGCAAAGCGAGCCGCGGCGACGGCTCTAGCAACCGCCAAAGCGGCCCGTTCTTCTCGCTCTAGCCTCCTAGCGCTATCGTAGCCGGCTAACAATGCGGCGGCGTGGTCGTTACGCAGACAGCCCTGGCTGTCTGTACACCAATCGTTGATCGCGATGGCCAAGTCCATAATCCAGAGGTCCTGACTAATATGGAAAAAATCAAGTAGGCCAACAAGGTGTGTATTATCGAACAAGACGTTGTCTTTGAATGCGTCACCATGGATAAGACCACGAGGTAGTCCAGCAGTTTCAAGGGTCTCATAGTCATCGATAACGCGTTCGATAAGCTGAATATGATTGAGAGATAAGTGCTTGCGATAGGCTGTTAGCGTGTCTGACATCCATGCGCTGTCATAGAGTGCAGGTCGATCCCAATCGAGTGCTGTAGACGTGGTATGTAATCGTCCTAAGGTTTCGCCAAGCGCAGAGCAATGATCTGTCGACACATCTGTAAAATGCTGACCTGGCAAGTCCTGCATTAGGAATGTCGGTTTCCCTTCAATCTTAGGTTGCTTAACACCAACCTTCAATAATCTCGACTGCGGTACGGGTAAACCATAGTGTGCAAGATGTTGCATGGCGCGACGCACGTCCTCGGTGCGAGCCTGGTTTTCACCCTCGATGATAGTCAGTACCGATTTGACATCCTCGTCGAAGAGTCGAGTCACGATTCGGTAATTGCTATTCTCTATACCGGTAGTAATGGCCTCGTATGTCTTAAGCGAGCCTATTTGGAAATTTTCTAAATAGGTGGCTAGCGCATCAGCTGGCAGTTTCGTATAAACAGCCATGGTTCACCATTCGATTAATGTCCATTGAGGATAAAGATGTTTGATCTGTGTTAAGTCGGTAAAATGGGCTTCTCCGTTGGCCGGCACAAGGTAATAGGGTCGGCCACCCGAAGGAATGACTTTGATCATCATGAGAACACCGTTTTGACGAAATTCGTAGACCCTTTGGTCTTCGGTATTTTCGATCAGCGTAATCGATGCCTCTGATGAGGTGATATCAGCTTCGGTCAACTCACTCGGATAAGCTTTCAGCGCGAGCAAGGCCAATAGCGTGATTGATATGGAACGAATATTCAAAGTATGGTTATCAAAGTTGTGAGGAATGCCTAAGTTATGAGTCAGAAGTTTAACGTAATCTTAGTTGATGGTTCATCTTATCTATTCCGCGCTTATCACGCACTGCCGCCACTAACCACGGCCAAAGGTCACCCAACTGGAGCGATTAAGGGTGTGGTGAGCATGATTCGCAAACTCTGCACTGATTTTCCAGAGTCAAAAATTGTGGTTGTCTTCGACGCCAAAGGCAAAACCTTTAGAAACGATCTTTATCCAGAATACAAAGCCAATCGGCCCCCCATGCCTGAGGACCTTCGTGTTCAAATCGAACCTATTCATACCATCGTTGAACAAATGGGATTGCCTTTAATAGTCAAAGCGGGTGTTGAGGCCGATGACGTCATTGGTACTTTGGCAATGCAAGCGGCGCAGGCGGACCAAAGCGTCTTGATTTCAACCGGCGACAAAGATATGGCGCAGTTGGTTGGCCCGCGGGTAACACTGATGAACACCATGACCGACCAGTTCTTAGATGAACAAGGGGTCATTGAAAAATTTGGTGTTCGGCCCGATCAAATTATTGATTATTTGGCCTTGGTTGGGGACACCGTCGATAATATTCCCGGGGTTCCTAAATGCGGACCGAAGACAGCAGTAAAATGGCTTGAAGCGTATGGAAGTCTGGATGGCGTGATGGCAAATGCCGAACAAGTTTCAGGTAAAGTGGGCCAGTACTTACGGGAATCCCTGTCGCATCTACCTCTCTCCTATGATTTGGCAACAATTAGAACTGAGCTCGACCTGAGTGACGCAGGAAGGTTTGAAGTGATATCCGCGGATGAACAAGGCCTTCGTGAATCTTTCGAAACTTATGAGTTTAAAAGTTGGTTAGAGACGTTGGGGTCTGAGCCTGAGCCCGCGATCGCGGAGATTGACGTAAATTACGATCTAGTGCTTACCGAAACCGATCTTCAGGTTTGGTTGGATCGTCTAGCCAGTGCCGATAGTTTTGCTTTTGATACAGAAACTACGGGTCTCAATTATATGGATGCCGAGCTGGTAGGTGTTTCGATATGCACTGAACCTGGCGTTGCGGCTTATATCCCCTTTACGCATGATTACGAGGGGGCGCCGACACAGTTAGACCGGGAATTTGTGCTCCAGCAATTGGCGGTTTTTTTGAGCGATCGTAACAAACTTGTGATCGGTCAAAACCTAAAGTTTGATTTGAGCATACTGGCTCGATATGGCATGGATATTACGGCGCCAATAGCGGACACCATGCTTGAGTCCTATGTTTACAACAGTGTTGCTACGCGTCATAACATGGATGACTTAGCCGCAAAATATCTAAATCGTAAAACCGTGAAATTTGCTGATATTGCTGGCAAAGGGGTCAAACAACTTACCTTTAATCAAATTCCTTTGAGTGAAGCCGCTCACTATGCCGCTGAAGATGCCGACATCACCCTGCAACTGCATCAAGTGCTTTGGCCAAAAATTGCTGGCGATAACCGCTTATTGCCTGTTTATCAGGATATTGAGTTACCCCTAGTTCGGGTGTTGTCGGAGATTGAGCGCAACGGCGTTTTTCTCGATTGTGACATGTTGGCCGCGCAATCGGCCGATATCGGCAATCAACTCGACGCGCTCGTCGCTCAAGCTTATGAGCTTGCTGGAGAATCCTTCAACTTGAGCTCGCCGAAACAGCTACAAGCCATTTTGTTCGAAAAGCTAAAGCTGCCTGTGATAAAAAAAACGCCTAAGGGACAACCCTCCACCAACGAAGCGGTGCTTCAGGAATTAGCCCTGGATTATCCGCTGCCTAAAGTTGTTATTACTCACCGTAGCCTGAATAAGCTCAAGTCAACCTATACGGACCAGCTCCCTAAGCAGGTGAGGCCAGAAACGGGGCGCCTTCACACGTCTTACCATCAGGCTGTGGCTGCAACCGGTCGTCTGTCAAGTACCGATCCCAACCTGCAAAATATTCCGATCAGAACAGAAGCAGGCAGGCAAGTGAGAAAAGCTTTTCTAGCACCTGAGGGTAGCCGATTGATGGCGGCAGACTACTCACAGATAGAGCTTCGAATCATGGCGCATCTATCGGGAGATCCTAGCTTAACCTCTGCGTTCTCAGAGGGGCTCGATATTCACCGAGCCACAGCGGCTGAAGTATTTGGGGTCACGCTGGACTCTGTAACGGCAGAGCAACGTCGTAGTGCTAAGGCAATCAATTTTGGGCTGATCTACGGCATGTCAGCGTTCGGATTATCAAAGCAGCTAGGCATTGGTCGTGCCGATGCACAAAATTATATGGACCTTTATTTTGAGCGCTATCCTGGTGTCCTAAACTATATGCAGTCCATTCGCGCAGCAGCTAGCGAACAAGGTTATGTTGAGACCTGGTTTGGGAGACGGTTATATTTGCCCGAGATTAATTCCTCTAACTTTCAAATGCGGCAGGCGGCTGAACGTACCGCGATCAACGCGCCCATGCAGGGGACCGCTGCGGATATTATTAAACGAGCCATGATTAAAGTTCAGAATTGGCTGGAAGACAGTGGGACCCCGGCGCGGGTAATCATGCAGGTTCATGATGAATTAGTGCTCGAGGTGTCAGAATCAGCCATTGACTCGACCCGCCTGGCGGTCATTGACCTAATGGAAAATGCCGCCGATCTTGATATCCCCCTGATTGTAGAAGTTGGTGTTGCCGCTGATTGGGAAGGCGCTCATTGATCTGGCAGACGCCCTTAATCCGTAAACAAATAAGTGTCTTTAGTCATGAATGAGGATCGTCAAGTAATGTGCTGAGTGAATAGCACGTACCTGACAACTCTCGGACAAGCGTGTAGCGCAATTTAAGACCTTTGGATTTTTTTAACGGGGTTAAGGAACTAATCGCCAATCCTTGGGTCTGAAGATTTAGAAACCCGTGTTATTGAGTGTTTTCGGCAGAAGCTTCGGTTTTCCCCATTTTACCGAAGTCTCGGGCCCCATCCGTAATCCCCATTACGGATGGGGCTTTTTTTATTCGGATGTACCCGTCAGCCATCGATTTAAAACTTGTTTCAGTGAATCTAAACCAAGACCGCTTTGTGCCGAGAAGGTTTGAACGGTGATGCTGTTGGATAAATTTTGCTGTCTTTGAAGTAGGGCTGATTGCTGAGCCCCTCGGCTTAATTTATCTGCTTTGGTAAGGAGCACATGGAGCGGAATCTGAGTTTGCTCAGCCCATTTGAGCATCATTTCATCGAAAGGTTTCATCGGATGTCGAATATCAGAGAGCAGTATGAGTCCAACCAAACTTCGGCGAGACCTAAAATATTCATCAAGGTGGGTTTGCCAATATTGCTTCAGCGGCATAGGCACTTTGGCGTAGCCATACCCAGGCAGATCAACGAGCCGCGCATCATCTGGAAGACTGAAGAAATTAATCAGTTGGGTCCTACCAGGCGTTTTGCTGGTTCTGGCAAGCTTTTTCTGCCGAGTCAGGGTGTTGATCGCGCTTGATTTTCCGGCATTGGATCGACCACAAAAAGCGACTTCGGCCCCCTCGTCAGCGGGGCATTGGTGCATTTGGGCGGCGCTGGTGAGAAATTGAGCGGACTGATAGTCAAACTGTTTCATAGCGAATACTTGTTGTGCTGATCTGTCACTTGCGTGGGTTTTCGCTATAATAGCGCATCCGATTCCTGTGGTCGCGAAAGAGTGGTCCTTTGGTTAATGAAAGGCCCCATGGTTAAGAAAGAAAAAGGTATGTCATGCTGAGAGTGATTTGGAGTTTGTGTCTTATAGGGTTAGGTCAGATGGCTTTTGCTGGCGGAGACGCCGCCAGAGGAGAGGCGTTAACCGGTACTTGTGTTGCTTGCCACGGTACCGATGGTAATAGTCTTGCTGGCAGCTTTCCAAACATTGCCGGCCAGAACCCCGCTTATTTGCTGAAGCAGTTGCAAGATATTCAATCAGGCGCGCGTAGCGCCGTACTCATGACCGGGATTCTCGACGGAATGAGTCAGCAAGATCTTGAAGACCTAAGCGCTTTTTACGCTGGTCAGACAGCGGGCGTGGGCGCAGCTGACCCAGCGCTCGTCTCTTTGGGAGAAAGTATTTACAAAGCTGGCATTGCTCGAAAACAAGTCGCCGCCTGTACAGGTTGTCACGCGCCTTCGGGTGACGGTAATGGCCTCGCAGGATTTCCCAAGATTGGTGGGCAATGGGCTGAATACACTGAGACTCAGCTGAAAGCCTTTCGCTCAGGAGATCGAAGAAATGACGGTGACAGTAAGATGATGCGGTTGTCGGCAATGGACTTAAGCGATGAAGAAATCGCAGCAGTGTCATCGTACATTGCCGGTCTTAGGCCATAATTCCACAAAGAAGGTGCGGCCGATCGGAGCGATCGAAGAACGGGTTTTTTAAAAGGGAGAGCCCTATGAAAAGGATAATAAGGCGATACCTAGGGTTTGGATTGATGGCTCTCCTAGGCACGCATAATGCGGTTGGTGCACCCTACGAAGCAGGTGTGCATTATGTCGAGCTCCCCACGCCTGTTGCTGTGCGAGCGGACGGCATCGAAGTCACCGAGTATTTTTCCTATGGGTGTGGCTACTGTTATCAGTTTGAACCTGTATTATCGGCTTGGGTTGAACGGTTACCTGAAGACGTTGTTTTCTCGCGCACGCCAGCGATTTGGAATCAAGGGTATAAGCATCTAGCACAAACCTATTACACCTTAAAGGCAATGAATGTCCTCGAAAAGATGCACCTCGAGGTCTTTAATGCGATTCACCTGAAGCGGCTGAACCTCGTAGATCCGAGTGAGATGGCTGACTTCTTAACAGACAATGGTGTGGATGGGATCGCTTTTGGAAAAGTGTTTAACAGCTTCGGTGTGTTAGCGACCCTACAGCAGGCAGAAGCACGAGGACGCGCCTATCAAGCGACGGGAGTGCCTTCACTGATCGTTAACGGCAAATATCGAATTGATGCGGGTGCTGCTGAAGGTACTCAAGGTATGCTCGCGATTGCTGATTACTTGATCGAGCTGGAGCGCCCCTAATTTCTCCAGAGAATGTTGCAAGGCAATGGCAACAAGGCTCGATAGACGAGGCTGATGCTGCCGTTCTAGGGGTGGCCGAAGCTGATATTCTCTCCGCACTACCCGCCTCACCTGCGAGGGTAATAGATCGCTGGGCAAGGCAGTCACCCCAAGCCAACTTTCTCGTTGCTGACGGGGTGCGCTATTCCTATCAGCAGAGCGCCCAAATCAAATCGGCTTTAGCCAAATACTTCAAAGCCGAAGGCGTTGGTCAAGGCGATCGTATTATCGTCAATGTAGACAATGGTGCGGCTGCTGTCATGGTCTTCCTAGCTCTGAACGCGCTAGAGGCGGTGGCGGTTATGATCAGCCCAAGGCTGGCTGCCCCAGAGCAGGCAAAAATTATTGATCATGCGGATCCGGTTGGGATTCTAACGGCCTGCTCGCAACCTGAAGGGGCTCGAATCGAGGCTGGGCTGAATCTCTCAGATCCTATTGGTGATCTCTCTTTGCTGGGGTTGTCTTGGCATCCAACAGGGCAGCAGAACTCTCCCTTGGAGTCGGTCACGCCCGATAGCGTTGTTGCAGCAATGATTTACACGACGGGTACAACCGGCGACCCCAAGGGGGTGATGCTATCTAACCGTAATTTGATGTTCACAGGGTTTGTATCTGGCAGGCTCAGAGGGCTCGGCGCGGATGATCGGGTGCTCACTGCTCTGCCTTTGTCGCATGCTTTTGGTCTTTCGGCGGTATTGTGTTCGGTATTGGTTCAAGGTGCGAGTCTGCATTTGGATGCTAGCTTTTCTGGCGCTGCGACATTGGTGCGCATGCAATCTGAAGAAATCACAGGGTTTTTAGGCGTCCCTGCTATGTATACGCAGCTCCTTGCTGCCTGTGGCGAAAAATTTGTTACCTTACCCGCGCTCAGATTTATGTTCTCTGGCGGGGCGCCGTTGGACCCAGAATTAAAGTCGCGGGTAGAACAAGTTTTCGGATTGCCCCTCCACAACGGTTACGGAATGACCGAGGCCGGCCCGACCATTGCGCAGACCAGATTGTACGCACCACTTGATGATACTTCGGTGGGATTTGTCATACCGGGCGTTTCCTATCAGATTAAGCCTGTCGCGCTGGCAGAAGACGGTATTGGTGAGCTGCTGGTTAAAGGGCCCAATGTTATGGCGGGCTATTTTCGTGCTGAAGAGGCAACCAAGGCTGTTTTGAAAGCCGGTTGGCTGGCAACAGGTGATCTAGCGAGAGTTTCTGCTTCGGGGACTTTAGAAATTGTCGGGCGTATTAAAGAATTGATCATTCGCAATGGCTTTAATATTTATCCGCCAGAAGTTGAAGCTGCATTACTTCGGCTGCCCTCGGTGTTACAGGCTGCGGTGGTTGGGCAAGCGCTCTCAGGAAATGAGGCTGTAGTGGCCTTTGTGGTGGTTAGCAGTGAAGACTCAGCCTTTGATCCGATTGCTGCACGGACGCAATTGCGGGCGCATTTGTCAGGCTACAAAATACCAGATCGCATTGTGGTACTTGACGCAATGCCTTCTGCGCCTTCGGGAAAAATTCTCAAGCATAAACTCTGCATCTCATCTTGTTAGCCTCGCTAGTAATTTCTAGGGTCGATTGAATTACCCTTAGTCATCGCCTAAAATTCGTCATGGCGTGCTTGATTCCTCTTCTTGTAAAAAAACACCCCCCTGTTTGTAGGGCCCTTCCGCCGCCAGTCTACGTCAAATTCCACATTGCCCACCTCGATAGACTCGTTTATCAGGACCGTTGGCTGAGATTTTTTAGGAGTAAATCATGGCTAGAATGCTAGACGATACCTCGAGGACGTTTGGTGAATATTTGCTGATCCCGCGCCTAACTCGACGGGATCAGCGAATAGATCAGATCGATTTATCGGCCCCTTTATCAAGATCATATCCTGGCAGCGGTCCTGGTTTATCGATCAACATACCCATTGTTTCTGCCTGTATGCAGGCCGTCTCTGGAACAGACTTAGCGGTTGCCCTAGCCAGGCAGGGTGGTCTTAGTATGATTTTTTGTTCACAAAGTATCGACAGCCAAGTGGCTATGGTGCAAAGCGTCAAAGCCCATAAAGCTGGGTTTGTGCCTAGTGGTGCCAATATTAAACCTGAAGCCACGCTAAATGATTTGCTTGAGCTTATGAGCGACAGCGGACATTCAACAATTCCCGTGACCGAAGATGGTAGTTCTGGAGGACGCTTCGTTGGGCTGATTACGGATCAAGATTTTTGGGAATTTGAAGATGATTTGACCAACCGGGTCAGTGACCATATGACGCCGAAGGTTGATGTCATCTTTGGGATCGAAGGTATTTCTTTGCGGGAAGCCAATAAGCTTTTACATAAAAATAAAAAAGATTGTTTGCCGATATTAACTGACGATGGCAGGCTCTCCGCTCTTGTGTTTAAGAAGGACTACGTTGATCACCAGAAGCATCCCCTCGAATTGCTTGACGATAGTAAACGTTTGCGGGTTGGTGCGGCGATTAATACGCACGACTATCGTGAGCGTGTTCCAGCGCTCATTGCTGCAGGCGCTGACGCGCTGTGTTTTGATTCATCCGATGGCTTTAGCGAGTTTCAGATGGATGGCCTGATATGGCTTCGCGAACAATTTGGCGAGGATTTGGTCATAGGTGGTGGCAATGTCGTTTCGGCCGAAGGGTTTGATTATCTTGCTGGATCAGGCCTAGTGGATTTCATTAAAGTTGGCATTGGTGGTGGGTCTATTTGCATTACACGCGAACAAAAGGGCGTTGGACGGGGCCAAGCATCGGCATTACTCGAGGTTGCAGCACGTCGAGATGCTTATTTTAAAGAGACGGGAATTTATATTCCGATTTGTTCTGACGGTGGCCTAGCGAACGACACTCAAATCGTAATGGCTCTGGCGATGGGTGCCGACTTTGTCATGATGGGGCGTTATTTTGCGATGACAGAGGAAAGCCCAACAGCCAAGATTTCGATCAATGGCCAAATGTATAAACCTTATTGGGGCGAAGGCACGGTGCGGGCGCAAAACTGGCAGCGATATAGTGAGGGTATGGAGAGCCGAAAAATGATGTTTGAAGAAGGCGTTGACGCTTTTGTGCCGCTTGTCGGAACGGTGTCCGAAGCGCTCCAAACGACGTTATATAAGCTAAAAAGCACGATGATGAACTTAGGTGCAGATGATTTAACCGCCTTTAAAGATCAGGCCGTGATTACCCAGGTGTCAGAGCAATCGATTGTCGAGGCAGGGACAACGAATGTCTTCAAATTTGGCCGTAATCGGGACTTAGATGAATCTGACTGAGGTCAGCTTTCGTATTTTCCGGTATACTCCCCGCGCGGCTTTGCTCAAGGAAAAAGGTTGATGAAAAATCTGATGTTGCTAGCACTAGCAATGGGTTCGATGCTTGCTTTCGCGGGTCCAATCGAAGACGAAATCGTTGCACGTATTCACAAAATAGGGGATGTCTGTTTGGTTGGCGAGGCATGTGCTTCAGGGCAGCTGGCCGCTGATGCGGGCGCCCAATCAGACGCTCAGTCCCCAGAAGCGATTTATAATCGAAGCTGTAATACTTGCCACGAAATGGGGATAGCAGGCGCACCTAAACTTGGCGACATCGACCAGTGGGCTCCAAGACTAGACAAAGGTATGGACGTGCTATACGCCAGTGGTATAAACGGGTTAGCGCCTGGGATGCCGGCCCGGGGTATGTGTTTTGATTGCTCTGACGATGATATCCGAGCGGTGGTCGATTACATGACGGCGTCTGTCCAGTAATGATGATGGGTGCCTAAAGCACGCGTTACTGAATCAAGGTTGTCTAAGAATCAGAGCCTCCTCTAAGTGTTGGGAGCTGACCAGCGTCTCTCCTTCTATATCTGCTAGGGTCCTTCCGACACGCATAATGCGAGCCATGGTTCGAGCGGAAAAGTGCATTTGCTCGGCAAGCTTGAGCAGTTGCGATCTCGCTGAGCGAGTCAAATCGAAGGTGGCGTCTTGATCGCCCATCTCTCGCACCCTCTCCCGTTTATTTTCGCGACCTCTTTGAATGAGTAACTGTGCCGTTGCATGTTCTGAAGGGGTTTGTTTTGGCGCCGAGGGCCCGAGCATAAGACTCGGTTCAAGACCCGAGACAGATATTTGAAGGTCAATCCGGTCCAGAATCGGCCCCGAAACGCGCTGACGGTAGCGTTTAACCTGTTCGGCAGCGCAGCTGCAAGGCTTAGCGCTGCCTAACCAACCACAGGGGCAAGGGTTCATCGCTGCGACGAGTTGAAAGGCAGCAGGATAACGGGTTCTATGATGGGCACGGCTCAAGTCTATAAAGCCTTGCTCAAGAGGTTGGCGGAGTTGGTTGAGCACCTGCGCGGAAAATTCTGCAATCTCATCGAGAAATAAAACCCCTAAATGCGCGAGTGTAATTTCTCCAGGCTTAGGAGGGCTACCGCCCCCAATGAGTGCTGCTTTTGAGGTGGACTGATGAACCTCACGAAAAGGTCTTTTTATGTCTTGAAGGCGAGGCGCGAAACCCAACACAGATTGAACGCAAGCAAGCTCAAGACGTTGGGGCTCAGTCAATGGGGCCATTAATCCTGCCAGGCGCTGTGCTAGCATCGTTTTGCCTGATCCTGGTGGTCCTACCATTAACAGGTGATGGCCACCCACGGCAGCGACCGTGAGACTGCGTTTAGCGAGCGTCTGGCCGAGCACGTCATCAAGCATGAGATGACGGGTGTCTGCCGGTTCAACTGGTGCTTTGGGGCTCGCAGGGGCTTGCTTAAGCTCGCTTTTAAGCTCCTGTAACGACGCTACCGGTAAATAGCGCTCGAAGCCGGGCAGCGCGGCAATATCTGTCTGGTATGGTCCCAAGAATGTTAACCCCTCTTGCTGGCAGGCGACGGCGGCGATAAAGAGACCGGGGACTTGGCGGATGTGACCTGTTAGTGTGAGTTCACCCATCGCGCAGAAACCTTTAAATCGCGCTGGCTCAAGTTGTTTACTCGCCATTAAAATGGCAAGCACAATCGGTAAATCAAACCCAGCGTGCTCCTTAAATAAGTCATCTGGCGCAAGGTTGACGACGATTCGTCGATCAGGGACTTTATAGCCAGAGTGTTCAATGGCCGATCGAATACGTTCTCGCAGCTGCCGGGCGCGTTTTTCGCTGAGGCCAATGATTGCAATTTGAGGTAGCCCGTTACTGATCGTGGCTTCGACTTCCACGCGAGCGGTTCTCATGCCGGTCAGTGCCTGACTGAAAATGGCTGCAGATGTCATTTGTATACCCGATGTCGTTTGTGAGTTGGGCCATTAAATAGCACCACTTGCCGTGGTCATAGCGTTAACACCGCACAACAATTGCGCAAAAATCCCAGGACCAGGTGCGATTTTAGTGCGCTGGTGCTATGACAAGGGCTAAAATCAAGCAATTCCAAGGCTAATCACAGCTTTTAAGAGATAATAAGTGGCACGTCTTGTGCATCAGGGAGCATGCGTCAGCAGGATGTGGGTATCGTGCAAGGTCTCTGGTACTGTTAGGGTTATCAAGATCAATTGTATCGAGTAGGTCTGTAAAGGCGCGGGAGATTCAGAAAAGCTTAAGAGATAGTAGGTGTGTCTGAGTCACGTGGAAACTGTGATTAGTCCTGAATTTTCAGGGACAGCAAGCGGCCTAGAGCAGTAGCTAAGACGTTGAAATTGTGTGCTAGTCATTGAATAATCGTATGCAGAGTCATCATCATTGATGGCACAGTCAAGGAGAGACGATGAAGTTAGTAACCGCCATTATTAAACCGTTTAAATTGGACGATGTGAGAGAAGCGCTCTCTGAAATCGCCGTGCAGGGCATGACGGTAACAGAAGTTAAAGGATTCGGGCGCCAAAAAGGCCATACCGAACTTTACCGTGGCGCTGAATACGTGGTTGATTTTTTACCCAAAGTAAAAATAGAAGTAGCGATCGACGACAGCAGCTTAGACAGTGTCATCGAAGCACTGACCCAAGCTGCCAACACCGGCAAAGTCGGCGACGGAAAGATATTCGTCACTGCCCTCGAGGATGTGATACGAATTCGAACCGGTGAAACCGGAGCAGATGCGGTCTAACAACGCTTAATGAACCCTTGCGGGTTTTAAACCGCCCTTGTGCCCCGCGGCCACACCGATATAATCCTGAGCTTTGCGTTTTAAGCTAGGTGGCTATGAAATATCGAAGCACCCGTGGCGGGATCGAAAGCGTCTCGTTTAAAGAGGCCGTGATGATGGGGCTCGCCAGCGATGGCGGGCTCTTGGTGCCTGAGACGATACCAAATGTTCAGCCCAAGCTCGATCAATGGGCGGGACTAGATTACCCAGCGTTGGCAGCACAAGTCATGTTGCCTTTTGTCGGAGACATCAACGAGTCCGTATTTACGGAACTTGTTCATCGCAGTTATCAGTCCTTCGATCATCCACAAGTAGCGCCTTTAGTGCCTGTCGGCGACATCAAGGTGCTTGAGCTATTTCACGGGCCAACCTTAGCCTTTAAAGATATTGCCCTACAATTTCTCGGGGAGGTCTTCAGTCATATCTTGGCTGAACGGAACGAAACCCTAAACATATTAGGTGCAACCAGTGGCGACACCGGGAGCGCAGCAATCGCTGGCGTTCGCGGCAAACCTGGTATCCGCATCTTTGTGATGTTCCCAGAGGGCAGAACAAGCCCAATTCAAGAGCGGCAAATGACAACGGTATTAGACGACAACGTCTTTAATTTAAGTATTGATGGCAGCTTTGACGATTGTCAAAATTTGCTGAAATCTGTTTTTAACGATCTACCCTTTAAGCAAGAGCTGGCCCTAGGCGCTGTTAACTCCGTGAATTGGGCGCGGGTTTTGGCCCAAGTTGTCTACTATTTTTGGACCTGGTACCAGCTCGGTCAGCCCAAGCGATTCGACGTCTCAGTACCCACCGGCAACTTTGGCAATATCTTTGCTGGTTTCGTTGCCAAACGCATGGGTTTGCCTCTCAACCGGCTGGTGCTGGCGACCAATGAAAATGATATTTTGGCGAGATTTTTTGATTCTGGGGTCTATCAAAGGGGCGCTGTACACTTCACTCAAAGCCCCGCGATGGACATTCAAGTCGCTAGTAACTTTGAGCGCTATTTGTTTTATCAATTTAGTGAGGACGCAAAAGCAACGGCTGAATTTATGCAGGGTTTCCAAGCCAATGCCGAGGCTAAGCTTAAGAACCCAACAGGTTATTTCGATTGGTTCGTGGCAGATGCTGTATCAGATGATGAAGCGCTCGGGTCGATTGCCGACATGTACCAGCATTATCAGTACTTGTCCGATCCCCACACAGCCGTGGGTTGCTTTCTAGCCAATAAGTACCGAGATCCTGACGTGCCAATGGTCGCTTTAGCAACCGCGCATCCAGCGAAATTTGAAAGTGCGGTTGAACAGGCTTTACCAGAGACTGCGAATACCCATCCGATACTGTCAGCGCTTACGGGTCTTCCTACCCGCAAAATCCCCATGTTAAGGGATCCAGAAGCCGTAAAAGGATTTATCCGGCAGCACTGTTCGAGCTAAGCTTCGCGCTGATTGCCGAGACCGCTTCAGGAAGTTCGTCGATTGAGCTAATCACCTCAGAAGCACTGTCATGAATTTTTGTTTGAGGTTTGTCATTTGGCGTGATCCAAATGGTATGGATGCCAAGCTGAGCCGCTGCCTCGATATCAAGGACCGGGTCATCGCCAACATAAATCATTTCGCTTGGCTGGCACTGCGCCTTAGCCAGAGCCGCGAGAAATAAGTTCGGCTTAGGTTTAGGCGCACCGACGTCTTCGGCAGACATTTGAAAGTCGAATAGCGGTCCAATACTAAGGCCTCGAGTATCTGCATTACCATTGGTCAAGGCACATAATGAATAGTTGGCATGTAAATTTTGAAGTGCTGATGCCACGCCTGGGTATAAAGTGACTTGGCTACGGGCTTTTAGAAAAATTTGCATCGCTTGGCCCACGATCGACTCGGCACTCGCTGCATGCGTTTTGCTCTCGAGCACAATTTCCTGAAGTAAATTGCGCCGTAGGTCGGTCAGTCGAAAATGCAAGTCCGGATCCCGATCTAAAACTCGACTTCGAAGGTCAGCGATATTGGCTGGGGGATAGACAAGTTTTGGTTCGAAGGCCTCAAAATATTGCTTGAGCGCTGCCTCGGCGCCCAAAATGGCTGGCTTCACAGGCCATAGCGTATTGTCCAAATCAAAACCAATGAGTTTGATCAAGGGATGTCCTTAGCATCTTGCAGCGCTCGATGAGCGGTTTTTCTTCTATGAGCGCGGGGGTGCGCCTCATCGTAAACGGAGGCGAGATGTTGAAAGTCCAAATGGGTATAAATCTGAGTGGTACTGATATCCGCATGCCCCAAAAGCTCTTGAATTGCCCGTAAATCACCGCTGGATTCTAACAAGTGGCTTGCAAAAGAATGTCGCAACATGTGCGGATGCACGTGCAAATCACCGCCAGCTTTTTGGGTCCAGGCTCGCAACCTCGCCTGCACATTTGTGTTACTGATTCGATTACCACGTTCGCTGATAAAAAGCGGTAATGGGTCTGCTTGGCGCTGTTTTGTGGGGAGTGCGTCGCGCACTGCCAACCAGTCTTTTAAGGCTATTTGTGCTTGTTTGCCAATGGGGAGTAAACGTTGTTTGTTGCCTTTGCCGGTAACTAAAATTGTATGGTCATCCCATGAAATATTCGCTAGATCCGCGCCCGTTAGCTCAGACAGCCGAAGGCCAGACGAATAAAACAACTCAAGCATTGCCTTATCCCTAGCTTCGTGCCAGCCAGTTGGAGTTTTAGCAAGGAGGTTAGCGATTTGATCAGGATCAAGGGTTTTGGGTAATTTCTTCGGAGTTTTCGGCGCGCTGACGAGCTTCGCGGGATTGTGTTGCAAGACACCCTCTCGGGCGAGGTATTCGAAAAAGGTTCTCAGGCTTGATAGTTTGCGTTGCTGCGTTCGGCCCGATAATCCTTGTCGATGACCTAGACTAATAAGGTTTCGGATATGACCACTGGTGATCAGCTTGGCGTCTGCTAATTCCTGTTCCTCCGCCAGTTTTACAAGGGTTGCGAGATCTCGCTCGTAGCCTGAAAGCGTGTGGTGCGAAAGATTTCGTTCATAAGCTAGGTGCTTAAGGAAAGCCTCGATTTGGCCGGCTAGGGGCTTCAAACCGTTGTTCCATCCGAAATATCCGCTTCGAAATAATGGTAGCTCAACAGGCCTGCCAACAGATCACCAATAAAGGCGACAAAGAGCGTATCCTGATCCCGAGTGAAGCCGTTGATATCGATACTCCCCAAGCTCAAGACGCCAACCGGCGTCTCTGTATTGAGCGGCACAATAGCGCAAGAGGCCATCACCGAATCGCTATTAGGAAATAAGATCGCCGATTCTTCGCTGCGTATGGCGCCCAAGACAGGCTGCTCAAAATTAACCAAGTTGCCAAGCTGGTCTGCAAGTGATTTACGTGACACAAAGCTGGTTTCGATGGCATCCGTATCGGACGGTTGAGGCGATCTAAAGACAAACAGGTGATAGGGCGTTGTTGGTAAGGTGTCTTCAAAAATTTTCTTAATACCTAGGGCAGCATCAGCGAAAGGCTGAGGTTTTAGAAGCGTCTGAATTAAAGCATGGCACAATTGGAATAGCCGCTGATTCTGTCGTGAGACATCAACGAATTCTGTTATCTTCGATTCTGCGTCGGCCAATTTCGTCTCCAACAGCCGCTGCTTGCGCTCGATCATCGAAATGGCTTGGGTTGGCTGATCTTCAAAATTAAGGATCAGGGTTTCAAGCGCTTCAGGGTGTGCCGCGATAAAAGCCTCAATTGATGCCAAGGTTATTTCTTCGGTCATTTTATTGCTCCATCGTGCGGGGGACTTTAATTCGCCCTTCAAAAATACGCTCAGCAGGACCCGCCATGAGTACCTCGCTGCCCGGCCCTGACCAGGTAATGGTGAGCTCTCCCCCAGGAAGTCGGACGGTGACGGTTTGATCAAGACCAGCGAATTGTCGACCAATGATAACTGCTGCACAAGCGCCCGAACCGCAAGCTAGCGTCTCTCCAGCGCCTCGTTCAACGACTCTAAGATCGATGATAGTGGGTGATACCACCGACATGAAACCGACATTAACGCCAGATGCGAAGATGTGGTTATCGCAAAACTGCTGTGCAAGGGCGCTAACGTCCAGCGTGTCAAGATGGTCGCAAATCAGCACAGCATGTGGATTACCTAGGTCGACAACACCAAATGACCACTCAAACGCCGGGTCAAAACCTGCTGCAAAAGGCGGTTCTGAACCGATCACGGAATGGTAACCGGCCGCTTTCGGATCGAGCGCTGGAGGTTCGAGTTGAACTTCAAACTGAGCACTAGACAGCCTGCGGGTGATCATGCGCCCGACTCGCGTCTGCAAGGTTAGCGTTGTTTTTACTGATAACCGTTTATCAAAGATATATTTCCCGACGCAACGAGCACCATTGCCACATTGAGATGATTCAGTCCCATCAGCATTAAATATTCTGTAAAAGAAGTCTGCGTCCGGTGACTGGGGCGGCTCTATCAATAGCAATTGATCAAAGCCGATGCCGGTATGTCGGTCAGCCAGATGTCGAATCGTTTCAGGGCGCAGCACCCCGCTTTGAGTTACAAAATCGATCACCACAAAATCGTTACCGATCCCGTGCATTTTTGTAAAAGGCAGCAAGGTCACCGGTTAGCTCGGCGGCGCAGAGTGCGTGAACGCAGCATTTAAGCCAGCTAATTCGGGTGCTAGTTGCGCATCGATGGATTCTCGCTCGCGCACGACCCGCGCTTGGTCCCCTTGAACAAAGACCTCCGCTGCCCTACCTCTAGAATTGTAATTTGAGCTCATGGACATTCCATAAGCACCGGCCGAAGCGATCGCAACGAGATCAGTCGCCGCGAGATCAACGGCACAATCTTTTGCAAGAAAATCACCCGTCTCACATATTGGGCCAACAATGTCGATGGGGGTGGTCGCGGCTTTTTGTGGTTTTTTCACTGGCTGAATGCCTTGTGCAGCGCCATAAAGAGCTGGCCTTAGAAGATCGTTCATTGCCGCATCAACAATCGCAAACTGCTTTTCCCCGTTGACCTTGGTGTACAACACTTTTGTCAATAAGACGCCAGCATTGGCTACCAAATACCTTCCTGGCTCTAGAATAAGTGTTAACTGTCTAGCCTTTAAACGAGGCTCGAGCGCGGCGCTTAATTCCCGCAGCGGAAAGTCTGGTTCGTCCTGATAGCGAACCCCCATGCCACCACCGATGTCTAAGTGGGTAATAGCGATACCTTCAGCAGCAAGCGAATCGATCAAAGCAAACATTTTATCTATGGCATCTAGATAGGGTTCGATCGACGTAATTTGAGATCCGATATGGCAATCTAGGCCCTTAATCGCTAGCCCTTTTAAGGTTTTTGCGCGTTGATACAACCCCAAAGCGTCTGCCATAGGAATCCCGAATTTAGAAGTGCTCAGACCAGTAGAAATATAAGGGTGAGTTTTAGGGTCAACATCTGGATTAACGCGCAGCGAAATTGGCGCAAGCTGTCCCTCGGCTTCGGCAATGGTTGCAATGTGATAAAGCTCAGCTTCAGACTCAACATTGAAGCAGTGAATCCCTGCAGCTAAAGCGGCTTTAATTTCATCATCCTGCTTACCGACCCCAGAAAATACGATCTTGTTTGGATCCGCGCCAACGCTTAGAGCGCGAGCTAACTCGCCTCCTGACACGATATCAAAGCCTGCCCCGAGTTCCTTCAGACATTTCAAAACAGACAGGTTGGCATTGGCTTTAACGGCGTAACAAACCAGGGTATCAATGCCAGTAAAGGCATCCGTTATGGCTTGGTACGCTGCACCAATGCTGCCTGCAGCATAGACAAATGTTGGCGTACCAAAAGCCTTCGCAAGGGCATCTAATGGAAATTGCTCACAGTATAAAAGACCGTTTTGGTATTCAAAGCTCGACATAAGAGAAGCTCGCAGCCGACTGGGGCGTGGTTTCTTGTGGGTATAAAGGACCCTTTTGGCCGCAGGCGCTCAGCATGGCGCATAACAAAATGACAATAATTGGCATAGAGTACGATAATTCAGTAAAGCTTGAGTATACTTGGTTCCTCTTTGGATAGGGAGCGGCCCAGTGAATTCGACAGAGTCTGAGCAAAGTTTTCACACTCGAATCGATCGCCTGATGATGGCGATCGAGGACCAGGTAGATGCAGTCGCCATCGATATCGACGTGGATGGAGGCGACGGGCAATTAATATTGACCTTCTTATCCGGGACTCAGATTGTGATCAGTCGCCAACCTGCTCAAAGAGAAATCTGGGTAGCTGCAAAATCCGGCGGCTTCCATTTAAAGGACCGGGGCTACGACTGGTTTTGCGAGACGACCGCGGAGAACTTGACCGATCTTCTTAATCGAGTGGTCACAGAACAAGCCGGGGTAACGGTGACGGCGTTCAGCGAAATCGCTTCTGAGCACGCTCAATAGCAGCTTGGACGGCCTTTGGGGCGGTTCCCCCAGGATGGGCACGGGCAGCTACAGACCCTTCAAGGGTTAGAATTTGGTAAACGTCCTCTTTGATCTGATCACTTTCTTGATGAAAGTCACTGAGCTTGAGTTCGGAAAGGTCAAGGTTGCGTGATTCTGCAAGGCCGACCAACCTTCCTACGATATGATGCGCGTCTCGAAACGGCATCCCCTGCCTCACTAGATAATCCGCAAGATCGGTCGCGGTAGCGAAGCCTTTAGCAGCCGCTAGCCGCATTGCTTGGGGTTTAGCTTCAATATTGGGGATCATATCGCCAAAAGCTGTAAGCGTGTTTTCAACCGTGCGTATGGTGTCAATCAGGGGCTCTTTATCTTCTTGGTTATCCTTGTTGTAAGCCAGAGGCTGGCCTTTCATCAGTGTCAACAAAGTCATTAGGCCACCAAAAACTCTCGCAGCTTTGCCCCGCACTAGCTCAGGCACATCTGGATTTTTCTTTTGGGGCATAATTGATGAGCCGGTGCAGAATCGATCCGGCAAGGCGATGAAGTCGAATTGTGGTGATGCCCAAAGAATCAGCTCTTCTGACCACCGGGATAGATGCATCATGAGTAGGCTGGCCGCGGCGCTAAATTCGATGGCGAAATCCCGATCACTGACGGCATCCAGCGAATTGTCAGCAATGTCATCAAAGCCTAAGAGGTCGGCAACGAGATTGCGATCGATTGGGAAGCTGGTTCCTGCCAAGGCGGCGGCGCCTAGCGGCAAGATATTCACCCGTCGTCGACAATCTTGTAAGCGGGCTTCGTCTCGACACAACATCTCGTACCAGGCCATCAGATGGTGTCCGAAAACTACAGGTTGTGCGACTTGTAAATGCGTGAAACCAGGCATAATGGTATGCGTATGTTGACTCGCAAGGTTGATGAGGCCCTGCTGCAAGTGCCTTATTTGATCTAAGATCTGATCAATGTGAAAGCGCAGATACATGCGGACGTCGGTGGCAACCTGATCATTTCTGGATCGTCCAGTATGTAGTGCTTTACCTTGCTCGCCGATTCGATGAGTGAGCTCAGCTTCGATGTTCATATGAACATCCTCTAGTTGCTCAGACCAAGTAAAGTTTCCTGCTTTGATATCCTCTCGGATACCTTCTAAGCCTTCTATGATGGCCTTGGCCGTGTCTGCCGGAATAATGCTACATCGACCTAGCATGGTCGCATGCGCGATGGAGCCTTCAATGTCGAAGATCGCCAAAACTTGATCGAAGCTAACGGAGGCTGTAAATGCCTCAACAAAGGCATCAGTTGCTTCGGTGAATCGCCCGTCCCACAGTCTATCGGTGCTGTCACTCACGGCCTATTCCTAATTCGAAAAAGCGACAGTATACCAGTTGCGAACCTTTGGGTGCGGTAAGCCCAAGTTTCGGAGATTTACCCAGCCTCTAAGTGATGCCATGGTTTACACCGATACTCGACCAAGTTAGTGTTGCCGTTTGATCAGCAAGGGGTACAGCGCTTGAAAGCAATCCGTTTAGCTACGCGTAAAAGCCCCTTAGCGCTTTGGCAGGCAAACCATGTAGCAGATCGCATTCGAGCGGTTTTGCCAGAGTTACGGGTCGAGATTTTGGGGCTTTCCACGGAGGGCGATCGAAACCGTTCAGTGTCGTTATCAAAACTCGGCGGTAAAGGTGTGTTTGTTAAAGAACTGGAAATCGCCTTGCAGTCCGGTGAAGCAGACTTTGCCGTTCACTCAATGAAGGATGTACCTGCTAAGTTGCCTGACGGCCTTTCATTGGTGGCCATGTGTGAGCGCGCAGACCCTCGAGATGCGCTCATTGCTGGCGACGCCGAGACTTTAAGCGCTTTACCTGAGGGTGCTGTTATAGGCTCTTCAAGCCTAAGGCGATGTCTTCAGCTCGCTGAGGTTTATCCCCATCTAAGGTTTGAAGCAATACGGGGTAATGTAGAGACTCGGTTAAAACGTCTGGATCAAGGGGACTTTGATGCGATCATCTTGGCGACCGCTGGCCTAGAGCGGCTAGGGTTGGCCTCAAGAATTACGCAGCGAATAAGCTTAAGTGAGTGTATTCCAAGTGCTGGGCAAGGTGCGGTGGGTCTTGAGGCCAGCGTGGATCGACCGGACCTCAAGAAAGTAGCGCAAGCGATTAATGACCCTCAGACTTTTTTGGCGGTGAGCTGTGAACGCAGAATATCAGAGCGCCTCGGGGCAACTTGTGATCTTCCGGTCGGCGCCTATGCGGCATTTATGGGTGGGGGCCCAGCGGCTGAGGTCCGGTTATCGACTTTTGTAAGCGATATAAATGGGGATACACGTCTTCGGATCACCGATTCGGCACCGAGCGTCGAGGCCATTGACCTTGGCGATCGTGTGGCCAGCGCATTGATTGAACAAGGTGCCTTAGCGTTGGTTAATAAGGCTATCTGAGTGATCAAAAGGCTGCTCTTGACGCGTCCGGCTGGTTTTAACGGGGATTTGCTTACCGCCTGTCAGCAGTTGGGTTGTCAATGCTATGAAGCGCCTCTGATTCGTATAGCGCCCCTACCAGCCCCTATAGTGACGCCCGAAGTTGAGGTGTTAGCTGTAGCTCGAGCACAAATCTACACCAGTCAGAACGCGATCACCCATGCTGAAGACGCCTTGCTTGCGATTGGTCGTGACCCTTTGTCGCGGGTATATGCCGTTGGCCCTGCCACCCAAAAGCATCTTGAGGGGCTTGGAATTGCCGCAATAGCGCCTGAGTCACCCGGATCTGAACCCCTGCTTGCGCTTCCTGATTTTCAAGATGTTGACGGACTCTCAATCACCATCGTCACCGGGCTTGGCGGACGTGATCATCTCGATGTGACCCTGAGGGCACGAGGCGCAAATGTCGCACGCTATGCCTGTTATGCTCGAGAAAAGATTCATCGGCCGGATCTCGAGAATGTCGTGTCGAAGGAGGGTTATGATCATGTTCTGGTGACGAGTGTTGATTTGCTCGATGCCCTCACAGAGAATTTGTCGACGCATTTGCGAGCCGGAGTGACTGTTTGCGCCACCTCGCCCCGCATTGCAGAGGCGGCGATAGATCGAGGGTATCGACAGATAATCTCTGCGCAAGATGCAAGCGTTTCTGGCATTTTGCGCGCCCTTGGTCTGGCAAGCTCAGATTTTTCTTAGGAGTTTTTTCATGAGTGACCCCAATGTCTCTGGCGATACCGCATCGGACCCTGGATCGACCGCTAGCAGACCTTTCCGATTCTTCCCATTTCTGTTGGTAATGATTTTGTTGTTGGGCCTTAGCTTAATGGGCTGGCAAGGTTATGAAATGCAGCAAAATCAGTCGCGGCAAGCAGCGCAGCTAGCAATCATTGAGGCTGGTTTAGCGGATATTCGGCAACTCAAAGAGCGCCAAGCGCTGCTCTCTGAAAACATTGCGCTTCAGCAAGCCAACCTTGATAGGGTTAGCCAAATATTTGCTCAGCAAGGTGAACTGCTGGCGACGCTCCAGCAGCAAAAGCTGGGTCAAAAAGATACAGCGCGATTGGCCGAAACGGCGGTGCTGGTTCGCTTAGCCGCAGTATCCCTTAGGGTCTATAAAGATCCGGCTGAGGCGCTCGATCTTTTAAAAAAAGCTGATCAGATTCTAAGGAGTGCTCGGTCAGTGGCTATGCTTAATCTTAGAGAGGTTATCGCCGGTGATATTGCGAATCTGGAGGCGGCTTCGGTGATCGATCGGGCGGGACTGTATCTGCAGCTTGTTGCCTTGATAGATAAGACAGCGGCGCAACCTTTTAAGGTGTTGGAAGGTGAAGTCTTGATGCCAGCTGCGTCTGCGGTGGCCCCTGCCCCCGTTGATGAAGATGTCTGGGCTCAGATCGACCGATTCTGGCAGGCGCTGTGGCAACGCCTCTCACATCTGGTTGATTTTCGGGTGGGTCAACCAGCGCCCACGCCCATGCTCACAGCCTTAGACCAGCAGTTGATCAGGCAGCGCATTGTGCTCGATCTTACGTCAGCTCAGTACGCCTTACTTGCTCGTGATGAAATCATTTATCAATCGGCGCTAGGACAAGTCAGCGAAAATCTTGAGCTACATTTTGATCTGACGGGTTCAGACGGGCGATGGCTTTTACAGACTTTGTCAATGCTAACCGCTCAATCGCTGGAGGTTGCCTTACCTGATCTCGATGCTTCGATGAGCGCGATCGACGTCGCCTATGACAAAATAGAAGAGACGCAGTAATGGCTAAAACCTTATTCTATGTCACGATTGTGCTGGCGCTTCTAGTGGGAACGCTGGTTAATCGGTCCCCAGGATATGTGTTGCTGGCCTATGAAGGCATAACCTTGCAGACCAGCGTGTGGGTCGCACTTTTTTGTCTCGTTGTAATTGTTTTTGTCGCCATTGCGCTTGGCCGATGGATTACCTCCGTGAAAACCTCAGGAGCTGCGTTGCGTCGATATTTCGAAGCAAGAAAAGCCGCAAAACACCACCGTTTTTTGGCGAAGGGGCTTACCTTGTGGTCATTGGGAGAAACATCACGAGCGTTGAGATATTTTGAAAGAACATTGGAGTCTTCAGAGTTGAGGACAACGGCAGCGGCCTTTTTAGCGTCGTCAAGTTCGGATGCAGCGAGCCGAGATCAGGCGTTAGCAATTTTGGCAGAGGGTGATCAAGGGCAGCAGCAGCTGGCTGCATTCGTTCGAGGTCAAATTGCATTTGAGGCTGGCCAGATAGAAGCCGCAGCAGCAGCAATTGAACCGTTGCCGGATAACGCATTAACCTCAGCGCTGCGCAGGCGATTGGCGATCGCTGCGAAGGACTGGAACTACTTGAACCGGCAGCGGAAACAAATCTCAAAATTTGAAGAAACGTTAACCCTTGCGGATTACCAGCTAATTCTTGCTGCACGACATAGTCTGAGCGACGACGAGCAACGTGACCTTTGGTTACGGGTATTACCTAAACAGGCGCTCGAAGATGATCAATTGTTACTTAATACGTTAGCGGCTTTCGATAGCGCCAAACTAGCCGAAGCCTGTTGCCGCGCATTGGTCGAGAGCCATCCTGTTGCGGCCCTGTTCATTGTTTACGGTGAACTTCATTTAGCAACCCGTGACCGCCGGCATCAACAGCTGTTACGTTGGCAATCGCAATACCCGGCAGCTTATGTACTGGCTGGTCTCGGTGTGCTGGCTCAGAAGGATGGCGACTATGAAAAGGCCCGTGACTATTTTGAGCAGAGTCTATCGCACAAATCTATAACGCTTGTACAAAGAAGACTTGCGGCTACACAACTCAAACTCGGCGCCAACGAAGCCGCTGCTGAGATGCTTCAGCTTACGACGCCGTCTCACGAGTAAGGTGCTTGCATGTTAGGAGTTGTTGCTACAGGTGTTCAATCACTGAGTTTCGCGAGCGTAGGTTGATCAGTCAGACAAAGTGATGACTAGGAAAGCATTCGACCTTTTTAGCCGGTGCAAGGCATTCTCTCTTTAGCTTGTTCGCGCTCGGGTCGTCTGTTAACTGCCCCACTTGAAATTAGGTTATCGCGGTGCGTAATCAAATACGTCAGAGCGCATTTGTGCAGGGTCAAAACCTTGCGAGATAAAATGATCAAGGGTGCCGTACACCATCGCGGGGCTGCCAGAGACAAAGATTTGGTAGTCGTTTAATTGCTTAAGATCCTGGCTAACTGCTTCGCCGACAAGGCCTTCCCGACCACACCATTGCGCGTCCGGCTCACTAACGACAGGCACATAATGGAGGGCACCAAGGTTCGCTTGTTCTTTAAAAACAGCGTCGATATAAAGATCGTCTGGGGTCCGCACGCCCCAATATAAATAAATTTGTTCCGTGAACGATGCCGAGGTCAGCCAGTCGAGCAGACTTTTCATTTGGGTGATGCCAGTGGCGGCGGCAATCAAGATCACGGGTTTGTTGGGCAGGGCTGCCAGATAACAGCTACCCAAAGGGTACTCGATATCCAGCGTTGCTGGATCGGCATTGAGGTACTGTTCAATGCGATCTGATTCAGCAGAATTCGGAGTTGCTGCAATGTGAAGTTCAAGCAGATTGGTCTCTGGTGCATTAGCGATCGAGAAAGGGTAGCTGACCTCGTCGATCACAAGGGCCAAATACTGCCCAGCATAGAACGGCTCAGCGTGGCCTGGTCTGATTAACGTCAAGCGACGAACCGAGGGTGTGATGGGCTCGTTACAACAAACCTCAGCGGTGAAGCGCATATCTAACTGCGTTTCATCGACGCAAAGAATTCCTCGTTGGTTTTTGATTTTTTCATTTTGCCCAACAAAAATTCGATCGCCGCTAGGTCATCCATCTCATGCAGAATCTTACGTAAAATCCAAACTTTCTGAAGTTCTTCTTCAGACATCAGTAAATCTTCTCGGCGCGTCCCAGACCGCCGGATATTGATCGCTGGGTAGACGCGCTTTTCTGCGATTTTTCGCTCGAGATGAAGCTCCATGTTGCCGGTACCTTTGAACTCTTCGTAGATGACTTCATCCATTTTTGAGCCAGTATCGATTAGGCAGGTTGCGATAATGGTGAGGCTTCCCCCCTCCTCGATATTACGGGCTGCGCCAAAGAACCGTTTTGGTCGCTCGAGTGCATGCGCGTCGACACCACCGGTCAATACTTTGCCAGAAGCCGGAATCACCGTATTGTAGGCTCTGGCTAATCGGGTAATAGAATCGAGCAAAATAACCACGTCAGTTTTGTGTTCGACTAAGCGTTTGGCTTTTTCGATGACCATTTCGCTGACCTGAACGTGTCGCGAGGGCGGCTCATCAAAAGTGCTCGCAACAACCTCGCCGCGCACAGAGCGCTGCATCTCAGTAACTTCTTCCGGGCGCTCATCGATTAACAGCACAATCAAATGGCATTCCGGATTGTTTCGCATAATAGCTTGTGCGACGTTCTGCAAAATCAGCGTTTTACCTGCTTTCGGCGGCGATACGATAAGGCCTCTTTGACCTTTACCAATCGGTGAGGTCAGGTCAATGATTCGAGAGGTTAGATCCTCTGTGCTGCCATTGCCGCCTTGGAGGGTAAGTCCTTGATCAGGAAACAAGGGCGTTAGGTTTTCAAAAAGGATCTTATTCTTAGATTCACCAGGATCAGTGAAATTAATTTGGTCTACTTTTAATAGTGCAAAGTAGCGCTCGCTGTCTTTAGGTGGGCGGATCTTTCCAGACACCGTGTCGCCTGTTCGCAAATTAAATCGTCGAATTTGGCTCGGTGATACATAAATGTCATCTGGGCCTGCTAGATAGGAGCTGTCGGGGGACCGCAAAAATCCAAAGCCATCTTGAAGAATCTCAAGGGTGCCGTCTCCGTAGATGTCTTCTCCGCTTTTTGCGTGCTTGCGGAGCACATTGGCGATAATTTCTTGCTTGCGAGAGCGTCCAAGGTTATCCATGCCCATCTCATGGGCAATTTCAAGCAGCTCAGGAATAGGCTTCGCTTTGAGATCAGTAAGATTCATTCAAATTCACTTTTATTGAAAAATTAGGGTTCAGATGCAAGACCAACGGGTCTTTAGTGCCAAAAAATTGAGAGGAAAGGGTTTAAATCTAGAAAAGGGTGTAAGGCTTTAACGCCTTCGAGACAGGAAAATGCAGGGTTCTGGACGCTTTGTCAACTACTTTTTTCAGAAGTGTTGTGGAAGATCGCAGGGAAAGCCGCAATCTTCCACATTCAAGCTAGATATTGCTGTCTAAAAAGGCGCTTAGCTGTGACTTCGATAAGGCACCTACCTTTGTGGCCTCAACGTTACCATTTTTAAATAACATCAAGGTTGGGATGCCTCGAATGCCATATTTGGGTGGCGTTTCACCGTTAGCATCAATGTCAAGTTTGCACACTTTCATTTTGCCGTCGTATTCGGCTGCGATCTCCTCGAGCACAGGCGCGATGACTTTACAGGGCCCACACCACTCGGCCCAGTAATCAACCAGTACTGGTAGATCAGAATTTAGGACATCGGACTCGAAAGAGGCGTCAGTGGTGTGAGATATGTCTGCCATTTTTGGTGCTCCCTGGGGTGAAAATTTTAAATTTACAGCAGGGCCCTATCCTAAGGTCTTGCCAAGTGATTCTCAATCGCTGGGTTAATTTTTTTCGCTATTATCCAGCTTTTAACCATTTTGCTGCGGTTTTTGCGAAGTACGTGAGAATACCATCTGCTCCTGCTCGCTTCATACAAGTAAGGGATTCGACAATAACGTCTTCGCTCAGCCAGCCTTTTTCTATGGCTGCCTTATGCATCGCGTACTCGCCGCTGACCTGATAGACCATGGTGGGCACCCCAAAGCGGGCTTTGACGGCACTAACCACGTCCAGGTAAGGCATGCCAGGCTTAACCATGACCATATCGGCGCCCTCCTGCAGGTCTAAGGCGACCTCCTGTAGTGCTTCTAATCGGTTGGCTGGATCCATTTGATAAGTTTTTTTATCTCGTCCTCCAAACTGAGTCGCCGAACCGACGGCATCTCTAAAGGGCCCATAATACCCAGAAGCATATTTAGCTGAATAGGCCATGATCTGGGTATTGATGTGTCCCGCCGCCTCGAGCGCTTGTCGAATCGCCAGTATCCGACCATCCATCATGTCTGAAGGCGCGATAATATCAACGCCAGCCTCGGCCTGGGAAAGCGCTTGTTTAACGAGGACTTCAACGGTGGGATCGTTGACCACGTACCCGTCGTCGTCGATGAGGCCATCCTGGCCATGGCTGGTATAGGGATCAAGCGCCACATCCGCCATAATACCAATATTAATATTTGCCGCTTTTAAGGCTCGAATCGCCGTTTGAACCAGACCATCAGCACGGTGACTTTCTTCTCCGCCGGCAGTCTTTTTCTCCGCCGGTACAACTGGAAATAGTGCCATCAGAGGAATACCGAGCTCAGCGGCCGCAAAGGCATCCTCCAGCAATAAATCAATCGTTTTGCGGGTTACACCAGGCATGCTGGGTACGGCTTGCTGCTCATTGTCGCCCTCAATAATAAACGTGGGATAGATGAGATCAGCCGCTGTGAGGACATGCTCTTGAACCAAGCGGCGACTGAAAGGTTGGCTACGAGGGCGTCGCAAACGTGCATGCGGAAATTGTCGTGACATATTGGATACTCCTTACCGTCAGTATAGATCACTTCCCTGTTGTCCTAGAAGCACTGGCGGGTATTCGCATGCGACTAGGTTAGATTGTCACGCTCGGTCTCTAGTTCTAACCACTCTTCCTCAAGGGCTGTGATTTGATCCCTCAAAGATGCTTGATCCCGCAGCAGACTTTGTAACGATTCGCTTCTTGGATCCTCATAGTGAATGGGCTGGGCAAGGTTCGCTTCGATATCGCTAAGTTTCTCGTTGAGCCGCGTGATTCTGTTTTCGATGGTCGCAACTCGGGTGGTTATTTGTCTTTGGCGTTTGTAGTTTTCGACTTTGGGCTTAGCCTGCCCTTGAAGATGAGCGACCTCCGAGGTGGACGATTGGCCATCAGGTTTAGCGTCGTCTGTGCCGGGTAGTACTAGGTTAGCTCGGTAGTCGCCGAGACTACCTTCATAGGGTTCAACGCCTCCATTGTGAACTAATAAAAATTGTTCAACGGTACTCGAAAGCAGATAACGGTCATGAGAAATGATAATGATTGCACCTCCAAAGGTGTTCATCGCGGTGGCTAGCGCCTGACGCATTTGCATGTCGAGGTGATTGGTGGGTTCATCGAGTAACAGCAGGTTGGGTTGCTGGAAGGATACGATGGCGAGTGCGAGCCTCGCCTTTTCGCCGCCTGATAAATGTGCGGCAGGCTTTTCAACTTGATCACCTTGAAAATTAAAGCCACCGAGGAAGGTTCTAATGTTGAGTTCGCTCACGGTGGGTGCTAAGCGTTGCAAGTGCGTGAGGGGCGCGAGGCGCAGGTCCAAATCATCGACTTGATGTTGCGAAAAATATCCCATCGTCAGATGTAAGCCTGGAACCCGCTCGCCTTCGAGGAGCGGCAGGATTCCTTGTAAGGACTTTATTAAGGTGGACTTCCCCGCGCCATTGACACCGAGCAACCCAATTCGATCCCCTGGCGACAGGCTTAGGCTCACACCTTTCAGAATTGGATCATCGTAACCAAGATCAGCATCCTGCAGCGTTATTAGTGGATCAGACTGACGCTGGGCTTCGCGGATCCTAAATTGAAAAGGCGAAGCTTCGTGTACGGCTTCAACCCGCGATAAGCGTTCAAGCGCTTTGATTCGACTCTGAGCTTGTCGTGCCTTGCTTTCTTTATAGCGAAACCGCCGTATGAAGGATTCCATATGAGCTATGGATTTCTGCTGTTTTTCGTATTGCCTTGCTTGGTCCCGAAGCTGATCTGCTCTAAGCAATTCAAAAGCAGAGTAATTACCCGCATACAATTGAATACGGTTATTTGCCATGTAGGCTACATGGTGCACGCAGTCATCGAGAAATTCACGGTCATGCGAGATCAAGATCATCGTACCCGGGTAAGTCTGTATCCAGCTAGCAAGCCAAAATATCGCATCAAGATCTAAGTGATTGGTCGGCTCATCTAGCAGCAACAAATCAGAAGGCTGCATCAAGGTTCTCGCTAGGTTAAGCCGGACTCGCCAGCCTCCTGAGAAGTTGGCTAAAGGTTGCGAAAAATCCTCCCGACTAAAACCAAGGCCCGTCAACAGCTGCTCTGCCCGAGCATCGGCGGTGTAGCCGTCTAAGTCTGCCAAGACCTCGAATAATTGACCGATGCTTTCGAAATCTTGGCGCTGCTCGGCCTCAGCGATTTCATCTTTGACTTGGGTCAGCGCAGCATCCCCGGATAAGACGTACGCCATTGCCGATTGAGAGCTGCTCGGTATCTCCTGAGCCATGTGAGCGATACGGATCTGAGGGCTGAGATCCATATCGCCGGTATCAACATCGAGTTCGCCTAAAATCATTTTAAATAAGCTAGTTTTGCCGATGCCGTTGGCGCCAACGAGGCCGACTTTCTGCCCTTGATACAGCGTTAAAGACAAGCCTTCAATGAGGATCTCGCCGTTTCTCCTGAGCGTTACGTTTTGAAAAGCAAGCATGGCATCACATGTTCATGAGAGAAATCGACAGCGTCACAAATTTGCTCGGCAAAAGCCTGATGAGAGGCCAGTCGAAATAGCCCCGAAGTGCTGACGCACACTAGGATCTCGAGGCTTTCGGAACGGAGATTAAAATGACTAGAAGAGGGATACAACCGATAAGCACCCATGCAGGAATCGATAGCCCCAAAAATGACCAAGCAACCTCGGCGCAGCTCCCATCGCCGCTGAGCACTAACGCTAAAACATCAAAAATTGGCAGCACATCCAGTAAATAATCCAGGCTAGGTCCGCAGGCAGGGACTTGATCGGCCGGGAGACTCTGTAGCCAAAGTTGTCTCGCGGCGAGACCACAGGTTGACAAGTAGGATAGGCCAATTGCGCCAATATATAACGTCATACCTCTTTCTGGATGATGCAGTGCAGCAAGTAGTGCGATCACACCGCCCGCAACAATGCCGACCCGTTGCAAGATGCATAAGGGGCAGGGTTCAAGCCCAAAGCCATACTCCATAATGAGAGCGACCCCGATCATGGTGAAACTGATAAAGCTTAAACCGATGAGTAATTGTCTTTGGGTTAACCTGAGCATCGCACCCTCTTAGCCATCTATATGGCAAGCAGAACCGTCGGCAAACGCCGCCGAAGAAGATAATTTGCGTTCGCGCCAATTGTCCACAAAACCCTGTAGGCTGGCAAAAAATTCGCGAAAATACGGTTGAATGCTAGGCAAAGCCTCGTGAATACTTTGCCTAGCTTCAAAGTTGAAATACTGGTCACCGCCTCGCAAGCGCTTGCCGATGGCCAGGAGGCTTTGATCGATAAAGCCTGAGTCCCGAGTTCGAAGTAGGGATTTACGGGTTTGCATCGCCTGGCAGGCTATCAGTGCTCGATTTGGGAAATGACGCTGCATTGTAGGTACCAACAAGCGCTCGAACGTTTCTGTGTCAAAGGTTTGTAAATCAATGCTTGAAAATTGCGCCCACTCGCAGGCGAGATAGTGATCAAAGGCGATATCAATGATGATCCCGGAGACTCGTCGGCTATTCGTCGGCAACAGACTGCGGCAACGTATGACCAGGGGGTGGAAGTCCGTAAACTGATCGATAGCCCGATGGAGTTGAATACCGGCTTCGATGGCTTCTGGGCGCTCGCCTTTCAGCCTGCCTTTAACAAAGTCACCTAAAAAGCCGCCAACCAGGAGGTTGAGATCGTCATTCGCTAACAGCAGGTGCGCTAAATGATTCATCCAGTCGGAAGGTAGGCTTGATGGTATTGCGCCAAGAATGCTTCGAACTCGGCATCAGTGTTTGTGGGTATTTCTTTAAAGGACTGACGGGATGTCGCTGTAATCTCATCAAGTGTTGTTTGGATTTCGGCGCTTAGGCTGAGGTTATAGCAGTGATCAAAGTGGTCAGCTGATAGCTGCCTATGATGATCTAACAAGCTGCTGCCGGCGCTGCTGAGGTCGCTGAGAATCCGGCCGCTAGGGGTTTTGCTGGGATCGGTAACACGGGGTGCGAGCGACGATAAGCACGCTCGATAGCGAGATCCACCATGCACTTCATCCAACGCCTGGGCAAGATCCTCCAACGCTTCAAATAGCGATCCTGCCCAACTCGTGAGGGCAATCGACTGATGGTCTTTGGTCAGTGCAAGCCCGGGCTTGCGGCCGAATTCAGTGGCCAGATGAAAATTATCAGTGACGGTCCGGCATAAAGTCGGGTCGTGCTCTGGGCTTGGTGTTAATAGGCAATGCAAGATCAAAAGATCCATGAAATCAAGCTGCGCGAGATCTACCCCTAGGGGTAGATATGGATTGATATCCAAGAGCCTAACTTCAATGTATTGAACCCCCGACCGATCAAGATGCGCCAGGAAATTAGCACCTATTGGCGGTGTTGCCTTTGCTCTGATAGAGCTATAAAACTCGGCCTCAGACTGGAGCAGGTTGGCATTAACTTGAGGAAAGCGAGCCAAACTCTGCTGGCCGAGCTGCCGGTATGGCTCATGCTCGGTGGTGATACCGTCCCTCAAGGTTTGGGTGTAATTTGCAAGGTTGTTATAACAAATGTTGAGCGCGTTGGATTGCGTGCTACTTTGATAGCCAAGACCACCAGATCTGAGGCTGGTGGCAAAGGGCTTGTAAAACGTGCGTTCACCTAAAAGCGTTAGGTCATGTTGATCATCTCGTAGAAAACTTTCATCAACTGCCGGCGACGCGCCAAAGAGATAGGCAGGCAACCAGGCTAGAGTCCGAAAATTACGCATTAGGGCAAAATAGCGGCTAGAACGAGCTGCGATGATCTCGGGTTCTGTCAGATTGGTGCGCCCTTCAAAGTGCTCGAGTCGCTCGAGCAGAGGCGTCGCGAAGGAGAAATTGTAGTGCACTGCGCAGATCGTTTGCATAGTGCGGTTATAGCGTAGCCCAAGGCCATGTCGATAAGTGGTTTTCAGGCGACCGCTATTAGATTGACCATAATAGGCTAAAGGGATCTCGGCCTCCCCTGGAAGCACACAAGGCATGCTGCCCGGCCACAGGCGTTCCTCTCCAAGACGCTGAGCGGTCCACTGATGAATATTTTCCAGATGTGCTAGCACGGACTCATTGGATGCGTGCACCGGGGTAATGAGCTCGAGCTGAGCCTCACTAAAATCAGTGGTGATCAGCGGGTGGGTGAGCTTCTCGCCGAGGCTTTCTGGATGAGGTGTTTGTGCTAGCTGGCCGTTTGAGTCGGTCCGTAATGCTTCTCTTTCGATGCCCCGGCCAAAAGTCAGTAATGTTTTAGCGTCGGACTGATCAAAAACTTGAGTTATGAGATCGGTCGGCATGCCTATTTCCTTGCGCGGTGATTTGCTCAACTGGCGGCGCATTGCCCACCGTTTTGTGCTGTCGACGGCATCGCCCAGCAGTTGCTCGCCTGCAGCATATCACCCTCTTCTGGCAGAAATAAACGATCTGTCGATCTGAAAAAACTAAGCGCCTGTGGTTGACTTAAGGCGATGGATTTGGCGTCGATCACGTTTACTTGGTCGGTGAGAGGTTGGTGTCACCCCGAGTCTTGCTCGATCTTGTTTTGCTTTGACCCGATTGGCGAGGCTCTCCGATGTTTCCTCGAATAATAGCGCCGCATCAGGCGCGCCTCGCCGCACATCTGATAGAGCAATGACACGGACAGTGCGGTCATCCCACCCGGCCTTAAATTCGACAAGATCACCGATCTTGATTTCTTTCGCGGGCTTGGTCCTTGCGCCGTTTACTTTGACTTTGCCGCCATCGATCGCGTCTTTTGCTTGGGCGCGCGTTTTATAAAAGCGGGCGGCCCAAAGCCATTTATCGGTCCTAATGGTCATGAATTGACTCTGTGATAAGTTCGTCGAGAAAACAGACGTTATCAAAATTTGGGACGATTTGTGGTGCAAGATGTGAATTGGGTTGGTTGATTGCGATTTGGCCGCCGATCCCATAGCGCCTTGCTGCGGCTAATACGTGAGGGTTGTCGTCCACAAGAATGGCTCGTTGCGGCCCGATTTGTAGCTGATGGCATAGCGCATGCCAAAAGTCTGCGGCTTCTTTTGGATGGCCCAAGTCTGAGCTGCTGACGATCTTAGAGAAGTAGTGCTCAAAGGCTGGCAATTGCTGTTCGATGACAGACAATTTAAAGGTGAGCACCTTAGGATGTGCGTTGGTAGCCAAGATTACCTGTTTATCTTGCTTACAGAGCCATTTTAAAAAATTTTCAGTACCGACCCTTGGCCTAATGAGCTTACTTTGGGTTCGCTGCAAGGCATCGAGATTGAGATTAAATTGTTCTGACCAGTGTTCAAAGTCATACCACAATAGCGTACCTTGAGCGCTTTCGAGCGCAGAAAACACAAGGTTCCTAGCCTCGTCGATGGTCATGTCTCTTTGGCTGGCGACGGCATCTGGAACTCGTTTGTTCCAGAACTGATCGTCAAAGTATAGGTCAAGTAGCGTTCCATCCATATCTAACAAAATGGTATCAAAGTCTAAAACCGAGCAAGTCATCCGATGATCATCAGTGAAAACGTAAAATTCAGTGTAACCTAAGCGAATCCCCGATAAGAGCACAGATAAACCTATGATAGAAACTTTGATCCAGATAGCTCGCGCGGCGGGTGAGGCAATTTTAGACGTTTACTCAGAAGAAGATTTTGGCGTCCAAACGAAAGATGATGACTCTCCTTTGACTCGAGCCGATCTTGCTGCCCACAAAGTCATCGTGTCTCAGTTAGCGCAGGCATTTCCAGAGATTCCAGTGCTTTCCGAAGAAAGTGACTCGATATCGTTTGAGCAAAGAGCGTCTTGGGCGCGTTATTTTTTAGTAGACCCTTTGGATGGCACCAAGGAATTTATTGCGCGGAATGGCGAGTTTACGGTCAACATAGCACTGATTGATGATCACCGGCCGGTCATGGGTGTTGTACACGTACCGGTAAAGGATACGACCTACTGGGGTGATGTTGTGCGGGGCGAGGCTGCCAAGGTAAGCCAAGGCCAAGTCCAAGAGATATCCGTCAGAGAGCTGCCCTTAATGTCTGAGGGCGCATTGATTGTCGTTGCCAGCCGTCGGCACGGGTCAGATGCACTTGAGCAATTACTTGCTCAAATGCGAACGGAGTTCAGCAGTATTGAGCTAACGAGCATGGGAAGTTCCTTAAAATTATGCTTAGTAGCAGAGGGTGCGGCTGACTTCTATCCGCGGCTCGCGCCAACAAGTGAGTGGGATACCGCTGCGGCGCATGCCGTCGTGTTGGCTGCAGGTGGTCAAGTCGTTGACACAGACTTTGAGCCCCTGCGGTACAACGCGAAGAAGAGCCTGCTCAACCCTGACTTTTTAGTGGTTGGCGATCCAAACCTTGACTTGAAGGCGCTGCTATTGCCGTTGCTAAGCGATCGCAACAAAGCCCGTTAGGGGCAAACTGGGCGCATAACGTCAAAACATCGCTTGGACAGTCTTGTTAGACAGCCGCTCAAAATCTAGCTCATCGACAGCGAAACTCATCGGAGAGGTTCGTAATCAAGACTCGCGGGCTATCAAGAGCGCTTAGATCCTTTGCCTAGATCCGGGTGTCTCATGCAAGTTGAAGGTATTGGCAGCGAGAGAACGCGATTGGTCTCAGCTAGCGCAGCTGGAGGCGTATCCATCCTGCCGAGGAGAACACATGCATGTCATCCAGCTGACGCTAGCGAGGTTGACGATGTTAAGGAGCAATTCTGTGGATAGATAGGGATAAAAAGTGGAGGTTTCTCCGCTTCGAATGAGTTGACTTTAAGATATTACTCACAACTTAATGATTTTTAATGCTTCAATATTTTGAGTTTATCGTCAGACAATCGATTCGACCGCGCTGAAGCTTTCTTTGGTCTCGTCGATTCACCGGCACTTTGGCTTAGCGCGAGAATCGCCTACGGCATTGCAGTAAGACTGAGGAACGAATCTTAGCCTGATATACTGCGTATATGATTCGTTGGGCTAAGTGTTTTGCGGATGTCTTAGCGGTAAATCAGTGTTATGCTCTGGCATATATCAGAGTGATGTTAGGAATTGCACTACCAGACGTAGCTGCGTCATAAGAGTGTGGCGGAAAATTGGTGTCAGGGTCGCCAATTTCCTGTCGGAGGCGCGCGCGCCAAGCCGTTGAATGGAACGTCGAATAGCGACGTTCGAGCCCAAAAAGAAGCAATTTTTCGTGCTCGCTTGAACCTAAAGCAGCATCAACTCAAACAGGAGATCTCGGTAAATGGCAAATCACACGACAGAGGGTGACTTTGATTCGATTATCGAAAGCGATGCAATTGAAAATTCAGCTGATGATATGGATGCCCTCGAGGTACTCACCAGCAGGATCGTGCTGGCGACCGAGGCTGACGATGAAGTTGAGAACATCGAGTCGGTGCTGAACTCACTGATCGAAAAAGGCCGGGCCGACGGGTATCTCACATACGACACATTGACTGAGTCACTACCCCAACGAATTTTAGGTTCGGAGGAATTTGATAATATTTGTCAAGCCTTCGCCGACTTGAACGTCATCATATGCGAAGTAGCCCCTAAGGATCTGGCGGATCTAAAAACCGATTCAGAAGAAACCATGTCCGAGGAATCGTTGCTCAACATCAGCGATGCCGCCGGCAAAACCATGGATCCTGTCAGGATGTACATGCGCGAGATGGGCACAGTGCCCTTGTTGACCCGCGAGGGCGAGATTGTTATTGCCAAGCGCATTGAAGATGGCATTCGCGATGCAATGCGAGTTTTAGCGGGCTACCCGGGGGCAGTAGATTATGTCCTTGAAGCCTATGACCGGCTGATTGAGCAGCAAGAAGACGATACCGCCATTTTGGATGTGTCATCGATCATCGCAGGGTTTTTAGACCCTGAGACTGAAATTCCAGATACCTCTGACATCGCCGAAGCCAAATCCAGTGGTCAATTTCAAGAAAGTGAAACAGAAACTCACAACGGGCCTGACCCAGAATTAGTGGCTTCAAGATTTGCTCAATTACGTAAAACGCAGAAAGCTTTGCTGCGTTTGGCGGCAAAAAACGCGCCCGATTCACCGAAATATCAGCAAGGCCTCGCGAAAGTCCAAGACGTGTTTTCTTTACTGAAATTAGTCCCTGCCGTGATGGACCCCCTCGTAAGTATGATCGAATCTGACATGGGAATGATCCGCGCCCAGGAAAAAACCATCAGAGAAATCTGTACGACAAAGTGTGGCATGCCTAAAGCGGAATTTTTAGAGCGCTATGGTCTTTGCCAAGTCGACGTTGCGTTCGTAGATAAGCTAGAAAAAGCTGGCGAGCCCTGGTCCAGTAAAATAAATGCTAACCGTGTTTCGCTGCGACACGCCGTTAAGACGATGCGACGTGTCGCCGAAGTCAGAGGCATCGGTGTTGAAGAGATCAAGCAAAATCACAAAGCACTGCACTCTGCGCTGACGGCCATGCGGCGGGCCAAAAAAGATATGATCGAGGCTAATCTCAGGCTGGTGATATCCATTGCAAAAAAATACACCAATCGCGGTTTACACTTTTTGGATTTGATTCAAGAGGGCAACATCGGCTTGATGAAGGCGGTTGATAAGTTCGAATATCGTAGAGGGTTTAAGTTCTCGACTTACGCAACTTGGTGGATTCGCCAAGCGATTACCCGAAGTATTTCGGATCTTGCGCGAACCATCCGGGTACCGGTCCACATGATGGAGACAGTCAACAAAATTAACAGGCTGAGCCGTCAGCTACTCCAAGAGTTGGGCCGCCCCGCCACCATTGAGGAGCTCAGCCTGAAGATGGAATTGCCTCAAGATAAAGTAATTAAAGCCCTGGATGTCGCTAAACAGCCGATATCGCTGGAAACCCCAGTTGGCGATGACGATGATTCAACCATTTGGAATCTGGTTAGCGATACGTCTGTAGAGTCACCCCTGGATCATGCTGCCGACGAAGGGCTTCGTGAGACCACCAATGAAGTTTTGACCGCCTTAACTGAGCGAGAAGCCAAAGTGTTAAGAATGCGATTCGGCATTGACATGAATACGGATCACACCTTGGAAGAGGTTGGCCGTCAGTTTTCTGTGACCCGGGAGCGTATTCGGCAGATAGAAGCCAAAGCTTTGAGAAAACTCCGTCATCCCGCGCGTTCTGAACAATTAAAGAGTTTTATCGAGCGCTAGGTGACTGCCGCAGTGAGGTCAGTCCCAAGCACTGTGCAAGCATTGGTGCGACATATCCAATAGATGGGAGCGGTGCCATGACGGTCTTCGCGGACACCAAAAAAGCGTTAGCTGTCAGAAGCTGGTGGGCGAACGCCCTACTGGCCTTCTGTTTATACATGACGATTATCTATTTACCTTTTGATCTGTTTTATAAGCCGTTAGAGGCAGATCAGGAGGTCTGGTTTGGCATGATGTTTACGGGTTGGGCAGCAAAATTAGGTGGTCTGCTGCACTGGTTTGTATATGGCTGGGGTGCTTATGGACTGATGCATGGCAAGTCATGGCTGTGGCCTTGGATGGGCTTGTACGTCGCTCAGGTAGCACTAAGTATGTTGTTATGGTCCCTGCTTGCCGATCGCGGTCCAGGCCTTGTGGCAGGAATGATTGCTGCGGCTCCCTTCATTGGCTTGGCGATCTTGATTCATATCAGGCCGAGTGGTTACATCAGAGTCGACGTAGACAAGGATTAAGGGTGACCATGGACAGTTTTTCGGGAAAGATTGCAGTTGTGACAGGCGGGGGCACGGGTATGGGCCGAAGCTTGTGTCAAGCGCTGGCCAAGGCTGGATGTCATGTTGCGTTGTGTGATGTGGTCGAGGAAAACATGGCAGAGACCCGAGCCTTGTGCGAAGCCAATGATGGTGTGCGCATTTCAACGCATTTGTGCGATGTGTCTATTGAATCAGACATGATCAAATTTCAAACCGAGGTGGCCGAGACCCACGGTGATTCCATCGATCTTTTGTTTAACAATGCAGGGATTGGTGGCGGCGGTGGTTTTGTCGCCGGTGAGCGAGAAGAATGGGAAAAAACCTTTGCCGTTTGTTGGTATGGCGTGTACTACGGGTGCCGCGTCTTTTTACCGATGTTGATGCGCAGCGCTGAGGCCCACATCGTCAACACCAGTAGTGTTAACGGCTTCTGGGCTTCCCTGGGCCCGAACGTGCCCCACACCGCTTACGCCGCGGCTAAATTTGCGGTCAAAGGTTTCTCCGAGGCATTGATTACCGATTTGCGGTTGAATGCACCGCATATCTCGGTCTCAGTCGTGATGCCAGGGCACATTGGAACCTCGATTGCGATTAATTCGGGCAGGATTCTTGGCCATACTGCGCCGCTGGATATGAGCGAAGCCGAAGTTAAGGCCGTTCGTGAACGCTTGATGAATCAGCCTGGGCCAATCTCAGAAGCCATTATGAATGTCAGCGATGACCAATTGCGAACGTTGATGCATCAGCGTGGCATTGAGTTTCGGGACAACGCGCCTATGTCAGCTGATCAGGCGGCGGATGTAATTCTCAATGGGGTGAAAGCCAAACAATGGCGTATATTGGTCGGTGACGATGCCGAGCGTTTAGACGAGCGAGTTCGACAAAACCCTTGGAATGTCTATGATCTTGATTTTTC
>Ga0255783_10000108_pt1 | contig 88242 bp, 63 predicted proteins | sample 011ome_22_FD_179981 | JGI IMG/M metagenome (GOLD analysis project Ga0255783, IMG submission 179981) | Coastal salt marsh microbial communities from the Groves Creek Marsh, Skidaway Island, Georgia - 011507BT metaG (version 2) | ecosystem: Environmental > Aquatic > Marine > Intertidal zone >... | reverse complement strand
GCTGGTGCTGCACAGAACACCGGGGACATCACGCTCGCCTTCACGGTCGATGGTGCTGGCAATGTGACGCTGGATGCCTCCTGCGCCGATCCCGATCCGGTCACCTACGTCGATGAGTTCGACGGTTCAGTTGGCACGGTGAGCGACCCCAACATGTGGGGCCAGAGCTTCTCGATTGTGCTCTCGGAATCTGGTTCTGGCAGTTTACGGATCGACAATACCGGTAGCGGTCTTGCGTCCCAAGGTGGCAACGCCCAGATCATCGACGCAAACGGGGATGGCGATAACGAGACCATTACCGCAACGGTTACAGCACCAGGGGCCGATTTCCTCTTACAGAGTGTCAACTACGCTGGACTCACAAACGGTGGTATTGCGCTTAATAGTACGCCCTATTCACCATCCGGCAGCAGCGGCACAGTCGACGTTTCGGCACAAGGCGTTGCCGAAACCTTTAGTATTGCATCAAGCGTTAGTACCAGCGGCCAGGGTTTCAAGCTCAGCGGTCTTCAATTTGATTTAGTAACCTCCGCGCCGACTGCCACAGATGTGGTGGTGAGCTTTGCTAATAGCGGCACCGGCTTTGGAGATCCCACGGACTCCCGCACCATTCCTTGGGTCCCGTCGGGCGGCGGCACAGATACGATTACCCTAGACTTCGCCATCGATGGCGCGGGGGTGGTTTCGCTCGATGCCTCCACCAACGGCTCGAACACATCTTTTCAAAACATGGTGGCCGAATGGGATAATGCTTCAGCCGGCTCTGTCAGTAATGCCGCATTACTGGGCCAGAGTTTCAGTTTGATCGGAAGCCGTAGCGGCGGCACTGGTGGTCTTTCGATTACTGAATTAGACGGCGGTGGTATTGGTGTGCAGGGCGAAAACTCGAACCGGATCGATGGCTTGAATTACGGCGCGGACAACTTGAGCTCGACGCCGGAGACCCTGACTTGGACCCTGACCGCGCCGGCGGGCGTTGCTTTAAACCTAACCAATTGGTCTCATGCGGACGGAAACGATGGGGACATTGAAGTCTCGAATGGCAGCATCGACAGTGACTTTCCAAACCTATCGAGTTCAGCAGGCACAAACGCACTGAGCGGCATCACCCTGGTCGATGGCGATTCGTTGACCTTCCGCGAAATCGACGACATCGGCTTGACTACTGGCGCCGCCATCGCCGGTTTCTCTTTCTCCGTCACTGCGACTTCCAACAATCTGTGGACCAATCCATTGACCTGGAATCCGAACGGAGTGCCTGCCGCTCCGGACGATGCGATCATCAACGGCTTCGAGGTGATTCTCGATAGCGCCGTGGAAAGCGTCGCCGCTCTCAACATCCTCGACGGCTCGCTGACCATCAATAACGGTGGGAGTGTCTCCATCGACTCCATGAGCATTGGTGAGAAGCTGGAATCGGAAGTAAGCCTCGTCCTGGCAGGATCTTCGGCTTCCCTCAACCACACTGGCAGCGGCTTATTCACCATCGGTCGCTCCGCCACGGTGACTACCCTTCCCGATAATAGCGGCAGCAGCCCGCTCGAACTGGACAGCGGCACGTTGGTTCTCGAAATCGGCTACGAGTGGATCCTCGATGGTTCCAACTACACCGGAAGCTTTAATCTCGGCGATCAGTTCGTCCTCATTAATTTCGGTAGCATGACTGGCCCTGGTTTCGGCAGCGGCAATGAAGACGGCTTCACTGACACTGCCGGTTTCCGCACTCGCAACTTCGATCTGCCTGCCGACCGCAAGCTTCAATTGGTCGCGACCGCGACTTCGATCTACTACGAGGTAGTGGCGCAAACTGCCGCGACTGGGCCAAACATAATCATCATCAACGTCGATGACATGGCCGCGGGTCAGCACTTCGGCTTCGACTCCGATCGCGCTGTCAACACACCCACTCTCGACGCTTTGGCGAACACCGGGATCAATTTTACCGAGGGCTTCGCCGCCTCGACGGTCTGCGGCCCCGCACGCTACTCACTGATGACTGGCCGTTGGCCTTCGCGCAATACCAGCGATCAGTTCATCGCACGTTTCCCCCTGGATACGCTGGGGCGTTTCGCCGTGGCAGACACTGAGTTCGAGAGCGATAACCAGAACCTGGGTGCCTGGCTGCAGCAGGCCGGCTACCGCACTGGCATGGTCGGGAAGGGCCACTTCACCGACGACGACCTTAACAGCACCGGTAACTGGGCAGCCAAGGGCTTGCTCACTTATGAGAAAACCGCCGACCCCGCGACCGACACCACGACCAACGCGAAGATCAAGCACAACCACCGCGTGCTTTGCCAGCGGATGCGCGCCTTCGGCTTCGACTACGTCTCCAGCTATTACAAGGCGAACCTCGCCGAGCTCAAAAACGACGCGCTCAACGTTCACAACCAGGAATGGATCACTAAGGGGGCACTCGACTTCATCGAGGAGAACAAGGATGAGCGCTTCTTCCTGTACATGGCGCCGACCATCAACCACGGCCCAGTGCGCAACGACCTCAGCAAAACGCTCGGCGCGGACAATCGCTATACCAGTGCCGGCTACCTGCCAAATGAGGACTACTCCTTCATGCCCACCCGCCAGACGATCATTGCTGAGGTGAACGCTGCTGGTAATGAGCTGATCTCCGCCCGCGAAACTTGGCTCGACTACTCGATCGCCGCGATCGTCAACAAGCTGACCGCGCACGGTATTCGCAATGACACCTTGATCATCTTCACCTCTGACCACGGCGAAAAAGACCTAAACTCGACGCGCTCGGGACAGGGACCAGTGATTTGGGGTAAGTCCTCACTCTTTGACCTCGGCATGCGCGTGCCGTTGGTGATGAACTGGCCCAATGGTATCACCTCCGCTGGGCGCGACTATGACGAGCTGGTCAGCCACGTCGATCTTGCGCCCACCCTACTCGCCTTGGCTGGAGCCTCCAGCCTGCCGACTCGTCCGGTCGATGGCGTCAACCTCGAGCCAGTATTCAACAGCGCTAGCGCTGCGGCAGTGCGCAGCGACCTGTTCGCCGAGATCGGCTACGCCCGCGCCGTACGCACCAAGGACCGTAAGTACGTGGCCGTGCGCTACACGCCCACGATCTACACTCAGATCGACAGCGGAGATTTGTGGGAACGAGTCGAGGGCAACACGGCGACCGGCGAATTCACCGAACCACGCCCCTACTACGTTAACAACCGCCAACTCGGCTCGCTGGCAGCCAATTCTCATCCAGAGAACACCTACTTCGCAGATGATCAGCTGTATAACCTGACGACCGACCCCTCCGAGGATGCTAACATCTACGGCCAGGAGCCTGCCACTGCTTATGACCTCAAGAAACGCCTTGCGAGCTACATCGGCGGGATCCCGAATCGGCCGTTCCGCCAGTTCGACGACGGCTCGACAGAGTTTTCGCTCGCGCCTGTTTCAGCACCCAGCGCACCCGCAACCCTGCAAATGCAGCTCACGGGCGTGAATTCGGTGCAACTGGATTGGTCCGATGCGGCCAACAGCGAGCTCGGTTACGTCGTCCGCAAGACGGTCGACGGCGGCGCCCCGCAAATCATCGCCGAACTGCCGTCCGGCTCGACAAGCACAACTGCGGTGCTGGAGCCCGGTGTCGAGGACATCGTGATCGAAGTCTCAAGCTACAACGCCATCGGCGACGCCTCTTCTACAGTCGACCTGCTCGCACCCAACTCATGGCGCTTCCGCACCTTCGGGGATACCGATCCTGAACTGGACGACCCATCCAGCCAATGGAATTCTGATGCTGATGGAGATGGGCAGAGTACTTTAATGGAGTACACCTTAGGGAGTGATCCACTAGTCGCCTCCTCGGTAGCGCAAGTGCCGACAATCGAACTGACTACGGATGAATCGAACCAGTATCTCGAACTTCTCGTCAACCGCGATGAACGCCGCACGGTTGTGATTAACGCTTCGGTTTCCTCCGATCTCTCCGATCCTCAATCTTGGGATAGCGTTGCCATCACCGTGGTTGAGAACGCCGCCGATCACATACGCTTCAGAAGTACGACCCCAGTGGGCAATAGCTCGCAGCAGTTTATCCGTGCTGAAATTGTTGCGCCGGCACCTTAATCCTACGCAACGCTATTTGCAAAGTGTCAATTAACACGAAGCAATCACCTCTTCTATTTGAGTGGTCGACAGATGTGGATACAAATCAGTCGCTTAATGATACAAAAACACCTCCGACCCGAAAGAGGCCTTAATTCAAAAAGTCTTGTTATCCTGCTGATTAGCATGACCCTACAGGCGGGTAATTCGAGCTTGCTCTTTAGCCACGAATCACCGCCAACAGACAACGTCGCCAGGCTGATAGCCAACGGCGAGCGGCTTGCAGATGGGCAAGTCCCTCGGAAGCTTAACGTTATCATGGTTGTGATCGACGACTTGCGGACGGAATTAGGCTGTTACGGGGTTGAAGCAGTCCACTCGCCAAACATTGATCGGTTCGCAACCAAAGGCATGCGCTTCAATCATGCATACGCACAATACCCGGTCTGCAACCCGAGTCGCTCATCATTCCTATCTGGGTTAAGGCCCGAAGAAGTTGGAATTCTCTCCAATACGATTCCTTTCCGACGCATCCAACCCGACCTAGTCGCGCTCCCTCAGTTGTTCCGCAAAAATGGCTATTACACCGCAGGCATTGGCAAAATTTTCCACCTAAGCGTTGATAAGGACGCAAAGCCTACGCTTTTTGAGGATCCTCTTTCCTGGGATTATTTCTTTGATGCACTCAGCGGCACCACCCGGCTAGGCCGCCGAGGTGCAGGGCGTAATTTGACCAACGGCAAAATCCCTTGGGCCACATGGAAGGCAGCCGAAGGCGATGACATCGACCAACCGGATGGCGTTAATAATCAAGCGCTGCTGAAGGTGCTCGAAGAACAGCATGATCGCCCATTTTTCATCGGCTACGGCATTCACAAACCACACGACCCGTTCATTGCCCCGAAAAAATATTTTGAGTATTATCCCGAGGGTAGCACTCAACTTGCCAACGAACCAGCGGATCGATCCAAGCGGGTTAAAATGGCGATCCCTAATGATCACCAATTTGCTGATTTCACCGACACAGAACGCAGAGAATTTAAACGCGCTTATCAGGCGGGGGTGAGCTTTGCTGACGCTCAAGTTGGAAAGCTGATGGATCTGCTCGATGACTTAGAGCTTTGGGTTTCGACCATCGTTATAGTTATGGGAGATCATGGTTACCATCTTGGAGAACATGACTGGTGGAACAAAGTCACGGTATTCGAAGATGGGGCACGAGCGCCGATGATGATCTGGGTTCCCGACGCTTTAGGCATGGGTCAGCCGACCGACAGCCTGGTGGAGTTTATCGACCTCTACCCGACTCTGACAGACTACGCAGGCCTCAAGGCACCCCACCACCTTTCTGGCATGAGCCTGCGCCCGATTTTAGACGATCCACTTTCGAGTGTAAAAGAAGCTGCATACACTCAAGTGGCACGCGGTCCCAAGGCAATGGGACGCAGTGTACGTACACCGCGCTGGCGATACACGGAGTGGGCACATGGCAAGCATGGTGTTGAACTCTATGATCTCTTAAAGGACCCTGGCGAGTATTACAATCTGGGCGATAACCCTGAATACACCAATGTTGTTAGCCAAATGACAGAGCTTTTAGGACAAGGTTTTCCTACCAAATAGGACGATAGCGTGGAAAATTGTTGATCACTAGACTTTTCAAAGCTTTACAAAGTAGTAAAGAGATGAGGATTAAAGGGTTTGCATGTTAGGTTAGCCTTTTGTTTAACCAACATTATACTTATGCTGCAGAATGGTTCAAAACGTATTACATCGATTAAGGAAATCGCTAAATTAGCGGGCTATTCAATCGCGACTGTTTCTAACACTTTAAACGATAAAGGACGGATTCGGCCAGAAGTTCGCCAACATATTTTAGATATTTGCCAAAAACACGGCTACATCCCCAATTCTGCCGGCAGAAATCTGCGCCGCCAAAAGAATGAGACGATTGGCCTAATGTTTTACCCCTCAAGTTCGGCGATTTTTCGTAATGTCTACTACGCGGAAATCATGGAGGCACTGGAATTTGAACTAGAGCGCGCTGGATACGACCTGCTCTTATCTGGGCACGACAGCTCCATTGAGCCTAACGTATCTCCACGGTTTCTGCGCCAAGGTAAAGTCGACGGAATTATTCTATTAGGTCGATTCCCCCGCAAGCGAGTCGTAGATCTCAACGACTATGGCATCCCCTTAATACAGCTAGATGGCTTTCGTGAATTATTAAAGGTCGATTATGTCACGTCTGACGGCTACTCGGCCTCCGAACAGATCGTCGATCACCTGGTCAAACTGAAGCACCGTCGCATAACCTTTGTGGCTTTTAATCACGAGGATACCAACGCTAACCAACGTGAAGCGGGATTCCTTGCTGCGGTCGGGAAGCACCACCTATCCTTTGCCGAATGCAAAAACATACGGGATGTCGGCAACACCACAGAAGCGTATGAAATGATCAAGCTTATGCTTAAATCGGAAACCCCGCCGACGGCAATAGTCGCGGTTAATGATACCCTCGCGGTTGAATTGGTCGATCTGCTACAAAAAGACGGCTACTCAGTTCCGCAAGATGTGAGTGTCTTCGGATTTAACGATGACGCCGACAGTAAAAAGTCCAATCCGCAAATCTCGACCGTTCGTATTGACAAAATCAAGCTCGCGCAAACTGGTGCGAAAATGATTATCGATCGTATTGAAAATACCGACCTCCCTCATCAAAAAGCCTCACTTCCCACCGAGCTGATTCATCGTGATTCCGTGGCTATAGCGAAAAGCTAAGGCTGGAGGTGTTCATGATTGATTGCTGATTTCCGATGTCAAGAGGGCTTAGCTGAAAAAATTAACAACGAGAATTAATATTTCCGGTAGCCTCAATTCCGCCAGTTATAATCTCATCGATTAACTTTTTGGCCGCATTTTATTTTGCCACTCATCCGACATCTCGGAGACGTCCGTGTCGTCTTGGTAAAAGGTTTTGAGTTCATCTAGCTTCACCTTGTGCGCATCTATTAAATCAGAATATTCTGGGTTGCCGTACAGATTGTTAAGTTCCTTCGGATCGTTTTCCAAGTCATAGAATTCCCATTCTCCGAATTGGTAAAAGTTGATGAGTTTATAGCGTTCGCTGCGAACACCGTTTTGCCTCGGCACCATATGGATGCCAGGGTGCTCGAAGTAATGATAGTAGATGCTATCGCGCCAGTCGTCGACTGTTTCCCCTTTGAGTAAAGGCAGTAGCGAGCGGCCTTGCATATCGTCCGGAATAGAAACTCCCGCGATGTCGAGAAAAGTTTCCGCATAATCGAGGTTTTGAATCAACTCCTTCGCACGGGAACCGGGATCGATCACCCCCGGCCATTTTACAATGAATGGCATCATCAGAGACTCTTCATACATCCAGCGTTTGTCATACCAGCCGTGATCACCTAAATAAAAGCCCTGATCAGACGAATAAATCACAATAGTATTACTACTTAGATTTAGCTCTTCTACTTTCGCGACGAGTCGCCCCACACTTTCATCAACACCCTTGATGGTGCGCAGGTAGTTTTTAACATAGCGTTGATACTTCCAGCGCAGCAGGTCTTTGCCACTTAGATTTGCGGCATGGAAAGCGACATCCTTCGGCCCGTAGGCTTCGCGCCAGACACGCATTTGCTCGTCGCTCATGCGTTGCATGTTACGCCAACTTGAAGGATCTTCGCTTTTGCTTTGCTTACCTCGCACAAAATCAGGGGTCAGATCAACAAACAAGTCATAGTTCAGATGCATATAGTCCTTAATCGTAACTTCCGCATGTTTTACCGGTGATGCGTTGTCCTCCCAATTGTCAAAGAGAGTCTCTGGTTCCGGCATTTCAATGTCATCGTAGACCCTAAGATGACGGGCTGCCGGCATCCAATTGCGATGGGGCGCCTTATGCTGAACCATTAGCATGAATGGCTTCTGCTCGTCTCGTTTGTTTTCGAGAAAGTCGACGGCCATATCGGTCACGATGTCAGTGCAGTGTCCCTCAATGGTTATTTTACCATCTTTGGTCAAGAAATCGGGGTTATAGTAAAGACCCTGGCCAGGCAGTACGACCCACTCATCAAAGCCTTGCGGATCACCGCTAAGGTGAGTCTTGCCAAAGACCGCAGTCTCATAGCCAGCAGCCTGCAATAATTTTGGGAAAGTTTGCTGATTCCAGTCAAAACGGCTGCCGTTGTCCCTAAAACCATTAATGTGACTGTGCTTGCCGGTCTGGATCACTGCCCGGCTGGGACCACAAATCGAGTTGGTACAAAAACTGTTCTCAAAAAGCATGCCCTGAGCCGCGAGTTTATCGATCTCTGGGGTGGGATTGACCGACTTCAGCCAGCCATTGTAAGCGCCGATTGCATTTGGGGCATGGTCATCAGTGAAAATAAAGACAATATTTGGACGCTGTTCCTTACCTTCGAGAGGCAAACAGACTGTAATCAGGGCGATGAGAAGCAAGGGACGAATAAATCGTAATGTGCGCAGTACTGTATTCGCTGAGCTGGAGTCGACTTCAAGCATTGTGGGCTGGGCTGGCATGTAATTGGTGGTTTAAAGGGAAAATATTCAGCAGAAAATGAAACGTTTAAATAAGCGTAGGGCCTTGTCAACTTACCAGTAGGCCTCGATGAATCTTTATTTGCGGCAAATTTGAGCAAAGCAGCTGCAAGAGACACAAACAAATTACTGCCCAATTGTAAAATTTGCGCTTGAGGATAGAGTTAAACGTTTTAATCATGTGCGCAATGAAGCCTCATCCTTATTTTAAAAATCATGTACTCAGCGAAGGAAAATTATGGATCGACGATGCGCATTGCTTTGTAAAAACCGGCAAGCCACTGCGTGATTACTCCGACGCGGCAAGTATCCAACTTCTAATTGAAGATCTTCCAACCATCGCTGCAAAAGGTTACAACAATTTAGCGCTTAACTGCTACTGGCACCACTTCAACCCATCCGGCGATGGCCAAATTGAAGTCTCGCTAGATCCGCTGCGAAAACTCATCAAAGCAATCCATGCGCACGGCATGTATGCAAGTCTTTCGGTGGAAACCTACGGCGTCGGTGGTGGACAAATCCCCGCGGGTTTCTGGGAAAAGCACCCAGAAGACCCTCTGGCAGTCAACCACTTAGGAGAGCGTGTCTCAGATACTGAATATGGCTACGGCAGCAAGGTGCCATCACTTTTTTCCAAAGCTTATCTGAACGCGTCTCGCCTCTACATGACAAACCTCGTGGCAGCGCTGGGGGCTGAAAACTTTCTCTACTTTGAGACCACGGTTGAACCTCAGTTCATGGGTGAGCAGTGGCTCGATTACAGTAACGAAGCGAAGCGGGCCTACTCTGAATGGCTAGGCCAGAATAAAGTGACTGAAGCCATGCCCTTTCCTGAGTCCCTGCCAGCCAGCGAGACATTCTGCAAATCTGTCGCATGGAATCGCTTTCGCGCTCAAGCGCTGGCCGACTGGATCAACCAGGACTCGCAGGCGCTGAAGGCGGGTGCCGGAAATGCTGGGCTATGGATTGCTTCCGATTATCTGGATGCCGAAGAGCACACCATGCCACAGCGCTGCGGTGACCCCCTCGAGTTGCTCCGCAATATGACCGAAGTCGACATCATTCAAGTCAACTGGACTTGGTGCAATATCGCCCGACAGCCCAACCAAAAAGCGTATGATCGAGTCCGTAAAATCATGGCGGAACAGGAGCGTGACTGGGTGATCACTGAACACATGACGATTAATGGCTCCGATTACTTCGAAAGCGACATGCTAGGACTGATCGAAAATACGCTTAACAACGGCACACTGTTCGGATGGGAGTTCGTTGACATCGCAGCGGATCGCGACAGCGCAGCAACCAAGCCAAATGACGTATTGCTGGGCGACTTCAAACCTCAGCACTTTGCCGTTTATGATGCGGACTGGAACCCCAAACCCGCAATGGCTGTCTTTGAAGATAATTGGGCATACTGGATGGCAAAAGTGCAACAATCGCCGCGCGTGCCTGCAACAAGTTGAACGCTCATTTTCTGCATGGAATCCAAGAATATGAGAAATAAATTCATTTCCCCGCTCTTCGCCTCATTGGTACTTTGCTTTTCCGCCTGCGCCAGCGGAGACAAAAGCAGCAGCGCGGTTGTCGATGCAGCCCAAGGCTTGAGTGGTAAAGTATTTGCTGGTTATCAAGGCTGGTATCGCACTCCAACTGACGGCTCTGGGTTAGGCTGGGAGCACTATGAAACCTACGACGAAGAATTCAAACCCGGTGAAGCCGGCATTGATTTCTGGCCGGATATGAGCGAATTCCCTGAAACGGCAAAATACGCCACTTCCTTCAAACATAAGGACGGTAGCACTGCTTACGCTTTCACCTCACAGAGCGAGAACACGGTCGACCTGCACTTTAAATGGATGAAGGAATATGGGATCGACGGGATCTTTCTGCAACGCTTCGCACACGATGTACTGGAGGGCGGGCACCATCAGTGGGAGCTGCTGCAACCATCAAACAATAAGATGGCTGAATATGTGCAGCAAGGCGCTCAAGCACACGGGAGATCATATTCAATCATGTATGATCTTTCCAGCATACGGCATGGGGAAATGCCAATGGTGATGGATGATTGGCGTGGCCTCTGCGACCGCCTCGACATCCTCAAAGACCCGAACTACTTGTATGAAAACGGCAAACCACTGGTCGCGATTTGGGGTGTGGGGTTCCGCAATCGCGCCTACACGATAGACGAAATCTCCATGCTCGTTGAATTCCTCAAAAATGACCCTGAATATGGCGGCTGCACGGTCATGCTAGGAGTGCCAACCCATTGGCGCACACTTGAGAGGGATGCAACCGACGATCCCAAGCTGCACGATCTCATTCGCAGTGCTGATGTTTTATTGCCATGGACAGTTGGTCGCTTCGGTGGCGCCAAGACTGCGCTCAAGCGCGGCATCGACTACGTCACCCCCGACCAACAATGGTGCGATGCAAATGGCGTGCATTACATGCCGCTGGCATTCCCTGGCTTCAGTTGGGGCAACCGCTACAAGCACAAGAATGCGAAGTATGATCACATTCCACGTGAAGGCGGCCAGTTCCTCTGGAATCAAGCAATCGCTGCGAAACGCGCGGGCGCCGACACGCTTTATATCGCCATGTTCGACGAGATGGATGAAGGCACACAAATCTTCAAAACCACCAATGATGTGCCCGTCGGCGCGAGTCCGTTCTTAACTTACGAACCACACGAACCAGATTATTATCTTCGTCTGAGTGGTGCGGTCGGCCGCATGCTACGCAATGAGATACCCGCGACTGACACACTTCCTAAAGAGTTATAGCCGCATCTCATTACTAGGCCTCTAGCCATACCCTACGCCATCTAGTATCTTTCATTACACCCCATCCCTTACTATTCTATGCCCTCACTCAACTTTATCGATAGTTCGATCATCGTCATCTACCTCATTATTACTATGGGGGTGGGTCTGATCATGACTCGCAAGGCTTCACAAAGCCTAGATAACTACTACCTCGGCGGACGCTCCCTACCCTGGTATATGCTAGGGATGGCAGGGATGGCTAACTGGTTCGACCTGACCGGCACTATGATCATCACCTCTTTCCTCTACATGCTCGGGCCGAAGGGGCTGTTCATTGAGTTTCGTGGAGGCGCAGTGCTAATTCTCGCCTTCCTTATTTGCTACACTGGTAAGTGGCACCGCCGCTCTGGTTGTATGACGGGTGCCGAATGGATCGCATACCGCTTTGGCACCGGAACCGAAGCGAAGTGGATGCGTTTCTTCAAAGCCTTTATGACCGTCGTTGCAACCGTCGGTATGCTTGCTTACCTGATACGGGGAACGAGTCTGTTTGTCGGTATGTTTATCCCCATGTCCCCAGTGATGGTGACCGCAGGTATTGTCGCATTCTGCACACTCTACACCATGATGGCGGGCTTCTACGGAGTGGTACTGACAGACTTGGTGCAGGGCGCGATTGTCTTGATTGCCTGTGTGGTCGTCTCGGTGATTGCCTTCAACCTAGTTCCCAGCATGGATGCACTGGCCGAAGTCGCGCTGTCTGTGACGGGCAATTCTACTTGGACTTCGAGTATGCCAAAATGGCAAACGGAAATGCCCGCTGGGTATGAAATGTATCAAAGTCTGATTCTGTTCGCGGCATTTTACCTAATGCGCAATATCATAGGCGGCATGGGTACCGGCGATGAAAGCCGCTATTTCGGCGCGAAAAGCGACCGAGATTGCGCACTGCAGTCGATGCTTCAAGGCGTCACAGTTGCCTTCCGTTGGCCGATGATGATGGGCTTTGCGATCCTAGGACTGTTTCTAGTCGATCAACTCCTGCCAACAGGCAACAAGTCGATGGAGGCCACCGCGATTGTCAAAACCTATCACCCAGACATCGAGCAAGGTTTCTGGCACGAACTCACCACTGGTATCATTAATTCACCTGAAGCATACGACCCGGCGATGGTTCAAGGCCTCGAAAATACCCTTGGTGAAGAATGGCAAAAACGCCTACCGATTGTCGGCTATAATGGCTCTGTCAATCCGGAGCAAATCCTGCCTGCCGTGCTGTTAAATAGTATACCAACTGGACTACGAGGGCTGCTGATTGTGGCCATGCTGGCAGCCATGATGTCGACCCTGACCGGTGAAGTGAACAAGACATCCGCGCAAGTGGTGAAAGATATTTATCAAAACAGCCTGCGCCCAAAAGCGAAGAATCGAGAACTGATCCTCGTCGCCTACATCTCTACTGCTGCGATTGTCGCAGGGTCGTTCTGGATGGGGATCTCCGCCAAAAGTATTAACAGCCTGTGGGGTTGGATTATCATGAGCCTGACAGCCGGTGGTCTCGCTCCTTACGTGCTGCGCCTCTACTGGTGGCGCTGTAATGCCTGGGGTCAAATCGGCGGCACTGTCCTAGGTGGAATTGGTGCTGTGACCCAGCGCATTATTGCCCCTGAAATGTCTGAGCTTTATCAATTCGGTCTCATGACAGGGCTCTCCTTCGCAGGCACGATCGGCTTCTCTTACATGACTGCACCAACACCGATGCCCATCTTGCGCAATTTCTATCGCACCACCCGCCCCTTCGGCTGGTGGGGTCCGCTAAAAGCGAATACTGAACCAGGCTTACTCAAAAAATGGCAGGCTGAACATCGAAACGATATTATATCCGTACCATTTGTGATGACGGCGCAAGTCACTATATTCCTGATGCCGATGCAGATTATGATTAAGTCCTACTCGGCCTTTTTCATGACCTTGCCAATCTTCATCTTCGCAGTGGTCGGCACCTATTGGTTCTGGTGGCGCAACCTACCCCCAAAGAGCGACCCAGGCACCGACCGCGCTGACCCGCTCGCTCAGATTCACGAGTAAGTATCTTGCTTGAGAAGAACCGAATTTGTACGTGTACGGATTCGGTTCTTCAAGCGTATGACTTGGCATCTCCACAGTAAATGCGAATGCTTATGGTCGTTGCATTTAGCTAGACCGACGTGTTCTGGCTAGAATCGTGTCGCTTGTGATCGATACCTATTAAGTGTAATCTTTAAGCGTTCGACCATTTCAGGATGATCTTGAAGCAGGTTCGTCGTTTCGGATGGATCTTCGTCTAAATTGTAGAGTGCAGGTTTGCTTTGCCCCTTGGTCGCATTTCTCATCGGCAGCGGAACACCGTTGGGGTAGCTGCTATCAATATATTTCCACTTCCCATCGATGATTGAATGTAAGCCTGCGACATTACTGCAAATCATCGGCAAACGCGGCTCTTGAGATTCACCCACGAGCGTCGGAGCAAAACTGATACTATCCGGCGCATCTGCTACACTCGGTAACTGGCCGCTGACCGCTTCCACTAAAGTTGCATACATATCAACGATATTGACTGGCCGATTACTGATAGTGCCCGCGGTAACTTTACCATCCCAGCGCACGATTAGGGGCACGCGTAAGCCTCCTTCATAGATGGTATGCTTATCACCTTGGTTGATTCCATTCGGAGTCAACCCAGCGGCGATCGAGGTATTCTCGGGACGAGTTTTTGAATTGCCGGGAATATCGGCACCGTTATCGGCAGTAAAGATGATGATGGTATTGTCAGCAATCCCTTCATATTCGAGCGCTTCAATGAGTCGTCCAATCGATAGATCGACATCCTGAATAAAATCGCCATAGGCGCCACAACCACTCGTACCTCGCATTGCTTCGGAAGGCACGATCGGATGGTGCGTGGCTGGATGTGCAAAATAAAGAAAGAATGGCGCATCAGAATCACTGCGATGAGTTTGCTTGATCCAATCCACCGCTTTGTCCGTCAAATATTCAGACGCTTCTTCACGCTGACGCTGCGGCGCATCGAAACCCACGTATTGGCCACCATAAAAACTCTTGGCATAGGCACTGGTTTTCTGAGAGCGAAGGCCGTAAATAGCATCGTTTTCGATCCATACTCGGAGATTGTCGTCCAGATTTTGTGGCAGACCAAAATGGTAATCAAATCCTACATCGTTGGGACCAGGCGTCAGTTTCTCAGTATATTGAGTCGGCTTTTTATCCCCATAACCTAAGTGCCACTTCCCAATCTGCGCAGTCGTGTAGCCCATCTTCTGAAAATACTTGGGCAACGTCATGCGATTCGTGTCGACAACCATCGGATCAAACAGGTTGACCACGCCAAAAGGTAAGGCCGCGCGCCAGGCATACTGCCCCGTCAAGAGCGCGTAGCGTGTCGGCGAACAAATCGAACCGGGCGCATTTGCTCGGTTAAACTTCAAGCCCTGATCAGCCAAACGATTCAAATGGGGCGTGCGCACCAGCTTCTTCGAGGCTCCGTAGGCATTCACATTGCCGACACCAAAGTCGTCGGCCATGATCAGCACGACATTCGGTTTAGCGGTGGCTGTGATTGCGACAACCAGACTTAATGTGAGTATAATGAGATGCTTCATGGTGATTTGAGGTAAAAAATTAACACCGAGAATATCACTGACTCGCGGATGAATCATTAAAGTTGCTAACAACGCTCTTTGATTAAGCCAAGTAAGTTTTCAAAATCTTCGCTGTACTGACTGCACAGGCCGCGGGTTCCCGATTGATCTATATTCCCCCCGCCAATGCCCCAGGCTTGCATGCCTGCTAGACGTATAGAGGCAACGCCTGCGCCACTGTCTTCGATGCCAATCGCAGAATGGCGCTCCGTATAGCTGAGACCCAATCCCACACGGAAGGCCTCCGCATATAGCCAGGGGTGCGGCTTAGGAGAAAGCTCGCCCAGAGTACCAGCCTGCCCCTTGCGCAAGGCATGGCCCGCAGTAATAATCGTATCATAGAAACCGGCAGGGTCACCCATATTCAAAGTTTTGAAGGCATCGAGGATTTCAGGATAAGCTTTTTCGTAAAGCCCCGAGGTCACCAAGCCCAACTTGATCCCCATCGCTTTTAATTCCAACAGAAAATCTTTAATACCTGGCGAGGGGCGGAATGCACCGGGCTTACCTTTACCATCTAAAATGAGCTGCATTTCACGGTGGGTGTGCTCAAAATAATACGTTCGTGCCACTTCAACCGATTTATCGGGGCAATATTTAGCCACGCAATATTGCAAATGCTCCGAAACTGAATGCCCAGAAACATAGGGTATATCAGCATCCTCTAATTCGAATTTACTATCACCCATCAGGCTCGCGACACTCAGCTGGATGATCCAAATCCAAAACTCCTCGCTGTGCACCGTCGTACCGTCCAAATCCATTAAGATTGCTTTCAGCGGCGCTTCCTCAGCGACTGAATCAACTGGATAATACGCGGGATACCCCATCGCAGAGTTAACCAATGACATGGTGTGATCTGCAAAACCTATAAATTCGACCTTACCATCACCCGTGCCAGCAATGGCGAGCACCCCACTCTCTCCGACCGTAAATCGCTTGTCAGAACTTTGCTTCAGTGAAATTAAACCTACTTGCTCAGCAGACAGCCCTAAATTTGGAAATGACATAGAATGTAGTTGATGTTTTACACTTTTGATAAAACGTTTTCGTCTCAGCATACTTTTCAGTCAAACACTATTTAAACATATTAAAAAACTCACGACGCATGAGCAAACAGAAAACAAAGACCGCGATAGTCGTCGCACACACTCACTGGGATCGCGAATGGCGCTACCCCATCTGGAAAAACCGCTCCTTATTAATCGAATTCATAGATTGGCTGTTGGAGATTTTGGAGAATGATCCTAGTTACAGTGGTTTCTTGCTCGACGGACAAACGGTCTGTATCCAAGACTACCTCGAGATTAAACCCGAGAACAAGGAGCGGATCGCCGCACAAGTGCAGGCGGGCAAACTCGCCATCGGCCCTTGGTATACTTTACCCGACCTTTTCCCGATTGCAGGCGAATGCCTGGTGCGAAACCTGAATAAGGGCATACGCTTCGCTAAAGACTTGGGCGGGCATAATCCAATCGCCTACCACACTTTTGGATGGGGGCAAACCGCCCAATTTCCGCAGATGTATCAAAGCCTAGGAATCGACTATGCCGTCGCGGCTAAAAAAGTTTCTAAGGAACGCGCCCCAAAGTGTGAGTTCATGTGGACTTCACCGGACGGCTCTGAACTACTCACTTCACGCCTCGGCCACTTTACCCGCCAGAACGGCTACTTCTATCTGCACTTTCCGGTGCGCTTGAACAACATTTACGACGACAACCAATACGCATGGGAATGGGGGAAAACCGGTGTCGCCTATCATCGGGCTAACAGTGAAATCGCCCGCAACGACTACTTCCGTATCGACCGCGAGGACGGCTACTTCAAAGAAAACGTCAAGGATGCCGCACAACGTACCTGGGACAATATGGGCGAAACCTTGGTCGACGACTACCGCCTGTTGATGTGTGGCTGTGACTTCTCGACGCCCAATCCCTACCTACCCAAGATGATCGCCGACAGCAACGAAGCCATCGAGGATATCGAATTTAAAATGGGCTCACTGCAGGAATACTTTACCGAGCTGGAAAAACGTATCGACCGCAGCCAAGTGCCCGTCGTCGAAGGCGAACTCCGCGATGGCGAACCATGCCTCGCCTCAGCCAATGCACTCGCGACTCGCATCCACATTAAACAACTCAACAAGCGTGCGGAAAACGTCATGATCCGTCGCACCGAGCCTCTCGCCGCCGCCATCGCCGCTCTCGGTGGCGGTTTCCCTGAAGGCTTTTTCAAGCGAGGCTGGGAATACCTGCTAAAAGCCCATCCGCACGACTCCATTAATGGCGTCACTCAAGACAAGACGGTCGACGACAACATCTATCGCCTAAATCAGGCCATCGAAATCGGCGAGACCATTTACGAGGATAGCATCGCGACTTTACTCAAGCGCCTAGATCTCTCCGCCTTCGATCAAGAAGACCAATTGCTGCTGTTGCACAACTCACAGCCACGTCCTGTCAGCGAAGTGATTAAAATCGTCGTCGACACCCCACAGGAAAAAAGTGTGTGGGCGATCGGAGTAGAAGATACCGACGGCACCAAGCTGGGTGTCCAGCAAATCTCGCGTGACGAGCACATTCAAGCGGTTCACGACATTGAAGCGCGCCCTTGGCCTTTCTCGGTCGACCGCCATTTCGTCTATCTCGAAACAGGTGAGATTCCAGCCGGTGGCTATAAAGTGGTCAAAGTTACCCACGAGTCCAACTATTGGCGCGAGGAACAATGGTGGCCCGCAATGCGTAAGAGCGCGGGCGCTGACATCGGCGAGAGTGCCCACCGATTAGAAAACGAGTTTATCAAAGTAGAGGTCAACCCCGATGGTACTTTCGACCTGACGGATAAAAACACCGGCCGGGTAATCAAAGATATGCATACCTTCGAAGACGAGGGAGATACCGGCGACTACTGGGCCTATTACGCCCCAGACAACAACCAAACCATCAGTAGTCGTGGCTTCCATTCCCGCATTTGGCTGGAGGACAACGGCCCGCTCAGTGCCACCATCGGCATTGAAACAATCATGCAGATCCCGGCCAAGGCCGAGTATGGTGAGGTTAAGTTCCAAGGCTATGGCAAACGCAGTCAGGACCTCGTTGATTTGAAAATTATGTCGAAGATCACTCTGAACAAAGGCGACAAGCATCTAAAGGTGAAGACCTCCATCGACAACAAAGCGAAGGATCACCGTGTTCGCCTGTTGATTCCCACAGATATTCAAGCCGAGTTCTCCGATGCCGCCGGACACTTTACCGTCGACCGCCGTGGTGCTGTGCATGAAAAAGATGCTGACGGCAAGTTCTACCCGGAAATGGCACTACGCCCGATGGCCGAATTCTGCTCGGTCAGCGACGGCGACAAAGGCCTCTCCGTGCTCAACAATTGCCTGACCGAATTCCAGCTTATGCAAGATGAACGGGGCACCCTCGCCCTGACATTGCTTCGCGCTATCCGCAACCGTATCTGCACCGAGTCTCGCGTATCCTCCGAGTTCCCGGAAAAGCTTGGCAGCCAGATGTTGCAAACGGTCGAATACGAGTATGCCATCTATCCCCACAAGGGCGATTGGATTGAAGGTAAAGTCTATGCCGAAGCCGATAAGCTGAACGCGCAGGTTGAGCCTGTGCAAATTTCGATGAATAAGGGCGGCGACCTGCCGATTGCCGCTTCACACTATGCCATCGATAACGACGCCGTAGTCATGACCGCTTTCAAGAAAGCCGAAGACCGCGAGTCCATCATTCTGCGTCTGCACAACCCGACCAACGAGGATCAATCAGTGACTATTTCTACAGGACTACCTTTCAAACAAGCATGGCTCAACAATCTGAACGAGGAGCGCGGCGAGGCACTAGAATTTGCGGATGGGGCGCTACCGCTATCGGTTCCGCCTGGCAAAATTATCACCATTGAACTGAAATAATAAGGCCATCCCATGACCTAACTCCATTAGCCTTCATGCTAACGCTTCGAAAGCGTAAGCTTACTCAAAAGCTTTGTTCGACTCAAAAAAATAAAAATATGGAAGAGAATAAATTTAATTCAAAAAGGATGCTAATCGGTATATGATTACCATTTTTATTCTGCCTAATATTAGGCGGGATTGATATGCTCTATTACCCACTTAATGTGGATTCATCAAGAGCCCTAACCTACATAACAATGTCAAATCCATTTATTTTTGCATGCTATATGTTTATGTCATTTAGAACAAAAATCATAGCACAAGATGATCAGATCAAAGAACTAGAAGACAAAATAAAACAAATAGTTTGATCAATCAGTCGAAGAAGGAAAGCCCGAAGGGAATCGAATTGGAGAAATTGAACTCTACGACAAGCTGATGGATGCCGAATGAACCAATCACGAACAACGAGTTTAGAACCATTCGTACTGAGCAATGTCGCTATCGTGGCATCGCTCATACTCTACGTTATTTTTACAGTTTTATCTCAGGCTTCTGGAGAGCGTCCAAATATCATCATCCTACTGACCGATGACCAAGGTTACGGCGATCTCGGACACCATGGAAATACCGATATAAAAACGCCCAATATTGACCGGTTTGCACAAGCGAGCGTCGTTTTCGAGCGTTTTTATGTGAGCCCCGTCTGTGCACCTACCCGTGCGAGTCTCCTAACTGGACGCTACAACTACCGAACAGGAGTGACGGATACATGGAAAGGCGGCGCTACGATGCATCAGGACGAATATACGCTGGCCGAGGCTCTCAGCGCCGCGGGCTATGTAACCGGTCTCTTCGGCAAGTGGCATCTGGGCGACAACTATCCCTACCGACCGCAGGACCAAGGTTTCAAAAAAGTCCTGATGCACCCCGGCGGAGGTATCGGTCAGCCCTCCGACGTTCCCGGCAATAGCTATTTCGATTCGACTCTATTTGAAGATGGTGTTGAGAAAAAGTTCTCCGGCTATTGTATGGATGTTTATACTGATGCCGCGCTGGAATTCATTGAAGCCAACAAGGAGTCACCCTTCTTCGTTTATTTAGCGACCAACACACCTCACACACCACTTCAGGTTCCGGAGACTTACCAAGCGCCTTATCTGGCAGCAGGACTGCCGGAAAAGACCAGTAAAATCTACGGGATGATCTCCAACATTGACCATAACTTTAAGCGTGTCCTCGACAAGTTGGACGCCCTGTCACTGAGCAATAACACCATCGTTATTTTCATGAGCGACAACGGGCCCAAAATTTTCTCAGAGAAACGCCATCGCGCAGGGCTGCGGGGCGAAAAATCCGATGTTTATGAAGGCGGCATCCGTAGCCCATTGTTCATGCGCTGGCCAGAACGTTTTAAACAAAGCCAGATCATTGACATAAAAGCTTCCCACATTGACATCATGCCCACGGTCTTGGCCGCCACGCGACACCAATATGCACTGCCCGCCGCGTTCGACGGCCGTAATCTGTTGCCACTGATAGAAGATGCTGGTGCCACTTGGGCTGAACGCACACTCTATTTTCAGTGGCATCGAGGATACAAACCTAACAAGTTTCAAAACTTCACTGCGATCGGATCTCGCTATAAATTACTTCAAGCGGGCAATAAATTTGATAAAACACAGAAGCCCGTCTTCGAACTCTACGACTTAGAGGAGGACCCGGGAGAGTCCCGTAATATTGCGTCGACCCAGCCGAAAATTACCGAATATATGCGAGCCGAATATCTTGATTGGCTTAACGATGTCAGCAACTCACGCGGATACCCCGAAATGCCTGCCTGGGTAGGTTCGCCGAAGGAGAATCCAACACTACTTACCCATCAAGATCGACGGGGTGTAGGCAGCTGGGGCAATGATCGCTACCACTCGGAGAATTACTGGCCAATCCGCATCCTTCACCAAGGTACTTACCGCATCTTGCTGGATCTCTATGCTCCTATTCGAACTTCGGGTATCGCAACGATTAAAATCGGGGACAAGCGCTTTGATAAAGCCACACGCAAAGGAGACACTACAGTTGAATTCGAAAGCATCTTTCTTGAAAAGCAAGATGCCAGGCTTTCGGCTTGGGTCGATACCAACAATCAGAAGAAAGGGCCACGGTTTGTGGAGATTGAACATTTAGATAATACCCGAAACCATAATTAAACCTATAGTTAACTACAGTTTTTGAATTTATCCGTGTGCAACTCATCTACGATGACGTGTTCACATAAATCAAATATCTCCTGAATTCCGATAAAATATAGCCACTCTCAGCAAGATGAGAGACTAACTCCCAACTAAAGGTTGAACCTTATCCTCGTCCCAGGTCGGCATTGCGCCAACCAATCGATATCTGCCTCTCGTAGAATCGCAATTTTCGCATACCCGCCCACCGTCGGGCCGTCGACCATCGTCACAATCGGCAGGCCATTCCCTGGAATTTGAAAGCTCCCCGGTAGCACTGGCTCACTACGAATTGAATTCGGCACATCAAGCGCTGGCCCTTCTAGGCGAAAGCCAGTCCGATCCGAACGCGGCGACACCGTCCACTCTGCTGACGCCAACTGCGCACGTGCCCGCGCTGAAAAAAGCTCAAACTGTGGCCCCAGCAATAACTCGAACTCCATCGGCCTTAAGAAATCGCGTTGTAGTTCGGCAGCGAGCACGCGGCGCCCGACTCGTTCATATCCAAACGAAGTAGCTGTTGTCAGTGCAGATAATTGAGCTCCACGCTCTAAGGGCTGACCCAATCCATTACGTGCATCGACCGACGCACTGCCGAACCATCGGTCTGCATCAAATCCTCCCGGCACCGCGACATAAGCCCACAAGCCTGCTCGATTCATCGGAAAATGCAGCACCGTACCGGCAACAACTTTCCTCGCAGTCCACGGAGCTATCGCACAACCTAAATCAGCACCTGCGACGGCAATCCAAGTCTCTTCTAACACTCGAAGCTTCGCACCTTGCATTAAAACCTCCAGCACGGGTGCATCTGCACGGTTGCCCAGTAATCGATTCGCCGCAGCAGCCGAGCTACGATCCATCACTCCGCCTGGAGGCACGCCAAACCGGCGCCAACCAGGGCGACCGTAATCTTGAACCGAAAGCCCAACCCCCGTGGATATAATTTCAATCACAGCCATACTAGATCACCACAAATTTAACAGTATCCCCAGCGGCCAGCGCAAAAACCTCGCGTGCATCACTCACGGTGCCACGCGCCTTTTCAGGTTGAAATAACAGTATATCAGTGCGCCCCAACAAGTGCCACCCTCCAGGACTTGCTACCGAATAAATCCCCGCATGGCTGCCACCAATAGCAACAGACCCAGGCTCGATTCGATCACGCGGTGAAGCCTTGCGCTTCAAGTGCAAACGTTCATCCAGCCCATCCAAATAGGGAAACCCCGGTGCGAACCCTATCATGCGCACTCGATACTCGGGGGCCGAATGTATCGCAACGACCTCCGCTTCACTCAAACCAGTCGCGACTGCCACCCTTGCTAGGTCTGGGCCGTCATAGCGCACAGGCACTTCGATCCGTCGCGAATACTTTGAACTGTCTAGTATTTCACACTGTAACCCAGACAGCCATTCATACAACACGCATTTAGATCTAGGCCGCTGAAACAGTACCAACAGATTGTCAGAACCTATGACGTATTCATCAAAACCATTCGGTGGAGTCATTGACAACGCTTGCTCGATTGCCAAACGCTTCGATTCGCTCAACTGATCCAGTAAATAACCGCGCTCTCCATACGGTCGAATACGCGCGCCCTGAAACGAACTGTTAGTAGTTTGTTGAACCATCAACTACCGACTATAATGGCCGCAGCTCAGAACGGAATCGAAATCGGTTGCCGATAAAAATTTGTAGATAGTACAGCCATTCGCCACCACCCATATACATGAGCACTCGGCGATCGCCGACTACTTCTGAATCGGTCGAAAAAAGACCGCTTTAGTGTTATTATCCAAGCGCACATCGTCCAGCGGCTCTTCCGACACGACCCGAGCAGCGATGTTCAAGCTGTCTGCGGAGTCAATCGAAGGCACCTGAGTATAAACTTTTCGAGTTGTCGTTTGCCCAGGACCAAGTGTGCCGATGGTGAAATCGACTGGCTCTCCTTTGCCGACAATAACCGTCAACGTGGAAGACGTCAGCCAAGACGTGCCACGATTTTGCACGATTACCTCGACCGGCATCGTGGTGCCGGGCAACGCATCAGCAGGCAGGTATATTTCAGCGAGCGCCACATCCAGAATCGTGGCAGTGTCGCGCTCGCGTAATCGATCCCAATTGACCACACCAGCGCCATAGACTGGGTCAACACCTGGTGCACCTGCCTCGTCGAGAGTGCGTCTCATCAAATCGACCACTTCTTTGTGACTGCGCTCAGTCTCCGACGAAAGGATCGAAGCCAATGTGCCAGTCACAAATGGAGCGGCAGCGGATGTGCCGGAAAATAACATCGTGCCACCATTTTCTTTGGCGGTGAGCACACCAACGCCTGGCGCCGCGAAATCAATCGAACTGGATTGATTCGGAAAGAGCGCCTGTCGCCCAACCCTATCCACGGCAGTCACCGACAGCACCTGCGGATATGCGGCAGGATATGGCATCTGCGTGTAACCATCGTTCCCAGCGGCAGCGACCATGATCACGTCATGATCTTCTGCATAACGAATCGCTTCGCGCATAAGTTGCGTATCTTGATACACGCCCAAGCTCATATTCAGCACATCGACACCAAGATCCACTGCCTGAACGATGCCCTCAGCTACATGAAAGCTATTGCCCATTCCCTCATCATCTAGAACTCGAACCACGAACAGTTCTGCTGCGGGAGCGATCCCCTCTGAACCTGCTATGATCGAAGCCACGGCAGTACCATGCGTCGCACCAGGTCCAGCCACACCGCCGCTAGCCAAGTCAATGTGCACAATATACACATCATCAAATTGTGGATGCGCTTCGATGCCTGAATCCAAAATCCCAACCAGTACCCCCGAACCATCACCTTCAACTGGACCGCCGACAATGGATCGAGCGGACTCACCAAATGCACGCAACTGCGCATACTGCTCTGGCGCCACTGCAACTGGTGGTAACGGGCGCTGCACACGATACGAAAAACTCCCCTCGCCGCCATACAATCCGAGATTCGATCCTGACATCGCATCTTTACCAATGCGCACGACCAACAACTCATCGATCTGCCCGATTGGCGCCAGACCTGCCTGAGTCAGTGCTCTCAAATACTCCTGATAATCTTTGCGATTGGTAAAATGTACCACCATCTCGCCCGGAATCGCAGCCTCAGGAAAAACGACGTCCCAAGTCGCAGGCATTTCATCAGCAGCCTCAGGGAAATAAATCACCACTTCGTCGGCAGACGCATCCGTAGTAATACCATTCTCATGGCCACCACTCTGCCATTTTGATAGGGACAGTCCAATCCATGCACCGAAGAGAATTAGGGCACACAAAATCAAGAATCCACGCGCATCTTTCATAACACTATTTAATTAACTCAAAAAACGATAAAAACAAACTCGATTCACAGTGCATTGATAGTTTCAAACGACACATAGTTACAACGTATACCGCATGAGCCATGCCACACTAGCAATAGCGCTAAGCCTTCTTCACATATTTCGTCAGGATGACAATATGCTGACCATTTACGCGCCCTTCGATATGCTGCGCATTTTTGGGGTCTAGTAAAATTCGACGCACCGCTGTGCCGCGCTTGGCAGTGAAACCACCGCCTTTCACGACCAACTCTTTGACCAGCGTCACCGTATCGCCGGCTTCGAGTTGCGCACCGTTACAATCAATATACTTGAGCACCGCATTCGCTTCTTTGGCTTCAGCTTCGGCCCACGCCTGGACTTCGTCTTCGAGAAACAGCGTATCAAGCAAATCCTGCGCCCATACCTGGTTCACACTGCGACGAGTTAACAGTCGCCATGCCATGACCTGTACCGCCGGCACCTCGCTCCACATACTTTCAGTCAAACAGCGCCAATGATGTACATCCACCTGTTCGGGATCAGCGATTTGCGCGCGACATATACCACAGATTAGTAGCGCTTCGTCTGCGCTGCCATTGGATGTTAGCGGTACTTCGTAAACTACCAAATTCTCGGTCGCGCCGCATAACTCGCAAGTGCAACCACTGCGTTGCTGTAAATCTGTTTCTGTGCGCATCATGGTCGCACAACAAACGGAAAGGACGAGTAGCACTCAACCTCATAAGTAATAAAAAAGCTACAACATCCGCGGATCCAGCAGCCAACTCAACTCACACGGCCCCACTTCACCAAAATTCGGGATTGGAGCGACCGCCAAGCAAGCCATATTACAGGTGTTAAAGTTGGTCCGCGTGCGCCCGCTCTCGGCACTCAGAAGCAGCGAAACTAAAATCGAAATATTGGGATTATGCCCAACCACGAGCACATCTCGCTCTAACTCTAATAATCCTTCAGCCACCGATGCTGGATTCATGTCAGGCTCTAGGTATGCCTCATCTCGTCGCTGCTCAACCGCATCTCCCCAAGCATTCAAGACAATTGCTGCGGTCTCCTGCGCCCGTCGATACGGACTACACCATAAGACTGCAGGCTGAGCGGTCACCTTCGAACGCAAAAACTGACCCAGCCGCTGGGCATCGTCTCGCCCTTGTGCACTGAGAATGCGTTGACTATCTGGGTAGCTCGACTCCGCTTGGGCATGGCGCAAAAGATAAATATTCATACAAACATCATTTATGACGCCTTTGTGCTGACCTGCAAGAATCAGTCACAATCACGCTTAACTTATTTTTTCTGCTTCCAATTTTATCAAATCGCCTCTTTTCAGTGTCTTTTTCAATCTCGATATTAAAACGGCCCTAACCTCATTCAATTACAGTATAAAAAATCACTCGGCACTGACATCTGCGGCACAACCCGTTGTGTTGGACTGCAGGATTAATCGCTCAATAGTGCCGAACAAAAAGCGCCACCCGAACAATCGGACGACGCTTCTTAACAAACAACAAACAAAGTTACTACATACTAAGTCTATATGTAAGCTTAGACGTGCAAGAGGGCCCAGCGTTCAAAAAAAGTTTTGAGCGATTTCATTTTTTCGACAAAAAAGCCCCCGTCTTGCGACGAGGGCTTTGCATTTGAAGTTGTGGCAGTCTTACAACGCAGCGAGTGCTGCGTTGAAGGTCGCACTCGGGCGCATAGCTGCTTGAGCCTTAGCCAAGTCAGGGCGGAAGTAACCACCGATGTCCATCGCCACGCCTTGTGCGGCGTTTAATTCATCGACGATCTTCGCTTCGTTCGAAATCAGTGCATCAGCGAGTGGTGCGAAACGTGCTTTTAGATCGGCATCCTTATCTTGAGCAGCGAGTGCCTGCGCCCAGTAAAGTGCGAGGTAGAAGTGGCTGCCACGGTTGTCGAGTTCGTTGACCTTACGGGACGGTGACTTGTTCTCTTTGAGGAACTTGGTATTGGCCACGTCGAGTGTATCGGCGAGCGTTTGAGCCTTGTCGTTGTGAAACACAGTCGCGAGGTGCTCAAGGGATACGCCGAGCGCAAGAAACTCGCCAAGAGAATCCCACCGCAAGTGGTTTTCCTTTTCAAACTGCTGCACGTGCTTGGGAGCGGATCCACCAGCTCCGGTTTCGAACAGACCGCCGCCGTTCATCAATGGAACGATGGAAAGCATCTTGGCACTGGTGCCGAGCTCAAGGATCGGAAACAAATCAGTCAGGTAATCGCGCAATACATTACCAGTGACGGAGATCGTATCTTCGCCATCCTTGGCGCGTTGCAGTGTCAGTTCAGTGGCTTCGACTGGGGCGAGAATGCGAATATCGAGTCCTGCAGTGTCGTGGTCCTGCAGGTAAACAGTCACCTTCTCAATCAGTTGCGCGTCATGTGCACGATTAGCATCGAGCCAAAAGATCGCAGGTGTGCCAGTTGCGCGAGCACGTGTGACAGCAAGTTTGACCCAATCGCGGATCGCTGCGTCCTTGACTTGGCAAGCACGCCAGATGTCACCCTGCTCCACAGTGTGCTCAAGCAACACCTTGCCTGCTGCATCTGAGATACGAACGGTGCCAGCTGCCGGGATTTCGAATGTCTTATCGTGCGAGCCATACTCCTCGGCCTTTTGAGCCATGAGTCCAACATTTGGCACGGTGCCCATTGTGGTTGGGTCGAACGCGCCGTTCTTCTTGCAGAACTCAACCGTGGCCGCGTAGACGCCGGCATAGCAGCGATCAGGGATGACGAAGTTGGTGTCTTGCAATGATCCTGCGAGGTTCCACATCTGACCTGAGGTGCGAATCGCTGCTGGCATGGACGCGTCGATGATCACGTCACTCGGAACATGAAGATTGGTGATGCCCTTGTCGGAATCGACCATCGCTATGTCAGGAGCCGAGGCGTACACCGCAGCGATATCCGCTTCGATTTCGGTTTTCTTGTCAGCCGGCAGTGATTCGATCTTCGCATACAAATCGCCGAAACCATTTTTCACATCCACACCGAGTTCGGCGATGAGAGCTGCATGTTTGTCGAATACATCCTTAAAGAACACAGTGACGGCGTGGCCGAAAATGATCGGGTCCGAGACTTTCATCATGGTCGCCTTCATGTGCAGCGAGAACAAGATACCCGCAGCCTTCGAAGCAGCGATCTCGCCAGCGAGGAAGTCACGCAGTGCCTGAGCACTCATAAAAGTCGAATCGAGCACTTCACCTTCAAGGAGAGCGAGGCCGTCCTTGAGCACGGTTGCACTGCCATCCGCTGCGATTAATTCGATCTTGGCAGTGGTCGCAGCAGGAATGGTGATCGACTTTTCGTTATCAAAGAAATCGCCGGCAGTCATGCTCGCGACAGTGGACTTGGAATCCGCGCTCCATGCACCCATACGGTGTGGGTTGTCCTTAGCGTATTGCTTCACGGCACCAGCGGCGCGGCGGTCGGAATTCCCTTCACGCAGAACTGGATTCACCGCACTCCCCTTGATCTTGTCGTAGGTCGCTTTAACAGCCTTCTCTTCGTCGGTCGTTGCCACTTCTGGATATTTTGGAAGTGCGTAGCCTTTTGCCTGTAGCTCAGCAATCGCCGCAATCATTTGCGGCACCGAAGCTGAAATGTTTGGCAGCTTAATGATATTCGCATCGGGCGCCTTCGCGAGGTCACCCAGTTCAGCCAAGTCATCGGAGACGCGTTGCTCTGCAGTCAATGCGTCTGGGAAGTTTGCGAGGATACGACCCGACAGGGAAATATCACGAGTTTCAACCGCCACACCAGCGGCACTGGTATAGGCTTCAATAATCGGCAGCAACGAATGCGTGGCAAGAGCCGGCGCTTCGTCAGTGATGGTGTAAATGATTTTAGCTTTATCGCTCATAATGAGATGTTCTTCTAGTTTTTTGAAAAATTAACAGATGTGCCTCAAAGACAGACAACAAAAAGGCGGACTGTCGCGTCCGCCTTTCGTTTAGCCCAGTTTCGCGCAGAAACGGGCTAGGCGTTCGAGCCCCTTATCGATGACATCGTCTGAAGTCGCATAACTGAGGCGTATGTAGCCGTCGGCTCCAAATGCACTACCAGGAACCACTGCCACCTTCTCCTCTTCGAGAATACGTGCCGCAAATTCGCTGTCAGTTAAACCGAGCTTCGAAATACTGGGGAAGAGATAGAACGCACCTTGAGCACGCGCGCACTCGACACCAGAAATCGCACGCAAACCTTCGAGAAGGCGAAAACGGCGTGCATCAAAGACTTCGAGCATGCCATTGACCGCTTGCATCGACTGGTCCCAGTTCTGCATCGCAGCCAATGCACCGTATTGTGCAAACGTGGTGGCATTCGAGCTGGTCTGGCTCTGCAGGTTCGCGACCGCCTTCGCAATGTGCAAGGGAGCCATCAATGTGCCGAGACGCCAGCCTGTCATTGAAAAAGTCTTACTAAAGCCAGCGACTGTGATCACTAGGTCCGCAGCTTGCTTGGAGAAGGATGCTGGGCTGACATGCTTTACACCATCATACAGGAGATACTCGTAGATCTCGTCGGACATGATGTAAATGCCTGCTTCAACCGCTACCTCTGTGAGCGTTTTAAGCTCTTCCGGTGAATAGATCGCACCAGTCGGGTTGGACGGGCTGTTAATGATCACCATACGAGTCTTCGGCGTAATGGCACCGCGCAATTGCTCCGGCGTGATCTTAAAACCACTATCAATACCAGCAAACACCGTCTTAGGCACACCACCAGCGAGCTTGACCATTTCAGGATAGCTCACCCAATACGGTGCAGGGATGATGACTTCGTCGCCAGGGCTCACCACGGCGAGAATCGCTAGGTAGCAGGAATACTTACCGCCGGGGCTGACCACGATTTGAGCGGCAGTCACACCTTCGACACCGTTGTTATTACGATAATGCGCCGCCAATGCCTCGCGTAGCGCTGGAATGCCCGGTGCGGGTGCATATTTGGTCTTCCCTTCGCGAATCGCCTGAATACAGGCTTCTTTAATGAACTCTGGAGTATCGAAATCCGGTTCACCAGCACCAAAGCCGCAGACGTCTTCGCCAGCTGCTTTGAGCTCTTTTGCTTTAGAATCAACCGCCAGCGTTGGTGACGGAGCGATGTTGCTGGCCCAGGAGGATAGTTTTGCTTGGTTAGTCATGACAAAAAAATGCGCTCTCGGCACGTTTGCACGGGTAGCAACGTATCGAGAGCGCAGAATCAAAACCTCTGCCTAAGCAAAAGCAAGCCTAGCCTAATATTCTAGGAAAAACGCGATTACTTCTTCTTCGCTTTTTTCTTGGCAGCTTTCTTCTTAGGAGCCGCTTTTTTCACAGCTTTTTTAGGTGCTGCTTTTTTAACTGCCTTCTTTTTAACAGCTTTCTTCTTTGGGGCTGCTTTTTTCGCTGCCTTCTTTTTCACAGCCTTTTTAGGTGCTGCCTTTTTAACAGCCTTTTTCTTCACAGCCTTTTTAGGTGCTGCCTTTTTAACAGCCTTTTTCTTCACAGCCTTTTTAGGTGCTGCCTTTTTAACAGCCTTTTTCTTCACAGCCTTTTTAGGTGCTGCTTTTTTAACAGCCTTTTTCTTCACAGCCTTTTTAGGTGCTGCTTTTTTAACAGTCTTTTTCTTCACAGCTTTTTTAGGCGCTGCTTTTTTGACTGCCTTCTTTTTAACAGCTTTCTTCTTTGGGGCTGCTTTTTTCACTGCCTTCTTAGCAACTTTTTTAACCGCCTTCTTCTTTGGCGCTGCTTTTTTGGCGACTGTCTTCTTTGTAGCTTTTTTAGGAGCTACTTTCTTCTTAACAGCCTTTTTGGCTGGAGCTTTTTTAGCGATTTTCTTGGTCGCTTTCTTAGTAGTTGTTTTTTTCTTAGGCATAGTTTGTTGGGGGTTAAAATCCGATAATTCGGCTGGTAGAGACTCGAGCGCTGCTCGCAGCAGTTCACCCACGCTTACCTTCTTCTGCTTACTCAAGCGGGTAAGTCGCTGACGAAGCTCTGAAGATAAACGCACGGATATCTGGCGGTGAGAGGATATCTTCAGATTAACATCTGAAGAATCAAAAACACTCACGGCATAGCGAACAACTTCGCTAAGTGAGCGTGCTCCGACTTTCTTTTGTAGCTGCTTGAGCTTATCAAGCAGTTCTTGTTGGAGGTCGAAAGTTAAGGGACTAGTAGTTTCGCTACTCATAATTGCGTCGCATGCGACACGAGCGAAAATGCAAAGTGTAGCAACAATGTCAATACAATAGATTTACGCAAATATCCCCGCAAAAAAATCAGCCACATTAAACTTACAACACATCAAAAAGTACCGCAGAAATCTCTGGAACATCCATGTCACATTCGGGATTAAAAACCGCGGCATCGAAAATTAAACCAACGCTTGCTTCCTTAACTTTAAAACCAGTGGAGCCTTGGACTTTACCACGGTCGACTTCAGACAATACGATTTCTTTTACAATATACTGACCCTGCACTTTCTGAAAGCTTCTTAGCGTGAACTCCGAACGTGGCTCACCATCCACACCAAACACTTTAACTCCAAGTAACCCATAATACATATCGTCTAAAGCGATCTGCACGCCCGAGATTCCATGCCGAGCAGACCATGAGCCTTGAGGTGGCTTCATAAGAAAACGCTGCCCAATGCGGCTCAAGATATTCGCGGGCCCCTTATATGTATAGTCATCCCAATAGATGAATGGCATTTGCAAATCAAAGGGGGTATAAATCACACCATCAAAGATAGGCTCAAACAACGCCCCATCTTCAATGCGCGCAAATGGTGCGTCAGCGCCATGACGTATCCATACTTCAGGCGAAACCCCGTTTTGCACAATCAAATCAATTGGAGAAACCTCAACGGTCTCACCCCGCTTCACCGGTTCCGGATATAATTGAAACCGGCTGACAGGTCCACGCTGATTCCAAGAACCAAACACGACACCATTATATCTGACAGTTCTACTGCTCCCTCTCGGTTTATGCTCTAACTGAAACTTAAAACAAAAATCACCATTCAAGCGTTGCGCTCGAAAAGACGCGATGCGCTTGGCTCCCTCCTCTGCATCAATCTTCTCCATAATGGATGGTCGCGGTGCACTATCTCCAGCTCGCTGGGCATGAGAGACACTAGGCAACCAGGCATAGAAAAGGCCAGCTGCGGTAAAACCGAGAACAGCTGACCTTAGTCTAAAGGAAATTTTAGGTGTCTTGATGGAATGCATTAATTTGAAGTTGGCACAGTCTCAGTCGTTGACGCCTCTGCGTCAACAGCTGGAGTAACCACTTCAACAGACTCGACCATCGTTTCAATTGTTCCCGCTGCGTCTTCGACGACAGCAACAACATCTTCAACCACAGCGTCATCCGTACCCTCGACGGCAGACTCTTCATTCTCAGCTACTACAGACTCAGAGGCCGGGGCCAGCTCTTCAGCGCTAATTAATTCACCCGCACTGACGATCTGTGTACGATTGGACGCCTCAGATTGATACATAAGAAACAAGCCCAATGCCACTAAGAAGAAAGCAATAATACCATAAATAGTGCCCTTAATCAGTATACTGCTGGTATCCGAACCAAATGCCGACTCAGCTGCACCACCTCCAAGCGCCGCTCCCATACCTCCGCTCTGGCTAGTGCGTTGCATCAAGACCAACAAGATGACGAAAGCAGAAATAAGAATAAGAACTAGAGTGAGAAGGCTAATGAATAATGCGCTCATAAAATATCGCGGATGGGAATTAGAAAAGCTTGCTAAATTGCGCAGTGAGCACCCGAGTTCAAGCGATAAATTCAACAGAAACGGCTCTAGAGCCAGAAAAAGCCACTGGATCTGATCGCGTCTCCTTATATAATTGATAAATTTCGCTTTGACAGTCACCCCTGACTGCATTTTCTGATGCGCACAAATGGAAAACGCACCTTACCAGAAACTACTCACTAAAGGCCACATTGCTCTTGGAGCGATCCTCACACTTGGAGTCTTCATCCTAATGTCGTTTTTATTGCGCCCATTTACTTTCTCAACTGACCCGACAGTGGCACAGCTACAGGCTTGCTTCACCGCGATCCCGATCAGTGCAACCTTCTGGCTTGCGTGCCACATGTTCATGCTCGTCTTGGTCGATCAGCGTAAGCGCAACAAAGCAGGTAAGTAGATTCAGCTCTAGATAATTTCCAGACAAGGCCGCATCCTGCATTCAGGATGCGGCCTTTTTTATGTGCCTGCCCTTCCGCGATCACTGAGAAACACTTGTTAAGACTCGGTAGAGGTGGCAGTCAGCAGAGCTAGTGGCGAGCATTGGGAATCGAATAACCAAGAGGGACGACTTCCACGTCGTCCGCATTGCCTTTCAACTTACCCCTTGCGGTCAACACTGCGGCGGGCCTTGCCCATCTCAGCACAAAAGTGGCACGATACCCACTGAGTGAGCAACTCTTCGACAATGCAGGACAACGATTATTCCTTGGCGTCAAGCTCTGCTAATTCAGCAGCACGGCGTTTCTTCTCGATATGCGAACCGACCAAGATAGCCAGCTCGTAGAGCCCATATAGAATCCCTGTCGTCAACGGCAAAGATAAAAAGTCACCTCCAGGAGTTAGCAGCGCCGCAAAGATCATCGTCCCGACAAAAACCGCCCGACGAATCGCTTTCAGCTTCTCAACCGCTAACACTTGTATGAAGATCAAGATCACTATAATTAGTGGAAACTGAAAGATCGCGCCCGTCGCCAAGGAAAACCAGACGACCATGCTATAATATTCCGACGCGGCCAACAGCACCTGAAAGCCCATCACTTGGTTGAACTTAACTGAGAAAGCCAGCGTGAGCGGCAGAATCCCATAAAATGCGACCGCCACTCCTGACAGGAATAAGACAAATGCAGCGAAACAAGCAGGACGTACCACTTTACGCTCTCGATCCGTTAACCCCGGAGCAATGAAGCACGCCATAAAAAACAGAACAAAAGGCATCGACAGTACTAAGCCCCCCAACAACGCGATCTGAATAAAAACCGAAAAGACACCCATCGGCTTATACGTAATCAATTTCTCTCCGACCAATTCTGCCGACCCATAAGCCTCAATCAAAGGCATCTGCAGAAATGCACCAACATATGGCATCAAGCAACCAACGATCACCACGCCGAGGAGAAACGCTAAAATACTACGGCCGACCGTCCAACGAAATTCCTCCAGATGCTCCAAGAAGGACATTCCGTGCTCTTCCGGATCTGACTCTAACCCATCGTCCCAATTAAACTCACCTTCGTCACTGTTTGAGAACTCATCTTCTCCACTGTTTGAAAAATCGTCTTCGTCACTGTTTGGATATTCCGTCATAGCTATAACATACTTTTGAATAAGACCGTAGTGTAACCGCAACACTGAAAATGCGCCGAATAAATAAATCATCCAATCTGGCCGATTACTCGGCTTCTAATCCATTGACAGGCATGGCGAAAGTCATTTGCTACACGATTTCCGCCTGCTGAGAAAATTCAAAAATGAATTATCTCAGCAATCAACTCGATCCAATTTAGGTCGTTTCTTATGCCAGCTAAAAAAGCAAAAAAAGTCACAAAAAAAGTAGCCAAGCGCACAGTCGCGAAGGCAATTAAATACAGCTACGACTTCGGTCAAAAAACTGATGGTAGCTCCAAACTCAGGGAACTTCTGGGTGGTAAGGGTGCCAATCTCGCTGAGATGGCCCGCATTGGTCTGCCTGTGCCGCCAGGCTTCACAATCACCACCGAGGTCTGCTCTTACTTTTACGACAACGGTCGCAAATATCCTAAGACACTCGCAGCTGAAGTGAAAGCTTCGGTTGCTGTGATCGAAAAGGAAGTTGGCAAAAAGCTCGGCGCGGAAAAGAACCCGCTCCTTCTCTCCGTTCGCTCCGGCGCTCGCGAGTCCATGCCTGGCATGATGGATACCATTCTGAACCTTGGTCTCAACGACAAGACAGTTAAGGCACTCGCTAAAGAATCTGGCAACCCAGCATTCGCTTACGATTGCTATCGTCGCTTCATCCAAATGTATGGCGATGTCGTCATGGGCGTTCAAGCGATCAACGAAAACGACCACTGCCCATTCGAAGCGATCCTCGAGAAGGTCCGCAGCGAAGCTGGTGTTGAACTCGACAATGAGCTGACAGCTGCTGACCTCAAAGAGCTGATTAAGCGCTACAAGGCAGTCATCAAACAACGCACTGGCACCGCGTTCCCACAAGATGCTTACGAGCAACTCTGGGGTTCCGTCAGCGCCGTGTTCAACTCATGGCAAAATGAGCGCGCGACACTCTACCGCCAGAAATACGGCATCCCAGCAGCATGGGGCACCGCTGTTAACGTTCAGGCGATGGTCTTTGGTAATATGGGTGACAGTTGCGCAACTGGTGTTGCTTTCACACGTGACCCTGCAAATGGTGAGAAAGTCTTCTACGGCGAATATCTCATCAATGCTCAAGGCGAAGACGTTGTGGCAGGTATTCGAACTCCTAATCCGATTGCACAACTCAAGGACGAAATGCCACACGCGCACGCTGACCTCGAAGTCGTTCGTAAAAAACTCGAAAAGCACTTCAAAGACATGCAAGACTTCGAGTTTACCGTTGAAGACGGTAAACTATGGATGCTGCAGACTCGTAATGGCAAGCGCACTGGCCTCGCGGCAGTTCGTATCGCAGTTGAGCTGGTTAAAGAAAGGCTGATCGATCAAAAGACTGCACTTCTTAAGATCCCTGCGGACTCGATCTCCTCCCTGCTAGTTGCGGTCTTCGACCCAGTTGCAGTGAAGAAGGCAAAAGTCCTGACAACTGGTCTTCCAGCTGGTCCAGGTGCTGCCTCTGGTAAGATCTGCTTTACCGCCCCAGAAGCTGAAGCAGTTGCTGCTCAAGGTGGTCGCGCAATTCTTTGCCGTGTTGAAACGACTCCAGAAGACCTTCGAGGCATGATCGCAGCGGATGGTATTCTCACTTCTCGTGGCGGTGTTTCTTCTCACGCAGCACTGGTTGCTCGTCAGATGAACAAGGTCTGCGTCTGTGGCGCGTCTGCAGTTATCATCAACTACGGTGCTGAAACACTCAAAATCGGCAATAAAACCTTCAAGAACGGCGACGATATTTCTATCGATGGCACAACTGGTGAAATCTTCGCTGGTGCAGTAGCAACCGCTCCCTCTGAAGTTGACCAAGTGCTCAACGGTAAGTTGAAAGCCAAAGACAGCTATACATTCCAAATGTATGACCAAGTGATGAAGTGGGCTGACAAACATCGCAAGATGGGCGTTCGCACAAATGCTGACTCTCCTGAGCAAGCCATTTCCGCGATCGCTTACGGCGCTCAAGGGATCGGACTTTGCCGCACAGAGCACATGTTCTTCGAAGGTGATCGCATCACATTCATGCGTCAGATGATTCTTGCAACTGACGAAAAAGAGCGCCGCGCAGCACTCAAGAAGCTTCTTCCATTCCAACGTAAGGACTTCACAGGTCTCTTCAAGGCAATGGGTGGTCTTCCTGTAACCGTGCGTTTGCTCGACCCACCTCTGCACGAGTTCCTCCCACACGACGAATCCTCCAAGCGTGAGCTTGCGAACTCCCTCGGCGTAAATGTTGACGTGATCTCAAACCGCGTGCACGCACTCCACGAATCCAACCCAATGCTTGGCCACCGTGGTTGCCGTCTTGGTATTTCCTATCCGGAAATCACCGAGATGCAATCCCGTGCGATATTCGAAGCTGCTGCAGCTTGCTACAAGCTCAAGAAACCAATCAAGGTGATTCCTGAAGTCATGATTCCTCTCGTCGGCTTCGCTGATGAGCTCAAAAATCAAGTCGCAGTGGTTCACCGCGTCGCCGCTGAAGTCATGGAGAAGAAGGACATTAAGTTCAAATACCTCGTCGGCACAATGATCGAAGTCCCTCGCGGCGCTTTGACCGCTGATGAGATTGCTGAAACTGCAGAATTCTTTAGCTTCGGAACAAATGACCTGACTCAAACCGGTCTCGGCATGAGCCGTGATGATGCAGGCACATTCCTTGGCAATTATAAGGATCTCGATATCCTTCCACAAAACCCATTCGCATCCATCGATGCGGCGGGCGTTGGCCAACTCGTTGAAATCGGTGCGCAAAAGGGTCGTAAGACTAAGAAGAACTTGAAGCTCGGCGTTTGCGGCGAGCATGGTGGCGATCCAGCTTCCATCGAGTTCTTCCACAATGTCGGCCTCGACTATGTTAGCTGCTCGCCCCCTCGCGTGCCAGTTGCTCGCCTCTCCGCTGCACAAGCAGCACTCAAGGCGAAGCAGTAGTCTCGGTCGAATCAGTCACATTTAAGTTCAAAAGCCCTTCGGTTCGCCGAAGGGCTTTTTTTGGTTTATCGTCGAAAACTGGGAAAGCTTAAAGGAGGGAGGGCGACTCGCCCTCCTTTGCAGCAACACAGAATCAACGTGGGCGAGTCGCCCACACTCCTATTTCAATCGCTCAGGCAAGCCCACGTAAGGATGCCTTCGACACGAAATGACGATGAGCCTTTTTTGTTTCACGTCATCTTAAAATCAGTACGCATTCGAGAATCATTTATTTTCGCTTGCTGGAGGGGCGTTTGAATGACTATTTATACGTCGTTCCAAAATTGCCGAGCTAAGCTCAGCAGTAAAGTCGCACCACTCCAAATCATGGCAGACTACTACATCCGTACACCCGACCGCGAAGAATCTCGTGGCCCCTTCGAAGCTTCACAACTTTTGACCTTAGCTGAAGCGGGCCAAATTACAGAGAATACCCTTCACTACGACGAAAACAAAGAAGAGTGGACCCCCATTGGCCTAAACCAGCAACTCAAAGCAGAGGTTTTCCCTGAAAAAGAAAAACTCTCGCTTAAAATTAATCCGCCAGAAGAAGCATCAATCCAAACTGAAAATGATTCAGCTGAGCAAGGCGGCATCAAAGTCACCGACATGCTCGCGGCAGCCGAACGCGACTCGGAAGAGACACGCCACCTGAAAAAGAAAGAGGAAAGCTTTCATAAAGCCGCAGCACTCTCAACCAGTAGTCTCGGTCTGATGATGATGCTCTCGGCAGTCGCCCTGCTCGCACCGCATTTTTCGGCCATCAACGAAGCGATCACAGCAGGGGAAGTCAGCACGATATTCAACTACCCATTCATGATTGTCGGACTTTTTGATTTCATCATGGCGGCGATGTTGTTCCTCGCCGTCACTGAGGTCTATCCGCTGCTGCGTGGCCGCGCCATGCTCACCCTTGGCTTTGGCATTTATGTCGGCTGGGCGCTCGGCGACCCGATCATCTTAATCGCATCCGCTGCGGCTGGTTTTGGAATTTTCTACGCAACCATCGCGCAAAGCTTCTCGACCATGCTCGTGGCCTTGGCACTTGGCATCGGCGGCAACGCAGCCCTCGCCTACTTAGCCATTATCGGCCACTTCGCAGGATTTTTCGATAGCATGTATTTCGAGCTAATACCGTCTAAATAAAATTAGTAGCTAATTATTTTGACAAACAAAGAACACGCCGCGTATCAGCAAACAGAGGTCAACTGGTCAGTGCGCATTCGCAAGCAATTGTCGCGCACCCGCGACCTGATGGACAAAGATATTTGGGAGCTACAGCACCTCGGCCGTCAAACAGCTCGCGCTCGCTTCTATCTTTTACTGCGCATTCTCACGCTCACATTTCAAGGGCTCCGCCGAAATAAACTACCAGTGCAATCGGCTGCGTTAACTTTTTATTCACTAATCGGCATTGGCCCGCTCATCGCACTGGGTATTATGGTTTCCAGCTTCGTGATCGACCAATCTCCAGCGAATCCGAGTAATGGTGAATCACCCGCCGAAAATCGTGCGGTGGCATGGTTCGAAACTGCGATCACCTACGCTGCACCTCAACTCTCAATCGATACCAACGATGATGATATTGATAACGCTGAGTTAGCCCCTGAAATTACCGAGATGATCAATAGCTTTATCGACGCGGCACAGTCCGGCACCGTCGGCGTCGTCGGATCGCTCATGTTGTTCGTGATCGGCATCCAAGTACTTTCCTCGATTGAAGCCTCGTTCAACTCACTCTGGGGCGTCGATCAAGGCCGTAAAATCGGTGAGCGCATCGTGGTCTATTGGACTTTTATCAGCCTCGGAGCAGTCATGGGCGCGGCAGCGCTCACCTTGGTCACTGTCACAAAAATCGCACAATTAATGGAGTATCTGCCCTTCGGCGGCGAATTTCTATCCCTTGCCCTCTTTTTGAGCCCGATCATTGTTTTTATTCTAATTACTACACTGCTGGCGGTCTTTTTCCGTTTTATCCCCAATACACAAGTCAATTGGAAGGCAGCCTTCACCGGAGCAACTCTAGTCGTCATATTGCTCCAGCTTTATAATATGCTCTCATTTTTATATGTGCAGCGTGTGGTCGATACCCGCAGCCTCTACGGCTCAGTCGGCATCATCGTCGTGCTCATGCTTGGGCTCTACGTCTTTTGGTTACTCATTCTATTTGGAGGTCAGATAACCTACGCAGTGCAAAACGCCGATTATCTGACCAATGAGAATGCTTGGCAGAAAACCAGTGAACACACTCAAGAAATCATTTCACTGGCTGTACTGATTCTGGTCGGCAAGCGCTTTCAGGCCGGTGCTTCCCCCTCGCGCGCTAGCGAACTCCACAAACAGCTTCGTGTGCCCAACCACATATTAAATTCAAGTATCAACCGTCTGTGCGAACTCGGCTACCTCACCGCAGTCGCCATCAAATCAATCGAAGACGAACGCGACCATGCCTACCAACCAGGGCACCCGCTTGAATCGATTACCCTCGGCGCATTTAAGCAGACATTTCAATCTTACGGGAACAATGATGGTGCCGAACTAGTCGTGCAGCACACGCCCGAACTGCACACTTATTTAGAGGGAATCATCAGTTTGAAGGACTGCCCCAAGGCCACACTCACGATCCGCGATCTAATTAGGGCCTAGTCACACAAATCCGATCTGTCACGAATCCGTTGACATACATGTAAGCAAGGGATTGACAGGTCATAAACTGCATCTAACCTCCCCGTTTTCTTACTTCCTTTGTCATGATTTCTTGGATCCAAAACCACCTCATCCGCCACGGCCGCTGGATATTCCTCTCTCTTTTGTCGGTCATCATCGTCGCCTTCGTTTTCACGATTGGTAATACACCGGGCTGCACATCCGACCAAAGCGCTTACCGCGAGCAAAACTTCTATGGTTACGACCTGAATTCACCGCACGAAATGGGCATCATCAGTGAAAAAGTTTCGCTGAGTGCGATTCTCAACACAGGTCGTCCGATCCAGAACGAACAACAATTCCAGTCGCAACTGACTAGCCGTATCGCGCTGCTGTACTTGGCCGAAGAGATCGGCGTGCCTGCACCCGACCAGAAGACACTTGAAAGCTATATTATGACCAAAGCTGCCTTCAGGGGCGCTGATGACCAATTTAGCCGCGATGCCTACACCAGCTTCGTCGACAACCTCGAATCCAACCCGCGCACGCCGCAAGGTCTTTTCGCTGTCGTTCTCGAAGAAGACTATCGTATCGATCAAATCGGCAGTGCCCTTTCCGGCCCAGGTTACTTTCTGCCTTCCGAAGCACTGGCACAAACACAGCGCAATGAAACATCCCTTAAACTGGCGACTGCCGAGATCAGCTATGCTGCATTCACTCCAGAAGTCACACCCACTGAGGAAGCGCTGAAGGCATACTACACCGCCAACAACAGTCGCTACGAAATTGCCGAACGGATCAAAGCCAGTTACATCACTTTTTCCACAGCCAACTATGCCGGCCAAGTCATCGAAGCTGAAGAGTCTGATCTACGCCCACACTTTATTGCGAACCGCACGCGCTTCATCGCAGCCTACGAGGCCACTCAACCAAAAGCTGAAGACCCCACTGCAGAGACACCTGCCGTCACCTTTGAGGATGTACGCGATGCGGTTGCGGCCGACCTCGCAACTGAAGCCGCACAGCGCTTGGCTAACGAAGCCGCACAGACCTTCGCCTACGCACTTTACCGTGACAATATAGAACTAGACTCCGCCGCCTTCAACAAATTGCTCAACGAGTCTGACCTGACACTCAAAGAGATCGCGCCTTACACCGCTGAAGGTGCTGCTAGACGTGCGCTATCAACCGAGATGCTCGAATCCGCCTTCGCACTTTCCAAGAGTCGCTACTTCTCGGACGCCTATGCGATTGACGGAGGCTTCGGCGTGCTGATCTACACAGGCCGCATCGCGCCAGAGATCCCAGCCTTCGAAACAGTCGAAGCAGCTGTCACTGCCGATTATATTGCCGAAGAAAAGCGTCGTCTGTTTAACGAAAATGGCGAGCGCTTGGAAATAGCGCTCAAATCCAAAATCGCCGAAGGTAGCACCTTCAGCGAAGCTGCGGAAGCACTTGAGCTCAAAGTCACCCAGAACGAAACCTTCAAAATTGGTGAGGCACCACGCACATTTAATCAAGCTGCGCTGCAAAAAGCACAAAGTATGAGCGCTGGAGAAATCTCGCCAATGTTAACTAGCGGTGCCATCGGCACCTTCGTCTATGTCGAAGAGAAAAGCATTCCAGAAATTACATCGGAGGACGAAAATTTAGTGCAAGCACGCAGCTTCCTGCAACGCTACGCATCTTATGTCAGCTCCAATGCGCTCGTCAGCGAATTAGTTGCTCGCGGGATTAGCGAAGATGCAGCAGCCGAAGTACTCGACGAGCAGTAAGCCAAGCAGACACTTTTTAGTAAATAAGCTTCGTCCTACTAGGTGAGACGAAGCTTTTTTATATTCGACTCTCCGCTCTTGGCCCTCAATAGGCTAGTGCATCAGATCTAATACTAGCCGCTGAGCATTAAAATCGTGCGAGGATTAGCAACGACACAAATAATCGCTTGAATCGAGACTAGTCTGCTGGGAAAATTCTCAACCCAACCCGCGCTGACTATCTGCAGTAAAGTCCAAGAAGGTCTTCACCACACGATGCTCAATATCTTCATTGGCGCGCAACCACTCGACTGCCTGACTGCGGTTCAGGCCGTCTTTAAAAAACGCTTTAAACATACGACGCGCTAAAGAAATCTCTTCCTTACTATAACCAGCACGTTCGAGTCCGACCTTATTAATCGTGCGCGCGACTGCTGGATTTCCATCGCTGATCACATACGGTGGTACATCTTGCACCACCTTCGAAGTCGCACCAACCATTGCACGCGTGCCAATTCGACAGAATTGATGGATACCAGCGCCCCAGCCAATATTGGCATAGTCATCAACGATCACGTGCCCCCCCAGCGCGGCATGGCTACTCATCACCAAATGATCACCGACCACGCATTCGTGGGCAATGTGGCTGTAGGATAAAATGTTATTATGATTGCCGACCACCGTCAGTTGCTCGGCCGATGTGGCACAGTGCACTGTGGTAAACTCGCGAAAGACATTGTGCGCGCCAATCTGCAAACGTTGCATGCCACCTTGGTATTTCAAATCATGAGTTTTGCCGCCGATATATGCATACGGATGGACCTCATTACTTTCCCCCATCGTGGTCACACCATCGACTGTCGCGTGGTGCATCACCACGGTGCCTTTGCCGAGTTTGACTTGCCCACCGATATACGCATAGGCGCCAACACTGACACCTTGGTCAAGTTCAGCACCCTGCTCTATAATTGCAGAAGGATGGACGTCTGTAGCCATTTGATTTGTTTCCCTTATTCCGAAACATCTGCCAGCATGAACATAAGCTCAGCACTGGAAACAACCTTACCGCCGACGGTGCAAACACCAGTCGCAGTCGCGATCTTGTTACCCCGAATCTTGACAAGCTTCACACGAATCTCGACTGAGTCGCCCGGCTCCACCGCTTGACGAAACTTCACCTTGTCCACACTCATGAAGAAGGCGATTTTGTTCTCCTCAACGGGTAACTTACGCAGCAACAAAACACCAGCTGCCTGGGCCATCGCTTCGACTTGCAAGACACCAGGCATCACTGGACGGCCTGGGTAATGTCCTTGGAAATACGGTTCGTTAATCGTGACATTCTTTAATGCCACCAATTCGTCTTCGCTTACCACCTCAATCACGCGATCGATCATAATGAAAGGATAGCGATGCGGCAACAGATCCATCACACGACGAATATCCATCACCGTCTCAGGTGCATCCATTACTGCGGCGGCCTTCTTAGGCGCTACAGCTTTCTTTGCTCCCTTGATTTTATCCAGCATTTTCTGGCGGAGTACTTTAGAGAGTTCCGCATTCAGCGCATGACCCGGTCGCACCGCAATAAAGTGTGCCTTAATCGGCATGCCGACCAACACAATGTCACCGACGATATCGAGAATCTTGTGACGAACGAATTCTTCCTTAAAGCGAAGCGGTTCCTTAGAGAGAATTTTATCCCCCTTGATCACAATGGCACTGTCAAGACTGCCTCCTTTAATCTTCCCAAGCTTCAGTAGCTCTTCAATGTCCTCATAAATAGTAAAGGTGCGAGCTGGTGCAAGCTGTGCCACATACGACTCAGGATCAATATCTAGGCTTAGGTGCTGCGTGTGAATGCCACGATCATCTGTGGATGTGCAAGTCACCCGGAAACCATCGTGTGGCAGCGCAATGATCGAGCTAGCCCCACGAGTTACGGAAATCGGCTCATCTAGGACGAAATACTCACGCTCCGCATCCTGCTCAACTGGTTCGGCTTGTTGGATCAAATTCACAAAATGCTTGGCAGAACCATCCAGAATCGGCGGCTCACTGGCATTCATTTCCACCAGAACATTGTCCACCCCACAACCGTTCAATGCACTCAGGACGTGCTCCACGGTATTAACCTTCGCATGCCCATCAGCAATCGTGGTGCTACGCACTAGATCCGTCACGAATTCAACCAATGGCTTCAGCTCTGGTTTACCAAAAAGATCCATGCGCTGAAAGACGATGCCGTGATTCACCGCTGCTGGCTTCAAAGTCAGTTGAACTTCTTCACCCGTGTGCAAGGACTTCCCACTGATCGAAACTTCTCTGAGAATGGTGCGTTGCTTCATACTATTTATAAATATACGGCTCTGTGACAGAGAGGCGGTCAAGTGAGCCAAAACGGATTAAACTACGAGAAGCGGGCTATATGTAAAGCATCGGTTTTAACCTGAATTTAGCCAATTTTAATGACTAGAGCACAGAGACTGGTGCTAATCTGAGGCAATTCGCCCCGCAAAAGCCGATCGACTGAAAAATTACTTTGCCTCTCCGGTAGGTGCCTATTAGCTCCGACATCTTAATTTTACCACGAAAATGCTCGAAAATCTTACAGACAAATTGGGCTCAGCCCTACGAAACCTTCGCGGCGTTGGCAAACTCAGCGAGGACAACATGGCCGAGGCACTCAAAGAAGTGCGTAAAGCCCTGCTCTCGGCCGATGTTCATTTCAAAGTGGCACGCGAATTTGTTACCAATGTTCAGGCGCAGTGTGTCGGTCAGAAAGTACTGAAATCAGTCACCCCGGGTCAACAAGTCATTAAAATTATCCACGACGAGTTGGCGAAGCTTCTCGGCGAAGGGGCCACTGACCTCGAAGACAAGAAACCGCTGCGCATCCTGATGGTCGGCCTGCATGGCTCAGGTAAAACCACCAGTAGCGCTAAGCTCGCCCGCTACCTCGCCAAAAAACGTGCATACCGCCCCGCTCTCATCGCCTGCGATGTGTATCGCCCCGCCGCGATCGATCAGCTCGAGATGCTGGCCAAAAACGAAGGCTGCACTTTCTACGGCGATCGCAAAGAGAAAGACGTCATCAACATCGGCAAGCGCGGCCTCGAGGCGGCGAAATCCGCTGACGCTAACCTCATTATTTTTGATACCGCTGGTCGCCTCCAAATCGACACCGATCTAATCGAGGAGATCAAGCAACTAAAGGATGCCGTCCAACCCGACGAAATTCTACTCGTTGCCGATGCGGCACTCGGTCAAGAGGCGGTCAATGTTGCTAAGCACTTCCACGAAGCTGTCGGCTGCACAGGCATTATTCTGACAAAGCTCGATGGTGATGCCCGCGGCGGCGCGGCACTCTCCATGAAGTCCATCACTGAAGTGCCGATCAAATTCATGGGGCTTGGCGAAAAGCCAGACGAATTCGAAGTCTTCCATCCAGATCGCCTCGCCTCTCGTATCTTAGGTATGGGTGACGTCGTCTCTCTCGTTGAGCGGGCGCAAGAGAATATTGACGAGAAAGAAGCTGAGCGACTTGCAGAGAAAATGCGCAAGGCCGACTTCAACCTCGAAGACTTCCTCTCGCAAATGCAGCAGGTAAAAAAAATGGGGTCACTTGGCTCCATCGTTGGTATGCTTCCCGGCACCAGCGGCATTCAAGTCGGTGACGAAGAAGAAAAGAAAATGGCCCGCACCGAAGCCATCATTCTCTCTATGACTTTGAAAGAGCGCCGCCAGCCACGAATCCTTCGTGGCAATCGGCTCAAGCGCATCGCCGATGGATCTGGCGTTCAAGTCCGCGATGTCAATGCACTGCTCAAGCAATTCGGACAGATGCAAAAGATGATGAAAATGATGAACGGCGGCAAAGGCCGTAAGATGATGAAGGCCATGAAGGCACAAATGGGAGAAGGTGGCGGCATGCCTGGCTTGCCTGGAATGTAATCATACTCGGGTTTTAGCGCCAAGCCAAACACGCCATGCCAACAGACAATCCCCCGTCCTCTCAACTCAACGATCTCGCCAGTATTTTGCTGACTGAGCAACAAATCAACACGCGTCTAAAAGAGCTGGGTGCTGAGATCAATGCAGGCTATGCGGGTCGTGACATAGTAGTTATCGCAATTATCAATGGTGCAGTGATCTTCGTCGCCGACATCATTCGACAGTTGAACATTCCACTGCGACTTGATTGCATCCGTGTCTCAAGCTATCACAATAGTGTATCGCCCCAGCAAGCGCCAGAAATCATCGACCGCATTCGCCTCAACATTGAAGGTGTCGATGTGCTACTGATGGACGACATCCTTGATACCGGCAATACCCTCGCCGCAGTCTCCAAAATGCTACAAAGCATGAATCCAGCCAGCCTCAAGACCTGCGTGCTACTGGATAAGCAGGCCCGACGCGCAGTTGAATTCGAAGCAGATTTCGTGGGTTTCGAAATTCCCGACGAGTTTGTTGTCGGCTATGGTCTCGACTTCGCCGAGCGCTACCGCCAACTCCCTTGTATTGGTATCCTGAAGCCCGAACACCACAGCATTTAATCTTTAGTAATACACTTCTCTTAAGTCTCATTTTTTAGCACTCCATTCTCTTACTGACACATGTCCACAACACACGACAACCGCCGTATTGCCGGCAACCGCCCACTCTTGCCGCCAGCAATTCTGATCGAAGAAATTCCGCTCACAGACAAAGCGACAACCGTGGTCGAGAACGGACGCGCCGAGAGCGAAGCGATCCTCAACGGCAACGATGACCGCCTGATCGTCGTCGTCGGTCCCTGCTCAATTCACGATACCAAGGCGGCAATCGAATACGCCAAGCAGCTTCTACCTCTTGCGGAGAAGTATAAAGCCGATCTCCAAGTGATCATGCGCGTGTATTTCGAAAAGCCACGCACCGTGGTTGGCTGGAAGGGGCTTATTAACGACCCCAGCATCGACGGTAGCTTCGAAATTAACTCCGGTCTACGCATCGGCCGCAAACTGCTGGTCGACATTTGCGAACTCGGACTACCGACTGGTGCTGAATTCCTCGACACCATCATTCCACAGTTCATCGCAGATGCTATCGCATGGTCCGCGATCGGCGCACGTACCACCGAGAGCCAGGTCCACCGCGAACTCGCCTCTGGCCTCTCCATGCCCGTCGGTTTTAAAAACGGCACCAGTGGCAACGTGCAAATTGCGATTGATGCCGTGCGCTCTGCGGCACAGCCACACTGGTTTCCATCCGTCACCAAACAAGGCGTGACCGCAATTTTCCAAACAACTGGCAACCCATCGGCACATCTAATTCTACGTGGCGGCAACCGTACTGGTCCTAACTATGAGGCCAAGGATGTCGAATCAATCTTAGAGCAACTCGCCGCCGTTGATTTGCCGCAAAAGCTGATTGTCGATTGCAGCCACGGGAACAGCAATAAGGACTACACTCGCCAAACCGTAGTCGCCAAAACACTCGCTGAACAAATTTCAGCAGGCCAACAAGGCATCGCTGGAGTCATGCTCGAAAGTCACCTCGTCGGCGGTCGCCAGAACTACGACGTCAATGGTGACAATGTCTATGGCCAAAGCATCACCGACGAGTGCATCGACATGCCAGCCACTGCAACTATTCTGGAAGAACTCGCCAAGGCGGTGCAAGCACGACGTAAGGCGTAGAATACTTTAGCCGTCACAGCCGCCGTCATTATGGCAATGGCTAAAGGCATCATTGGGCAGCAAGGTCTATTCGACGCAACTTAATCTTGAATCAAAATGGGCTGCCACATGTGCATGTCCAAGCCATCGAGCTGTAAGCACCTACACAAGAGCTGAACAACAATAAGAATCCCTCGCCTATTATCACGAACCGCTCCTCCGAATATTGATACCAGACTCACGGCCTGCGCGCTTTACGCGCTGCGCTTTCAACTGACCGCAGCCAGCCGCAACATCAATCCCACGCCGTTGGCGGATTGTACTGGGAATTCCCGCCTCTTGAATAATTTTCTGGAACGCTTGTGAACGCTCCTCGGCAGGCATCGTGCCATCGAAACCTTCGGTCGGGTTAAGCGGGATTAAATTTACATGCGCATTCATTCCCTTCAACAACTCTGCCAACCGCTGCGCATGATCGTCGCTATCGTTCACACCGCCAATCAGAGTCCACGCAAAGAACACCCGGGCACGCTTGATCGCTGAATACTCACGGCATGTTTCGAGCAACTCAGCCAACGGCCAACGCTTGTTAATCGGTATCAACTTTCCGCGTTCTTCGTCACTCGCGCCATGCAAGCTTACCGCCAGTGAATAGCGTTTCGGGTGCCGAGTCAGTTTCTGAATGCCAGGAATATAACCCACCGTGCTGATCGCCACACGGGCGGGGCCAATATTCAGACCGCGATCATCGGTGATAATATCAAGCGCCTCCATGGTTGGCTCAAAGTTATGCAGCGCCTCGCCCATCCCCATCATCACGATATTACGCAAGCTACTCCCCTGAGTGCGGCGCAATTCACGCTCGACGTGATGCGCCTGTGCCACGATCTCGCTAGCAGTTAAATGACGCGAAAAGCCCATTTGCCCAGTGGCACAAAAGACACAGCCCATCGCACAACCGACCTGACTGCTCAGGCATGCAGTATAGCGCCCGGCAAAGCCCATCTGCACCGACTCCACTTCGGTACCATCATGCAGCCGCAGAAGATATTTGCGGGTCAATCCGTCCGAACTAGCCGTATCATCAACAAGTTCGATTGAACAGGTCTTGATCGCCTGCTCACTCGCCAACCAGCGCTGAAGCGGTGGCAGGATGCCTTCCGCTGACTCTAAATCATTTCGAAGCAGGCGACGTTGCACGGCACTAAACAGGGGCTTCGCATGTACTGGGTTCACTCCTGATTTTGCAAGCTGCGCTTCTAGCGCCTCGTAGCGCAGACCTTCCAACGAAAAATTCATACCGACATTGCGTGGATGCAGATCGTATCCACGTCAACTCCGTAAAAATCCAAAACATACAGAAGTCACTCTCATGCATCGGATTAACTCTCATTTAACAACTGATAGATCCGAATGACTACCATTGACATTCCTGAAGCCTAACTATATATTAAAAATCTAATATTTTGATCAATTCAGGTCGAAATCATCAATCAACAACGCATATATATTATCATGAAACTCAAAAAAGTCACTACTCTGCTCTCTGTCATCGCGCTTGGAAGTGCTAGCTTCCTCACTGGTTGTGGCGAAAAAAGCGATGCAGACAAAGCAGCGGATGCGGTTGAAGAAGCAGGCGACAAAGCTGCTGACGCAGTCAAAGGCATCACAGACTAAGCAATCCAATCGAATTCAATACAACAGGTGCTCCATTATAGAGCGCCTTTTTTGCTTTTCGCCTAGCCTCAGTGCTAAATTCTTAGCTCATTCTCCGAAAGCCTACGGTTGATTTGGAATACGAATCGACTAACCTTTACTCTGGAATCTACATACAACTGACAAATTATTATGGCAAAATCACTCGACGCAAAAAGTAAGACCAAGAAAGCTCCACAGAAAACCGCAAAGGAAAAAAAAGAGGCCAAACGCCTAAAGAAAAAAGGCCAATAACCAGTTAATTCGGCCGTATGGTGCTGCAGCCTCCCACATCTCGCTACGCACTACGAGCTGCACAGGACAGGTCGCCACATTAACAGTTAAAGGAGTGTGAGTGACCCGCCCACGTCAACCAACGAGGGCGGGTCGCCCTCACTCCATTACAAAACCCAGCACCAAAGCGGGGGATCGAATGATGTCATCGGATTGGCATAAAACCGCCCGCGACAAACATCCGTCGTATCTAGCTTTATGCCAATGCCAGTATCTGAATCACGTCCGCTCATACAGCGTGCTGTAGAGCATTTCGGCGCTATAGGTTTTACGAGCGACCTGTTTGAAACTGGTTGTGGCTAGGATGGCCTCAACGGGTGGCACATTGTGGGCGGGAATCTTTGCCACGCGGCGAAAGAAGGCATACAAGATAATGAGCCAGATGCGAGCGCGCAGACGCCGCCAACCACTCGCGGGAAGCTGAAAGTCCGAGAGCACCCATTGGGCGGACGACATGCTGGCGTATTCTAGGGTTGGCACGATTTGCTGGACAGTGGCGGCATCGAAGTTATCGAAGAAAAACAGCGTGACGATCAAATCGTAGCGACTTTCGGGTAACTGCTCTATGGTCATGTCCGCCTGCCGAAAGGTAATACGAGCAGTGTCGATGTCTGCGGCTTCGAGCCGATTTTGTGCCACCCGCAACATCGCAGGGCTTTCATCGAGCACAGTAATCCGTGTATTGGGAAACTGCTGAACGAACGGCAGTAAAAAGGAGCCATTGCCCTCACCGACTAAGAGGGCGTGCTGAATCGCAGGTCCTTCAGCAAGACGCTGCAGGTGGGCAAGCCGTGCATCTAGCAAGGAGCGTCCGATCGTCACCGATTCGATCAGTTTATAAAATCGAGCGATGCTGGAGTAGGACATTAAAAAGGATTTTTGGAGGAAAACGCTTCGCCGTTTCCACTGAATTAGCGATCAATCTCAAACAGATTATACAAAATCAGCCAATGCCCATGTGGACATTGGCTGATGGAATTTAGTGCGAGTTCGGCTCTGACTAACCTGCTACGTTCGCGTGAAAGTTATTGCCAGCAGTGGTTGCTTTCACGTAGTCCTTGCGAATCACGAAGTCACCGAAGCGTTCACCCTCGTTGCGCTCTTTGGCGTAAGCCAGCAGCAGCGGACGTAGCTCTTCGATAATTTGCTCGTGGTTAATTGAGGTGCGGTAGAGCTTATTCAAGCGTTCGCCGTCGAAGCCAGCACCTAGATACAGATTATACTTACCAGGGACTTTACCAACTAGGCCGATCTCACCGAGATACGGACGGCCACAGCCATTCGGGCAACCTGTTGAGCGAATCACGATCTCGTCATCACGGAGTCCAGCTTCTTCGAGAATCACCTCGAGATCGGTGACTAGGGTCGGTAGATAGCGCTCAGACTCAGCAAGTGCGAGTCCGCAAGTTGGCAGCGATACGCAAGCGATCTGGCTGCGGCGCATGCCCGATGCGGCCTTGTAGCCATCGAGCTTGTATTGCTCAACTAGGGCGTCGATCTTGCCCTTGTCGGCGGCATCGACATTACCGATCAACACATTCTGATTACCAGTGAGGCGGAAGTCGCCGGTGTGCACCTTGGCGATTTCGCACATGCCAGTCTTGAGCGGGCTACCTTCGGTATCGACGATCCGACCACCTTCAATAAATAGACCAAGATTCCACTTATGGTTGGTGCCTTCGACCCAGCCGTAGCGGTCGCCCGTACTGGTGAATGTATAATCGCGCGCATCTTCGAGCTTGGTACCGAGCCGTGTCTCGAGTTCGTTGCGGATCCAGTCCACCCCGAGACGTTCAACAGTGTATTTGAAACGCGCATTGGCGCGTTCGACACGATTGCCATGATCACGCTGGATTGTGACGATTTTTTCTGCCACTGCCACTGCCTGCTCAGGCGTGCAGAATGCCATAACATCAGCCAAGCGCGGGAAGGTCTTTTCATTACCATGGGTCATGCCCATACCGCCACCGACGGTGACATTGAAACCAGCTAAATTGCCATCTTCTAGAATTGCGATGAAGCCGAGGCAGTTCGCGAAAATATCAACATCGTTGTAAGGCGGAACCGCCACCGCGATCTTGAATTTACGCGGCAGGTAGGTTTTACCGTAAAGTGGCTCCACATCCGTGCCACCACAATCTAGAGAGCGCTCAGCGGCTTGCGGGACAGTCAGTTTGAGCGGCTTACCATCAAGCCACATTTCAGAAAAGGAGGGTGTCTGCGGCTTGAGGTGCGCATCGATCTCGTCCGTAATTTGTTGCACCTGAGCATGCACTTCGGAAGCAAAGGGGTTCGGATTACACATCACATTGCGATTCACATCTCCACAGGCGGCAAGTGTCGTCATCGCCACGTCATTACAACGACTGATGACTTCCTTGAGATTACCCTTGAGGATACCATGCAACTGAAACGCCTGACGTGTGGTCAGTTTCATCGTGTTGAATGCACAATAGTTGGCGAGCTCATCCATCAGGATCCACTGCTCAGTCGTGCAAATACCACCTGGCAAGCAGATCCGGGACAAGAAGGAGTATGCCTTGTCGAGCTTGTGCTTACGCCGTGCGCTGCGTACATCACGGTCGTCTTGCTGGTACAGACCGTGAAACTTGGTCAACTGCTGGTCATCGGCTGCGATCGAACCAGTGGAGACATCGGCCAGCCCTTCCAAGATGGTGCCACGAAGATAGTCGCTGCTATCTTTGATACCTTCATTTTTGTGCAGTTTCTGCGGTGTTTGACTGTCGGAAATCATAATAGAAGTCGGAATAAATGGATTAAACGTACCCTTGTAAATATCGAAGATTAATGGATACGCAGATAAAACTTGCACTGATACTAGCTCTTTTCTTTAGTTTGTCACTCATAAACCTAAGAAAAGGATCAAAAGCCCGAATTCGTGCTAGCATTTCAGCCATACCATGCTTTCATTCCTACACTTTCAAACCGCGAACTATCATGAGCAACTCTGACGCTTTCCTACCAAACACAGCACCCTTCACACCCGACCAGGTGCAATGGCTCAACGAATTCTTGCCCAATCTTCAACCCGACCAATTGATTTGGATGGAAGGCTTTATCAGTGGCCTTCGTGTTAGTAAAGGTGGCGGCGTGGCAGTCGCAGCTGCGGCCGCGCCAACATTAACTGTTTTGTTCGGCTCAGAGTCGGGCAATGCTGAAAGCCTCGCAGATCAAACTGTAAAAACCGCGACAAAGGCAGGCTTCAAAGCAAAGGCTGTCAGCATGAGCGATATCAAGCCAGCGAAGCTCAAGGGCATCGAAAACCTACTCGTGCTCGTCAGCACATGGGGCGAAGGTGATCCTCCTGAGAATTCGACCGATTTTATCGAAGCATTCATGAGCGACCAAGCACCAAGGCTCGAAGGCACTCGTTTCTCGGTACTCGGCCTCGGCGATACTAGCTATGAACATTTTTGCAAAATGGGCATCGATATCGACGACCGCCTCGAGGCCCTAGGTGCACAGCGTGTGTTCGACCGCAAGGACTGCGATGTCGATTTTGACGATGACTACGCTGCATGGAGCACCGGTGCTATCGCCGCACTTTCGGCCCTCGCCGCCCCCGCAGCCGCACCCACCAGTGCCGCAGCAGTACCGGCGACTGCCACCGTCAAATACTCACGCAAGAATCCTTTCCCATCTGAACTCACCGAGCGCGTAATGCTCAATGGCGCAGGCTCCGCCAAGGAGACAATCCATCTAGAATTCAGCCTCGAAGGTTCCGGCCTCGAATATGAAGCAGGTGACGCCTTGGCGGTGATTCCTCACAATGCCCAAGACGTGGTCGATGCAATCCTCTCAGCAACCAAGCTCGACGGCAGCGCCACAGTTACACTTAAAGACGGCGAGTACACACTCCGTGACGCCCTCACCCGCAAGCTTGACGCGACTGCGATTTCTTTGCCAGTGCTCAAACGCTACAATGAAATTGCGCTAAACGATCAACTCGCTGAATTGATCGATCCAGCCAACAAGGCAAAACTGAATGACTACATTCACGGTCGCGAAATAATTGATGTGCTAATCGATTTCCCCGCGAATAAGATCACAGCAAACCAGTTTGTAAGCACCCTGCGCAAATTGCCGCCACGCCTCTACTCGATCGCATCGAGCCTGAAGGCACACCCCGGCGAAGTCCACCTGACTGTCGGCGTCGTCCGCTACGATAGTAATGGTCGCGAGCGCAAGGGCGTCTGCTCTAGCTTCCTCGCTGATCGCATCGAAGAAGGCAGCACAGTCGACATCTTCGTCACACCGAATAAACATTTCAAGGTTCCGGCTAATCCAGACGCGCCACTCATCATGGTCGGCCCTGGAACTGGTATCGCACCGTTCCGCGCATTCATCGAAGAGCGCCAAGCTACCGAAGCCAAAGGCAAGAACTGGCTCATCTTCGGCGATCAACATTATTTAACCGACTTCCTCTATCAGACCGAGTGGCAAAACTATTTGCGCGATGGTGTGCTCACTAAGCTCGACGTAGCCTTCTCCCGTGACCAAGCAGAGAAAGTTTATGTACAGGACCGCATGCGAGAAAACGCTAAGGAACTGTACGCATGGCTCGAACAAGGCGCCTTTTTCTGTGTCTGTGGTGATGCCACCCGCATGGCTCATGATGTCGATAAAGCCCTGCACGATGTAATCGCCCAAGAGGGAGGCCTCAGCGAAGAAGAAGCCGCCGATTACGTCAAGCAGCTCAAAGCCGACAAGCGCTACGTGCGCGACGTTTACTAGGGATCTTATATTCGTGGCGTCGGTTGCTTGCAGTGGCCTCAGAGTCATCTAGCGAGCAATGGTCGTTGCGCAACGGGCATTCACATCTCTGCCTTCTTCCTCCATAACCAATGTTCAACCCCACTCCAGTCGACGTACTTTGCGTAGGCTATGCGTGTGTGGATATTAGTTTTAACGCGTCGCACCACCCGACCGCCGATGAAAAAATGCGCGCCACCAATATGCATACCTGTGGCGGGGGACCGGCGGCAAATGCAGCAATCACCATAGCACGACTAGGCGGCTCAGCACGCTTTTGCGGATACTTAGGCAATGATGCTTTTGGCGACGCACACCTGCGCGAGTTCGTAAACAATGGCGTGCATGCCGACGCTCTTCATCGCGGCGATGCACCCACTCCAGTCGCAGCAGTGACCATCAAGCCCAACGGTGAGCGCTCGATCATCGACTATCGTTCGCCTTCAGCGCTGGCAGCTAAGGACACCATCAGCCTCGCAAAATTCCCCGCCAAGGTGCTATTGATCGACGGTCACCAGCCACTACTCTCCCTAGCACTGATCGAAGAGGCCAGAGCGCTCGGCATTCCTGCGATATTGGATGCAGGTTCCATCAACGACGGCACCCAACTACTTTACAACAAGGTCGATTATCTGATCACTTCCGAGAAATTCGCCAAGCACTACAGCGGCGAAGACGATCCACGCACCGCTCTGGCGGCGCTTGATGGCGCAGCCCCACTGATCGCCTGTACCTGGGGAACGGACGGCGTGTATTGGCAAGACGAATACGGCCAACACCATACACCCGCATTTGACATTGAAGCGGTCGATACCACTGGAGCCGGTGATGCCTTTCACGGCGCCTTTGCGCTCGGGATCGCCGAAGGGCTCAAAACCAAGCAGAACATGCGCCGTGCCTGCGCCACTGGTGCACTCACTTGCCTCAGAGCCGGCGCCCGCAGCGCACTGCCAACACGCAAAGCCGTTGACGCACTTTGCCAGTAGGTAGCGTAGGCACCCAAGGGCATAATAAACGCGCCTGCGCGACCTTTCTGTAATCTGAGCAAATCACTTAATCTGACTCATAATCTTATTCTTAATCTCCTCACAGCTGATTAGGAATAAGATTACGAGTATGATGATGGCCTACCCTCCATAAAAAATCAGATTCAAGGTTCGACCTTCGGCGTTTGATGTTGGACGCTCTTTAAATGCCCAAGACGCTCTATCTTCTCGATGGTATGGCCCTCGCCTACCGTGCACACTTTGCCCTGATCCGTAGCCCGATTTATACCTCTAAAGGCTTCAACTCGTCGGCTATCTTTGGATTCACCAGCACCCTGATCGAGCTGATCACCAAGAAGCAACCCAGTCACCTCGCGGTGGTCTTTGATACTTCTGCACCAACCGCACGCCACATTCTGCACCCAGAATACAAGGCACAGCGCGAAGCCATGCCGGAAGACCTCGCCGACGCGATGCCGCATCTTAGCCGTGTCGCCGAAGCGTTCGGCATTCCGGTGCTCAAGATGGATGGCTACGAGGCCGACGACATTATCGGCACCCTCGCTCACCGTGCTGAGGCGGATGGCTTTGATGAAGTCTACATGGTCACCCCAGATAAGGACTTTGGCCAACTTGTGACCGAAAAGATCAAAATGTATCGTCCCTCCCGCCAAGGTGACGGCGCAGAAATTCTAGGCATCGATGAAATCAAAGCGAAGTGGGACATCATTCGCGTCGATCAAGTTATTGATATGCTCGGCCTCTGTGGCGACGTATCCGATAACATCCCCGGCGTGCCTGGCATTGGCCCAAAGACCGCAGCCAAGCTCCTCGCAGCCTACGACAACGTCGACAATATCATTGCCCACGTCGACGAGCTGAAAGGCAAGCAACAAGAACGCGTGCGCGACAATGCCGAACAAGCACGCCTATCTAAGACCCTCGCGACGATTCAATTGGATGTACCCATTGATGCCGAATGGAATAGCCTACGCCTTGATCCACCGAGCCAGGATAAGCTGGTGCCTTTGTTTGCCGAATTTGAATTCCGCACCCTAGCCAAACGCATTTTCGGCAGCGATTTCACCATTCAGGAAGCAAGCTCCGATCTCGTGCTCATGAGTGAGGACGACGAAAAAACAAAGGCCAAGCAACCCGCCGCCAATCGTTCGGACGACCAACAGCTCGACCTACTTCCCGCCGTCACCTACACGACCTTTGCAGATACAAAGATCGACTACCGCATCGCTGACTCTACCGAAACACTTAAGCAGTTAACCGATGCACTGCGCGCTGCTGGCAGCTTCGCCTTTGATACCGAAACAACGGGACTCAACCCACGCAGCGTCGATCTAGTCGGCATCTCATTTTCGACCGCAGCCCACAGCGGTTGGTTCGTACCCGTCTCGAACGACAACTCCGCCACAGTCTTCGAAGCACTGCGCCCTGTTTTCAGCGACAGCAGCTTGATCAAGATCGGTCACAACCTAAAATTCGACCTCTCCATCCTTGCCGAGCAAGGCATCGACGTCGCCGGCCACTGCTACGACACGATGTTGGCGCACGCGCTGATCGATCCAGGACAGCGTCACAACCTTGATACACTGTCAGAAGACTTCCTGCAATACACCACCATTCGCTTCAGCGAACTCGTGCCCGATGTCAAAAAAGGGCTACCCATTGACTACTCCTTGGTCAAACCCCAAGCCCTTGCCGACTACGCGATCGAAGACGCCGACGTGACACTGCAGCTATGGGAACTATTTAAAGCGAAACTGGAAGAAAGCGGCCAAGCCAAAGTTTTTTACGAAATCGAAACTCCCCTGCTCCCCGTGCTCGTCGTGATGGAGCGCGAAGGTATTTTGATGAACCCAGCGACACTCGCTGAAACCGGCAAGTCGCTCGAAGACCACATCGAAACACTGCGCGACTCGATCAACGCCGCCGCAGGACGCGAGTTTAACCTCAATTCTCCCAAGCAACTTGGCGAAATTTTGTTCGACGAACTAAAGCTCGTCGAACAACCGAAGAAAACCAAGACCGGTCAATACGCGACCAACGAACAAGTACTCTCATCGCTCGCGCCGAAGCACCCCATCGTCGCCAACATTCTCGAATATCGCCAGCTCACCAAGCTCAAGAGCACCTACATCGACGCTTTGCCCAACTCGATCGATCCAGTCAGCGGTCGCGTGCATACCAACTACGGCCAAGTCCAAACTTCGACTGGGCGTCTCTCCTCGAACGACCCTAACCTGCAAAACATTCCGGTGCGCAGTGTGCAAGGTCGGGAGATCCGCAAGGCCTTTATCGCCCGCCCGGGCTGGAAATTACTGTCAGCCGACTACTCGCAAATTGAGCTACGCATCCTCGCCGCACTCACCGAAGACGAAGGCCTACTCAACGCCTTCCGCGAAGGTCGCGACATTCACGCCGCCACCGCTGCGAAGATCTTTGAAGTCGGACTCGACGAAGTCACCCGCGAGCAACGCAGCACCGCCAAGATGGTTAATTTCGGCATCCCTTACGGTATTTCCGCCTTCGGCCTAGCTCAACGCCTCGGCACTGTTTCGCGCACCGAAGCGCAGGAGATCATCAACAACTACTTCGCGCAGTTCCCTGGCATCCCTGGCTATATGTCGCGCATGCAAGACAGCGCCAAAGCCAAAGGTTACGTCGAAACTATCACTGGACGACGGCGCTATTTGCAGGATATTAATTCCAGAAATGGCACCATCCGCGCCGCTGCCGAGCGCAATGCGATCAACATGCCGATTCAAGGCACTGCCGCCGACATGATTAAAATCGCGATGGTCAACGTACAAAACGCCTTGGTTGCGCAGAATCTGAATACTCGAATGCTGCTGCAGGTGCATGACGAATTGATCTTCGACCTCGACCCTAGCGAGGAGACCAAAGTGCGCGCCCTCGTGACGGAAGGCATGAAAAAAGCCCTCGACTTGAAGTGCCCGATCGAGATTGACATCGGCCTCGGCGATAACTGGCTGGAGGCGCACTAAAGGCAAGTAGCAGAAGATAAAATACTCCTATGACATTCATTCGCCTCTCGTACAAGTGTGATGGATAGGGGTGTCTTGCTTTCCAAGTAGAATTAAAATCCACGGCGAGCTAACCCAGTCTGCATATTTAGCTTTTCTTTCTAAAAAGAAAAGATGCTATCTATACGGTGAAACTATCAATTTTATCCTGTGCGCCTAAATGCTATTCCACTCTGCGCCTAATTGAGGCCGCCAAATTACGGAATCATTCCATTAAAGTCCTAAATACCACGCGGTTGACGCTCGAACTCGCGCATGGCGAACCAGACCTTTATTATCGTGGCTCGCAGATTGATACGCCCGACGCCATCCTACCCCGAATCGGCACCTCGCTGACGCGCTATGGCACCTCAGTGGTTCGCCAATTCGAGCAAATGGATATCTATACTCCAAACACGTCCGCTGGCATCAGTAATTCACGTGATAAGCTAAGAAGTTTACAGATCCTCTCGCGCCACGATATCGGCATCCCGCGGACTGCTTACGTTCACGACAAGCGAGACGTGCAAGAAGCATTGGAACGCGTCGGCGGTGCGCCCGTAATTATTAAACTACTTGAAGGCACTCAAGGTGTTGGGGTAATTCTTGCAGATAAACCGGAAATCGCAAAGGCGATCGTAGAGACCTTACACAGCACGAACCAGCAAGTTTTGCTGCAAAAATTCGTTGCCGAAAGTAAAGGTAAGGACGTGCGTGCATTTGTTATCGGCGATCGTGTGGTCGCAGCAATTCGTCGCACCGCCCAAGGGCAAGAGTTCCGCAGTAATGTCCACCGAGGCGGTAAAGCAGAAGCCATCGATCTCGACCCCGCGTACGCAGAAGCGGCAGTACGGGCCGCTCAGATCATGGGCCTACGCATTTGTGGCGTTGACATGCTCGAAGGAGCTATGGGCCCTCAAGTAATGGAAGTTAACTCGTCCCCTGGCTTGGAAGGAATCGAGTGTGCCACTGGGCTAGATATCGCTGGCGCGGTGATCGACTACATCGCAGATCAAGTAAAATTCCCTGAAATTGATATTCGCCAACGTCTCACAGTGAGTCGCGGTTATGGCGTCGCAGACATCAACATCCCTGAAAGTAGTAAATTCGTTGGCATGACGATCGAAGCGACTGGCTTGCGGCAGCAAGATGTAGTGGTGCTTACCTTACGGCGTGGGCGTTCGATTATTTCAAACCCAAAAGGAACTCGCGAGCTAGAAGCGGATGACTCTCTGCTCTGCTATGGTCGCTCCGATCACATGAAAGAGCTGATTCCCGACCATCCAAAAAAGCGCCGTAAGCTAAAGCCACTGCCAACTACACCAATTACCGAAAAACACACAACATGAACCTCGATGTCGGAGTTTGGGGCACTCAGCAAATTGCCCTTGGTCAACGCAAGCGTTTACAACTTCAAGTGGGTAAGAGCTTTAGTGGTGCCAACATCAACCTACCGCTGATGGTCTGGCGGGCAGCCGAACCTGGCCCCGTACTCGGAATTACTGGTGCACTGCATGGCGATGAAATCAATGGCACTGGCGCGATTCGTGGCATCATTCAAGAGCCACCGTTTGAGTTAAAGCGTGGTGCATTGATACTGGTGCCTGTGCTCAACATCATGGGCTTTGAGCGGCACAGTCGCTACAGTCCCGATCGGCGCGATCTAAACCGATGCTTCCCCGGTAGCGCGGCTGGAAGCTTAAGCGCACGCTTGGCGCAGTTGATCTTTAGCGAAGTGGTCGCTCGCTGCGATTACATCGTCGATTTGCATACCGCAGCTGTACGACGCACAAACTTCCCCAATGTCCGCGCCGACTGTGACAATGCCGATTGCAAGCGTCTTGCGAAAGCCTTCGGCTGCGAAGTGATCGTCAATGGTACTGGCCCAGACTGTTCACTGCGTAAAGAATCGGTGAAAGCGGGTTGTCCGACCATCGTGCTCGAAGCAGGCGAAGTATGGAAAGTCGAACCAGCAGTTCAGGATCTAACAACTCGCGGTATCGTTAACGTTTTACACGAACTTGAGATGACCGACAGTGATGCCTACGAAGCTCCACCCCATCAAGTAGTGGTTAAGGAAACACGTTGGATTCGTTCCGAAACGGGCGGCTTTCTACACTTCCATGTCACTCCTGGCGAAGCGGTCGTCAAAGGTCAAGCAGTGGCCAGCAGCACGAGTTTACTAGGTATGGAAAAAGAAGTCATTCGCAGTCCTCACGATGGCATCGTGATGGGCATGACGACAATGCCCGCAGTTGGCCCCGGCGATCCAGTCGTGCACATTGCGCTGCACAACACGAAGCATTCACAGCGCAAGATGGAGGCGAGTATTGACGGTCTGGAAGCAGGCACGATTGAGACCGACATCCGCTCTCAGCTGGCAACGAACATAACGGTGACTGAATTAGAATACGACGCATGAAATCGAAAACAACTATTGGTTGGCGCGAATGGGTTGAATTACCCGACTGGGGCCTTCGCATTCGTGCCAAAGCAGATACTGGCGCAAAGAGCAGTGCAATTGATTGCGGCGAAATCATCGAGTTACCCGGGGAACGCGTGCGCTTCACCGTGCGCTTGGATCGTAAACAAAAGCGACTGCTTACACTCGAAGAGCCGATACAGTTGCGCAAGCGCGTCCGCAGTAGCGCAGGTCACGGCCACGATCGCATCTTTGTGGAAACAACCCTACGCTTGGGTCATGTCGAGCAACGAATATTAATCAATCTAGTGTGCCGCAAAAATATGATTCATCGCATGCTGCTGGGTCGCGAAACATTAAGCGGCCCATTCCTCGTAGATTCTTCGGTCGATCATTGGGTAACGCCCAACAATCCAGCTCAAATCGATTCGTCTGTTTGAAAAATCGCATCGATAAAAGCATCATTAAATACATTGCAGATATTTCTCTAAGAATCAATCGACACTTTGTATGAAACAATTCTGGCTCAAAATTATTAAGCCCAAAGCCCATTGGGCAAAATGGTCAATGTTCATTCTGCTCGCGATGGTCGTAGCACTCGGAGCAAGCGGCTATTTTGAAGTAATCAAATCGTATACTGATACCGACAAGCTATCGTTCAAAATAGCCGAGCATGAGTTCAATTTATATGGGGTCTTTAAGTCAACATTGATACTCGTGCTGCTGTTCTGGTCCGCAGCCATTATATCCGATATAGTCGGCCTGCAGATCAATACATTTGCTAACATGCGAGCCGCAAATCGCGCCTTGATCCTCAAAGCATCGCAAATAGGAATCTACTTTATTTCGTTTTTGCTAGCACTGGATCTACTAGGTATTGATCTCACAGCACTGAAAATTTTCAGCGGGGCCTTGGGCATAGGTTTAGGTTTTGGCTTACAAAAAATCGCATCGAATTTTATCAGTGGAATTATATTACTGATGGAAAAATCGGTAGAGCAAGATGACTTAGTCGAGATGGGAGATGGCACGACTGGCTTCATCCGCAGATCCAGTGCACGCTTCACCGTAATTGAGACCTTTGATGGTAAAGAAGTGATGGTTCCAAATGAAGATTTCATTACTAGCCGAGTGATCAACTGGACCTACAGTGACACTAAAGGACGAATCGGAATACCGATCGGTGTCGCATACGGATCAGACATTCAGAAAGCGCATGACCTCATTCTAGAAGCTGCAACTGAGAACCCACTTTGCATTTCAGATCCAGCACCTTTTTGTTACTTAAGAAATTTTGGCGATAGTTCGGTTGATTTCATTCTTCATCTTTGGATTGCAGATGTCACTAGAGGTCGCTGGAAGACGCAAAGCGAAGTCATGTTTGAAATCTGGCGTAAATTTAAAGCAAATGGCATTGAGATTCCATTTCCACAGCGCGATCTACACCTGAAAAGCTCCGACGTAAGTATTACCTCAAACCATGAATCATAATCCAGGTATCCTACTCGCACAACAAATAGACAACACTGGTCAAGGCATTGCATTGACCGACGATGCCATCACGAAGTGCATACTATCGGAAAATACATTAGCTTGGGTGCACCTTGATGTAAATGCCTCTGAGAGTCGGGAATGGTTGGAGCAGGAACTGAGTTATCTAGATCCAATTATTTTGAATGCCTTGTTTGCAGAGGAAACACGCCCTCGAATATTAGAATTCGAGCATAGTATCTTACTGATTCTGCGTGGGATTAATCTCAATAAAAATGCAGAACCAGATGACATGGTTTCGCTTCGCATCTGGATCGATCAAGCGCGAATCATTACGCTGCAACGTCGACCTCTCAAAGCAATCACTGACATCTACGCATGCTTAAAGTCAGGCCGAGGACCGAAAACCTCCGGTGAATTCCTCACCACATTGAGTGCACGACTGTTTGAGCGAATGGAGTCTATTTTCTCAGGCTTGGATGATCGCTTGGATGCTACTGAAGAGCAAGTCATGGAGGATCCTGATGCAGAGAATCGTCCTGAAATTACCTCGATCCGCAAAGAGACGATTATGTATCGGCGTTATATTGCTCCGCAGCGCGATGTCATCGCACATCTGCGCACTTCGGAGCAAGCGTGGTTGAGTCAGATTGACAAGCGCCACTTACAGGAGTCGCTCGATCATGTAATCCGTTATCTCGAAGACTTGGATACGATGCGTGAACGCGCCCAGATTATTAAAGACGAACTGACGAATGCGTTATCTGAGAAGATGAATAAGAATATGTATATGCTGTCAGTCATCGCAGCCATCTTTCTACCCCTGGGCTTCCTAACCGGCCTACTAGGCATCAATGTCGGCGGCATTCCTGGCTCAGACAGCGGCAATGCCTTTTACCTGTTCTGCGCCATACTCGTAGGCATCATCTCATTGCAGATTCTGCTCTTTAAAAAGCTAAAGTGGTTTTAATCCTTAAACTGGAGCACTGCTAGCCATGCGCTTAATCGGTCAATCAAGAATCGAAATCTGATTCACTCTGAGTGGCATTAGCCAACTCAAATAGACCGACAAATGGCGCCTTTAGACCCGCCTACGAGATTGGTTGCGCCACCACCGCATCCACTTCGGCGATCCACTGCGCACGCGTTGCGTCATGCACCAGCGCGACTGCAAAGCCATTCTTGGCAAGTTGCGCGAGTTCGGCATGACTAAACTGTAGACAAGCACTCAATGCCGCATACTCATCTTCGACATTGTTACCAAAGGAAAAGGGGTCATCCGTGCTAATCGTGCAGCGCAGGCCACGATCCACTAACTGCCGAATCGGGTGCTGTTCCAGCTCCTTTACCACATTAAGCTTCACGTTACTGATCGGGCAGACATCAAAAGTCGTGCCACTCTCAATTGCTAGATCCACCACGGCATCGTCCTCGATCGCTCGTACGCCATGCTGGATACGACGTACGCCTAGCACTTCAATCGCTTCACGGACATTGGAGGCTGGGCCAAATTCACCGGCATGGGCCTTCATCTCCAAGCCCGCATCTCGAGCCTTGGCCCACAGTTTGGGTGTCCACTCTTCCAAAGGTAAAGACTCGATTCCATGTAGATCGAGTCCCGCGAGACCGTCCCAATGCACACATTCCTCCAGCACTGGAGCCAATACCCCGTTGTAAGAATTACGCGCCATGCCCATGAACACCCGCACTTCCATCCCAGCAGGCACCGCACTACGAATCGCCGCGAGGATTTCCGGCCCCGGAATATCAATGAATTGAATCATTCCGGCATGAAATGAGGTTTCTACATAACGCACATTATGCGCAAGATGCTCTTCGAAAATCACCTTAGCCGCCTCGAAGTAGCGCTCCGGCGTAGTGAACCAGTGCATCGCATGCTCGATCAAGTGATGTTCAAAGTCCTCAAAGCACTGCCATCTAAAATCCTGCGCCCAACACGCCTGTGGCTCGCTAAACTGCTCGGGGTCAAGCTGCTGCAACAGTTGATGCGGTAACGCTCCTTCAATGTGTAAGTGCGTTTCAGTTTTGGGAAGACGACGAATGAAGTCAGCGGTCTTAGGCGGAATCGGCGGATGCATGATAAAATGACCTCAGCAGCTCAAAGTTATGACAGAGACGAATATCACGCGCCCAGCAAGTAATCTGGGTTAAGCGTCTTGAGCGCTTCTGTTACGAACAAGCCGTCTTTACGGATCAGCTCGCCATCAAACCAGATTTCACCGCCACCATACTCTGGGCGTTGGATCTGCACCATGTCCCAGTGCACTTGTGAGCGGTTACCGTTGTCCGCCTCTTCATACGCTTGACCTGGCGTGAAGTGGAAAGAGCCCGCGATCTTTTCATCAAACAGAATATCACGCATCGGCTCGAGAATGTGTGGATTAAAACCAATCGCAAACTCGCCGATATAGCGCGCACCGGCATCCGAATCAAGAATCTCGTTCAAGCGCTCTGCATTGCTGCCGTCTGCGTGCACAATCTTACCCTTTTCAAATTTCAAGTGGATCCGATCGAAGGAGACGCCCTGATAAATCGTCGGCGCGTTATAGGTAATTTCGCCTTCGACCGAATCCTTAACTGGGCAAGAGAAGACCTCACCATCCGGGATATTGTGCGAGCCACCACAAGCGACCGCGCCGATGCCCTTGATCGAGAAACGCAGATCGGTATCTGGCCCTTTGAGATGCACTTGATCAGTATTGGCCATCAGCGTCTCTAGACTCTTCATCCCCTTCACCATACGTGAGTAGTCCTGTGTGCAGACACGGAAGAAAAAGTCTTCAAAGCTTTCTGTGCTCATCATCGCCTGTTGCGCCATTGCAGGAGTTGGCCAACGAAGAATCACCCACTTCGTTTTATTCACGCGGTAGTCGAGCACTGCCTTCATCGCCTTCATCACACACGATAGTTTGGTAGGATCCACATCCGACATCTCAAAGATATTATCCGAACCACGCACCGCGATGTAGGCGTCCATTTTCTGCATGCGTGCCAACTCCCAAGTCGCCTGCGTCTCAAACTGTTCAATATCGATATCATTAACGAGTTCACGGTTGATACGTGCATCCTGTAGATTCACAAATGGAATTGCCCCGAGCTCGCGTGCAGTACGCACCAACGCAACCACCATCGCCTGTGGGATATCAAACGCATCAATCAGCACACGCTCGCCCTTTTGCAGATTCGTCGAGAATCCAGTCAACACTTTCGCTAATTTTGAATAATTCGGTTCCATGCCAAAATGCTCACGAATTCAGGCCGAAGGTCAACAGCCACCCTTAAGATTCAGCAATAAAAAGCCCCAGCCGTTTAGGACTGAGGGCTTAAAAATGGATCGAGCGGTGAGGATGCTTGAGGTGCAGCCACACTGCTAGGCAGCTGCCTAGTGGCTGGGCCATGTCCGCACGCAAGCGTGCTACGTCGAACTCTCGGGAGAGTTCTCACCTCTTTCATCGGTATAATAAAAAACCCCCGATCATTCAGATCGGGGGTTTAAAAAATGGAGCGAGCGAAGAGGTTCGAACTCTCGACATCCACCTTGGCAAGGTGGTGCTCTACCAATTGAGCTACGCTCGCTTGTTTGGAAGAAGTCGCAGAGAATTCTAAATTCGCCCCCGCTGTCAATGTGTTTTTGAAAAAAATGGCCGAACTTGCGCCAAATAGAAAAGTCCCTATGTTGCCTGTTAAATAAAATTATTACAAATTACTGTCGATTTATGTGGCTTTTCTAAAAAACCCCCATAAACAGTAGCTTTTAATTCAGGAAAATATACATATGGAAACAGGAATAGTAAAATGGTTCAGCTCTGAAAAGGGTTACGGCTTCATCACGCCAGACAATGGCGGAACGGATCTTTTCGTTCATCACTCAGAAATTCAGATGGATGGTTATGCCTCCCTCGACGAAGGCCAAAAGGTTACATTCGAAATCGGCTCAGGACAAAAAGGCCCCTGCGCTACGAATGTAAATGCCGCTTAATTTCGATTACATCGACGCTCTATAGCGTTAATTTACAAAGAGCGCCTTAACGGGCGCTTTTTTTTGTGCCAACAGCTCACAGTACAATCCTAGCTCTCGAGCGATCCATCAACTCACCGCACCCGCCGGTTGGTACGTTGGGTGACGCCGGATGCTTCAAATAAGCACTGTACCCTGCGTCCCGCAGTCAATTGACTGACTCAAGCGATACTTATTTTCTATTTCGCCGATCTGCCTAGCCGTCTTGCTTAAAACAACAGGACCTAAATGTGACATCCCAATCGAACGGGCGGATCTAAGATCTGACCTAGGCGAATTTCTAGGGTGCGTTCGCCAGCTTTACAATTCCCCAGATGATCAGGCCGAGCGATAAGCACGCGGCGAGTACTGCGAGTAACAATCCCTTTATGATAAGTCCGAGGAAGCGGCCAAGGCTGAATGGCGAGAATGAAAAGATGCGCGACTCCACCCTCGAATTACATCAATCGTGACCTGACCCGCTTTGCTTAACTCTTGCCTTCATCTGAGTTGTCATGACCGCCACTTCTTTGGCAGCCCTTTAGCATTATAAACGGCTTTCTTGCGCTTGTGAACTTTAGTCTTAGCTCCACCACTGGCTCCACCACCGTGCTTGCCAGTTTGCAGCGCCTCAATTTGGTCACGTAGTATCGCAGCTTTTTCAAATTCAAGTTTTTGTGCGGCTTCGAGCATCTCGGCCTCTAACTCAGCAATGACATGCACCACATCAACGTCGGCTGATTCCGCGACCAGTAAGTCCTGCGATTCGCTCTCATCGTAACGCTTACCCGGCGTCTGCAGGCCATCATCAATGCTACGTGTTACACCCACTGGAGTGATGTTATGTTCAAGATTGTAAGCCACTTGCTTTTCTCGACGGGCACTCGTTACCTCCAATGTCTGCACGATCGATTTCGTCATGACATCGGCATACAGAATAACACGCCCTTTTTCGTGGCGCGCGGCGCGGCCTGAGGTCTGAATCAGACTCGTTGCACTGCGCAAAAAACCCTCCTTGTCAGCATCGAGAATCGCCACCAGCGCAACTTCTGGCAAGTCGAGCCCTTCGCGCAGCAGATTAACTCCCACCAAGACATCAAACTCTCCCAGTCGCAAGCGACGCAGAATCTCAACACGCTCAATCGCATCGATATCTGAGTGCAAATATTCCACATTCAAGCCCGCTTCGCGCAAATACTCACTCAAATCTTCCGACATACGCTTGGTCAAGGTCGTCGCCAGCGTGCGTTCGCCCTGCTCGGTTGCTTGGCGCACTTCACTGATAAAATCTTCCACCTGTCCCCTGATCGGGCGGATCTCCATCTCTGGGTCAATCAACCCCGTCGGACGAATCACCTGCTCAGCAATAACAGAGGACACTTCCAACTCAAGCGCTGCGGGGGTAGCGGACACATAGATCGTTTGATCAGTGATCGACTCAAACTCGGCAAAGGTTTGTGGACGATTATCCATCGCTGATGGCAAGCGAAAGCCATACTCAACCAAGCGCTCTTTACGGGCGCGATCACCGTTATACATAGCGCGCACTTGTGGCAAGGTGGCGTGACTCTCATCGATAAAGAGTAAAAAATTATCTGGAAAGAAATCGATCAAGCAAAACGGTCGCTCTCCTGCCTTGCGACCGGATAGGTAACGAGAGTAATTCTCAATTCCCGTGCAGAATCCCATTTCTTGCAGCAACTCGATATCGTATTCAGTGCGCATCCGAATACGTTGCGCCTCCAATAAAAGATTCTGCGATTCAAACCATGCAATGCGCTCTTCGAGCTCCGCACGTATCTGCGGCACCGCCCTTTCAATCTTGTCCTTAGGTGTCGCGTACTGGGTGGCCGGATACAGATTAAAGAGTTCCAGGATGCCGCCCGTCGCACCAGTCAATGGGTCGAGCTCGCGTATGCTCTCGATTTCATCGCCCCAAAACTCAACACGAATCGCAGTCTCCATATAGGCAGGGAAAATATCCACGACATCGCCACGGACTCGAAATTTACCACAGGTAAAAGAGACATCATTACGTTCATACAGAACTTCCACTAAGCGTTCGAGAAAATCATCGCGCGAAACCTCCAGTCCCAGACTCAATGGAATCATCATCTCTTTAAAGTCTTCGGGCGATCCAAGCCCATAAATACAAGAGACACTGGCTATCACGATCACGTCGTTACGACTGATCAACGACGACGACGCAGCGATACGCAGGCGCTCGATTTCCTCATTAATCGAAGAGTCCTTCTCGATGTAGGTATCTGTTTGCGGGATATAGGCCTCGGGTTGATAATAATCATAAAAACTGACAAAATACTCGACTGCATTGTCTGGGAAAAATGCTTTAAACTCTGAGTAAAGCTGCGCGGCCAGTGTCTTGTTGTGCGACAGAATTAATGCGGGGCGCTGTAACTGCTGGATCAAGTTCGCCATGGTGAATGTCTTACCTGATCCCGTCACACCCAGCAGCGTTTGGCGCTTGTTGCCCGCGCGCACCGAATCCACCAAGGCCTTGATTGCCTCTGGCTGATCGCCTTGCGGGGAATATTCACTACTGAGTTTGAAATCCACGAGGCCAGAAAAGCGCAGGAAACCAAAGTGCGCAAGCCGAAGCGCTCGAATCTAGGCTTTGGCAATCGACAAAGTCACACTGCGTATCATTAATCAATGTCGTGAAGCCGAGCAACAAAGCGATTATATTTTTTGATGGCGACTGCGGCCTATGCAGTGTCTCTGTACGTTTCTTAATCAAGTGCGATAGCCACCAGCACTTGTATTTCGCGCCACTGCAAGGGGTCACCGCGCAGGCCATCCTGCCACAGCAATACCGCGAATCATTGCGTACCATGGTCTACCAACGTGTGAGGGTCGACGGTCAAGCCACACTGCTGATCCGCTCCGAAGCAGTGCTGCTAGCACTGATTGATACCAGAAGTGCCTGGCGCTATCTCGCACAAATTGTCCGCCTGTTACCTCTGAGCCTGCGTGACTGGGGCTATGACCGAATTGCTGACAACCGAAAGATTTTTTTCAAAGCCACTGCCTGCAAATTGGCCAGTCAAGCAGAACACGCGCGCATTTTGCCGTAGTGAATAGAATACTGAACTTGGACCATCTGTACTCGAGGCACCTTACAAAAGCTGGCATGAGGAGCAGTCTATTCGAGCTAAATGTAGGCATATCAGCGCCGACATAAGTTCTCAATTTCTAAATTCGTCGCTGTGCTTGCCTGCGTGTTGCTAAAGGAGTGCGGGCGGCTCGCCCGTGTGGTTGGTTAAGGTGGCCGAGGCGCCGCGTTGTTGGTTAACGTGGGCGAGTCGCCCGCGTTGTTGGTTAACGTGGCCGAGGCGCCCACGCTCCTTTAACTGTCTATTGTAGTGACGCGGTTGATTTCGAAAAATCAAATGATCTAATGCTATTGAGCCAGGCGTTCAAACTGTTGCGGTGGCAGCGGTTAAAACTAAAACAGGCTCTTGGTATCCGAAAAGCCTGTTGCAAAAATTAATGCTTACTCAAAACTGCCTAATAAGGCAGAAAGAGAAAGACGCAAGCCATCACTACTGTTGGGAACAGTGCGCCGAGCATCAACTTAAGCGGTGAAACACCATCATCGAAATATTTGCTCAGGATGCTCTGGCCGGCAGGATTCGGCGCATTGGCGATCACCGTTAAACCACCTCCAGTGACTGCACCAGCCACGACTGCATATTGTAATGCGACGGCACGTGCGGAATCGGCCGCTAAGTTTTGATCAAAGGCCGGCACCTGTGATGCCAGAAAAGTAATTGCGGCATTATCATTAAATGCAGTCAACACAGTCGCACCGATAAAGAGCGGCACTTCACCCAGGGCAGAAAGCACGGGGGCGATCCACCAGCCTTGTAGTCCACCGTGCGTAACGAGGCCGGCAAGAAAGAAACCAACCAACAACGGCCCCTTTAGCGCGATCGCATATTGATGATGATCGGTCGCAATCGTAAAGGCGATGAAAACGAGGAAGCCACCGATAAAGAATGCTGGATGGTGCAATGTGAACACCGTCCATGCGAGGAAGAATAGATGCACGCCAATAACCCATAGTGGTGCAGGCTCTTCTTCATTTGCAGTCGCTTCAGCGGCAGCCGCATCTGCTTTGCCCTTCAAAGCCACAAAGTCCTTGCGGAAGACCAAGAAATAAACCCCAGTCGCGATCAAAATACCGAGTACCGCACGAATACCGAAATGGGAGAGCATGAACGGAGTATCCCAGCCCCACTTCGATGCAACCATCAGTACAGGAGGCGCCGCAAAATGCGTCAACGTGCCACCGACAGAAATATTCACAAACAACAAACCCATGGTGGCATACTTAAACATAGGCGTAGGATTGTAGCAGTAGAACTGATGACCAAGCAGTAGTGCAGCAATCGTCATTGCAGCAGGCTCAGTAATGAATGAGCCGAGTAAAGGTGCGATAATCAGAATCGAAAGCCACCATGCTGCGGGTGTGCGATTACCGATTTTAGCCACCGAACTCAAAGCACGCTCAGCAAAAGCCACGACTGGGCGCGATGCCGCGATCGCCATGATCACGACAACGAAGACCGGCTCGGTGTAGTTCCGCGTATCGATGTAGTGCGTGGTATGATCCCAGCCATATTTGTAAGTAATAAACAATAACAGCGGAATCAGCCAGATACCGAAAATTGCTTCGATCTCGCCTAGAAAATGAAATAAGGTCGCTTTAAAACTCACGGGGTCCTTACCGTCCACAAAAACACGCTTATCAGTCTTCGCCTTGGCATCGTTCTCATGTTCGTATTTATGCGCAAGCTTCATGAAATGCACAGACGCAAAGGTATGCATAATCGCCCCAAAGAACAATAAGGTAGCTATTAAGTTAATAGGATCCGCGGTTGCGCGCAGTTTTAGTATCTGCAGCACACTGAGCTCATCCTCAGAAATGTTGAGTTCAACAGCGTGCGCTTGTTCTAGTGCCGTGTAATCCTCTAACGCCATGGGAAACGAAATATCTGAGACACCATGACTATGTTCATTGCCACTGATCGGACTACCAGCCGATGCATGCAGGCTAGATGTCATAATGAAACTGGCGAGGAAGAGTAGGATGAATCGTATCGGGTAGATGATCATATACTAGATGGTCTAAGGATTTATGTATTACTTAAAAGAAAAAACGCGACCCACGCCGCGGATTATCATCCAGTGCAGCAGTCGATCGCGCGTCGATTCAAACGATTATAATTGAATCTGCTTAGGGCTATTCCGTACTACTAGGCGTGGTGGTAATTGGAGCCGGCGTTGATCGAGACGGCACGGTAGAGCTGCTCGCACAACAGCATACGAGCGATCTCGTGCGTGAAAGTGAGTGGCGATAAGGCAAGCAGTACGTCCGCCCGCGCTTTGACTGCTGGGCTCAGGCCATAAGCGCCTCCAATAATAAAGATAGCGGGCTGACCTTGTAGACCGAACAGCTCTTTGGCGAACCCCGTGGAAGTGCGTGTACTGCCCTCTTCGGCCATCGCGTAGACGCGGGCATCTTTGCGTTTGGCCAACGCTTCGAGGATCCGCTCGCCCTCGTTTTCGACATCGCCGTCCTTGAGTTCGAGCAACTCGAAGTTGCCGGAACGCTTAAGGCGCTTGGAGAAATCTTCGCAGAGCGCAGTCAGCGGCTTATTCTTCATACGGCCTATAGCAATGATGGTGTAGCGATACATATTAGTTGGAGTGATGGAGAGCAAAAAACTGAGATTTAGCCGTGTCCACTTAAGTTAATTGAGGATTTCTAGATCAACCACGACGGGGCGATGGTCACTAACATAGCAACGTAGGATCTCACAGCGCATAACTTTGTAGCTCGGTGGCACGAGAATAAAATCCAAACCATGGATCGGAAGAAGTGACGGAAAGGTGCGACCGTTCTTCGGGTAGATCTGGTAGGCACATTGATCCTCTAAGTATTTAAACAGATGCGCAACGGCATCATTAGGCTTACCAGAGCGACTATTAAAATCACCACACACGACTGGCGACAAATAGCCCTCATCAGCCTTTTGGGCATGGCGTTCTTCTAAGAATATGATGAGCCGTTCGACTTGCTCAATTCGGCGCAATCGCGATTTATAGTCCAAGTGCAGGTTGACGATTGGCAGGTGCCCATCTGGTAAAGTCAGTTCGGTATAGAGAAAGCCCTTCTCACCAATCTCTGCGGTGCCGAAGGCTTGATGATCCGCATGCTCGATCGGAAAGCGCGACAGTAGACCATTTCCATACGCGAGCGGCAGTCGCCCAGCGCGCCGGTTATGCACCCCGAGATGACTATACGCGTAGTAGGCCTCTGCTTTTAAAAAATCGAGCAAATGAATCCGCTGATTCCAATGCGAGTCCTCGTCGACTTCCTGCAGCGCCACAACATCGGCTGCTTCACGCTTAAGCAAGTGGGCGACCCGTAAGAGATTTCGCTCAATCCCGCGCGCCCCATGAAACCCCTGATACGTCGAAAGCCCACGCCCATGTGCGATATTGAGCGTAAGGATACGAAGCTGACGTGCAGGCATGAGTTATAAGGTAATGCCTATGCGCCGCGCTGGATAGAGCGCGCGTATTTGGCGACGGCTTTGAATAATGAATCTGCAAATGCAGCAACGGAAACCAACACGAGTTGTAACTCGACATCGCTGAAGACCACTGCTTCGCCCTCGCGGAAGACTTTACGTAGATCCACTAGTTTTCCCTGTGCCTGCCCATCTACAACTCCCGCATTCTGATTCTCAACCGTCTTTAACTCGATCACGAGTTCTCCCTGTCCGTCAACCTGCGCAGCTTTGACAATACCGCCCTGCTGCATCAAAATTTGCATCACGAAACCGAGCGAGATGATGCTATCCTCCAACTCGCACATGATGCCGTAGTCCTTCTCGAGGCGGTTAAACTTCTCGTCGATTTGGGCCGGAATAAAAGCTTGCTGGGCAGCTTGAGCATTTTTCTGCGCGTCAGGTGTCACATCTTTATTGGCGCTGGTGGCCTTGACCAGTGCGAGGAAGAAGTGGGCGTTATTCATCGCCGTTACGATCAGATTCAAGGAATCACCAATCACTTGGCGCACCAGCAGGTCACGCGCATAGGCCTGCATTTGCTCGAAATTCTGATGGCGCGGAGCGGCTGGCATAATGCGGGGCGTATTCACACGCTGATTATAACGGTCTTCTTGCACCGCCTCACGTGAAGCCAGATTGAAAGCCAGCATATCGAAATGGCGCTGTAACCCAGACATGAACTGTTGCGCGATTTGCTGTAAGTTAACTTGCTGCGGTTGCCCGCCATTAGAATTGGATTCAGCTGTCATAAAAATTCTCTTTATAATTTAATCTGGGAGCTCAGCACTCCAATCAACCAATTCTAGGACTCGGGACAACCTCGTATTTATTTTATCCACAAAATGATTTGAAGCAAATCATCTAAAGGCTCGTCTAAGCACATACATTTGTTAGAGTAATATTCATGTGGGAATGGTTAAACGATCAGCTGCTTGAGCCGCTAACCTCTTGGCTAGGCGGCGCTTTCGCATTCTTCTTTACCAATGTTACGGCCGTGCTTGGTTTCATCCTTGCGCTACTCATCATCCGCCGCGTCTTGATCGAGAAGCGCAACCCAAGCAACTTTTTCGCATGGTTCCTGATTGTCGTTTCTTTTCCGCTAGTCGGTGTGCCTCTGTATTTCCTGTTTGGTGGCCGGAAGAGTCGGAAAAAATCACGCATTAAACGTAAAATCGCTGATGCCGCTCGCTCGCTCAGCACAAGAGTTGACCGCAACCAGGCATATAGCCACGATATCCTCGCTAATCCAGACGGCAACATCACAACCACAGGTAATCATTTCGAGCTACTGCCCGACGGTGAGCGTGCCTTTCATCGAATCTGCCAAGAAATCGAGAGCGCCGAGCACACCATTCACATTGCCACTTACATCCTGAGTCGCGATGCCACGGGTAAAAAAATTGTCGCACTCCTAGCCAAGCGCGCCGCCGAAGGCGTGACGGTGCGCCTCCTACTCGACTCGCTCGGCAGCTGGAATCAAACTCGCACTGCTCGTCACAAACTACGCAAAGCTGGCGCACACGTTGCAATGTTTATGCCTGTGCTGCCAATTCAAACCCATATCTCCTCTAATTTACGCAACCATCGAAAAATCGCCATCTTCGACAACTACCGTGCCATTACAGGTGGTCAAAATCTCGACATCCGCTTCCTCGGCAGTACGCCAATGGCTGAACGCTTCGCCGACTTCAGCGTTATTACCCAAGGTCCGGCAGTCGCGCACCTAACTCAAACTTTCCTGGCGGACTGGGCTTTTGCGGCCAAGGAATCGCCTGCAAAATATGGCGAACTGCTGCGTCATACTCCCGAAGAAGCTGGCGATAGCACGATCGAAGTCATCGCCAGTGGTCCCGATATTGCAAGCGACCCACTGTGGGAGCAGATCATACGGATTATCCAAGAGTTCAAACAGAGCCTGACGATCATCACGCCCTACTTCATCCCCGACGAAGTGCTGCTTCAATCCCTCATCGTCAAAGCACATACCGGACGCAAAATACGCCTCGTGCTGCCCTTGCGTTCAAATCACTCGATTGCCGATATCGCTCGCTATTACTATCTACGCCAGTTGCACGAAGCGGGCGTGGACATCCGTTTCTACACCCCGCGCATGCTGCATGGCAAACTCATACTCGCTGATGGTAAAGTCGCGTTGGTTGGCTCCGCCAATATCGATATGCGCTCACTATTTGTAAATTTCGAAATCGCGCTACTGCACTACAGCCCCTCAGACATCGCTCAACTTGACCAATGGGCACAAAACATCATCGCCGACAGTATTTCCTATCAACAAGCCACAGCGGATAAACAACTAATGCCCGCCAAGCTTACCGAAAATCTAGTGCACTTATTCGTGCCCTTACTTTGAAGCCACTGGCAGTCGTTTCGCCTTGCTCGAAAGCAGAAGGCGACATATCGAAAAGTCTGCGATGCTTTCCTTACTCACTCAGCGACTACAGACTGGTTGTCTTATTCTACTAGCGCTCGGCCTTTTGGTTGGTTGCGCGGAACAGCAGAGTAATGTCGAACGAGGCAACACGAATCAAGAGCTCTACATTGGCATTGGCACAGAACCATCTGGGCTTGACCCGCAACTCACCACTGGGCTCACCGAATACTCCGTCATGACCGCTCTGCTCGAGGGGCTCACCACACTGGACGCAGAGACGATGCAAGTGCGACCAGGTGTCGCTCAGTACTGGGATATTTCGGAGGACGGTCTGACCTATACTTTTTATTTCAACCCAAACGCACGTTGGTCCAATGGCGATCCGGTCACTGCAGCAGATTTTCTCTTTTCCTTTGAGCGCATCTTAACACCACTACTCGGGGCGCCCTATGCCTACATGCTGTACCCCATGCGCGGCGCCGAAGCGTTTAATCGTGGCAAGCTGACAGACTTCAGTCAAGTCGGCGCACGCGCAGTTGATGCCGCCACACTCATTATTGAGCTCGAAGCACCAACGCCCTATTTTCTTAGCTTACTAGCGCACAATACTTGGTGGCCCGTCCACCCCCCAAGCATTCTTAAGCACGGCGCTATGACTGATCGGATTTCAAAATGGACCAAAGCGGGGAACTATGTGGGCAATGGCCCTTTTACTTTAAAGCGCTGGCGCCTCAACAGCGAAATCCACGCAGTCAAAAACCCTTATTATCGAGCCATTGAGAATGTGCAACTCAACGGACTGCACTTTTTACCGATCGAGCCGCAGGCAGAAGAGCGTTCCTTTCGCGCAGGCCATCTACACATAACTAGTACCGTGCCGATTCACCGCATCGAATGGTATCGCGCCAATCAACCTGAGCACATGCGCTTCGATACCTCCCTCGGAGTCTACTATTACATGCTTAACACCTCGCACGGGGCATTCAAAGATCCGCGCGTACGCAAAGCACTGGCTTACTCTATCAACCGCGAAGAGATCACCAAGCACGTGCTCAAAGCTGGCCAGCAACCAGCTTATCATTTCACACCGCCCAACGCCGGCGGCTACAATGCCGAAGTGCGCCTCCCTCACGATCCTGAGCTCGCGCGCCAACTTCTCGCTGAAGCTGGTTTCCCTGCTGGTAAAGACTTTCCCACCTTTGAGTTGCTCTACAACACCAGCGAATCTCATCGCACAATTGCCGTCGCCATTCAACAAATGTGGAAGACCGAACTCGGCATCGACATTGAACTCCACAATCAAGAGTGGAAAGCTTACCTCTCCACCCGTGAAAGCGGCGAGTTCGACATCCTCCGCGCAGCATGGTTTGGCGACTATGATGACCCCAACACTTTCCTCAGCCTCGGCCAGACCGACAACGGCAACAATCACTCGCAATGGAGCAACCCCGTATACGATCAGCTCATCCTAGATGCCGCCATTGAGCAAAACCCCGCAGCCCGCATGGCGCTCTTTCAGCAAGCGGAGGCCATTCTCTTGGATGAAATGCCCTTTATCCCAATCTACTTTTATGTCACCAGCCGATTAATTGACCCCGCTGTTCAAGGCTGGTATCCGAGCATTCTAGACAACCACCCTTACCAAGCAATTGCACTAGAAGATTAAGTCAGCCCTCAAGTCTCAACCCTCAAGTCTCCCATCGTGCTCTCCCTCATTGCCAGACGCCTGCTCCAATCCATCCCGACTCTCTGGGTGGTGGCGACGGCGACGTTTCTACTGCTGCGACTCGCGCCCGGCGGTCCTTTCGACGATGAGAAACCAATCCCACCGGAAATCAAAGCGCAAATCGAAGCGCACTACGGCCTAGACCTACCACTCTACCAGCAATACTTTCAGTTCTTCGGCAACCTCCTCAAGGGTGACCTCGGCCCCTCCTACAAATATCCCGGTTGGGACGTGCAAGAGATCATTATTCAAGCCTTTCCTGTATCATTAGAGCTTGGATGTTGGGCGCTACTCACCTCGCTCGCTCTTGGCATACCAATTGGCACACTCGCTGCGCTGAAACACAATAAGCCTGCCGAAACGAACCTAATGGCGATTGCTATGATTGGCATTTGCCTGCCCTCGTTCGTGATTGGCCCGATCTTATTGATGACTTTCAGTCTACAACTCGGGTGGTTCAACCCGCTCGGCTGGAGTTATGCCGGCGACCGCGTACTTCCGGCAATCACGCTCGGATTGCTGTACGCCGCGTACATCGCTCGCCTGGCGCGTAGCGGCATGCTGGATGTCATGCGCAATGACTATATTCGCACCGCTCGGGCTAAAGGCTTAAAGGAACGGACCGTTGTCATGCGCCACGCATTACGCACCTCCCTGTATCCAGTGGTTGCGTACATGGGACCAGCAGCAGCCGGATTGATCAGCGGCTCGTTTGTGGTTGAAACGATCTTCTTCATCCCCGGCATGGGGCCATTTTTCGTCAACGCGGCACTGAACAGAGACTACACCATGGTCATGGGCACCGTGCTCTTTTACGCCACACTGATTATACTTTTCAACCTACTCGTCGACATCGTCCAGATGTGGATGAATCCACGAACTCGTAATGATTAAGCAACAACGAGAAAGTGCTGCCAACTCGGTCGCATCCAAATCACTTGGCGGGGACGCATGGGATCGACTCAAACGCAACCGCATGGCACAAATCGGCGGCACAATTTTCGTCTGCATTACACTGCTTTGCTTAATTGGCCCCTCGCTAAGCAGTTATAGTTTCGACGAGCAAAACCTCGCATACGGTGCACAACCCCCGTCGAGCGCACATTGGCTTGGAACCGACGATCTTGGCCGCGACTTATTTCTGCGTATTCTAACTGGCGGCCGCATTTCAATCGGCGTCGGCTTTGCTGCCACTCTGATCGCTTTAATCATCGGAGTTAGCTATGGCGCTCTGGCAGGCTACATCGGCGGTAAAACAGAAGCAGCGATGATGCGCTTTGTGGATGCGGTTTACGCGCTACCATTCACCATGATCGTCATCATCCTTACCGTGACTTTCGACAAGAAAAGTATCTTTCTAATCTTCATGGCCATCGGAGCAGTCGAATGGTTGACGATGGCGCGGATCGTTCGGGGCCAAACACGAGCTTTACGAAAACAGACTTATGTAGATGCCGCACTCGTTATCGGCTCAAGCCACAGCCGCATTCTCTTTAAACACATTCTGCCAAATCTAATCGGACCAGTGATCGTGTATACGACGCTCACCATCCCAGCCGTCATATTACTTGAATCCATACTCAGCTTTCTCGGACTCGGCGTGCAACCACCCGCGAGCTCTTGGGGGATTTTAATTAACGACGGGGCCCAGAAACTCGACATCTACCCATGGATGCTGATTTTCCCTGCCCTCTTTTTCTCGCTCACTATTTTTGCGCTCAACTTCATCGGCGACGGCGTCCGCGATGCGCTGGATCCCAAAGAGTCAAAGTAAGTGGTTAATCCCATGAGTGCTCTCCGACCTTGCCCGCATCTACCGACGCCCGAGGCGAAGATGTCGTACCGCTGCTTAACCGCCCTCAAGGGCGCTGACCGTGAACGCTTTTATCTCACCGCGCTTAAATACGGGCACTTCCTTTGGCAGCAAGGACATGCCGGACGTAGCATTTTAGCCATCACACGCGCGCTTTATGCCGATATTCCGCCAGGCGCTGCGACCCTCAATCAATGGCCACTGCCTTATGCCGCGCTGGGGTGGATCATCGCAAACCATCCTGACGATCATTTCCCCGGCAACCCACGTATTAGCTTTGAGCACCAAGCCACTCGGCTACGTGGCGATCGACAAGCTCTGCGCCGCGCCCGCGCATGGGCAGTCTGGGCACTCATCCGCAAAGCCAAGCCCACCTTAGCTGGCGATCCCAAACTAGGCATCGAAGAACCCACACTCAGTATCATCGAAGCACAACTCCGCGCCATTGGTCATCCTGGCGAAGTCGCCAACTGGCAGGCCGCACTTGAGCACACCTAAATAAGTCAGACCGAACTCTAGCCGACGTAAGGCGTATACTCAGGGACAAACCGTTGTATCGTGCGTTTAATCTCAGTCGGATCACTCACCGACGATGCCGAACCAAGCGCAGTCGCAATCGACTCAATCGAATCTGCACCTGCCCCCTCGGCCACAAACCGCATGACTCGCGGATGGTTAGTCGGCTGCAGTGCCTCACTGAGATGCTGCACCTCCTCATATAATTTCTCGCCTGGCTTCAGGCCAATAAACTTGATCTCAATATCTTCGCCTACGATATATCCACTCAGCGCAATCATCTGACGAGCCACGTCCACGATCTTCATGGATTTGCCCATATCTAGGACGAAAATCTCTCCACCGTCCCCCTGAGTCGCACTCTGCAATACCAACCCGACCGCCTCATGCACCGTCATAAAAAAGCGAGTCACCTCCGGGTCGGTCACCGTCACTGGCCCACCTGCCGCAATTTGACGCTTAAAGATCGGTATGACGCTACCCGACGAGCCCAGTACATTGCCAAACCGGACGGCCATAAATTTCGTCGTGTTTCCCTCCTCCCCTTGTTGCTCCAATAAAGACAACTCGGCCAGTCGTTTACTCACCCCCATCACACTGGTTGGATTGATCGCCTTATCCGTGGAGATCAGAATAAATCGCTCCACCCCAGACGCACTCGCAAGACGAGCCAAGCCAGCAGTCGTAACAAAATTATTCTTCAACGCTTCAGCAGGTTGCGCTTCCATTAGATTAACATGCTTATGGGCCGCCGCATGAAAAATAACTTCCGGCTGAAAACGCTTAAATACTTTCTCAACCTCATCTACCTCATGCACATCTAATATCAAAGTTTGCGACAGTCGCGCAGGATCGTGCTGCTCGAGGACTTCCTGCTGCAACTCAAAAATAGCGAGCTCAGCCTGATCAATACAAAGTACCGATGCGGGCACATAATCCAACACTTGGGCCACTAGCTCGCGACCGATACTACCTCCAGCCCCGGTCACCAGCACACGTTTACCCGCGAGCATTGCGCGAATCTGATCCGAGTTCAGGTCGATCGTATCGCGCCCGAGTAAATCTTCCAACTCAACCGGACGTAGCTGCGTCATCTGCGCACGCCCAGTTACCAAGTCTGTCAACGCCGGCACTGTATCCACTCCAAGCCCAGCGTCGCCCGCCATCTTTGCTACGGCACGCACACGCCCCACGGATGCCGAAGGAAATGCGATGATCACCTTTGCTGCAGCGTAGCGTTTCGCCACTTGAACCAAACCATCGACTGCATCAGCGACTAATACTCCATGCACATAGCGACCGACCTTCTTCACATCATCATCGAGAAAGGCCACGGGGCGCATGCCCAGACGTGACTTATGCTTGAGCTCCGAGCAAAGCCCTGCGCCGACCTCACCTGCGCCAATAATCAAGACGTTCTCCATCTCATCCCAGCTGAGCCAATCTTCAAAACCACTACTTGCCTTGACGCGTAATGCTAAGCGAAACCCTGCCAACATTAAAAAACTCAATAAAAAGTCGGTTAGAATCACCGCCCGCGGCGGCACGCCGACTCCATCATACACATACCACATTGAGGCTAAAATACAGCTCGTCACCAGTAAGCCTAGTGACAAGCGTACTGCATCCGGCAATCGGAAATAAGCGAGCACACAATCTATCTGGCCCGAGGCCACCAGTAACATCAGCTTCAACACCACGACCCACCAAATGGTATTAATTAAATCTAGAACATGAGACGCTGGCACGTTGAAATCGAAGCGTAACTGATAAGCCACGAAGTAACTCAGCCCACAAATGAGTGCATACAACAGCACCAACCCTAGGGTTCGAATATTACAGTAACGGGTTAAGATGCCAACAGCCATAGTAAATATTTTTGGTTATGGCTGTCGTTACGCAAAACACGAGCGCACAATCTCGATAACCTTCGACCGATCCTCCGCGCCCATCGCCGAACCACTCGGCAAACACAAGCCATTGGCAAACAAACCTTCCGCGCAATCCCCGCCAATCGACGCACAATCCTGAAACACTGGCTGCATATGCAGCGGCTTCCATAGTGGTCGAGCCTCAATATCCGCATCTGCAAGCGCCTCGATAATCTGCTCTCGCGAACTCCCACCAGCCACAGGCTCGACAGTGAGGCAAGTCAGCCAGTAATTCGCCGCGTCCGGATCGACGATGGGCATGAATGCGACACCAGCTAGATCGCCCAAGGCATCACGATAGGCTTCAAAATGGGCCCGCTTCAGTGCAATGCGGCGTTCAAGGTCATCCAACTGACTTAGACCGAGGCCTGCCAAGACGTTGCTCATCCGATAATTATAACCGATCTCACGATGCTCATAATGAGCCACTGGCTCCTTCGCTTGAGTCGATAGAAAAAGCGCCCGCTCAATCCACGAGGCCTTGTCCGCGAGCAACATGCCGCCGCCCGAAGTCGTAATAATTTTATTACCATTAAAAGAGAAAAAAGAAAACGCACCCATACTACCTGCCGCACGTCCTTTATAAGTCGCGCCCAATGCCTCAGCTGCATCTTCCACCACAGGAATATTATAACGCTCACACACCGCCAAAATCGGGTCCATGTTCGCACACTGCCCATACAGATGCACCACGATCACCACCTTTGGCAGCACCCCAGAAGCGGCACGCTCGCCGAGCTCCAGTTCGAGTAGAATTGGATCCATATTCCACGTGCTTGGTTCGCTATCCACAAAAACTGGATCAGCACCACAGTAACAGATTGGATTGGCACTCGCAGCAAACGTCAGCGTCGGGCAGATCACTGTATCGCCCGCTTGTACATTCAGCATCTGCAGCGCAAGGTGCAGCGCAGCAGTGCCAGAATTGAGTGCCACCGCATGCTTACGGTCGGCACGCTTCGCCAGCGCCGCCTCAAAAGCCTCTAAATGCGGGCCCACTGGAGCCACCCAATTCGAGGTCAATACAGCATCAACCGCAGCGTGATCTTGCTGGCTGATATCTGGCGGCGAAAGGTAAATACGGGGCATGGTGCAGGCATGTTTTCCTCATCGGGGGGGTATTTCGATCTTTTTCCACTCCCTTTTAATGAAAAAACTAATTGTTCTCGATCGTGAGCTCCGGGTTTGTTGAAAAATAAATCCCAAATTATACACTATTTAATCGTCAACAGCTCTTCGGCATGAGCGCGAGCCGAATCAGAATGACGATCGCCAAGCATTCGAGAAAGCTCACTCAAGCGCGACTCACGATTCTGGTGTATCGGACCGATCGATACAGTGGTCGAATCATCATCCTGCGATTTTGTGACGACAAAATGATTTTGTGCGAGTGAAGCCACTTGCGGTAGGTGCGTCACACAAAGCACCTGATGTCGCTCTGCAAGTCGCGCTAGCTCTGCTCCGACCGTACGACCGACTTCGCCGCCGACATTGGCATCCACTTCGTCGAAGACCAGCAGCGGCGTGGCATCTGCCTCGGCCAGCACCGTCTTCAGCGCCAGCATGACACGGGCAGTCTCACCGCTGGAGGCGATTTTATTAAGCGGCAATAGATCCTGCCCCGCATTGGGCGCAAACTGAAAGCCGCAGCGGCTGTTACCAAAATCTTGCAGCTCACTTTCAGCAATGATTTCGATTTCGAGGCGCGCTTTCTTAAAGCCTAAAGCCTGCAACAGAGCTGCAGCTTTGTCGGCCAAAGTCTTAGCAGCTTTTTCGCGGCCCTTGCGCAGCTTCGCAGCTTCTTTGTGGAGTGACGCTTCGAGTTTGGCGGCAGCTTCGCGTTTGGCTTTAAGCGTGCCTTCGATATCGCCCTGCACTGCCAACTGCTGCGCCAGTTGCTCGCGTTTAACCAGCACCGCCTCAACACTGCCGCCATATTTGCGCCGCACTTCCTGCCAGAGATTCATCCGCTCGCTAGTCGCTTCAATCGCTTCAGCATCGAACTCGAAATCACTGGCAAGACGACCAGTCTCCTCGCCTAGGTCCTGCATCTCGATCAACACGCTACGCGCGCGCTCCAGCAGCGGCTCGGAATCGGCATCGAGTGCCACCAGCGACTCATAGCGCCCAACGATCATGCTAAGCTGTTCGCTCAGCCCTTGATCACCCGACAGCCCTTCAGAGCAATCCGCAGCCAGCGTCACCAACTCTTGTCCGCTCGACATACGCGTGTAGTCACGCTCCAGCGCTTCAATCGAGTCCTCAGAGACATCGACGCTATCGATCTTGTTGATCTGTTTACGCACAAAATCGATTTCGTCCTCGTCTAGGCGTTCACCAGATTCGAGGCTGTCGATTTCTTTGTGAGCGGCGCGCCATGTGGCATAGTCGACTTGATAGCTCGCAAGCAGCTCGGCATTGCCCGCATAGAGATCGAGCATTTCCAACTGACGGCGTTCTTGAAATAGTTTTTGCGGCTCACCAGGCCCATGAAAATCGATCCACGACTCCCCTAGCTCCTGTAACTGTGTGAGTGTCGCCATGCTGCCATTGATCTGCACACGTGGCATTTTCTTGCGATGAATACTACGCTGTAGCAACAGCACGCCATCTTCGCAACCCGGCAACCCGGCGGCCTCCAGCAAGGTATTCATTTCTGCGGAGTCTTCAAAATACAACGCCGCTTCGACCTCCAACTGATCCGTCCCCTGGCGAATCATAGTCTTATCCGTACGTGCTCCGGAAAGCAGCCCCAACGCACCGAGCAACACACTTTTACCCGCACCAGTCTCACCAGTGACGGCAGTAAACCCAGCATCCAACTCCAGCGTCACCTCAGCGAGGAGCGCGAGATTCTTAATTTTAAGATATTGCAGCATGGCTAAACATTTAAGCGGCGGAGCCAAACAGAGTCACCAATAGTTGCGCGCACAAGGTCAACGGAAACAAACTGACAATAATCGTTACGACCAAACAGAGAAAGGTCTTCAATACACTCAGTCGCAGTGCCGCAGAGAGCGACAGCAGGATAATTACATAGCCATAGAAAAATACGCAAAAGAAGACTGGTGCGAAGCTGACAATCATTTCGGGGTTCACCTCGGCACCGAGCATCAAAGAGAGCAGCATCGACAGCAACGTCCATGGCAACAAGCCAATCCCAAGCGCAGTGCGTGCATCGCGCTGCGTGCTTTCGGCACCGAACCAACGGCCGAAATTACGTGTCAACCAGCCGAACAAATACAAGCCACACAGACCCGCGAATCCCCCGATCACACACGGCAGCGGCCCCGACTCGGCTTGTGCCAACGAAAAACGACCACTTTGCACTGCGCCAAAAAAGGCCGCACTCATCACCGCAGCAGAATGCCCCTGCCCCGCATCGAGCAGTGCACGCATCGAACTGGCTGGTTTATACCAAAGCGAGAGTAGAGAAGGCTGGTTATTTATGGTGCTCATTTGTCCAAGTGCTTTTCAAAAAAGACAGAATACTGCGTACATGCAAGTCTGCGTCGATTCGAACCCTGATTTAAAAATTCTTTTGCGTTGTCTCTTTGCTCCCTTCGACGAACCTCAGCGCTCTTTCTATGCTTACCTTCTCAAAACTCAGTAAAGGCTTCGGCCAAAAGACCCTCTTCACCGATATCTCGTTTCGTATCCTACAAGGCGATCGCATCGGTCTGGTCGGACCCAACGGAGCCGGGAAGACGACGCTTTTTAATATCATCCTCGGCACCACAGAGTGCGACAGCGGCAAGGTCGAGCTCGACCGCGGCACGGTGATCGGCTTCCTGCCTCAGGAAAGCGCGCCTGCTGGCGAAGAGACAGTCGCGGAGCTAGCCACATCGATCTCACCCGAATTTGTCACTATATATAATACCTTGCGCGAGTTCCCCGACCAGGACTCCCCAGAGCACATCGACGCGATCGAGCAGTTTGTCGACCTGAATGGCTACACGCTAGAAGCAAAGGCTAAGCGTATCTTGGCAGGCCTCGCGTTCCGTCCAGAAGATTTTGACAAGCCCGCACATACATTGAGCGGTGGCTGGATCATGCGTGCGCATCTCGCCCGCTTACTGGTCATGGAGCCGGATTTACTCATGCTCGATGAGCCAACCAATCACTTGGACCTCGAGACTTTGGGCTGGTTTCAGGATCAGCTGAGCAACTACTCTGGCGCAATTTTGACCATCTCGCATGACCGTGAATTTCTCAATGGCGTCTGCGACGGCATCATCGAAATCGCCAATGGCCACCTGCACCGCTACCACGGCAACTACGATTATTATCTCACTCAAAAAGCGGACCGCGAAGCACAGCAACTCGCCGCTTATAATAACCAGCAACGCGAAATCTCACACTTGGAAGATTTCGTGCGCCGCTTCCGCGCCAAAGCATCGAAAGCCTCGCAAGCGCAAGCGCGCATGAAGACGCTCGAAAAGATGGTGCGTCTATCGCCGCCCGAAAGCGCCGCCGACACCATTTCATTCAGCTTCCCGCAGCCAATGCGCAGCGGCCAGCGCGTCGCGACCTTTGAAAATATTCAACAGGCTTACGGCGACCACGTCGTCTATACCGACCTGAACCTCATCATTGAGAAACAACAGCGCATCGTGCTGGTCGGCCCTAATGGCGCGGGTAAATCGACACTGCTTAAGATCCTCTCCGGGAGCGTCGGAATTCAAGGCGGCGTGCGCGAAATGGGCCACAATGTCAGCGTCGGCTACTTCTCGCAGCAACGCGTCGAAGTGCTCGATGTCGAGCGTAGTGTACTAGATGAAGCCATGGAACGTGTCGTCTCCGGCATGAATGAGCAAAAAGTACGCGGCATCCTGGGTGCCTTCCTATTTCGCGGCGACGACGTCTTTAAGAAAGTCAAAGTGCTCAGTGGTGGTGAGAAGAGCCGCCTCGCTCTGGTCAAACTGCTGCTCAATCCGCCCAACCTACTGCTACTCGACGAACCGACCACTCACCTCGACATGCCCAGTATCGACGCGCTGATCGGTGCCCTAAAGGATTACACCGGCACCCTCGTCTTCGTCAGTCACGACGTGCACTTTATCCGTGCTATCGCTCAGCACACGATCCAAATCCAGGCCGGCAGTACCACTAATTTCGCCGGCGACTACGATTATTACCTGCGCAAGTCAGAAGCGACTTCCGAAAAAGGCGGCCTAGTCGCAGGTATTAAAAACGCGCGCCCAGACTTTGAAGCCAAAGCAAAGAGTAAGCAACCCGTCGTCAGCGCCAAAGAGCGCCGCCGCATCGAAGCAGAGAAACGCAAACTTGAATCAAAGGGCCGTAAAGGCGTCGAAAAACGCGTGGCAAAGCTCGAAGTCGAGGTGCTCAAGCTCGAGGCAGATCAAGCCGCAGTCACCGAACAACTCGGCAATCCCAGCGTTTATGCCGATAAAGAGAAAGCCAAAGAGCTCAATATGCAGGCGGCTCGCATCTCGAAACGCTTGCAGGAGAAGAACTACGAGTGGGAAACAGCGGCAGAAGAATTAGGTAAGCTAATGTAAGTTCTCAAACAGGAGTAATCATCATCAGCCGAATATCCCTGTAAAAGCCCATAGGCTTAAGGTTTACGCTTTACAGCAGAGACGGGACGAGGAATTTTATCAGCTTCTGGAAATTGCTTCACCCGACACCAGCCATCTATTTTGCTTACCCGCTATATAAAGAAAATACTTTCGATTGCCGCCCTATTTTTTTGGAGCGGCGTCGTTTCTATTCACGCACAAGATGCTACTCAGCTCGGCTTCTCTGACCTGCAAGCGCAAGCCAATGTACTAGTGGAAGCTGGTCAATTGGAGCAGGCTATGCCATTCCTGAAAGAGCTAATTAAGCGCGTCGAAGCGACTGACAACTCAGAGATCCAGCTCGACTTCCCGATCTTCTTGCTTGGCACCGCTCACATTCAGCGCTTCGTCGCCACTCAGAATGCCCGCGAACTCAACCAAACTCTGGTCTGGTATGCTAAGCTCGAAAAGGACTATCCAGACAGTCCCAAGGTCAAAGATGCACTCCTTAAAAAGGTCGATGTGTTACGTATCTTGAAACGCGAAGACGATGCGATCGCATTAATGAAGCAACTGCTCGATGGCACCTACGCCTTTCGCCTCAATCTGAAGCAAGAGAGTCAATTGCTCAAAGATCTCACCCAGATCTACTATAATAAAGGCGACTGGAAAGGCGGCCTACCGATCTTTACCAAGTTGCTGAACACATCGCGCGACTTTGAAGACCAAGCCTGGGCCGCAGCGGCCAGCTTCGAAGCATTTGTCGCAGAGAAACGCTTCGACGACGCGATGGCGCTGCTACCGATTCTCGCGCGCGAATCCGAAGTGCGCTACTTGCCGCGACTCAACGTCGCTCTATTAAAGAGCAGCGATACCATGGTCGCCCAAGCGCGCCTCAGCGATGCCGCTATTTTGCTCAATCTGATCAAGACCACCGACATCATGATCGAGCACAATGAAGCCACAATGGCAGACAAGCTGGCCAAGATCAAATTCAACACTGACCTAGGGCGCAATGACGAGCTGATTGAGCGCCTTAGGCAGGAAGTCAAAAACCTCGAAGCCACCATTACGCAGTTGCGCAAGCTCCCCACCCTACGCAACGAGTTGCTGGTGCGCCGTGCACGTAATTATACGAAGACCGCACGTCGCTACGAAGCTTTCTGGATGTTCTTTGATCTGATGACCGAGAACCCAAAGGACAAGCAGACCGAATTCTTCACCTACGCGACCTTCTCCAACGCTCTGCAACTCAACAAGGCCGAAACTGCCATCACTGTGGGCCGCGCCTATCGCAGTCAATTCCCCCAAGGTGATTACTACTCCGACATCAGCATGGCTCTAGTCAGTACCTTGCAAGCTGGCGATGCTGACAGCGCTGAGTATATGCAAATCGCCAAAGACTTCCTCGACGGCCGACCGCTCGACACCGCATCCAGTAACATGCTAGCAGTCTGGGCGGGCCACAAGATGGAGAACGGACTATTTGCAGACATCATCCAACAGTGCAATAGCTGGCTCAATCTGCACCAGAACCCGATTTTCGAAGATGGCCTGTTTTACTGGCGCGGCATCTCTGAATTGCAAACCAGCAAATTCGCAGACGCCATCCAGAGCTTCGACAGCCTGCTTAAGCAATATCCGACCAGCCTCTACGCCGAAGATGGACTACTGCGTAAAGGAGCCGCCCAATTTTATGCGCAGGACTTCGAATCCGCTCGCGAGACACTCTACAGCTACACCAAGAAATATCCACGCGGCAACGCACTCGACCAAGCCTACTATTTCCTCGGCGAAGTGGAGAACCTGGCTGGCGATTACGAACTCGCACTGAAGCACTTCAAGCAGGCCGACGACATCACCGCTCTGCAAGATATTCACGATGGCGCCGCTTTCAGCATGGGTAAGATCTATGAATTACTGCAGCGCTACCAAGAAATGGCCACTCACTTCAAGGCCTACACCGATCGTTTCGGCGAAGATGGCCGTCTCA
>Ga0255783_10000095_pt1 | contig 93058 bp, 90 predicted proteins | sample 011ome_22_FD_179981 | JGI IMG/M metagenome (GOLD analysis project Ga0255783, IMG submission 179981) | Coastal salt marsh microbial communities from the Groves Creek Marsh, Skidaway Island, Georgia - 011507BT metaG (version 2) | ecosystem: Environmental > Aquatic > Marine > Intertidal zone >... | reverse complement strand
GGTTGAGCGGGACATTCCACCGCAACGCGCTTCGCAACGAAAAACAAGAACAAAGAAGCTTTACAAACGACCCGTCAAAGCGACGCCCTGTTATGAGAGCGCAAATCAAAAAACGTACTCTGCGCGCGATTTCTTTTTCCATCGCTATGCCCCTGGAATCACGCAAGCTTTGTCTCTACATGGCGTTACAAAGCGTCGAGACAGCGAAACGTCAGGCGAACTTATAGATTCCCAAAGAATCACTGGCTGCACAATTTCGAATTGATCAAGATATAGTGTGGAAATAATAAAAGCTCAGGATCACGTTCTATGAAAGAACACTTAACCCTAATACGCATTCTCGTTGTCGGATCGATAGCAATGCTGGCAGCTGCCGCCGTCGTAACACCCCTCCCGGAAGAACCGTCAAACTGGGGCAACACACTGACAGTGATTGGTTCGCTGGGCTACCTCGTTAGCTTAGTCCTATTGCTCCTAGGGAGCGAGCGAGCGCGATGGATATTCATACCCAGCATTGCGGTCTCTCTGTTTGGCATGCCATTCGCCGCATACCCAGCAGGCGATATTAATGCGTTATATGACTTAACTATGTATGGCTCAGGATTAGTGAATGGCGCTATCGCGGTACTAATTCACCTTCCGAAGTCATAGCCTGTGTCGGCGTGTGAATTCAAATCACTTCGATTAGCTGTCATACCAAAACAACAGCACGACACCCAAGACAATAAAGCCACCCACGGGAGATAAGAAGAGTGGCCATTGGTAATACCAGAAGATCCCCGCCGTGACCGCGGTTGCAAAACAGAACGTGAGCACAACAACGAGCAAGCTCGCTGCGACATCTTTCAGGATATCATTTAAAAAACGCACCAAACTGGCGATTACCCCTCGGGCATCGCCAGTTTGGTTTAATTCCGAGTCGTTTGACATACATGGCTCTCTGATTACCGCTGAATGACTTCGACCCGACGATTGCGCCGACGCCCATCATCAGTCTGGTTCGTCGCTACAGGGCGACTTTCGCCATAGGCCTCTACCACCAATCGGTCCGCCTCAACCCCTTGCTGGATCATGAAATCTGCCACGGCCTTTGCTCGCTTTTCGGAAAGCTCTTCGTTATGCGCCTCAGTCCCCAACCAGCAAGTGTGTCCCGCCACAGTAACGCTGACCTCGGGAAACTCTTTCAGATAATCCACCACAGGTAGTAAAGTCTGCCCCGCTCCCAGAGGTAACTCGGTACTGTCAAGCTCAAACGGAAGTATTTGCTCGTCAATAGTAAGCCTCATGGGTTCTGGCACGGTTGGGGATTTTGAGACCAGCAAAGGTTCACGTACCTCCAGCGGTTGCGATAAATCACCCCCTACGTCAGCTTCCAAAACCTGAGGCGACTCCGTCACTTCCGGTTCTTCACACAAAACCAGTGCAGCCGCGGCACCGACAGCACCCGCTGCAATTACAGTTGCGGCTTTACCGCCAGGAATACCGCCCCCAGAACCAGAATCATTAAAGCCTTGCAAGCAGCGGATATACTGTTCATCAGTGGTAAAGGTGCATCCACTTAGAAACACTATTAAGGAAACCGGAATAAATATCTTTTTCATTGTCTCTTTCAGCCAGGTAACTGGCCCCCCCTAACTTCCCATCTTCTTGTCGTTACGCACCAACAAAAGCAATTTGCTTCAGCTCAGCAATCTGGTCTCTCACCGCGGCCGCCTCTTCGAACTCAAGATTCTTCGCGTGCTCGGCCATTGTGTTTTCCATTTGGTTTAATTTACGCGACAATGCCGCAGGCGTCATGTTCATTATTTCCGCAGCAAAACTTGCACGATCATTTGCGACCTTTGTGTCGCGGGCACTCCGCGCTTTTGTGGGCATGCGTCGCGCACCTTCGAGGATATCGCGGACAGATTTCTCAATGCCTTTGGGCACCACACCATTTGCCTCGTTGAAGGCTAACTGTTTATCCCGTCGACGCTGCGTCTCGTTGATAGCCCGCTCCATAGACCCCGTCATCCTATCCGCGTAAAGAATAGCCCGACCATTCAAGTTTCTCGCGGCGCGGCCTATCGTCTGGATCAATGAACGATCGCTTCTGAGAAACCCTTCTTTGTCTGCATCCAATATCGTTACCAACGATACCTCGGGCATATCGAGGCCTTCACGTAAGAGATTAATGCCAACCAGAACATCAAAGTGACCCAAGCGCAGATCTCGAATAATCTCAACACGCTCAACCGTATCGATGTCTGAGTGCAAGTAACGCACACGAACATCATGCTCATTTAGATATTCGGTTAAGTCCTCCGACATACGCTTCGTCAGAGTCGTAACAAGGACTCGATCCCCTTTGGCCGTTGTCTCGCGTATTTCAGCGAGCAAATCGTCAACCTGAGTTCTAGCAGGCCTTACCTCGATAACTGGATCGACTAAGCCTGTGGGGCGCACCAGCTGTTCAACGGTCGCACCCGCATGCTCATTTTCATAATTGCCAGGTGTGGCCGAAACAAAAATGGCCTGGGGACTCATTGCCTCCCACTCTTCGAACTTCATTGGGCGATTATCGAGCGCTGAGGGCAGTCGGAACCCATACTCAACGAGCGTTTCCTTGCGCGACCGGTCACCACGATACATCGCACCGATTTGCGGCACGGTCACGTGAGACTCATCAATGATCATAAGCGCGTTATCGGGTAAATATTCAAAAAGCGTCGGTGGTGGCTCCCCCGGAGCTCGCCCAGACAAATACCGAGAATAATTTTCGATGCCCTGGCAATACCCCAGCTCACGAATCATCTCGATGTCGTAACGAGTACGCTGGGCTATCCGCTGAGCCTCAAGATGTTTCTCTGCGTCTTTGAATTGTTTTACCCGTATCTCGAGCTCTTCTTCAATAAGGTCAACAGCGCCAAGCATCGTGTCTCTTGAAGCCACATAATGCGTCTTGGGGAAAATCGTGACTCTCGGCAGCTTCTCTTCTACCGCACCTGTGAGTGGATCGAAGCTGCAGATATTTTCGATCTCCTCATCGAAAAGCTCAATTCGAATCGCGAGCTCGTCCGAGTCCGCAGGGAAAATATCGATGACGTCGCCGCGAACACGGTAGGTACCGCGTTTGAAGTCCAGGTCATTGCGGGTGTACTGCAACTCGGCAAGCTGACGGAGAATTCCACGCTGATTGATTATCTCACCCCGAGACAGGTGCATGATCATCTTGAAATAGGACTTCGGATCACCTAGGCCGTAAATTGACGACACGGTTGACACAACAAGACAGTCGGGTCGTTCGAGTAGAGCTTTTGTCGCTGATAGTCTCATCTGCTCGATGTGATCGTTTACCTGCGCATCCTTTTCGATGAATGTATCCGACGAGGGCACGTAAGCCTCTGGCTGGTAATAGTCGTAGTAAGAGACAAAGTACTCGACAGCATTGTTGGGGAAAAACTCTTTGAATTCACCGTATAACTGAGCCGCTAACGTTTTGTTGTGGGCCATCACAATCGTCGGCCGCTGGAGTTTTTGAACAACATTGGCCATGGTGAAGGTCTTCCCGCTTCCCGTCACCCCCAGCAATGTCTGCGACGCTAAACCTGCGCTTATACCATTCACCAACTGCTCAATGGCAACGGGTTGATCTCCCGCGGGCTGGTAGGACGACTGAAGATCGAATTGTTTTGCCACAGCCTGTTAACGCTCGTTTCTAACGGGTGGGATAGCTTACCGGAATTATGTTCGTAATTTGTATGCGCTGTTCTTCTTGACGCAAGAAAAACCGGACGTGTATAGTCCGCGTCCTCGAAAGAGTCTATTCCGGCTTAGCTCAGTTGGTAGAGCAAATGACTGTTAATCATTGGGTCGCTGGTTCGAGCCCAGCAGCCGGAGCCATATTTTTAAAAAGGCAGCGTACGCTGCCTTTTTTATGTCTGATAGCGCCGAAAAAGAAGCAAGGGCACTTTAGTAATCAAACTACTTCAGTCGTAGTCGACGCGCCCTGACCTTACGGCCTTTTACCTTCCCATTGCTTAGATAGTTCATCGCTTGCCTAAGCGCGGGTCTTTTGATTGCCACGAAACTACTGTTGTCGAGAATCGCGATTTTCCCAATCTGATCTGAGGGCAAACTCGCGTCTCCGGTAAGCGCTCCCAAGATATCGCCCGGGCGAACCTTTTGCTTCCGACCGGCATCGATCTGCACCGTTACACAATCGCCCTCGAGCACGTAATTCGGGTCTCGATCTAGTGATGCGAGCACGTCGCATAGGCAGGGCGTCTCGAGATAATCCTCGATGATCCGTAAACGGTGTGTATCAGCAGGTGTTACCAGGCTAAAGGCTTTCCCTTTCTCTCCGGCGCGGCCAGTGCGGCCAATTCGATGAACATAGGTGTCAGCGTCACGCGGTAAATCGACGTTAACAACCATCTCGAGCGACGGAATATCTAGGCCTCTAGCCGCTACGTCGCTAGCAACCAAAACTGGGCAAGAACCGTTAGCGAATTGTAACAACACTTGATCGCGCTCACGCTGTTCTAAATCACCGTGCAGGGCGATGGCCTCAACATCGTGCTCGCACAAGAAACTTGCCACATCTGAACACTGCTTTTTGGTATTGCAAAACACCATGGCATTTCGAGGTCGATAATGCTCAAAAACCGCGAGTAGAGCGGTCTCACGTTCGTGCTTACCGATTTCAAAGAATAATTGCTCGAGCACATCCTCGTCGTGTGTTAGCTGCTCGTCGATAGTGACTTGAACAGGATTATTCTGTAGCGATCGACTAATCCGCTTGATGTCGTCTGGAAAGGTGGCCGACATTAGGATGGTTTGTCGGTCTTTAGGTAGTCTCTGGGTGATGTTCGCCATTACCTCGGCAAAGCCCATATCCAGCATGCGGTCTGCCTCATCGAGCACGAACGTTTTGACGCCTCTTAGCTCGAGATTGCCTTTCTTGAGATGGTCTTCGATTCGCCCTGGCGTTCCCACCACAACATGTGCTCCATGCCGCAACGAATCTCTTTGTGGACCAAATGGCTTGCCTCCGCACAAGAGCACGGTCTTGATATTTGGCATACGGCTCGCCAGCTGTCTGATAGTTTGAGCCACCTGCTCCGCGAGCTCTCGAGTAGGACACATCACCAGTGCTTGCGTGCCAAAAAACCGAGGATTCAGTTGATGGAGCAACCCAACACCAAAGGCCGCAGTCTTGCCGCTACCCGTCTGCGCCTGAATGATGACGTCATTCCGCGCCAGTATCAGTGGCAGGCTCTCTGCCTGCACTGACGTCATGGTCTCGAAGCCTAGACCGGCCAGGGCGTCAAGAATCTGTGGCCTTATGGGGAGTGATGCAAAGCTGGGGGCTGTCATAAAAAATCAAGGCGACTAGGGATGTCGGACCTTAACAAAAGAGCTGAGTTCACGCGCTGAAATTCTGCAATGTTACGACGCATTACCGGTTTTAACCTTTTTACCGTTCTCTGAGTCATAAGACGTCAGAGAATAGGATTTAATGAGGCTCAATTGATTGCAGGGCGACTTGCAGACGGTCCTACAATTGGCCTTAAAGCCGTGGTTAAGGCTCACGATCAAGCGATGTCCAATACGCTCAGCGAACAATTGGGATACGAGAGAGAACCTCAGCGAGCGCTCTTCGACTTCCCACATGTTTCAGCAGGTGTTCGGGCCTTTATCGAGAAGCGCAAACCTAATTTTCGCCATGTGAGTCGATTACCCCTTGCCGATTATTCCACTTAGCGGGTTAGCTCACGATCTCTAGAAGTGTTTTAGTTAACTGATTAGACGTGCGATAGAGGGCTTTAGGATTGTGCATTCGATTACATAAAAATCCGTACCCCAAGCCGTACTCAGGGTCACCAAACGCCACCGTACCACCAATCCCACAGTGCCCAAACAGGCGATCGGGGTGGGGTGCAGAGGTAATAGTGGTTGTCCTCAGCCCAAGGTCGTAACCCACGCCAAAACGGATGGGCGCACCAAAAATAACGGTGTCAGGCCCTTCAGAAAGTGGCGTTGTTGCAAGTTTGAGTGTGGCTGGATCAATGATTTTATGACCATCGCGCTCGCCACCGGTACTGAGCACCCCAAACAACTTGGCTAGAGCGGCCGCCGTTCCATGACCATTCGCCGAGGGAATCTCCGCTTTGCGCCACTCCTCCGTATTCATTTCACTGCCATCCGCCGAGGTCGCCTTCGACGAGAACGCCACTTTCATATCGCCCATACGAAGGAACTTTTTGACATGGCGCAGTTGCGCTGGCAGAAATAGGTCGGGGACGAGAGTGAGTGCCACAAACGCCCATGGTTTTGGTTGTGGGTCGACCAAAATATCACCACAGCGCATGATCGCTGTTTCATCTAGGCCAATGTGAAAATCCAAGCCTAGTGGCTCAGCAATCTCCTCACGGAAATACGCTCCAGTGCTTCGACCATCTACACGGCGAATCAGTTCTCCAACGAGCCAGCCGTAGGTCAGCGCGTGATATCCCTGTGTTGTCCCCGGTGTTCTAAAAGGAGCTTGCGCCGCAAGTGTCTCGGTCCATTTGTCCCAGTCGCGGTAATCAAACTGGGGGAAGGTGCCTTGAAACCCATGCATAGCGGCTCGGTGGCACAAAAAGTCGCTGACCTTCGTCGCTTCTTTACCGTTACAGCCATATTCGGGCCAGTAATCGGAAACGGGTGCGTTGAGGTCTAACTTTCCCCGCTCGATGAGCTGCAAAATACAGGTAGCGGTTATTGCCTTGGTGGTCGAGAACACATTTACAATGGTGTCCTCGAGCCACGGCTGCGTTTTTTCTCGATCCTTATAACCTCCCCAGAGATTGACCACCATTTCCCCCTGATACTCGATGGCAACGGAGGCTCCCGTATCAAAGCCACTCTCAATGGTCTTGGAAAGCTCTTCTTCGATGGCTGCAAATTTTGGGTCGCAATAACCGGACACAAGGCGTTCAGACATGTTTACTACCTATCACTTTTTCAATGACTACTCAGAATCCTGTTGGCTTGGCGGGTCGCTTCTCAACAAAAGCGGTGACACACTCTTTAAAGTCATCACTGCGCGCAGCTAAGATCCACTGATCTTCGTCCATATGCATCACCGCCTCGCTCAGCGCAAGCGCGTATTGATTAACACTGCGCTTAATCATTTGTGCGGCAACTGGAGGTAAATCAGCATACTTACGCGCCCATTGCCCCGACACATTCGAGAGATCACTCTCCTTGCAGACCTCATCGACTAACCCCCACGTTTCAAGTGTTTCGGCGCCATACAAATCGCCCGACATGATGAGTCGTTTAGCGCGCGAGAGGCCGACCAGCTCGACAAATAAGGGGACAGCATTCCACATGAGGTTCATGCCCATTTTGACTTCGCCCAGACCAATGCGCGCAGTTAGACTGGCAACTCGAAAGTCACAGGCGGCGGCAATACAAGCACCTCCACCGGTGGCAACGCCCTTTAGAGCACAAATTGTTGGCTGATGGATACTGCGAATAGCGGTCAACATCTTACGACCGAGTTCTGCGTCACGACGGGCGCGCAGCAGCGAGCCTGTCGATTCCATGCCCGAGACCTCTTTCAGGTCAGCACCCACAGAGAAGTCCGTACCCGCTGCAGTAAAGACAACCGCACGTATATCCTCTCGGTCGGATACTGTCTCAGCAATGGCGATAACCTCGAGCATAAGCTGCCGATTGAGTGCATTTCGGAGCTCGGGACGGTTCAACGTGATAGTTGCAACGTTCGTATCAACCTGCAAAGTGACTAGCGAGCTTTTTTCAGTTGCCGGCATAAGGGCTCTCTCTGTTCTTTCTCTTTCCGTCTTTTTATCTTTCTTGCCGTTCTTCATGCGCTTGTGAGTATATAAACTGACCCACCCAATAGACATCAACATAACGCCAAGTTAACTGCTGCACGGATTTTTTCAGTATCTAAGTCGTAGGAACCCACGAGACTCGCGCAAAGATTCATGATTTTGGGAGGGGATATTTGAGCTCTCTTAAAGTAAGTGGTGATCTCATTTTGATCTGAAACGAGAGCCTCCAAAAGCAAGGGGCTCATAGCACCTGCAGCGTATTCCAAATCAAAGTCTGCAAAGGTATTGAGGGCTTTCAGAAGTTTTGGGCCCACCATTTGCGGCGCGATGTGTGCGGGATCCACGCGATAGATAATTGACTGTACTGTATGAATCAAGAAGTCGAGCACAGGCGTGGTTGCTGTAAACATTAAATAGGCATTGTGCGGTTGCCGGCGGATTTCCAAACGCCCCGCTTTGTCGCGTTGCAGCCATAGTTCGTGGCCAAAGATGCTGTGAGAAGGTGGTGCTGGCTGCCATATAGGATCGATGATAAGCGTGTCTGAATCGCACCAGATAACGGCCTCATAACCCTCCTGCAATGCTGCTCTCGCATGAATCAAACGCGCAAGATCAGCGAGTATAGGCCCCTTACCCTCGAGCTTTTGACGATACCAAGCAGGTAATATGTCGAAGAACTCATCACCGTAGCAGACGTAGTCAAAACGATTGTTCTCCGCCCACTGCGCAACACCTGCTATACACTCAACAACCCAAGCGGGGCGCTTTAAGGGTGCTGACTGAAGTACGACTGTTTTCAAGTTTGTTTAGGCTACTTTGAAACGCGAGCCCTTTGCTGGTGGCGGATTTGCAGCGCCCGCAAAACATTGGGCCTTGGACATCCATAGTTCAGCGGGGTCACCAATTACCGTCAAAGCCGTATCGGCAACATTGCGTGTCTGTGTGACAACCCTAGCAAAATCGACTGCATCTCCTCGAATAAGGTTGTCCTCTTGGGGATCTCCATAGGTCCAAAGCTCACCGCTCGGTGCAATTAGCTCGACGTAAGGCATGGGCTCGGGAGGCGCCTCGTTTCGAACCTTGAACGTCCAACCAAACGTATTTATGCCCAAGACGACAACATTTCGGATTCGATCGTGCTCTTCTCGTTCTGTACCGAGCGCATCGAAAACCTCTTGTCCGTGGGCCCAGGTCTCCATCTGCCGTGCCGAGATGGAAGATCGCGCGCTCATGCTAGGACCGGCCCACGGCACCCGGGCGCTTGGATCCATCGCGGCGTAAGCCTCCGCAGTCTCATCGACCAAATCAGACCATGCGGACCGAAGTGCTCCACCGCTCAGCCCCTCTAGATACTGCTTTTCGTACTCGGGCAGCGAGCCACCTTTAGCCATATGGGCACCAACGCCTTTGAAGAACCCAGCGAAAGTCTCTTCCCCTTGGCTCGCTACCATCACAGCTTTATTCCAAAAATGAAGATGCCGGAATACATCGTTAATGGTCCAACCCTTAAACTGAGTCACGGCTTCAAAGGCCGCATCATCAAGATCTTTGATTAGCGCCTTGAGTGTGAGGCTTTCCTCACGAAAGTCCGTTGCCTGTTGCATTACTTAGCCACTCCCTCTAAGAACCCCTCAACGCGTTGAAAGGCCTCTAAATATTCGGTTCTAAACTCCATCATGACATCTGCGACAGAGCGTTCTTCATTCATAAGACCAACTGCCTGCCCAACCCAATAGGTTGCCAGCACCTCTGCACCCGCGTGCCCCGCCGCGGCGGCCGCATCGACCTTCTTCAGCGCTGGTTCCGATACCAAACCTTGCAGCGGCATGGGCAAAGGCACAGGTGCGTCGACCCCCTCCCAGGCGTCAGTCCAGCCCGATCGTAGCTGTCTAGACGGTTTGCCCGTTCGCGATTTGGTGCGCACAGTATCGCTCGCCGTCGCTTGCAACATCTTCGCTTTCACTATCGGCGTTGTTTCCGCCTCCGCAGTGGTCAACCAAACACTGCCGCACCAGGCGCCCTCCGCACCCATCGCCATTGCAGCCGCCATTTGTTCACCTGTTGCAATGCCACCCGCAGCCAACACCGGCACATCCATATCGTGCTTTCGAAGCGCCCGGCACACCTCGGGAATAAGCACCATTGTGCTCACAGCACCGCAGTGACCGCCTGCCTCGCCACCCGCAGCAATCAACACATCAACACCAGCGCGGGCCTGATTCAAGGCGTGGTTTACTGTCCCCACCAACGCGCCGACTTTAATGTTATGGCGCCGCGCGAATTCGAACATTTCAGGCGGTGGAACACCCAGCGCATTCACCAACAGCGCAATGGGGTACTCCGCGGCAACTGCCAGCATCGCATCCGTTTTATCACCGCTCACGTTATGGTGAAACGTCAGCTGGCCTTTACGACGCTCGTCAAGATCACTGGTATCAATTCCCTGAGCGTCCAGTACCGAAGCGGCAAACTCCCGGTGCTCGGCGGGGATACGCGCGATCATTGCCTCATCAGTCACCTGCTCCCCTCGTCCTTCAACTTTATTAGGGACGATCAGATCGAGTCCAAAAGGTCGGCCATTCGTATGAGCGGTTATCCAGTCAAGTTCTACCCTGAGTTCCTCTGGCGTGAGCTCAACGGCCCCCAAAACACCAAAACCACCATTACGAGACACCGCCGCGACCACATCACGGCAGTGACTGAAAGCAAACAGCGGGAACTCGATATCAAATGTCTCGGTTAAGGACATGCTCACTCCTCTAGTTCTAATACCATGATCAAATCCCCGGCACCGATCTGCTTGCCAGCGACGGCAGTAATATCGACCACGGTGCCGTTACCTGGAGCGGTCAACTCGTGCTGCATTTTCATCGCCTCGAGTACAGCTATGCGCTGACCCTTAGTAACACTTGCGTCCGACTCAACATCGATAGAAAGCAGCTGACCGTGCATCGGTGCCACAATGGTTCCGCCGCCCGCAGCATCTTCCGCCTCAGGCGGAATACGAGTGCTATCCGTTAGTAGAACTGACCGATCACTCGATGCAACAAATAGCGAGGCTGGCGCTTGGCTGAAGTAGTAGTAGTGCTGCGCCAGGCCATCTACCTCGGCCGTAAGATCATTCTCACCCATGTCACTCACGACAACGTGATGAGTCTCCTCTCCCACTGCAATCTCGTACTCACCCATACTCAGCGGTACCAAGGTGACCTCATGAGCTTCGTCGTTAAGCTCATAACATTTTGTGTCAGTGACTCTGCCCATCGACACCCAGTCAAGAAGCTCCTCATTCACGGAAGCAGCTTGGCTGTGGTGCCTCTCCATAGCGACAATATGCTGAGCAGCGGCTGCAACTGCCAAGTCAGCTGAGCCAATCGCTCTAGGCTTGAAGGACTCACCGTAGTTATCTCCAATAAACGCAGTGGTTGCGAGCCCCGCTATGAACTCATCTTTATCCATAACATCAATCAGGAAGTCGCGATTATTTTCAGGGCCAAATAACGCCGTGTTTTGCAGGGCAGAGCGCATTTTCATGCGCGCGTCTTCACGCGTCTCACCGTAGGTGATGATTTTCGCAACCATAGCATCGTAGAACGGAGTAACTTCATCACCCGTCTCAACACCCGCATCGACACGAACCCCGTCACCAGCAGGCTGGGTGAAAAGTTTGATATCACCCGTGCTAGGCAAGAAGCCGGCGGCGGGATCCTCAGCATAGAGGCGGACTTCGATTGCGTGGCCGAAAAGCTCAATATCCTCTTGCTGTGCTGGAAGCGTCTCCCCGCGCGCAATGCGAATCTGCCATTCAACTAAGTCATAACCCGTCACCATCTCGGTCACAGGATGCTCAACTTGGAGACGGGTATTCATCTCTAAGAAATAAAACTCGCCGGCCTCATCGAGCAAAAATTCAACCGTGCCCGCGCCCACGTAATCGACGGCTTTAGCCGCATCAACGGCAGCACGGCCCATTGCCTCTCTAAGCTCTGGTGTCATGACGGGGCAAGGCGCTTCCTCAACCACCTTTTGATGACGGCGCTGGATGGAGCAATCGCGCTCACCGAGATAAACCGTGTTTCCCGCTTTATCAGCAAATACCTGTATCTCGACGTGACGCGGTCGAATTACGGCTTTTTCAATGATCAATTCGCTAGACCCAAAAGCGTTTTTAGCTTCTGATTGTGCGAGGTTAATTGCGGATTCAAGCTCACTGGAGTCATTAACAAGTCGCATGCCACGACCGCCACCACCGGCCGCCGCTTTCACCATCACGGGCATGCCGATCACCGTTGCTTCTGTAACAAGGGTCTCGATCGATTGATCATCACCTTGGTAACCCGGCACACAAGGAACACCGGCTTCTATCATTGCGCGTTTTGCTCGCGCCTTATCACCCATCACCTCAATCGCAGCGTTGGGGGGACCGATAAACTCGATACCGCGTGCTTCACACGCAGATGCAAAGGCTTGGTTCTCTGAAAGGAAGCCATAACCAGGATGGATACAATCAGCGCCTGTTTGAGCCGCCGCTTCAAGGATTGCGTCCACCTGAAGATAAGACTCAGCAACCGGTGCGGGCCCTATACAGATTGATTGATCAGCCTCCCGCACGTGTTGTGCATCCGCATCGGCTTCTGAGTACACCGCTACGGTTTTCATACCCATCGCCTTGGCTGTGCGCATGACTCGGACGGCGATTTCGCCACGGTTGGCTACGAGTAATGTGGTTAATGCTTTCATTCCCTAAATCTCCGTATGCCAGTTGGGTTTTCGTTTTTCGAGGAAAGAGGCAACACCTTCTTTACCCTCATCACCCTGTAAGCAACCGCTGAAATTCTGTGCAGCAAACTCAACTTTTTCCTGATCCGGCGTGCCGGGCATGCCGATAATCAATGCTTTGCAGGCCGCAACAGCGCCTGGCGCGCACTCAAGAACATCTTGCTTTACCCGTTTCTCAATGAGCGAAAGATCCTCGGCTGTATCCGCAACAAAGTCGAGGACACCCAACTTACCCGCCTCCTCACCAACAAACCTTGCTGCAGTTAGCATGAGCCTTCGTCCGGTCGAGTAACCGCATTTTTGAAGCACATATCGCGCAATCTGAGCTGGCGTAATACCAATTCGCGTCTCTGAGAATCCGAACTTTGCGTCTTTCATGCCAATCGTTACATCGCAGCAACAAGCGACGCCAAGACCACCTGCCATTGCTGCGCCTTCAATCACAGCAATAGTGACTTGCGGCAAGGCATTCAGATCAGCGAGGACGTCACCAATACGACGACTCATGCGCATCGATGCTTCTGTTTCACCGGTGGCCATCGCTTTAAAACCCTTGAGATCGCCACCAGCACAGAAGAATCCGCCTTTTCCTCGAATGGTCATGCCACGGATATCCCGTTGTGGGGCAATGGCTTCTATGACAGCAGCAAGGTCCTCGACGGCATCATCAGTCAGTGGATTACGTCGCTCAGGCTGGTTGAACCAAACAGTGAGCCACCCTTGCTCGAGATCAAGTGCCAGTGTTTTTGTTTCAGGTAAGGTCGCCATACTTACATCCTTGCCACGCCAAAGGCGTTGGCTCGTGTTTCTCGCAAGCGGCTCTCGAGAACGGTTTCGAGACAGAACGCCAACACTTTCCGAGTATCCCGTGGATCGATAATGCCGTGATCGAGCACGCGTCCCGACGTAAAGAAGGCATCTTCCTGCGCATCAAAGTGCGCTCGAATCATTGCCGCTTGCTGTTCCAAGACCTCTTCTGGAATGTCTTGCCCCTTTCGAGCGGCACCGACTCGCGCCACCTCTGACATGGTGTCTGCGGCACTCTGACCCGCCATCACACCAGTACGAGCATTGGGCCATGCAAAAAGAAAATCAGGCTGATAAGACCAACCACACATGCCGTAGTTACCCGCACCGAAGCTTGCGCCGATGTAGAGAGAGATTTTTGGTACACGGGCGTTGGATACAGCTTGAATCATTTTCGCACCGTGCTTGATCATCCCAGCCTGCTCATATTCTGTCCCCACCATGTAGCCCGTCGTGTTGTTGAAGAACAGTATTGGCATATCTGCGGCGTCGCAGAGCTGAATGAACTGCGCTGCCTTGGTGGCACCGTTTGGGTCGATGGGGCCGTTATTACCGATAAAACCGAAGCTAATCCCCGTGATAGACGCATAACCGCAGACGGTGGATACCCCGTAACGCGACTTGAACTCTTCAACCGACGAGTCATCGACTATACGCGCCAACACCTCTCGAAAATCGTAGGGCACCTTCGGATCAACGGGGATGGCACCTGCTAGCTCCTCCGCTGGGTATCGGGGTGGCTCGTAAGGACGACGTACTACGGTGGTAACGCGTTTATTCCAATCGATACTTTTCATGACTTCGCGCGCTTTAAGAATCCCGTGCGCGTCATCCTCAACTAGGTATTCCACAACACCGGTGACACTGGCGTGCATTTCGCTACCGCCTAACTCGCGGTCGTTCGCCTCCTCGCCCGTGGCTGCCTTCACCAGCGCTGCCCCACCAAGTGCTGCCATGCCGTTTTCTTTGACGCCAATGACGTAGTCAGACATACCAGGCATATAGGCACCACCAGCGGTTGACCCACCGTGCAGAACCACCATGGTAGGTATACCCGCAGCGGACAAACGTGCTAAATCTCGAAAGACATTGCCGAACCGCGACCACAGCTCGACTTTATACTTGAGTAAGTTAGCGCCCGCAGACTCCACAAGGTGGATGACAGGCAGCTTTTGGCGCATGCACATCTCTAGAATCGAGGTCGATACAAAGCCCGTAGACTCAGTGGCTGCGCCCGCAGAAATCCCCGAGTCATCCACCCAAATCATGCAGCGCACTCCCTCGACAAAGCCAACGCCCACAATGACGGAAGCGCCGGGAACGCTAGTCTCACGATCTGGATTCTCCACACAGTAGTTCGCCATGGAATGCATCTGTAAAAACGGCATGCCGGGATCAAGAAGCCGCTCTAGACGCTCGCGCGGCGATAGCTGGCCACGTGCCTTAAAAGTTTTTAGCCGCTTGTTTGACGCATCAATGGTGCGCTGCTCGAGTCCACGCCAGTGCTCAATGAGCTCAAACATACTCGCTCGATTTTCTTTAAAACTGTCGCTCGATGGCTGAACAGTTGAGGTCAAAATTGTCATCTCAGGCCTCCAGTAAGTGTTGGGGAATGGCGATGGGGGTATCCAGCAGAACTTGAGCATAGGCTTTGGCCTGAGGGTCGTTTCTCAAACTTGCAATACCGCCCCCACCGAGCGCGTTGTGCAACAGAAAGTTCAACGCCGGCAACCCCGGCATATAAAAACGGTCAATGGCGGGCGTTGTCATGAAGTGTGCGAAGCGATCACCCACATAGTCAGTGGTCAATACCTTGGCTATCCAAGGCAGGTACTCAGCCTTCCTGGCGATGATTCCAATGTTTGCCTTGTCTCCCTTATCACCCGAGCGACCCCAAGCCAGTGTTTCTAATGGCACCTCAACTAAGGTGTCTATTGCCTCTACGCCAGGAATCGGCACGATCTTAGCTGACAAAATTTCCGTGGTTGTCGCCGGTGGTATGAACTCCGTCGATCCGTCGCTATCGATGAGTTTTATCGACAGCGCTGATTTTTCGACCAGTACAGAGAACAAGCGAATAACCGGTGAGGGCTTAGCACGTGCCCCCGCGAAAAAAGCCATTCCCGCTGGTGCGCCCAGGGCACAGCCAGTCATTTCACGGAGCAAGAGACCGACGGCACGCGCATCTTGGTGCTTACAAGCAACTTTGAGCGCTACCTCGCGAGAATTGGAGACTGCAGCGTGATCGCCCCAGAAGTTTTCCTCGCCGAAAATATCGATGGCGACCTCATCAAAATCGGGAGCACCCATAGCCTCTAATTTTCTTCGTGTTCGCGTCACTGCCTCGTCAGCAAAAATACGAGCTTTATCAGCAGCACGACGGCCGATATACCAAAACGTCGACCCTGCCCGCCAACCATCCGCCCAAGTCATGCTCGTCTTGTAAGCTGCTGGAACCCCTCGCCCGTGTGCATTAGTCATGCGAACCCGATCCTGCTCAATTTGCTCAAGCTCGATTTGGGTAAAGTCACAAATAACGTCTGGTAAAACGTAGGCGGCAGGGTCACCGATTTCATACAGCAACTGCTCGGCGACTGTCCCTCGATTAACCAAGCCACCTGTATTTGCCGGCTTGTAAATATCGGCGGTACCGTCTTCCCAGACCTCAGCAATCGGGTAGCCGACCTCGTACAAGGAATCCGCCACTTGCTCCCAATCGGTGAAATTGCCGCCCGTTGCCTGGGGCCCGCATTCAATGAGGTGCCCAACAGCTGAACCTGCCGCCAACTTATCAAGCTCATCAGCTGACCAGCCAAACTCGTAAATACACGCGCCCAGCGTCACCGCGCTGTCAACACAACGCCCGGTAACGACAATATCAGCGCCTGCAGCGAGCGCTGCGGCGATAGGAAAGGCACCGATATAGGCATTGGCACTTGCTATCTTGTCTTTGGGTGGGAATGCGTCTCCAGAGAACATCTCGGAGGTATTCATTGCCTCAAGTCGATCGAGATCGTTAATCAAATCGTCACCTGTGATCACGACAACCTTGAGATCAAGGCCAGCCTCAGTAATAACAGCTCTCAACGCCTCACCGCAGGCTTCTGGATTAACCCCTCCGGCGTTACTTATCAACTTGATTCCCGAACCGGAGATGCGTTTAAGGTTGGGTTTTACAATGGTGGAGACAAAGTCTGTCGCGTAACCCAGCTTTGGGTCCGACGCCCGCGCTCGGGCCATTATCGACATTGTAATTTCAGCCAGGTAATCGAAGACAATGTAATCCAGGTCCTCCTCGCGAAGAAACTGCGCCATGGCCATATCGGTCTCACCCCAGAACCCCGTTGCACCGCCAATTTTGATCGTTTTGTTTGCCACTACAATCGTAGCCTCCCGTAAAAATGATTGCGCCTCATAATTAATGAGGCATACTCATTGACTATAGGTGGTATTAAAATTAACGGCAAGTAATTAGAGGGTGGCGATCACCTCGCGTCTAAGGGCAGCCACTAACTGAAGAGGAAAGCGCTTTGGGCGATACCCAGCGACAACGACTTGAAGCCCGAGAAGAGGCTATTCTTGAGGCCGCTGCCTCGCTCTTCAGCGAATCTGGTGTCGACGGTGCGCGAATGGCCGCGATTGCAAAAAAAGCCGATGTAGCCGAGGGCACGGTTTACCTCTACTACAAAAATAAACATGAACTGCTAGAAGCTGTAGTTGACCGATTTTGGCGCGAGCTTACAAAAGGCGCCAAATCTGCGGTCACACTCGATGCACCGGTGGGTCAACAACTCACGGAGCTAGCAAGCTATCACCTAAATTCTCTGATTGACGACTTCAAGATTGTTGAGATCACGTCCCGCGCTCGTCAACGCCACGGTGAACCAGGCAGGCAATTGCCGCAGATACGAGAGTATGTGAGGGTTTTTGATCTCATCATGCAACGGGGCATTGCATCAGCAGAGCTGGCAGCCTCCACGCCCGTATGGCAGATGCGCGACGTCTTTTACGGCACGCTGGAACATTCCGCAAGAACCTTAGTTTTACGCAACAAACCCTTCGACAGCAGCGTAATCGATAACCTGGTTAGCCTGTTTGATGGTTACCGATTAAAAAAGCAGCCACAAGATCACGACCTCGGATCAAAGAAAACGGCCCTTGAGCTCCTTCATCAACTGGAGAGCGAAATCTCCCGCTGGTGAAAGACCTAAAATACCTAAGCCCACTGCGCGCGAAGCGCATCAATAAAGCGCCCCAACTCCGCATGGGGTAACTTGTTAATACCCGCGGCGGCCGCACGACCGCCACCGGTTTCGAACTGGCGGCAGACCTCATCAGCACCTGAGCGATTGTTGAGCGGTGCACGCACACTAACCAGATACCCGCCGTCAATTTCTGTGAGGACCGCGTGAGCGCGATCCGGTGATTGATTTGCCAAGTCATTACCGTAAACGCCACTAACCCTGCGTGCCCAGGCTGCGTCGGGTAGTGAGATAACAGCAATGTCTTCGTCTTCCACCGCGCGGGGGGCGGTGTTCGCAGAGTGCATATCCTCTCGATAGGCTTCTTTTAATGTCTCAAACAACTCGCCGTCTTCTTTAATTAGGTCTGATGGCGACTTAAACCGAGCCATTCGCTGATACAACTCTGCGGGCGCAAAATGAAGATCTTCGAGACTCGCCCCGTACGCATTGTAGTTAACACAAATACCCAGCTGACGGAGCGCATCGCGGTCGACTAAATGCTCAAGATTGGCGATCAATTTATCAGCTGTCGCATCGAGATTGTCACCAAATGCGCCAACCGAAGCCCATTCAGCATAGCGTCCACGTAAACGCCCGCTAATCAGCGCACTTGTACAAACCTCAGGAGCGGGACTGATCAGCGCTTCCAACCCACTATCTTCGGGAATTTCTCCCGCGAAATGGTGGTCGCAAAAAAAGACGTCTGCGCCGTCTTGAAGCAGTCGAATGACTTGATCCCGATTCTTATCGAAAGATATATCGAGTGCGGCAATCCGCCCAACATCCTTAGAGGGAATACGCTCGAGCAGCTGGATATCACGCTTCACGCCGGTAATCAGCACAGCATCAGGTCTGGGCTCAGCATGTCTCAATTGAATGAGTGCACAAATGCCATCAGCATCTCCATTGAAAACGTCGTAATCCATGAAAAAGCGCCCCTTTTAGACCGCCGCATGCTAACAGCTTTCAGTCCTAGGGCGCTACGAGCACTCGGAATGAGTGCGACAAGATGGTTGTTTGGATCACGCTATCCGCTTCAATGGCAACTAAACGAGGGAATCCTCCAAGAAGTACTTGAGGGTGAACGCCACGAACTACTCCAAAACAATTTTGCCCGCATTTTTGAGCATTAAAGCCTCCCCAACACCCTGCACATCTTTGAGCGCCTCTACTGTCTCAAAATCACCGTGGCGCTCGCGAAAGTCCACGATCCTTCGAGCCAACTTTGGCCCCACGCCTGACAGCTCTGCGGCCAGCGTAGCAACGTCTGCGGTGTTTATATTAACCGTGTCAGCAGCAGACACGGCGTCAACGATAAAAAAGCTGAGTAGTGTGGCGAGTAAAAGCCCTACCCAATAACGCGAGGACCGCTTTTGCAGCCTCTGGGAATGACATAACGGGTCGATGCTAATAATGTTTGTAGGCATAGTTATTTTCCTTGTAATTAAAAACTCGAATGAGTGACAAGGAAACTACAGGTTATCGGTGCATCACCAGGAGATCGGAGGGCGAAGCCGATGGCACTTGGATTAATTTGATGATTCGAGTCGGGTCAAGATCTGATCAACCACGGCCCTAGGCGATGAAGCCCCGGTAATAGAACGGCCCATCACCAGATGCGTTGAGCCACCATTGATAGCGTCCCAGGGCGTTACCACCCGCCGTTGATCTCCTGCATCATCCTCAGGTAGGCGAATACCCGGCGTTACCAATGAGAAATTATGACCGAACTGGCGTCTAAGAACCGGGGCCTCCTGAGCTGAGCAGACAACACCGCCCATACCACTGGACTGTGCCAGTTTGGCAAGCCTCATGACTCGATCAGCGGGACTCTCTACGATACCAAGCTCGGACAGGTCATCTTGATCCATGCTCGTAAGCACCGTAACAGCAATTAATTGCGTCTTATCGCCACGCTTAGCCACAGCATTTGCTGCGGCCTCCATCATCCTTCTGCCGCCCGAGGCGTGCACATTGACCATCCACACCCCAAGATCGGCAGCCGCACTGACGGCTCCGGCCACCGTATTCGGAATGTCATGGAATTTAAGGTCCAAAAAAACCTCGAACCCTTCATCGTGAAGCGCAGACAATACAGCGGGTCCAACACTTGTGAAAAGTTGCTTGCCCACCTTTACGCGAACCACCGATGGGTCTAGTTGCCGCGCGCAGGCAAGTGCTTGTTCAAGTGTCGGATAGTCGAGCGCGACGATGATAGGGCTTCGCATAAGAGTCTCTTAGACAGTGTTTAGCGGACCGGACGGTAAAGCGTATCCCAATTTTTGCAACCGGGACATTGCCAGTAAAAGCTGGGACCATGGAATCCGCACACACCACATAGGTAGGTCGACTGCTTCATCGACAGTTTATGAGCGGCGTCTACCACCTCAGGGCAATTCACTTGTTCGCTCATTAGCTCAAGCGCCTTTTCTAACAACGCCGATGTGGGCTTAATCTCAAGTCCGCGCACAATGATTCCGAGCGCTGCCGCCTCGTTACCCTCGGATAGGTACTCCTCAGCGAGCAGGGCTCTAAGCTGAGGGTCCTCGCGAGTCTCGAGCGACTCTGAAATCAGCGAGACCAACCTATTTCGGCAATCCAGAACATCACAGATCTCGCGAAGTAGCTGTATGAACTCAGGAAGACGGGTTGGGGCGACCTTAGCTGCAGACATCAATCGATCAAACGCGTGCTGCGTGGCTTTCTCCTCCACATCAATTCTTGCCATGATCAGGTGAGGCCAGATGCTGCTTTCGTCCCACCGCAACCCCTCAGCAGCCTCACTGCGAGCCGACGCCCAAGCTTTCTTCGCTTCCTCATCTTCTGCAGCCTCGCAACAATAGTTGCAAAGCCGCGACCTTATCTTATCCGCCTTGGCTTTTGAGGCAGGTGTAACCGTCGCGGCAAAAATTGATTTCAGCTGCGATTCTGCGAGAACTCGTGCTTGTGCCCAATCGCGGCTTGCTTCGAAGACTTCTAATAGCAGCGCCTTTGCATCAGCTTCATGCTCTTCAGAAAGCTCGATAAGATCCTTTAATAATTGTTCAGCACGATCCAACAGTCCGGCGGCAATAAAATCTTTCGAGAGCTCAAGATGAGCCTGATTCTTTTGCGCGTCGGGAAGCTTGGTTCGCGACAACAGCGATTGGTGGATCTTAATGGCGTTGTCAACCTCCCCCCGCTTTCTCAATAAACTGCCGAACGTGATATGGGTTTCGAAGGTTTCGGCATTTACTGCCAACGCCTCACTGAAAGCTTTAAGCGCTGATTCCTGCTCCCCATCGAGAAGAAAATTCAATCCCAAGTAGTATTGCGATGGTGGTGTTTGATCGAGCTCATCATCTCGACCTGACGCGCCACGTCCAAGCACCCAGCCGGCGGCAACGGCAAGGAACAGCAATGCAAGCAGGAGCGTGTTTGGCTCAGCCATTAGCCGACAGCCGATCCATTCGTTGCTTCAACCGTATGTTTTCTCTTTTCAGCGCAGCTAAACCAGCACGCTGGCGCAAGACCACAACCGTACTGATAAGACTTCCCGCAGCAAGGCCCGCGACCAAAAACAGTAGGAGCCAAACTGCCATCGTCTGCTCAGGAAGTGTAACTACGAACAAAGATAGTGGTACTTGCGAGGTATTCTGTGCAGCAAACACAGCGCCTGTGAAAATGGACGCGGCTACAAGACTAAAAGTAAAAACGGCACGAAGCCAGCCCAGCATTAAAATACCGCCTTGATTGAGCGATTTACCCGCTCCCGCAGCTCTTTACCTGGTTTGAAGTGAGGAACGTGCTTACCCTCAAGCTCTACCGTGTCGCCGGTTTTTGGATTACGCCCTTTACGCGGCTCGCGATAATGGAGAGAAAAGCTGCCGAAGCCACGAATCTCAATACGCTCACCCGAGGAGAGCGATTCAGCCATATGATCAATCATAAGCTTCACCGCAAGTTCAACATCTTTGGTTGTCAGCTGGCTTTGTTGTGAGGCCATTAAGTCGATTAGTTCGCTTCGTGTCATGTTCCTTCGCTCCCGCGTCTATTGTCCACACCATTGCGCAGGCATACAAGGGCAAAAACTACTGCACGCCTTTCAGAGTTGCTCTAGAAACTTCTGCAGCATTTGCAGGTCAAGGGGCTTAGTCAGTACAGACTCAAAACCTGCTGCTTCAAATTCTTGAAGCGCATCGCCAACTGCATTCGCGGTACAGGCAAACACTCGCAATTTGTTAGCAAGAACGTGGTCCTTCTTAATCCAAGACAGTAAGTCGAGTCCCGAGTACTCAGGCATTTGGATATCCGTGATTACGATGTCGATCTCCTGCTTTCGCAAGATATCGAAACCTTCCTTCGCCGAACTCGCCATCGTTAAGTTTACGCCAAGACGTTCCATCATGGCTGACATTACTAGCTGATTTGTCTCGCTGTCCTCTACGTATAAAAACGCAAGGGATAACCCACTGGTGTCAGCCTCTTGGCGAGATGTACCCTCGGAACTTGTGGCGCCGAGATCATCAGAATCCCACTCTACGTTCCGAAGCTTTAGCGAAAAATCAAAAACAGAACCGCGATCCAGCTCGCTGGAAATATTCAGTTTCGAGCCCATGCTATCCAAGAGCTTTCGAACAATACTTAATCCCAGTCCCGTACCAGAGAACTTTCGATTGAGGCCATCCCCCGCTTGAAAGTACGGCTCGCTAATGCGCTCAAGCTGATTTTCAGCGATGCCAATACCTGTGTCTGCGACCACGAATAGGAACTCGGTGTAAAAGTCTGTTCGGCTGAGGACGCTTACCTCGAGCACCACCTCGCCCTCACGCGTAAACTTGCGCGCATTGCCTAGTAAGTTCATGAGGATCTGCCCAATGCGTTGTTGATCCATCATCACTCTCGCATGGCGCGTCTCATCGATCTCTGTGGCAAACCGTATAGCCGAATCTTCAAACAACATTGCTGTTGTCTGTTCGATATTGCTCAGAAAGCCAAAAAGTTCAGTAGGCTCTGTGACGAGCACAATTTTCTCATGCTCCCAACGCTGAAAGTCCAAAAGCTCGTTGATCAACAGAAGCAATGCTTGAGACGCACGACGAGCGATACCAAGGTACTTCTTTGCATCTTCCGGCTTTACTGCGGTGTCCCCCATGAGATCGAGTGATGCAATGATGCTGTGCAAGGGCGTTCGTAACTCGTGACTCACACTTGCAGTAAAGGCATCTTTCGCCTCGAGTGCTTTCGTCAGCTCTGCCGTTCTCTCTGCAACGGTATCTTCAAGTGATAAAAAAAGTCGTCTGTTTTCACGATCCTGGCTTCGTAGCGTCACTTGCAAACGGCGTAAGCTCGTCGCTAATGAGCCGATCTCATCTTGACGCTTTTCTATACGCAACGCTCTGCGCAGATTGCCGCTATATTTTCGCTCACCCAAGGCGTCAGAGAAGCCCGCCGCCTCGATAATAGGTATCAAAACACGCGTCGATAGTTGCCGCGCAAACGCAATTTGCAGTAAGCAAATGAAGGCAAATGAAGCGTAAATAAGCTGCGTCAGCGACCACAAGCGGCTATCGAGCGCCTCGCGTCTAAACATAGCAACCACGCGACCATCGATTATGTCGGTTTCAAACCTGCGATCTGCTGCCACGTACTTGGGTCCAAAGATCTCATCGATGGTTGTGATTTTCTCAGAGGCAGGAAAGACCGCAAAAATTTCCTGCGCCTCGTCGCTGGCGTTGATAACGGCAACAACGGGATTCCTCCCATCCAATGAAATCTGCTCGTTGAGTTTCTCAAGTGCCGAAAGATCTTGTTGCTGCAGTGCGGATCGAACACTCAGGGAATAAGCAACTGCGAGGCTCCGTAACTCGTCACGCATGCTCTCTTCTAGGACTGCTGCTTGTCTGCTGGGCAAGACATACAACATTAATAAAGCGACTAACAGAGTGAACCCGCCCATTAGGGCTGCCACCTGAAAGAGAAGCGAACGATTCACTTCAACGCAACCACTCGCAATGGGCTAGGTACCTCTGGCTTTTGCTCTGAGAGGAGGATACCCAGAGCGCCGGGCTGTTCCGCAACAGCTGATACCACCGCAGACGGCTCATCTATATAAGCAGGCGCGTTGGCATAACCACTGAACACGACCCTAAACCATAAACGCTGCATCAGGCGACCCGATACGCCAAAGACACGATGCGCAACTGCCTCGAAATCCTCTGACTCCCGCGAGGGTAATACGACAGTTGCCGCATTACCGTCATCCCAATTGCGTCTCTGCCCTTTAATAAGCGCAAGTAGCGACGCTTCATCCAGAGACGCATCGACCGGCGCGTTGACAACCACATAGGTGTCGGAAGCCAGTCCCTGACTGGAACCTAATGTCAAAGCAAGAAGAAGAATTTTGGAAGCGAGGTGTTTCATGAGTTTCAGAACGCGAAAGACAGCTGGGCTTCTAAGACGTTATCGTCTATCCGAATCGGACTCTGGTCAGTGTCCTCTGAGCGTGCCTCAAGTTTGAACGACGTTGTGTTAGTAACGAACCATTCAAGCCCTAATCCGGCTCGCCTCTCTGATCCAGGCCTGAAGTGGGTCTCACTATCTCCTACGGTAATGTAGTCATAGAGCGCATAAACAGAGAACTCCTCGGAGATATGGTAACCCGCATATTGGTATACCGCCCAGTTCCAGTCACCTCCGTCGGTACGATTTGTCGATATCTCTGTCAGCGTTCGCCAGTACTCATTTTCGTGGTGAAACGAGAACGAGAGCAGTTCATAGGGGATATCCTCATCAGTACCAGAATCGGCAGCTTCCATTGGCATACCCATGTGCATCCCATCATGCCCCATATCCATGTGGTCCATACCCATGTGATCGCCAACCCCATGATTGTGGCCCGCGTGGAAAGGGTTATCTGCATGATCAAGTATGGTATCGCGGTAGTAGCTCACGATCGCACGCGAATCGGGAGAAGGCGCCCAATTGAAATTCACAGTATAGGACTGCACCCCGCTACCGAAGGCATCATCACCCTCGGATTGTCCAGTACCCAAGACGATGTCATAGCCAACCCCATCGACCATTGGGCTCATACCTGAAAAACGGACGCCCACTTCGTGTATGGGTATGAAACGACTAAAGGATCTAGGACGGTTAATAGTGGGAAAGAAAATTCGGCCGTGGTGAAAATTATCATTCCAGTAATTCACCGGCGTATGCATCTTGCCGAAACTCACTGCATTGTCACGATTGAATTCATAGCGAATCCGGTAGCGGTGTGCCGAGAACGACTTATCCGTATATTTAGGCGCGACGTAGGTGAACTCTCCCAGAAAAGAGAGCTTCCCAGTCAGATTGCCTGTAACAAAAAGCGCAGACTCACCCCATTCAACCGTTCTGTCTGCCGCATCAGCAGCATCGGAGTTGTCGAACTCAAGGTGAGTAAACAGATTTACGTTGAGATCCTGAGCCTTAAGAGGGGCTGCAACACCGATCGCGGTGCAGAGCATCAAATAACGCATACTCGAAGTCAGTAGTTTCATGGTGCTTAACGAGGCAATAATTCGGAGAAGAGAATAACAAAAAAAAAGCCGGCGATGCCGGCTTTTTCAGTAAGTTACGCCAAACGAACTAACTTACTGACTATCCATTTGCGCCTTGATCAGATCGCCGATGGTACCAGGCGAAGCGGCACTATCTTGGTCTTTGAGTGACTGCACTGCTTCCTTCTCGTCATCCATGTCTTTGGCTTTGATTGAGAGGCCTATAGAACGGCTCTTACGATCAATATTGACGATTTTGGCTTCAACTTTGTCGCCAACATTCAAGACGGAACGAGCATCTTCTACGCGGTCACGGCTAAGGTCCGCTACCTTGAGGTAGCCATCAACTTCCTCGTTCAGCTTAACAACAGCACCTTTAGCGTCGACTTCGGTTACCTCACCAGTGACGATGCTACCCTTGTCGGCGTCACCCAAGTAGATCGAGAACGAGTCCTCCTCAAGCTGTTTGATACCAAGTGAAATGCGCTCGCGCTCTGGATCAATACTGAGGATAACCGTTTCGATCTCGTCGCCTTTCTTGTAGTTGCGAACCGCCTCTTCGCCAGTCTCGTTCCAACTGATGTCGCTGAGGTGAACAAGACCATCGATATTGCCCGCCAGACCAATGAAGATACCGAAGTCGGTGATCGATTTGATCGAACCAGAAATTTTGTCGCCTGTAGCGTGCTGCGACGCAAATGCGTCCCATGGATTCTGCTGGCACTGCTTGATGCCAAGCGAGATACGACGACGCTCCTGATCGATATCGAGGACCATGACTTCAAGTTCATCACCCAAATTAACGATCTTCGATGGGTGAACGTTCTTGTTAGTCCAATCCATCTCTGAGACGTGAACCAGACCCTCGACGCCTTCTTCAATCTCCGCGAAGCAGCCGTAATCAGTGAGGTTGGTAATGCGCGCGTTGACACGACTACCTTCCGGGTAACGGTTAGTGATTTCTACCCACGGATCTTCGCCGAGCTGCTTCAGCCCCAAGGATACGCGGTTGCGCTCACGATCAAATTTGAGGACTTTGACATCCATTTCTTGTCCCACTTCAACCACTTCGCTTGGATGCTTGATGCGCTTCCAAGCCATGTCCGTGATATGAAGTAGACCGTCAACACCACCGAGATCAACGAACGCACCGTAATCAGTGAGGTTCTTGACCACGCCCTTTACGCTCTGACCTTCTTGTAGGTTTTGCAGCAACTCGTCGCGCTCAACGCTGTTGGCCGCTTCCATGACCGCACGACGAGAAACCACAACGTTGTTGCGCTTCTGATCAAGCTTGATCACTTTGAATTCAAGTTCTTTGCCTTCGAGGTGTGCAGTTTCGCGGATCGGCCTTACGTCGATCAATGAACCCGGTAGGAAGGCACGGATAGAGTCTACGTCGACCGTGAAGCCGCCTTTGACCTTACCGTTGATGACACCAATGACCACTTCTTGAGCAACATGTGCTGCTTCGAGCGTCTTCCAGGCCTCAGCCCGTTTCGCTTTTTCGCGCGACAGCTTGGTCTCGCCAAACCCGTCTTCAACAGTTTCTAGTGCAACTTGAACTTCGTCACCGACGTTTAGGGTGCACTCGCCGCTGGCATTGGTGAATTGATCACGAGGAATGACACCCTCGGATTTAAGACCTGCGTGGACAGTTACCCACTCGTTATCGATATCGATAACGACGCCCGTAACAATTGACCCGGGCTCCATGTCTACGGTTTTTAAACTTTCTTCGAATAACTCGGCGAATGATTCGCTCATTGAATATACCTGCAGTATCGCTGCCAACAACGCAGCACCAACCTTCTTACCCGGCTGGGTCGATTAAAAACGCACTAAGTCGAGGGGTAAGTCCTTCAACCGCCTGAGTGCACTAGCCCTTTTTGAGCAACTAGAGACATCACATGTGCAAACACATCGTCCGCTGACATGGTCGTACTATCGACAACCACCGCGTCCTCTGCCGGCACGAGTGGCGACACGGCGCGGGTCCTATCCCGCAGGTCGCGAGCCTCTATGGCCTCCAAAAGGCGCGGAAGACTAACATTCTCACCCTGCTGCTGCAACTGACTTTGTCGCCTTTGAGCGCGCGCCATAGCTGAAGCCTCAAGGAAAATCTTCAGTGAAGCCTCAGGGAAAACAACAGTCCCCATATCGCGACCATCTGCGATCAATCCAGGGGGACAAGCGAGCTCCCTTTGGCGAGACAACAAGGCGTCTCTAACAGAGGGGATGGCAGCTACAGCCGATGCGCCCTCGCCGCCTCTTACACTGCGTACGGCTTCGGTCACGTCATTGCCTGCATAGGTGACGCGTACGCCATCCCCAGAGCTATGAAACGAGACATCTAGTGCGCGAGCAATCCGAGTGACACGCTCTTCGTCGGCCCAATCGATGCCATTTACCAATGCCGCGTGACCCACTACCCGGTAAAGTGCACCGCTATCCAGAAGATGAAAGCCCAATGCCGCTGCTAACCGTTGTGACAAGGTGCCTTTGCCCGACCCACTTGGGCCGTCTACGCAGATGATCACAGAAGTCACAGATCAAGATACCTCTGAAATCCGCAATCCTGCGCCTCGCGCAAGTGCCGCGAAGCCCGGAAATGATGTCGCAACGTGATCGCAGTCGTTAACTTGAATGGGACCTGCTGCACGCAGTGCTGCAATCGAGAAAGACATAGCGATACGGTGATCGTGGAACGTATTGACCTCACCTCCGGTCATTTCTCCACCGGTTATGATAATACCGTCTGGCATCACCTCGTTTTCAACGCCCAGTCTTTTCAGACCCTCGGCCATTGATGCAATGCGATCGCTCTCCTTGACCCGGAGCTCCTCCGCCCCTGACAAAGTAGTCTTTCCAGTCGCACATGCTGCCGCAATGAAAAGAATGGGGAATTCATCGATAGCAAGAGGCACCAAGTCCTCGGGGATCTCTATACCTGTCAGTGGCGCTGAACGAACGCGAAGATCCGCAACGGGTTCACCGCCGACCTCTCGTTCATTTAATACTTCGATGTCTGCACCCATGAGCGTCAAAATAGTGATAACACCCGATCGTGTCGGATTCATTCCAACGTGCTCAAGAGTGAGATCCGAACCCGCTGCTATCGAGGCTGCTACTAAGAAAAAAGCCGCTGACGAGATGTCTGCAGGAATATCTAGCGTCGTTGCCTTCAAAGCACCACCGCCCTGGACACTAATAACTTCGTTTTCACAATCGACTTCGTAGCCAAAGCCCCGGAGCATCCTCTCTGTGTGATCCCGTGTTGGCGCAGGCTCGGTCACAGATGTCCGTCCATCAGCGTAAAGCCCCGCCAATAAAATACATGACTTTACCTGCGCACTCGCCATGGGCATTTCGTAGTGAATACCCTTGAGGCTCTTATTACCCTTGACGTACAGCGGAGGGCGGCCCTCCTTGCTTTCAATCACCGCCCCCATCTCTGCAAGCGGCGTGGTTACGCGCCCCATTGGTCGCTTCTGCAATGACACATCGCCCGTCATAATTGAATCAAATGATTGTGCGGCTAAAAGCCCGCTCAAAAGACGGATACTGGTACCTGAATTTCCCATATCGAGCACATCGGCGGGCGCATTCAAGCCGTGCATCCCCACACCGTCAATTTCGATCTTGCCTTTCTCGGGACCCCGGATGACAACACCCATATCGCGAAAAGCCTGAACCGTACACAGTGCGTCTTGACCTTCTAAAAAACCTGTAGCCACTGTGGTTCCCTCTGCAAGCGCACCCAGCATGACTGTCCGATGGGACATGGATTTATCGCCAGGAACACGGATAGTGCCCGTTAGCGAGCCTCCGGGCTCGACCAAAAACTTCATGACGTCTCCTCTCTCGGACCTTGAAGTAAAGGATTAAGAATATTGTCGTGTGCTCTCCGGTGTGCTCGGCAGGTCGCGAAATAGGCACGCATCGCGTCGGCGTCTTGCGCATCGACCATGGCCCTGAGTATTTTTATCTCAGCTTCAAATTGATCAATTGCTTCCAGCAGAGCATCCCGATTGGTAATAGCGATATCGGTCCACATCAACGGGTCGGAACCGGCAATACGAGTCATATCACGCAAAGCACCACCGCCATGAATCATCGGGTCCGCTTCGTCTCGCTCGAGCGCCCCGGTGAGTGCATAGGAAACAATATGCGGCATATGCGAGCTCGCGGCCAACATGGCATCGTGAGCCTCTACCGACATCTGTCGGATATAAGCACCGGTCAGCGCCCACATCGCCGTGACTGTCTCAACAGCGGAGGGATCCGTGATCGCTGAGGGCGTGAGAATAATCTCGCGGCCCGCAAAAAGCGCCTCATCTGCGTGTTCAACACCACTGTGCTCTGAACCTGCAATAGGATGGCCCGGCACAAACATCGGATAATCCACCTTCACAGCATCGACAACATAGCCTTTGATACTGGCTAGGTCGGTGATAATCGGCCGCCTTCCAGAGTCAATCAGACGCGACGTTAACGTAGCGATCATCTCGGCCGTTGCAATTGGCGGGGCGCCAATGACAATCAAGTCTGCCTGTTCGATGATGTCATTGAGGTTCAGGGAGTAATCATCGATCACACCCAGTCCGAGTCCGCGCTTAAGGCTGGGCTCTCTTGGACCCCAGGCGATGAGCCTGCCATCCCAATCGCTTGATTTGAGTGCACGCGCGAGTGAGCCAGAAATAAGCCCCAAGCCAACCAACGCTATGGTTCGCACGTTAAAATCAGCCATCAGATAGGCGCTTTGGGATATGAGCCAAGCGGTTTTAAAAGAATCGAGTTTTCTTCGAGGGCCGCCATGACGCCCTTTACTAGTTCGTCAGAGAGGTGCCCCTCAAACTCAATAAAGAACATGTAAGTCCACTTTTCCGTTTTTGACGGGCGAGAGTCAATCCGAGTCAGGCTGATACCGCGCTCCTCAAATGGACGCAGGATATTAAGCAATGCCCCCGGCCGATTGCGGCTAGCAATCAGGATAGAGGTTTTATCAAAACCGCTTGCGGGCACTGTCTCGCGGCCAATGACATAAAAGCGCGTCGTATTGTGTGCAATATCCTGAATCGCTTCGTTTAGCTTCGCTAAACCGTAAGTCTCTGCTGCTAAGTCGCCTGCTATCGCAGCAATACCTGGTTCATTCTTTGCACGCTGCGCAGCCTCTCCATTACTTCGGCAAACATCACGTGGGATACCGGGTAAATTCGCATCAAGCCAGTCACGGCACTGACCAAGGGCCTGCTCATGCCCACAAACGACCGTAATTTCCCCAAGCGACTGCGAGTCAGCTGCAAGCAGGTGGTGAACAACCGGCAATTCGACCTCACCAATAATCTGTAACGGAGACTCAAGGAAGCAGTCGAGGGTTTGCCCCACCATCCCCTCGGTTGAGTTCTCAACCGGGACAACCGCCATATCACAGGCCCTGTCCTCGACGATTCGGAAGACATCTCGGATCGTCGATTGAGGCTCTAAAATAGCTGACTGACCGAAATGTTTGAGTGCTGCTGCCTGAGAGTAGGTACCAACGGGACCTAAAAACCCAACAGTTAGCGGCCGCTCGAGGGCGAGGCAACTGGACATGATTTCACGAAAAATTCGTGCAGCTTGATCAGCAGGAAGCGGACCTGGGTTATTCTTCTGAATCGCCCTTAAAATTTGCGCCTCTCGCTCGGGCCGATAAAACAGCGCATCGCCACCTTGACTGGCGGCTAACTTTATTTCGGCGACGCGACGCGCGCAGTCAGCCCTCGCGTTTATCAACTCGAGAAGTTGCCGGTCAATAGAATCAATATTCGCTCGAATTAGTGCTAGCTGATCATCAGAGGCCATCTTCGAACGCTCTACCCATTCTCTTTTTCAAAACGTTTCATGAACTCACACAAAGCATCAACGGAGCGTTGCTCCACCGCGTTATAAATACTGGCGCGCATCCCTCCTACGGATCGGTGACCCTTGAGGTTCAACAGTTGCGCTTCCTCAGCCTGCGATAAAAATAGTTGATCCAGGGCTTCGTCCGCCAGTGTAAAGGGGACGTTCATCAAGGATCTAAACTCTGGGTCGACGGGGTTAGCATAAAAGTCACTGGCGTCGATTAAGCCATAAAGCGTCTCCGCCTTTTGCTTGTTAAGTTCGTACATAACACTCAAGCCGCCCAAGGATTCGATCCATTCGAAGACTAATCCTGATAGGTAGATCCCGAACGTTGGTGGGGTGTTGTACATTGAGTCGTTATCCGCCGCCGTCTGCCAATTCAACATCGCAGGCATGTCTTCGCGTGCGCGGCCGAGCAACGCTCTATCTACGATCACGATACAGAGACCAGCGGGTCCTATATTTTTCTGGGCGCCGGCGTATATGACACCGAACTGCGTGACGTCGATAGGTCTAGACAAAATAGTCGAAGACATATCTGCCACCAGCGGTGCACTGCTCTCGGGCACAAAGCTAAATTCAAGGCCGCCAATCGTCTCGTTGGGGCAGTAGTGCAGATAGGCAGCATTGGGGGTCACTGACCAATCAGACTGCGCTTCGATCGTGGTGAAATTTGAAGCCTCGGAGCTTGAAGCGACGTTGACTTGAGTAAGGCGACGCCCTTCTGCCAACGCTTTTTTCGACCACTGCCCCGTTACCACCTGATCCACAATATCGTCTGGGCTACTCAGATTCAGAGGCACCGACGCAAATTGTTGCGACGCGCCCCCCTGCTGAAACAGGACAGCGTAATCATCGCTGATGTTCATAAGCCGGCGGAGGGTCGCTTCGGCTCGTTCTGCGATGCCGACAAACTCGGCACTTCGATGGCTCAATTCCATCACGGACGCTCCCGCGCCCTGCCAATTAAGGAGTTCGGCCTGCGCACGCTCTAACACGGCCAGAGGAAGCGCTGCCGGCCCTGCGCAAAAGTTATGTGCACGCATCAGCCTTGGGTCTCAGAACTTTCGTCGCCAGACGTGTCGTCAGCATCCACAGATTCAGCGGCTGAGGATTCAATGACCTCGGCATCAACGGTTTCCGTTACGGCGGGTTGGGCTGACTCCGCCGCACCATCGTCTTCGACGATTCGACTGACACTGACCAAAGCCTCTCCATCTCGCGTGCGGATCACTCGCACGCCTTGCGTGTTGCGGCCCAGCAAGCTGACTTCTTCAACTCGGGTGCGCACCGCTGTGCCTTGGTTAGAGATAAGCATCATCTCGTCGGCATCCCAGACCTGAACAGCACCTACCAAAGGTCCATTGCGCGAGGAGGTGGCCATGGCAATAACGCCTTTACCACCGCGCCCTTTTGCTGGGAACTCCGCATTCTCCGTACGCTTACCGTAACCATTTTCCGTCACCGTTAAGATTCGCCCCCCCTCTTTGGGCACGATCAGGGAGATGAGCTTGTGACCAGCGGCCAAATTTATCCCTCTGACCCCGCGCGCGGTTCTGCCCATGGCACGGACTTGGTTCTCATTGAAGCGCGTCGCTTTGCCCTCGCTAGAAAACAACATGATATCGCTGTTACCGTCCGTAATCGCGGTCCCGATGAGCACGTCATCCTCGTCGAGTTCAATCGCTCGTAGTCCAACGCTGCGCTGACGCGCGAATTGCGTTGCGGCGGTCTTTTTCACCGTACCGTTGGCGGTCGCCATGAAAATGAACTGATCCTCATCATAACCTTCAATAGGTAGAATAGACGTAATACGCTCGTTCTCGTCCAAGGGGAGCAAGTTGACCATTGGACGTCCACGCGCGTTGCGACTGGCGAGCGGAATGTGGAATACCTTCAACCAGTAAACCTTACCTAGATTTGAGAAACACAGAACCGTTGCATGGGTACTGGCAATCAGTAAGTGTTCGACAAAATCCTCGTCTTTGACCGCCGTCGCGCTACGCCCCGTACCACCGCGCCGCTGAGCCTGATAGTCGGTCAGCGATTGTGTTTTTGCGTAGCCTTGATGGGAAATTGTGACAACACGATCCTCTTCTGTAATGAGGTCTTCAACGGTCAAATCGTGCGCTGAGTCTGTAATCTCAGTAAGGCGCTCGTCACCAAAATCAGCCACTAATTCTTGCAGCTCTTCGCGGATAACAGTACGCAGTCGATCAGGGTCGCCAAGAATGTCGAGCAAATCAGCGATCTCTGCGACTTTGTCTGCATACTCTTGCAGCAGCTTCTCGTGCTCTAGACCGGTTAGACGATTCAGTCGCAAGTCGAGGATGGCCTGCGCTTGCGCTGGTGATAGACGGTACTTGCCATCGATGAGCCCAAAGTCGCCATCGAGATCCTCGGGGCGGCAGGCCGCTTCACCCGCACGCTCAAGCATTGCGCTGACATCACCGGGCGCCCAAGCCGCAGCAACCAGTCGCTCTCGCGCGTCGGCCGCTGTGGGAGAGGTTTTAATAAGCTCGATAATCTCGTCAATGTTCGCGAGCGCAACCGCCAAGCCTTCTAAAACATGGCCGCGCTCTCTCGCTTTGCGCAGCAGGAATAACGTTCTTCGCGTCACCACCTCTCGGCGGTGGCGAAGGAAAGCCTCAATAATCTCTTTGAGGTTTAGCACCTTAGGCTGACCATCGACCAAGGCAACCATGTTGATACCAATCACTGCCTGCAACTGCGTCTGCGCATACAGGTTGTTCAGAACAACATCACCCACCTCGCCGCGGCGAAGCTCGATCACCACGCGCAAGCCATCCTTATCCGACTCATCGCGCAGTTCGGTAATGCCCTCGATCTTCTTCTCTTTCACCAACTCGGCAATCCGCTCAAGCAAGCGCGCCTTGTTTAGCTGATAGGGAATCTCGTGAATAATAATGGTGTCTTTGCCTTTCGATTCATCCGTGATGACTTCAGCTTTGGCTCTGACGTAGATGCGACCTCGACCTGTTCGATACGCCTGAATGATGCCGGCGCGTCCGGTGATAATAGCGGCCGTTGGGAAGTCTGGCCCAGGTATGTAACGAATGAGGTCATCAACCTCTAGCTCGGGGTTCTCGAGCAAAGCCATGCAACCAGCGACCACTTCACGCATATTGTGCGGCGGGATATTGGTCGCCATGCCCACGGCAATGCCGGACGACCCGTTGATCAGTAGATTGGGCGCTCGCGTAGGCAGGACAGTTGGAATGTGTTCCGTTCCGTCGTAGTTTTCAACAAAATCAACCGTCTCTTTTTCGAGGTCAGCAAGCAGCGAATGCGCCAACTTGGTCATGCGAATTTCGGTGTATCGCATCGCTGCTGCAGAATCACCATCGATCGAGCCAAAATTACCCTGACCGTCAACGAGTGGATAGCGTAGCGAGAACGTTTGCGCCATTCGCACAATCGTATCGTAAACCGCCGAGTCACCATGCGGATGGTATTTACCGATAACGTCACCCACGACACGAGCGGACTTTTTGTAAGCCTTATTCCAGTCGTTGTTGAGCTCATTCATTGCAAACAGAACTCGGCGGTGTACAGGCTTTAGCCCGTCTCGCACGTCTGGTAATGCGCGGCCAACGATGACGCTCATCGCGTAATCCATGTAGGATTGCTTAAGCTCGTCTTCGATGTTGATGGGGTATACGTCTTGCGCTACGTCTTGCTGCTGATCTGACATCCGATGATCTTTTTTTTATCGACGGGCATGCCGCCAAAACTCTGCAATTGATAAGCTGTAAATATTATCAAATTCAGCCGGTTGAGGCTACGTCTAAGGCCCTTTTGAATTGGAAACCTTTGAGCTATGACATCGTTAAATTTTGCCCTTCATGCAGACGCGATTATTCCCGTTGCGGGGCCGGAACAGATTGTCACCGGCATGAGCCTGATAGTTCGCGGCGGTCTGATCCACGAGTTCGTTGCCAGCGATAAGGCCCGGCAGATCTTAGACGTCGAGCACATCGAACTGCCGGGGCATGCGCTCATGCCCGGACTAGTCAACGCACATGGTCACGCAGCCATGACCCTACTTCGCGGATATGCCGACGACATGCCGCTTGATCGCTGGCTGAATGAGAAAATATGGCCCATCGAGGGTAAATGGGTGGCTCCTGATTTTGTACGTGATGGCACAGAAATAGCTGCTGCTGAAATGATTCTAAGTGGGATCACGACGACGAGCGATATGTACTTCTTCCCCGATGTTGCCGCTCAGGCGCTACGAAGTGCGGGCATGCGCACCCAAGTGGTGTTCCCTATCATGAACGTACCAACCGCGTGGGCTACCGAGGCACGCGAGTATTTGGACAAGGGGCTCGCGCTTCGAGACCATTTCCGTAATGACGACCTCGTCGATGTAGGTCTCGGACCACACTCAACCTATACTGTTGATGAAGCACTGCTGCGCACAACTGCCACGATTGCCAACGAACTCGATGCAGCGGTGCAGATTCACCTTCATGAAACGGCCGCAGAAGTACTGGCACACGTTGAAGCGACAGGCGAACGACCTATCGACCTGCTTGCCCGAATTGGGCTCCTTGGCCCGCGCACCCAGTGCGTGCATATGACGGACATTGGCAATCAAGATATCGACACCTTGGTGGAACACGGTGCTCATGTCATCCACTGCCCTCGCTCCAATATGAAATTAGCCTCAGGCGCTTGTCCAGTAACAAAGCTGAAAGCCGCGGGCGTGAATGTGGCGCTCGGCACTGACGGCGCCGCGAGCAACAATAAACTGAACGGTCTTGCTGAAATGCAAGCAGCGTCGTTACTCGCCAAACTTGAAAGCGGCGATCCAACGGCCTTGTCCGCCGCTGCGACCATTCAAGCAGCAACGCTTGATGGCGCGCGAGCAATGGGTATCGACGCAGTCACGGGCAGCCTTGAGATTGGCAAAGCAGCAGATATCATTGCTTTGGATACAACGAGTCTCTCGATGACACCTAGCCACAATCTCAATTCAAATATTGTCTACGCAAGCGCAGGCAGTGAAGTGACCTGGAGCTGGATTGCCGGCAAAAACGTGCTCAGAAACCGACAGTTGCAAACGCTAGACAAGGACACATTGACTGACAAAGCACGGTCTTGGCGCGCTAAACTCTCCGAGTGACTGACACGTATACCCCACTCATCTTTTTCACCACCCAATAACCGAGTACTCGATGACACACACCAATGTAGATCCTGATGAAATTGCCAAATTCGAAGCGCTTGCCTCTCGATGGTGGGATGAAAATAGCGAGTTTAAACCGCTGCATGACATCAACCCCCTGCGAGCGAGCTGGATAGACCGCTTTAGCGAAGTCAAAGGCAAAAGACTTATAGACGTCGGCTGCGGCGGCGGTCTGCTAAGCGAGGCCATGGCTCACCGAGGAGCAACCGTAACGGGCATCGATATGGGTGAGGCGCCGCTGTCAGTGGCAAAGATTCACTTGCTGGAATCACAGCTGGACGTTGAGTATCGCCAAACGACGGCTGAAACGATGGCGCAGGAACGACCCGAAGCCTATGACGTTGTTACATGCCTTGAAATGCTTGAGCATGTTCCGGATCCATCGATGGTAATACAAGCCTGTGCTGATATGGCTAAGCCAGGCGCCGACCTCTACTTCTCGACAATTAACAGAAACCCAAAGGCCTGGTTATTCGCCATTGTGGGCGCAGAGTACGTGCTAAATTTACTGCCAAAGGGTACACACGAGTACGACAAGCTTATCAAACCGTCAGAGCTATCTCGTTGGGCGCGCGCTGCAGGGCTGAAGGTTGAAGCCATGGTTGGCCTTACCTACAACCCACTCACAAAGCACTATCGCTTGGTGGAAGGCGATGTGTCAGTGAACTATATGATCAGAGCTAGCAAGCCCGAATGACGACCGGCTCGTTTCGCGCCTTCGTGTTTGATCTCGATGGCACACTGATAGATACAGCGAGCGAGCTCGTTGCTGTGTATCACCGCATGTGTGTTGAACTCGGTAGCGGTGAGAAACCCTTCGACGATGCACGTAAGCTGATCTCCTACGGCTCTGGCCGCCTAGTAACCGAAGCAACCGGCATCAAAGAGGGCGATCCGCGCTGGGAACCCTATCGTCAAACCTATTTGGATTGGTACGAGGAAATCCTTGGCACAAGTGCGATGCCCTACGAAGGATTGGTCGACACAGTCAAGACAATTAACGAAGCCGGCGGCTATTGGGGTGTAGTGACCAACAAATTCAGACGCTTTGCCGAGCCGCTTATGGCGGCCATGCCATTCGAACCCTCGGCCGGCAGTCTTGTGACGCCTTGTGATGTCGAGAAAGCGAAGCCTGATCCAGAGGCTATTTTTCTCGCAGCCGAACAGCTTGGCGTGTCCACCGAACACATGGTGTACGTTGGAGACCATCTCCGCGACATACAAGCTGGCAATGCCGCCGGCTGTTTTACAGTGGCAGTGGGCTACGGTTACATCGAAGATCATGACGACCCTAACGCGTGGGGTGCAAACCTATTCGTAGAAACCCCCTCCGCGCTCTGCAATTGGATAAGGAATCAGCTCTAATGCCAGTAGCCCCTAGCTCATGGAACGCGGGTCAGGATGCGCTCGCTAACAAAACGGTGTTAGTGACAGGCGCCGCAGAAGGTATCGGAAGAGCTGCAAGTCTTGCGTACGCAGCACACGGTGCCGAAGTACTCCTACTGAGTCGTAATGAGGCCAGATTGGAGACGCTTTACGATGAGATCTTGGCTGCGGGCGGACGTCAGCCCGCCATTTTGGCGATGGACTTGGCCAAGGCGTCTCACGATGACTTTGTGACGCTCGCAGGCTCACTAAGCGAAGCGCTACCCAAGCTCGATGGTTTGCTCCACAACGCGAGCCTCTTGGGTGATCGAAAACCGATTGCCCAAACCCGAGCCTCGAGCTGGCACGACGTGATGCAGGTCAACGTCAACGCAGGATTTATGCTGACCCAAACGTTGCTGCCACTGCTGGAGCAAGCGCCAGCCGCGTCGGTCGTCTTCACTAGCTCGGGAGTCGGTCGAACGGGCCGCGCGTATTGGGGGAGCTATGCGGTCTCGAAGTTTGCGACCGAGGGGCTGATGCAGGTACTGGCTGACGAGCTTGGCTCAACGAGCAACATCAGGGTCAACAGCCTCAACCCGGGCGCCGTAAACACCATGATGCGTCGCTCCGCCTACCCAGCCGAGCCGCCAACAACGAATCCGTTGCCCGAGGATATTATCAGCGAGTGGGTGTATCTGATGAGTGACAGCAGCGCCCACCTCAACGGCGAAGCCCTCAGCGCACAATAGTAGTGGCAGAACGGGTAGCACAACGCCTCACACGAAAAAAACCGCTGTGTGCACCCTACGCTCGACAACCGCTCAACGTGGCGTTGTTCAAGCCGTAGTCGATTAAAACCCAAAAACTCAGCGCTTGTTTATGTGCTTGCCACTCTTTCGCGACTGCCGTTCACGCTTTTCAGCCGCTTTCTTTGAGGGTTTGTAAACCGGCTGCGGCTCCATATTCGCCATGGTGTACACCACGTCAGCATCCCTCTGCTTCAGCTCCATCCACTGCCCCTTTTTGAGCTTAGAGGGAATAAAAACATCGCCGTACCGGACGCGCTTCAGACGAGAGACCGTTACCCCTTGCGACTCCCAGAGCCTTCTCACTTCGCGATTGCGCCCCTCAGAGAGCACAACGTAAAAGAACTGGTTGATACTGTCGTCGTCGCCACCACCCGACTGGATATCGGTAAAACGCGCAGGACCATCATCGAGCTCGACACCTACTTTAAGCCTATCCAACATAGCCTTATCGACACGGCCCATGACACGACATAAATACTCACGCTCAACCCGTCTCGACGGATGCATCAGCGCGTTCGCCAAGTCACCGTCGGTGGTGAGTAACAGCAAACCCGAGGTGTTGTAATCGAGCCGGCCCACAGACACCCAGCGGCCGGTCTTCAGCCGTGGGAGACCGTCAAACACGGTCGCGCGCCCCTCAGGGTCCTTGCGCGAACACACCTCACCCACAGGCTTGTGGTAGAGCAAAATCCGATTATCGATAACCTCGTCATTAGAGACTGGCTTACCTTTGAATTTGATTTTATCGCCAGCAACCACGCGATCGCCCAACTTGGCAGTCTTACCATTAACGTTGACTTCGCCCGCGCTGATACTCTCCTCAAGCCCTCTTCTCGAACCATAGCCCAATCTCGCGAGCACCTTTTGGAGCTTCTCGCCGTCAGGCTTGACCGCAATATCCCCGACAATGACTTTGTCGACTTTATGCTCTAAATCACTCACTGTGCATCAACCTCAACATCACCCTCGTCGAGCAAAGCCTCAACAGCAATACCCTGATTGTCTGCGGACGCAGCCCCAAACTCCCCCGCTTCTTTGGTTTCTGTAGTCTCAGAACCGTCCTTATTCGCTTCATTCTCTACTGCAATGCCATCGTCTCTGGCATCGTGAAACTCCTCTAATGGCAAGGCGCTCGTCATCGTCTCGAGATCCTTCACATCCGCCAAAGGGGGCAGTTGATCCAGCGTCTTGAGATTGAAGTAGTCTAGAAATTCTCTGGTCGTCGCGTACATTGCAGGCTTTCCTGGAACATCGCGGTGCCCCACAACCTTGACCCAATCGCGCTCGAGTAAACTTTTCATAATATTGCTGGAAACCGCCACACCACGGATATCTTCGATCTCACCACGCGTTATGGGTTGGCGATAAGCAATCAGCGACAATGTCTCCAAAAGCGCCCGTGAGTAACGCACTGGGCGCTCGACCCACAGCTTGCTCACCCAAGGCGATAGATGTTGTCTTACCTGAAAGCGATAGCCACTTGCCACCTCTATCAACTCAAACCCTCTGCCTTCACATCGCTCAGAAACTGCCTCAAGTGCATTACTTATATCGGGCATCGAAGGCCGCTCGAGCTCGTCAAATAGCTGCGCCAACTGCTTCTTTGACAACGGCTCTCCCGCCGCCAGCAAGGCGCCCTCTAGAATTTCGACTAAATCATGATCGCCCATAGTTTTGACTACTCGCTCCGCGCTTTGATGTGTATAGGCGCGTACTCGCCCGACTGCACAATGTCCACCAAAGACTCTTTTATCAACTCTAAAATCGCTAAAAAGGTAACAACAACGCCAAGACGCCCCTCTTCGACGTTAAATAGCGACTCAAACGAGCAAAACTCCTCGGCTTGCAGTGCTTGCAGGACATCGGCCATTCGCTCGCGCGTAGAGAGCGACTCTCGTTTTATCTGGTGACTCTCGTATAAATCTGCTCGTTTCAACACCTCTGAAAAGGCGATTACGAGATCTTGTAAATTCACGTCAGGCAGCGGCTTCGTTCGCTCCATAACCGGCGGTTCCGCGGACCCCACCCAGGTGTCACGATCAATACGAGGCAGCTCCGCCATGTCCTCAGCCGCCTTCTTGAAGCGCTCGTATTCCTGAAGTCTACGAACGAGCGTCGCGCGAGGATCTTCTTCCTCTTCATCCGCTTCGCTTGACCGCGGCAGCAGCATGCGCGATTTAATCTCGGCCAGCATTGCAGCCATAAGCAAGTATTCTGCAGCCAACTCAAACTGGACAGCATCCATGAGCTCTACATACTGCATGTATTGCTCGGTGATCACCGCCACATCAATATCGAGAATATTGAGATTCTGTCTGCGGATAAGATAGAGAAGGAGATCCAGAGGCCCTTCAAATGCCTCAAGGAAAACCTCAAGTGCCCGTGGCGGTATGTAAAGGTCTTTAGGCAACTCTGTAAGCGCCTCACCTAGAACAACGGCAAAGGGCATTTCACCCTGTTGCGGCTGACCCATTCGCTTTTCCACGGCACTAGAGGCCCTCAAAGACGCGACAGGTGCCGTATCGGAGGATGGATCAGACGTCTCATGGGTATCAGCCGGAGCCGGTTGATCGCCAACAGCTTCCGAGGTTTCGGCGCCGCCGAGGAGTGGTGGTGTATCTGTCGTATCGTTCAAAGCGTTTCCTATGCGTTATACGAATGCGTCCGACGCACCCAATCCCTGCCGAAGCAATTGAACCTCTTCACCGCTCATGTCGATAACCGTCGTGGGCTCCAGTCCGCAATAACCACCGTCGATCACGAGATCGACATCGCGCTCAAGGGTTGCGCGTATATCGTACGGATCACTGAGCGGATAGTCATCTCCGGGAAGTATCAAGGTCACTGACATTAGCGGCTCACCTAGTTGGCTGAGCAGCGACTGCGCAATGGGATTGTCAGGCACGCGCAAACCGATGGTTTTCCTTTTTGGGCTCATTAGACGCCGTGGCACTTCTTTGCTCGCTTCGAAAATAAAGGTGTAGGGGCCTGGCGTAGCGTGTTTTATGAGTCTGTAGGACGCATTATCAACCCGCGCATAACGAGATAGCTCAGATAAATCCTGGCACATCAAGGTGAAATTATGATCATCCGCCAGCTTGCGGATCTGCCGTATACGCTCAGCGCCCGCTTTGTTGTCGAGACGACAACCCAAGGCGTAGGCAGAGTCCGTAGGATAAGCAATAACACCGCCACTCGAGAGGATGTCGACGGCCTGATTAACCAAGCGACTCTGGGGCGTCTCCGGGTGAATACTAAAAAACTGACTCATAAAGGACCTCTACGTTATCGCTAGCGACTGGTCTTGCGCTTTTTCCTGCATTCGTTCGACATTGAACGGCAATGCTTCCCAAACGTAGCGCCCAGTGGCAAGTCGGTTCGTGTCGACACCCAAAGTTGGACCATACTCAAAACTTCTATGAAAATCTGAGCCCGCCGAAACGAGAAGATTCAAGGACTCTGCTATCTGACTCAAGCGTTTCATGTCGGCCTCCGGCTGCCGACCGTTCAGTATCTCTAAACACTGGCCGCCCGCAGCCTTGAAATCATTCATGAGCGCGCGGAGTTTCATACCTGTTAGCCGATATTTCAGCGGGTGCGCTAGTACGGCGACACCTCCCGCAGCGGTTATGGCGCCAACAACATCTGCCATCGACGGCCAAAATGCTTTCACGTCGCCTACCTTGCCGGCACCCAGGTACTTATCGAACGCCTCGGTTATCGAAGCCACGTATCCTATCTCTACCAACCATCGCGCAAAATGCGGACGCCCGATCTGACTGCCATTGGCTGCCCTCAGGGCCCCACCTAAAGCCCCGGGAAATCCAGTCTTGTCTAGGCGCTGGGCGATAGTCTTTGCCCGTTCGATACGTGCCGCAGAGAGAGACTCAACCATCCCTACCATTTCAGCAGCTGACTCATCGAACCCAAGACCCACGACATGAATCGTGGTCTTCGCCCACTGACATGATAATTCGACGCCTGATATTAAACCGACTTCCTGCGCCGTTAGCGAATCTTTTACCGACAAGTAACCCGATAATGTGTCGTGATCGGTGATCGCAAAACGCGATACCCCGGCAGCCTTGGCTTGCGCAAGTAGCTCACCGGGTGGTAGTGCGCCGTCAGAGGCGAGGGAATGTGTATGGAAGTCAACGATCACAATTAATAAACTGAAAACCTTCGTGGCGGGCAATCAAACTCAGCTAAACTCGGGATGAGAACCCGTTTAGCTACCTTCAACCACATAGTAACAGAGCGAACATGAAGCAAGCCCTAGAATTCTTTCCCTTAGTTGTATTCTTCGTCGTATTCCAGCTGTCTGGAAAAACACTGACAATCGCCGACTATGCTTACACCTTTGACAGCATCTACTCAGCGACCATTGCTTTGGTCTTAGCCACTATGCTTCAGGTCGTTGTCGTTAAACTCGTATGGGGCAAGGTTGAGAAGCGCTTGCTGGGTGTTGCTGCGGCCGTAACGCTTTTTGGCGGTGCCACAGTGGCGCTAAGGGACCCTGTGTTTATCTTTTGGAAACCAACGGTCTTTAACTGGGCGCTCGCAGCGACCTATGTCCTTTGGCACGTTGTGCGCAAACGCTGTTTCTTTCAAGAATTACTCCCCGATGAAATTGAAATGCCGCAGCATGCGTGGAGTAAAGTAACGGTAGTCTCGACGGTGCACTTTTTCATAGTTGGCGCAGTGAATCTGTATGTTGCCTACAACTATTCCATGGACACCTGGGTATCTTTCAAGCTTTGGTCAGCCTTTTTATTCACTTTCCTGTGGGCCGTCATCATTGGCGTTATTATGGGGCCGTATTTGAAAGAGTCCGATAATGTAACCACGTCTGACGACACGGTTGGCGGAAAAGACACAGCAAAAGAGACGACTAAAACTTTTTGAACGGGCGCCGAGGGCAACTGGGAATGAACAACCAAATGAAATGGCAAGTGACGTGGATTACAGCCATAACTATGACGCTTACCACCATGACGACCTCAGCACAGCCGGAGGAAACCATCCAGACTTCCGCGCAAGCGCAAGCGGTTGATGACAGCGAACTCAGTACCGGTGAAACACGTTACGTTACCGACCTTATTTACACCCCCATACGCAGCGGCCCAGGGGGCGACTACCGTATCGTCAACAAAGGCCTGCCCTCCGGAGCCGAGGTCACTTACTTTGGCACCACCGAAGACGGGACCTGGGCAGAGGTTGAGACGCGAGGAGGTACGCGCGGTTATTTAAGGGCTCAGTATCTGCAAGTTGAAATCCCCAAGGCTAGGCAGGTCAGCACGCTTGAAACCGAGCTCAAGAACGAACGTACGCGCGCATCCCAACTCGAGGCGCAACTCGGCGCATATATTAATGAGCTGACGTCCTCGAACGAGGAGGGGAGTTCGACAGCACGAGAACTGGAAACTACGAAGCAAGAACTTGCAGAGATAAAGCGCATATCTGCAAACGCTATTCAACTTGACCGGCTGACCAATGAGCTGACCTCAAAGCTGGAAGACGCCAACGCGCGCAATGATCTTCTAAAACTAGAAAACGCTCGATTGGAAGATCGCGTCGCTAACCGGCAACGCATAGAGGGTATTCTTGCCGTTTTGGCAGGCATCTTTATTGCGGTTGTGATTCCCCGATTGACAGTGAAGCGCCGACGTCATGACGGCTGGCGCTAGGACACCGCCGCAGAGCCTGATGTCTAGACCTGCCCAGCTCAAATTGCATAGGCTGGTGTTTTGCAAACGCGTTTTTGCGGCTTGCTATGCCGATTTTCATCAATCCCGTGTTTATGTTTAATGAATGAGATTTGATATAAACCCCGCTGTCATCACCACCGTAATTGCTCTTGAATCAAAATGACATTCGGCTCGTACCGAGAGGAGTCCCAAGTGTTTTCCCTAAAGCAGACCATATTAAGTTTTGTAACCGTGTTGCTACTCGCGTCCAGTGGTGCCCAGGCGGAGAACCCCATCGTTAAGCTAGAAACCAATCTAGGTGATATCACAGTCCTTTTGTATGCCGATAAATCGCCCAAAACAGTCGAAAACTTTTTAGCACACGTCGACGAAGGCTTTTACGAGAACACCATCTTTCACCGCGTGATCGATAACTTCATGGTACAGGGCGGTGGTTTTGATGTGGATTTAAAGCAAAAGGACTCTGGCAGAACCGTTCCCAACGAATCGAAGAATCGCCTACATAACGATCGCGGCACGGTGGCCATGGCGCGCACCAGCGACCCCGACTCGGCGGGAAGCCAGTTCTTCATCAATCAGCGCAATAATCCTCGTCTTGACTGGACACCCTTCACGCCCGGCTACACCGTCTTTGGCGAGGTCATTAATGGCATGCGCGTGGTTGACTTCATAGCGTCAACACCCACCGGGAATGGTATGGGCTCAACCGACAAAGGAAAAATGCCCCTGCAAAACGTACCCTTAGATCCAATCGTGCTACTGCGCGTCACCCGTGTATCTCCATGACAATACTAAGCGTCAATCTAAACAAGGTCGCCTTGGTCCGTAACTCGCGCGATACAAGCTCACCCTCACCAATAGAGTTCGCCGCGACGGCCGTGGCTGCAGGTGCCGAGGGGATCACTGTACATCCAAGGCCTGATCAACGTCATATTCGAGCATCGGATTGCCATGACCTCGCTGAAGCTGTAACCGTGGAGTTTAATATTGAGGGTAATCCCTTTGCGCCTCCGGTCGCGAGTGGACGTGAAAACGTCTCGAACTATCCCGGTTTCATGTCACTCGTCGAGGCGACCCGGCCCGCTCAGGTCACACTCGTACCGGATGGTGATGCACAGCTAACGTCTGACCACGGGTTCGACTTACGGCGGGACAGCGAGCGGCTGGAACCTATTATTTCTCAGCTTAAGTCTTGGAACTGCCGCGTCAGCGTATTCATGGATCCTGAGCCTGAGCAGATGGCCTTGGCAGCGGCGATAGGCGCTGATCGTATTGAGCTTTATACCGAGGCGTACGCAGTGGCCCACGCCAATGGTCGCTTTGATTCGGCATTAGCGGCCTTTGTGGAAACCGCAATTGCCGCTAACGAGGCGGGACTGGGGGTGAATGCTGGCCACGACCTCAACCTAGAAAATCTACCGGACTTCAAGATACCCCACCTTCTCGAGGTGTCGATTGGCCACGCGTTGACAGTAGATGCCCTTCGCGTTGGTTTCAGCGAGAGCGTGAGACGCTATTGCAGGGCACTTGAACTTCGAGCTAATAGTGACTGACGCCGCGCCAAAAGCTAGCGGCAGCAACCCCGAATTCGATGAATTGCCGCCCTATCTGGTCCCACACAGTCAATCAAAGACTCGGATTGTCTACGAAGACAACGACCTGTTAATCGTCGATAAGCCCCATCATTTATTAAGCGTACCAGGCCGACATCCACTCAATCACGATAGCCTGATTCGACGCCTTCAGCCGCGCTACCCCGAGGTAAACGCAGTACATCGGCTCGACCTCGACACCTCCGGGATCATGGTTGTTCCCAAGCACAAAGCGAGCCTCTCGGAGTTGGCGCGACAATTTCAGGGCCGCCGAATAGAAAAAGAGTATACGGCGGTTTTATGGGGAGAGCTTAGCGAGGACGCCGGCGCCGTCGAGCTTCCCATCGCAACGGACTGGCCAAATCGACCGAAGCAGATTATTTGTCATAAGCGTGGCAAACACGCCCTTACCTATTTTGAGGTGATCGAGCGTCGAGACAACCGCACACTGGCGAAACTAAAACCGATCACTGGTCGCTCACACCAACTTCGTATCCATATGCAGACATTGGGCCACCCGATTATTGGCTGTGACATGTACGCCCACAATGAGGCCCTCAATGCCTCGCCACGATTATTACTGCACGCGACGCGACTAAAGTTGTGCGCACCGTCTACAGGGCATTGGATTTCCGCGTTTACACCGATACCGTTCTGCATCTGACACTGTGCGCTCCTCTTAGTAAGGCTAACTCTTGATTACTGAACACTTCGAAAATGACGAGCGGTTGATAATCGTAAAGCCCAACAAGAGCGCAACGTGGCGAACCAATCTCTACGCCCTGGTAGCTATCTCGATCCCTTCGCTTGGCGCCGCTATCGGTTTTGCGCTCTTAGGCGCCTGGCCTATATTGCCGTTCGCGGGCGCGGAGCTCATAGGGCTTGCTTCGGCGCTCTACTACGTCAACTGGAAACTCGAATATCGTCAAGTGATAACGTTTCAAGCGTCCTCTATCAAAATTGAGAAAGGTTACTTCGTGCCAAAGCGCACCTGGCTTTGGGAGCGCGGCGACACGGCAGTCAACGTTATCGAGGCAAAGAATCAGTGGGAAGGCCCTGAGTTATGGCTGCACGACAAAGAAAATCGCACCACCTTAGGCGAGTTCCTAAATAAGGAAGAGGCCGAAGATTTGCTTAAGCGATTGCGTGCAGAATTACCGGTTCGCACCCACGGTAGCGAACGAAAGTTCACCCTGTGAGACAATACCGTCGTTAATTGACGGATAGAACAACATGTCCCAAGCACAAAAAGTCGGTTTCGTATCACTGGGCTGCCCCAAGGCTCTGGTAGATTCAGAACGCATCCTGACCCAACTCCGATTCGATGGTTACGAAGTCTCCCCCTCATACGAGGATGCAGGTGTTGTCATCGTGAATACCTGCGGATTTATCGACAGCGCAAAAGAAGAGTCCCTTGCGGCCATTGGCGAAGCACTTGAAGAGAATGGTCGTGTGCTTGTGACTGGCTGTATGGGCGGTGGGGAGCAAGCTAACATTGTCTTAGAGCGACACCCCAAAGTTTTGGGCATCACAGGACCCGCGGCCTACGAAGAAGTGTTGTCCGAAGTGCGACGCGTGCTACCAAATACGCACGTGCCTGATCCCAAAATCGATCTGATACCCGCGCAAGGTGTAAAGCTAACTCCAAAACATTACGCCTATTTAAAAGTCTCCGAGGGCTGCAATCACCGTTGTCGGTTTTGCATTATCCCAAGCCTGCGTGGGGATTTAGTCAGCCGGCCTATTGGGGATGTCATGCGCGAAGCCGAGCAACTCGCACGCTCCGGGGTTAAAGAGCTGCTGGTTATATCTCAGGACACCAGCGCCTATGGGGTAGACATCAAATACAAGACCGACTTTTGGGATGGCCGGCCACTGAAAACTGATTTGTACAACCTTGCCTCAGCACTTGGTGAACTCGGTATTTGGGTCCGGATGCATTACGTTTACCCCTACCCCCATGTGGATAACGTCATCCCCCTGATGGCCGAAGGTAAGGTCCTGCCTTATCTCGACATCCCGCTGCAACACGGTAGTCCGAGCGTCCTGAAGCGGATGAAGCGGCCCGCAGCGTCCGAGAAGACCCTAGATCGAATTAGATCTTGGCGCGAGACCTGTCCTGATATCACGCTTCGCTCAACCTTTATTGTGGGCTTTCCGGGTGAAACCGAAGCCGAATTCAACGAACTACTCGACTTCATGCGTGAAGCCTCTCTCGACCGCGTAGGCTGCTTCAAATACTCCCCCGTTGAGGGAGCCACAGCCAATGAGCTTGAGAATCCCGTCCCCGAGGATGTCAAAGAAGAGCGCTGGCACCAGTTCATGTCAGTACAGCAAGAAATCAGCGCACAGCGACTCCAGCGTAAGGTCGGCACTAAGGTCGACATACTCATCGATGAAGTATCGCCTGACGGCGCGGTTGGACGGACTAAGGGCGACGCACCCGAGATCGATGGCTTGGTCTACCTTAAAAACACAGACAGTCTCGCACCGGGTACCGTTGTGAATAGACAGATTATGGATGCCGATGACTACGATCTATGGGCTGATTGAGCCCAACCACTCATGAATATCGTTCTTCTGCGCGAAAACGACTGGATCACTTCCAACACGGTAAAACTCACCGACTATCGCGCACGTCACCTCATCAACATCATCAAAGTAGAAGTCTGTCAAACAGTGCGGGTTGGTCTTATCAACGGTGATCGCGGAACCGCTACCGTCGTGCAGCTACGCGATAGCGAGGTGGAGCTCGAAGTAGTGCTGTCTGACCGCCCCCTTCCTCGCCATCCCATACATCTTGTCTTGGCGCTACCGCGCCCCAAAATGTTGCGCCGTGTTTTAAGAAGCGTGGCGGAGTTTGGTTTGGCCGAACTCCATTTAATTCACTCTTACAGGGTAGAAAAAAGTTATTGGCAATCGCCCTACCTCGATATTGATAAAGTCGAGATGGCATTGATACAGGGCCTTGAGCGTGCAGGCGATACGGTTTTACCGCGCGTCATTCAGCACAAGCGTTTCAAACCCTTTATGGAGGATGTGTTACCTGAGATCAGTGAGCAACGCTCATTACTCATCGCTCACCCTGGAGCAAGCAGTGCTTTCCCGTACGATACAAAAACACCTACCACCCTGCTGGTAGGACCAGAGGGTGGATTCATTGACTACGAAGTTGACCTTGCTAGGGAGGTGGGAGCGACGCCTGTGAGTCTGGGCTCCCGCATTCTCAGTGTGGATACAGCAGTGTGTGCCGCTCTTGCACGCGAACTCGATTAAGCGCCGACACCTGTTCCGATACCGCAGGCAACGCCTGTCCCCCCAATGCCGCAATAGCCAGCAGGGTTCTTGTCCAGATATTGCTGATGATACGCCTCCGCGTAGTAAAACTCTGGGGCATCGATAATTTCAGTCGTTATCGAGCTGTATCCAGCGACAGAGAGGCGTTCGCTGTACTCTTCACGACTTACCTCCGCCGCCTCGGCTTGAGCCGCAGAATAAGTGTAGATACCCGATCGATATTGGGTGCCCCTGTCGTTCCCTTGACGCATCCCTTGGGTTGGATCATGACTTTCCCAAAACACCTTCAACAACGCGCCAAAGCTAACCTTGTCAGGGTCGAAAACCACCAGTACAACCTCGTTATGCCCTGTCTGACCTGAGCAAACCTCACGATAAGTGGGATTAGGCGTATAACCGCCGGCATAGCCAACTGCAGTGGTAAAAACGCCAGGCACCTTCCAAAAAACACGCTCGGCTCCCCAAAAACAACCCAGACCGAACATCGCAACTTCCAAAGATGGGTCAAACGGGCCTTCTAACGAGGTTCCAAGCACAGTATGTGCATGTTCTACCGGTATTCGCTCAGAGCGACCGGGAAGCGCATCTTCTCGTGCAGGCATGGCGTCCTTCTTTCCAATTTGCATGAGATCCATAGACAGTCTCCAGACACAAAAAATTTATAAGGCCCGTAGTATAACGCTGAACTTTTGTAACAAAGAGAATCTAATCTCAACAACATAGAGAAAAACAACATCGGTCGAGACAGATGGTAGACCGAGAGAGAATTGGAGGCGCGGCATGCCTGTCACAATCACAATACCGAACCGTTTCAAAGCAACGACCACAGGTGCAGAAAAGGTGCGACCGGGAACAACAAGCGCGGCGAGCCGACTATCGAGCAGAAAGCTTCTAGATATAGCAACGAATGTTGGGCTTGCAAAAAACGATAGCAGAGTGAAGTCGGCGATTATTGAGTTGCAGCAGCGAAAGCATTATCTCCGTGAGTTGGAAGCCGAAGGACTGCTCAATCAGCTATAATCGACGCTTGTGATCTTACCTTGAACTTGTCAAAGGAAACCGACTATTAAGCGCCGCGTGTCGAAGGAATCTAAGGCTCTATTGCCATCAGGCGCAACTTCAACGTCAGTCAATGCGCCATCAACGAGTTCCGCGGTAGCGAAGTTCCTCACCAAAGCCCAAGCAATAAAACGAATCGCCAAGGCCCAGACGCACATCGTTTTTTCCTTGGATGCGACTGCATCGCGTGCACCCACCTGGCAGAGGGCACAATCCCTGCACGAGGCGCTGTTTGATGTGGCATCAGAGACGTCGGGACTGTCGCTGCAGCTTTGCTATTTCAAAGGTATCGCGAGCTTTTATGCCAGCCCTTGGGTAGTAACGGCGGAGGGGCTGCGGCGCGAACTGTCTGAAGTATCTTGCGAGGGAGGCATCACTCAACTTAGACGCCTCCTCGAACATTGCCTCGCACAACAGCCCGACTCCACGTCATTAAAAGCGATTATATTTATCGGTGACGCCGTGGAGGAAGATCCCAATACTTTAAATGATTTAGCCGCCAGGTGTCGCTTGGCTAACCGTCCTCTGTACATTTTTCAAGAGGGGTCTGACCCACGAGCGAAAGCAATTTTTGCATCAATGGCCATGCTCTCTGGTGGCGCTCATATCGCGCTCGGAGAAAACAGCGCAGATCAGCTTCGACAGTTTCTTCAATCAGTGATTCGACTGGCGACAGGTGGTCGCAAAGCACTAGAAAGTTCAGCGCATGAAAGTGATAAACTGCTGCTTGATAAGTTGACGCGCTCTTGAGGCCTAGTCTCAGGTACAAGACCTTAGCGGAGAATTTGGATAGCGTTACAACTGGGTTATTAGTTTTCCAAAAAGGATCTCGTCGTGATTAGAGTGCTCTTGATCGTCGCTGCCGCGGTTATCGCCATCTACTACTTATGGCGGGTTCGTAATATGCCGCCGCACAAGCAGCGATCTGGCTACATAAAGTTCTTACTCGGACTGACCGTTGCTACGGTCATCATTCTCACAATCACCGGGCGCATGCATTGGGTGGGTGCAGCGCTCACAGGTGCATTTGTTTTCCTCCGTCAGATACTCCCCTGGGTAATTCGGGCGCTTCCCTTCTTGAATAAATTGCGTCAACAGAATGCACAAGCCGGCCAGTCCGCGATCCAGACCCATCATTTATCCGCCACACTCGATCACACGACCGGAAATATTGATGGCGAAGTAATCGAGGGGCCTCATAAAGGCTGGTTGCTGTCCGAGCTATCTATCGAGCAGTTGGATGAACTGCTTAAACATTATCAAACTGAAGACCAGGAATCAGCCGAGCTACTCGCGGCCTATATCGATCAGCGTCAACAGAAGGCCGAGCAGGCGTCAGAAGAACAACGATCTGCTAATCAAACAGCGTCTTCGGAGAGTGCTCGGTCAGAGGCGCTGGCCACCCTCGGGTTGGAAGAAGATGCGACCGAGGAAGAAATTATTGCAGCGCACCGGAGCCTCATTCAAAAGTTGCATCCCGACCGCGGAGGCAACGACTTTCTCGCTGCAAAGATCAATCAGGCCAAAGACATCCTTCTCAACAAGTAGCACATCAAAAAAGTAACTAGGAACATATACAAGGAACCGGGGAATCGTGGACCGTAGCTTTATCCTAAAAAATCAAGATGGCCATTACTGGGGTCGTAGTAAAGAGTGGGTCGACGGCTCGGATCGCTCTCGCGTCGCTCAATACAAGCATCGCGACGAGGCCAGCAATACAGTTTTTGAATTGAGCTCCAAAGATTTCGGTCTCAGAGCTGAAATCCAAGAAATGGCGCTCAAAGATGGAAAGCTTCCCAAGCTAACGATCAGTCCAATTGCGCTTCCGGATCTTGAGCAAGGGATAGAAGCGGAATTTAAAGAAAACAATGCTGAAGCAGACGACAGTGATGCCTCCAGTGAATACCCGGAGCAGTTAGGGAACGAAAATTCTGAACCCTCGCTTGAAAACCCACTCTAACGTCACTACGTATACCTGACACAGTTTTTTGCGGAGAGAACGCATGCGCATCCTGCTTTTCCTTTTAACCAACATGGCGGTCGTCATCGTTGTGGGTGTCGTATGGCGACTACTCGGCTTCGAAAGCTTTCTGGACGCCAATGGCGTAGGGTTAGACTTCAACGCCCTGCTCGTTTTCTGTGCACTGTTTGGCATGGGCGGTTCGCTCTTTTCGCTCTTTATCTCGAAATGGTCGGCGAAACGCGGAACACGCACGCGGGTTATCGAGACACCCAGTAATCGGGACGAGGAGTGGCTCTTACAGACCGTGAGGCAACTTGCCGAGCAAGCGGGTATTGGCATGCCTGAAGTAGGAATTTTCCCATCTGATGCGCCGAATGCCTTCGCCACAGGCTGGAATCGTAATAACGCTCTCGTTGCAGTCAGCACAGGGATGTTACAGCGGTTTAAGCCGGAGGAAGTCCGAGCGGTCATGGCGCACGAAATTGGTCACGTGGCTAACGGTGATATGGTTACCTTGACGCTGATTCAGGGTGTGGTGAACACCTTTGTGATGTTTTTCGCGCGTGTAATAGGGCACACGGTCGATCGCGTTATTTTCAAGAACGAGCGCGGTTTAGGCATCGGCTACTGGGTGGGCACCATTGTAGCCGAGATTCTCTTGAGCATCCTCGCAAGTATGATAGTTATGTGGTTCTCACGGTATCGCGAATACCGCGCAGATGCAGCGGGTGCAGACCTTGCTGGCAAGCACAATATGGCAGCCGCATTGAGGCGCCTGCAAGCAGAGATCAACGCGCCTTCTGACCTGCCTGGTGAGCTCACAGCGTTTGGAATCCGCTCCAGCAATGGATCGAATATTCGACAGTTATTCTCCTCACACCCCCCCTTGGATAAGCGTATTGAGGCTCTTCAGAACCGATAATTCGATCAGGACTTACGGCTATGGATCATATAGGGAAGCGGCTGATTAAAGGCGTGATAGCAAGAATGAGGGTTATCTGTACCCTCGCCTTAACAGTGATCAGCCCGGCGCTAACCCTCAGCCCCGCAGCAAACGCGGCGGTGGAGTATTTGAGCTTTGCCACCGAGGATGAGGCCAATACCACCGAGGTCTTCAGCAATGCTAGTCCATCGGTTGTCTACGTCACTTCAACTGCCCTGCGTCGCCAGATGTTTAGTTTGAATGTCCTGGAGATCCCGCAAGGTGCGGGATCTGGGTTTGTGTGGGACGACTCGGGACTCATTGTGACCAACTATCACGTGGTAGCACGCGCAAATAAGCTTACAGTGACACTCAGCGATCAGCGCGAGTTCGATGCAAAGGTTGTGGGGCTGGCGCCCGAACGAGATCTTGCAGTGCTTCGCCTCATTGCCCCTCCTGAGGGCCTCGTTGAGCTACCGCTAGGCGACTCGTCTGAATTATCTGTGGGTAGAAAGGTTCTCGCTATCGGTAACCCTTTCGGTCTGGATACTACGCTGACAGTTGGCGTGGTAAGCGCACTGGGTCGGGAAATCCAATCTCCGAGCGGTCGTAAGATTCGAGGTGTCATTCAGACAGACGCGGCAATCAACCCGGGGAATTCAGGTGGCCCGCTCCTCAACTCTTTGGGACAATTGATTGGCGTTAACACCGCAATATACTCACCGAGTGGTGCAAGTGCGGGAATAGGATTTGCCATCCCTGTGAGCACAGTCAAAGAAGTGGTTCCGCAGCTCATTGCCTACGGAAAAATTTTGCGTCCTGTCCTCGGTATCGAGCGCGCATCAGACCAATGGATTAAGCGGAATGGAATAAAGGGTGTACCTATTGTTAGAACCTACCGTGGTTTCCCGGCTGATGAGGCAGGTATGATTGGCGCTAGCCGTGTTGGTCGTAGTGATATTGTTTTGGGTGACGTCATTACCGCGGTAGACGGTCAAGCCATTAAGACCAACGAAGATTTTCTCTCTGCCATGGAAAAACACCGCGTTGGAGATATCGTCAGCATCGAAACGACACGTGGCAACAGAACGCTAAACTTCGACGTTGAACTTACCGAGACACAATAACGATCTCGAAGCGTAATTAATGTGGCACCAACAGAACAAGGGTTTGCCAGCGACGCTGCCTCAATCTCGCCCTGAAATCCCGATTGTTTTGGAGCACGCAACTACCGATCCAAAATTCAAACCTGAAATCAGTGAACTCTCATGAAGTTGGGTGGATGTAGAGAGAAGTCATTGGTGTAGATGTCAGTCCATAGTTCTTGATAACGATAAGGTAAAAAGCCGCCATCCTAAGCGCACTGCCGCGTGAAAACCTGCGAACAAGTCAAGACAGCAGTAGACATCAGAAAACACCTACTACGGGTATTTAAAGCCAACGCACTGTTCGCTCATTGTCCACAGCCGCTCCGCCTCAGTATCATTCTCCGCCCACGGCTTGGGCGAGACTTGTTTGCAGTTATCAAAATACGCACCGGTCACATCAGCAACATCTGCGCTGGTGCAAAGGTAAAGCGAGGTCTCAGCGCCTTTAAGTGGATCTCTAAAAAAAGGCTTTAATATCAGATGAAGAGCCTTTGCCAACCACTCGCCATGTTGCTTACCGATACTGGTGGAGACCGCACCGGGATGCAGACAATTGACTGTAATACCCTCTCCTGCCAACCGCTTGGCGAGCGAGCGCGTGAAAAGCATATTCGCGAGTTTTGATCTGCCGTAGACGTTGAACATACTGAATTCGTTGCGAGACTGGATATCGTCAAACTGCATACCTCTCACAAATTTATGTGCGCCTGAGGCCACATTTACAATGCGGGCGCCGGGAGCTGCCGACTGGATGGCCGGTAAAAGTAACCCAGTCAGTAAAAAGGGCGCGAAGTGATTTACCGCCAGTGTCTCTTCGTACCCGTCGGGGGTCTCTCGACGACGCGAATTTATAAGCCCGGCGTTATTGAGTAACACATCGATAGGATGGCCTAGATCGAGAACGCTGTTGGCCGCTGAGCGCACGCTGTCGAGACGCGACATATCCATGAGGATCACATTGGGAGTGAGTCCACCCGCTGCGACAATCTCATCTGCGACCTCCTTCCCCTTTTTGAGGTTTCGACACAGGAGTGTCAGCCGCGCGCCTTTGGCCGCCAGCACCAACGCACTTGCCTTGCCGATTCCGGCTGTTGGCCCGGTAATAACAACGTGCTTACCTTCCATAGCCTGACTCATTGAAGCTGTCTCCCGTCAAAATCAACGCTGCGCAATCGAAAATCGCATAGCGCTTAGCTCCACATTGCTTTGTTCACTGCAAATTCACGGACCGAAAGCGCTCGAAACAAGAACTCATTGACCGATCAGTCTCGCCAGTCAGTTACTGTGAAGAAGCAATATCAACATTCAAAATGCTAAGACCAACTACCCTCATCAAGCTTCTCGTCGGGGAGCAGTTCTCGTTTGAAAGCAGGAGTACTGCCTGAACGAAGTTGCACCTCGAAGTCCCGCAGTAGCTTCATGCCAATCGGCGCCAGATACCAGAGCGCTAACAAGTTTGTGAGTGCCAACAGCGCCATGGTCAAATCTGAGAAACTAAACACCGTACTGAGGTCCTGTACCGACGCCCAAGCGATCATAATCAACACCGAAATACGAAAGGCAGGTATTGCCCAAGCAGGGCGTTTTGCGAAGTAGGCAATGCTGTTCTCACCGAGATAACAGTTGTAGGCAATGGTGGTGGTCGCAAAAAGCACCAAGAACACACTGACCAAGGACTCGCCCCAACCACCCAACTGCTCAGCAACGGCCAACTGCGTGAGAACAACGCCTTGGGGATTGACCGCATCAGGTTGATACGCCGAGGACAGCAGAATAATCAGTGCAGTACAGGTACAGAGAACGATCGTATCGATGAAAACGCTAAGACTCTGCACTAAGCCCTGTGTAATCGGGTGCTTAACATCGGCCGTTGCCGCAACGTTGGGGATGGTTCCCAAGCCTGCCTCATTAGAGAACAAGCCGCGTCGAGCACCTTGCATGATCGCCGCCGCAACACCGCCACCAACAACTTGCTCCAAGCCAAATGCTGATGAGAAAACCATAGCCAGTGCCGCAGGCACTTCGCTGATATTGGCTACCAAGATGCCGATCGCCAACGCTAAATAACCCACCACCATGATAGGTACAATAAACTGTGAAACCGCAGCGAGGCGTCGAATACCACCAAACAAAATAACGGCCATCACGGCTGTGAGGACCATTCCACTCTGCCAGGTGGGTATGTCGAACGCAGATTCTATCGAATTAGTAACCGAGTATGTTTGAACGGCGTTGAAACCGAAGCCAATCGTAACCAACAGGAGTGCTGAATAAATAACCGGCATCGTTGTCCAACCGAGCCCGTCTCGCATGAAGTAGGCCGGACCACCGCGGAAGGTCTCAGAACCATCTCGCTGTTTATAGAGCTGAGCCAACGCACATTCGAACAAACTTGTCGCCATCCCGATCAGCGCAATCACCCACATCCAAAACAGCGCACCGGGACCGCCAAGCGTTATAGCCACAGCAACACCGGCGATATTACCGCCGCCTACACGCCCGGCAACACTTACAACCAATGCTTGGAAACTCGATAGGCCTCGATCAGTCCCACTAAATCCACCCGACAAACCACGAAACATCTCGCGGAATAATCGTATCTGGACAAACCGCGTCGCCACCGTAAGACGGATACCCACCGCAAGCAGGGCCACGATGAGAACATACGACCACAACCAATCCGTAACTGTCGCTAACATTGCTTAAATCAACCCTGTGATAAGAATAATTGCAATCGCGGGTACCACAACAAACTTGAGTAACAGCTGCCAAATACCAAAGGTTTGCTCGTCAGTCGCCAGTTCTGAAAACGCAAAGTCGCGCTTCATAAACCACCCAACAAAGAGGGCAATCAGCAAACCACCCAGCGGCAGCGTAATCTTGTCGTAAAGCCCCTCAGATGCCGCGTTGAAGTTCATTCCGAACAATGTGTAGTCCTGCCAAACGTTATAGGAGAAAACCGATGCGATGCTGCAAAATGTGACTGATCCCACAACAACAACAGCACTCAGCTCGCGACCCAGCGTTGTCTTTTGATCCGTCCAGCTCGTTACCGCCTCAAGTAACCCAACCATGGATGTAACCCCCGCGACAGAGAGCATGACGAAGAATAGAACCGCAAAGATATGGCCTCCTGGCATTTGTGCAAAGGCGACAGGCAGCGTCTGGAAAATGAGACCTGCACCACCAGCCATATCGAGCCCGTAATTGAAGACCATAGGGAACACGACAAAGCCTGCCAGCAGCGCAACCAAGGTATCGGCGAGAACGATCATCATCGCACCGCGAGTGATAGAAAAATTCGCTGGTAAGTAGGAGCCGTAAGCCATCATCCCGCCCATACCAACGCCAATAGAGAAGAACGCCTGACCCACTGCCGCAAGCAAGACAGGTCCATCGATCTTGCTAAAGTCGGGCGTGAACAACCAGCTCAAGGTCTCGCCAAATCCACCGGCAAACATATTGTAGATACCCAAGCCGATAAGCAGTACGAAGAGAAGCGGCATCATGAACGTAACCGCTCGCTCTATGCCTCCGGTAACACCGGCGTAGATGATACCCCCTACGATCAAATTACCCACAATGGTCATGATCAACATGGTTGAACCATCAGCCAGTAAGCCTTCGAATGTGCTTGTCGCCATGACCGCGTCGTAGCCGGCAAAACCTGTCATTAACGCCTGAATGAGATACCAAAGCACCCAGCCCACAACGACCGCATAAGTGATTGAGATCGTGTAGGCGGTGAACACACCCAAGCCACCGACGCCGCCCCAGAGCCGACTGAGACCGCTCTCTTGGGCAACCACCGCCATGGACTTTGAAGGGCTAGATTGCCCTCGTCGACCGACCATAAGTTCAGCCATGACACAGGGCACGCCAATGGCGAAGACAAATAACAGATACACCAAGACAAATGCCCCACCACCGTTCTCACCGGTGACGTACGGGAAACGCCAAATATTGCCTAGGCCAACAGCGAAACCAACGCTCGCCATAATGAAAGCGAATCGGCTAGACCAAACGGGAGTTCCTGCTGCCATGTTTTATTGCTCCGCTAGAAAAGTTGCAGCACGCCGCGCCGCATCGAGTTTAATGGGGAATTCAGGTGCCAAGGTCGAAGCTGCGTCGGGCTGACTCGAGAACCAAACCATGACGGTATCGGTGCTGCGATTGATATAAATCACCTGTCCATGAATACCAACAGCACAGAACTCCTCTGCCTGATCGTCAAGAATCCACCACATATCTTGATAGGCAATCCAATCAGCCTGCGAGTAATTAGGATTGCGCGCCATGGCGTTTCGGTCGCTGTCTTTTACGTCGACCATGTGCGCTAACCAGGACGCGGGTAAGACTCGCTCCCCACGGAATACACCCTTGTCTCGTATCATCATGCCAAAACGCGCCGAGTCGCGTGCCGTGGCGTTAAACCCACCGGTTGCCACCGGAATATACGCGCGATCAACTGCGATAAATGCGTCGTGTTCAGTACCGAGCTTTGCCCAGACCTCGTCACGAATCACGTCATTGAGCGGCTTATCCATCAAACGCGAGACCAACCATCCCAGGACGTCGGCATTGGCCGAGTTGTAATCGAATCGATATCCGGGAGGCGTCTGTGGATCGGGCTCAACAAACTTTGTCAGAAAATCGTAAACACCATAGATATCTGTCTCTCCAGGTTGCAGATCCGCCGCGCCAGGTAGATACCCGAGATTCAGTGCCGGGGCGTAATAGAGGAAAAAGTCACTCTTGGGGTCTACGTAATTTTCTTCAAACGCCAGGCCACTAGCGTGATCCAGTACCTGCTGCACCGTCACGCGATCAAACGCGCTTCCCTTAAGTTCGGGAATGTATTCTGAAGGACTCTTCGTAAGATCGAGTTGTGCGCTCTCGACAAGCAGACCGGCAATGCTGCTTACCAAGGACTTGGTCATCGAGTACCAAATATGCTGGCGATGCGCGTCCATGCCGTTCCAGTAGGACTCGTGCACCAGCGTTTCGCCTTGAATCACTACGAGGCCATCGGCTGCGTTAGCCTCAAAAACCTCTGCCAACGACTGTCCGTCAACCTTAAAGTTGCTCAGTCGGCCCTCATCTCTTGGAAAGTGATGGATCTCCCCCGCGCGCGGCACCATAACCGTGTTGTTGGGCGCACCGAAATTTTGAAAGGCCCATTGACTGTAAGGCCAGTTACGCTGGTTTTTCTTGGTAACCTGCGATTCTGCGGACGGCGGAAAGCCATCCATTACCGCCGGGGTTTCACTCGCTGCTGTCGACATAACACCTCCCGTTACGAGAAGGACAACAAGCGGCTGCCAAAACGTCATAGGCATCTCACTTTGCTTTTTTTATTGGTCGGTAGGCCCCAGAGCCCGTTTCGTCTAGAGTGTACCGCTTAAATCGATTCGGTAGCCACTCTCCGTTGGCACGGCCATCAAGGCAATCGCTTGCTGGAAAGCTTCGTTTCGCACCGCTGTTCCAGAGAGATCCGCCGCAACCGAATAGCGACCCTCTTCAAGCGTAAACTGGCCCTTCATATCGAGGGCGCCCTTGAGCGTAACAACCGTACCTGAAACGCCCTGTTCGCCCGTCGTAAGATCGATAGCATAGGTTCCTAAGGAGACGTCACCACCGACCGCCTGCCAGGCAGCGTCTTCCCAAAGAACTCGTCCCGATAAGAATACCGGTGTACCCGACGCACTCACCCGAAGCGTTTCAATGTCGGCTTTAAGATCACCTGCAATGAATAACGGTAGCAGATTCCTCACCCAAGAAATATCAGCTCGGATGGTCGCGTCAGACACCGTCACATCACCATTAAGTCCGATACCCGCAGCAAGATCGAGCCTCTGACTACCCCATGAAGAACGAAGGGTGAGCACATCGCCCAGCAAGAAGCCCAATGGATGCAATGACCAATTAACGCTACCGAGAGCAAACCACTGCCCATTTACGTTAATCTGAACATGAGCCGACTGCCCACGCCACAGGGTACCCGACGGGTTTGAGGCGACCACGGTAGGCGGTAACAGAGAAGTCGCAATCGATGCAGGCAGTCGAGCGACCAACAAAACCAAAAACAGCGCAGCACCTAAAATGGCAATATAGCGACGGTTAGACACTACTGCTCCCGAACTTGCAGTGTGGCATTAACACCCCCAGATCGACCGGCGTCACTGACCGATGCATCAACAATTCTCAAGCCTTCGTTTCCCTCGATCGTTTGCAACCATTGTAGAAGCGCATCGAATTCAACACTTTCGAATCGCACTTGCACTTCACCACGACTGTTGGGTTGCAATCTTTTCACGATGAGCCCCGCGTTCTGCGCTGCAGCACTCAAGGTGGAGGACAGATTTTGATTTTCTCCCGATTCGCTTCTGGCACGAAGGTCTAACAACTGGCTTACCTTTGCTTCAACACGGGCAAGCTGTGCAAGTGCCGCGGTGTTGTTTGCTGCCATTTGACTACGTGCCGCGCTTGCAGGCATCAGTACAAAGGAGACGAGGCTATATAGAACAACCGCTGCCATAAGCACCATCAGCGCTAGCTGGTCACGTTGATTTTGTGCGTTAAACCAATCCCGCATCACGACACCTCCACGCGCAAACGCGCTCGAACTTCGTCTCCTCGAGCATTCGACGTCTCCAAGGTCGCCTTCAACCCCGACTGTACAAGCTGCTGTCTAATGCGCTCGACGGCTGCAAAGTTATCTGCTGTCAGGTTAAGCCGTAGCTGTCCTGCGCTGTAATTAACCGAGGTTACCCGACCATCGTGAGCGAGCGTTGCAGTAACCACATCGACTAATCGTGGGGTAAACGCGGCTATACCGTCCCCCCCCGCGAACTCGGAGAGTTGCCGATTCAGCTGCTTCTCTACATCGACCACCGCACCCCGAGGATTTGCTTTACGGTAGGTCTCTTGAATTACCGAGCGCAATTCTAGGTTTTGACTCTCTAGCGTTTTGTACTGCGACAGATCAGCAATAAGTTGCAACGTGACTGCGAGCCCCACTGCGATCGCAACCGTCTTCCATATCCCCCACCATTTACCGAGAGGGAGGCGCGGAGCAAAGACCCCTTGGCGAAGGTTAATAGACGAAGATGGCTGGGACAGCATCAGAAGCGCGCCCCATCCGCCCTGTCGCCAATCAACACGTGTCGCTTGCTCATCACTTAAATACGCCAAGACAGTGTCACGATCAGTTCCATAGATGACTAAACTATCAGGCAACGCTGGCAGCGAATCGAGCACCACCGACAGCAACGTCAGGTCTACTCTCGCGCCTTGGGCATCGCTCCAACGCAACACTGCCTCATCTCCGTTAACGACGACGCAACATTCGTTGGCTTGAAGCGGCAAACACAAGGCTTCTGGACTAAACAACTTAAGCTCTTCTGAGCCTGGCAGGGCCTCAATCCAAGACGCCATTTGCGCCTTACGAGTAAAGGCAACCAGATAGTCCTCGTCATTGCTTGGAGCAAAAACAAAGTGCAGGTCATCGACATCATCCGCCACCTGCTCTTCCATCATATACGGTAGCGAACGGGCAAGATGTTTTCGCTCGTCGGCGGACACCTCGAGTACCGCTGTTCTCACGTCGTCGCTTGGGAGACCAATAACCACGCTTGAGGGCAAAACGGTTTCATCAGAAATCGCCTCCGCCTCGAGCGCGCCCGCTCGCCACAACACAGGAGCACCGTCCTGCCAAATCACAACACTGGGATTTTCGATATGCATGTAGCGTTCAGGCCTCATTAACCCTCTGCCCACCCCCAGGTAGGCTCGATTGATAGTGTAAGCGATCTGAAGAGGTTGGTGTGAGTAGACTCACCACCACGCCTCCTCTCACGTCGCCTAGGAATCTGAAAAACAAGGCGCCAGCCCTATAAACACCAGCCCTCAAGATCTTATTGAGAGGCACTCGGCTTCGCCAAAGATGAGCGGCGTTCACGTTAAAATAAATCACAGCTCTCCCTCAGTGCGGTGCACCACAGTTACCGCCCGACCCTGCCTGTGAAGCACACTGGAAAGTCGTCTTTCGCGGTCGGCAATTTCGACACGTGCATCGAGTAAAAACCAATCAGACTTAACATCAACCATTTCACGCAACTCGGTCGTCGTTGAGTTGGTAAACAGCGCGTCAGCTAAGTAGGTATCCACATCAGTAATCATACCTTCTGCCCTTAACTCAACAATCCGAGCGACCTCCTGAGGCGCGAGCGGCTCGAAAGCATCATCGCCGGCCAAAGCAGCCAGAAGTTGTGGCGGCGCAGTTAGCACATTCACTTTGCTGCCTTCGACGGGCCAGACCGTAAGGAACGGCGCAATCAGCGTATATAGCTCTGGCGTTATTCCATCGACGGCGCGTAATTCGCTGACACTGGCAAGTGGCCGATTTGGTGGTCGATAGGGGAAGGTCGATGCGAGATAAACCTCAGATTCAGCACCGTCCAATCGAGGGGTGCGGTCCGAGTCGATGAAATCTGAAACGCGCTCAACTATTCGTGTCGCCTCGCCACGATTGAGCCCCGCTTCCTCGATGGAGAGAAGTAGCCGGAGGAACACCCGCTGCTGCGTGTTCAGTCGCTTTGATGGATCGTTCGATTCGCTAGCAGGCGGTGGAGCATCCTGATCTCCAACCACTGGATCTTGCCGATTGGGCCCTCCCTCACCCGAGCGTTGGTCTGCGGGTTGGCGCGCCGCCGCCACCAGGCCATTTAAGTTAAATCTACCTTGAAGGTCGTAAAGGTCGCCGCTCAAAAAACCAATGCCATCGAGCGGAAACGGTGGCTGTGGTTGCGCCCAAACCTCTAGTAGCGAATCGACAGGTGCGTCGCTACGACCATCCTCATCGGCATCGAGCCTTAACGCCAGTCCTGCAAGTGATTCTGCTCCCAATAAAAACGACCAACCCTGCTCCGCAAAAAACGTGTTAGTACTGCGCTGTAGCTGCAGTGTGAAGTCTCGTTGAACACCAACCATTAACGCGGCGGCGAGCGCAAAGACCAATAGCGCAATCACCAAGGCCGCCCCACGCTGCGAGTGCCCCGCTCGCTCTCGCTTACTGGAAGGAAGGCATAACATAAAGCCGCTCCAACTCGCCCCAATCAGCTAGGGTAATTCGCATTTCTATGGCGGCGGGGGGTGCGATTAGCTGGTTGGTGAAACCAACCTCAGCTAACCAGTTTTCCTGCCAAAACCGTCGATCAATCGCCTGATTACGGTCGACCTCGAGATCGTTAATCGTTGGTAAGAACCTGAACTCAAGTGCATCCACCTCATCCAATAGAACGGTTTCAATAGGCTCAATCGCAGTGGTTCGATCAAGAACGGGGTAAGTCAGTCGCAACAGCTGCCCTTCTTCGACGCGATAAGCCACTCGTTGCAGAGTGCTGCGCGGAGCCCCCGTGCTGTTGTGCCACCCCGAACGCGTTAGTCGCAATGGATCTCGCGCTAGTGGTCCACCCGAGACTGCTGAAGCGAGTTGACCAAACTCATCGACAACGGGCCGGTTGGCAATCTGTCGGATATCGCGCGACATCACAGTGAAGGCACGATTGATTTCATGAAGTCGCTCCGATGCGTCTCGAGCAGACTCGATACCCATGATCGCAATGGACAGCGTCTGGTAGGAGAGCACTGATACAAAGGCAGTAATCGCCATGGCGACCAGCACTTCGACCAGAGTAAAACCTTTTTGCGGCGCCTTTTCTCTTGAATGCCTTCGCGCAAGGACCTTAGCCAGACATCTACCCTGATGCATTGACCACCTCCGCATTCAAAAAGGCGTCCAAGGTGTAAAGCACCGACTCTTCCTCATCGTCCTCAGCAGTAACGGTCACCGTTAAACGCATAAAGCCTGGTACCGGTGTCTCTTGAATTTCGCTGCGCCAATACCAACTGCGTCCCGCACGTTCGGACTCTCCAGCAATCACGCCCGCGCTGGCTCGTCGTTGTTTAGCTACTGCGAGGCGAACCTCTGCCACACGGTCAGCGGCCACCCACTGAGCAATAGACCGGTCTCGCAAGTAGGCGGTCCCGTCGACTTGTTGGGAGAGCAGGAAAAGAAGAGCGGGGAGCGTCACTGCAACCACCGTAAGCGCCACCATCACCTCGACCAGCGTAAAACCTCTTTGAACGGACCGTTTTCGAGTGAGTGCTTTGCCGGTAACCGGGTTCATGGGGCGCATCTCTTGAGAGTGAATTCTCTGAAAGGGCTCGCTTTGCGAAGACTGTTTTGAAAAGAGTCTCTCTGGGACGGCTCTCTTTGAGAGAGCCGGATGTAAAAATAACGTTCCTTGGTACGCCCCTCTTGGGAGCACGTTTGATTCGGGCGAGCCTGATTAATCAACCGAACGGTCCTCCAAAAACTCGTCCGGCTCTAACCCCTTAGGTAAGAACTGCATCCTCCCAAACAAGTCCCAACGCAAAATATAAAGAAGATCACCGGTGCGATCATCTACCCACGTCAGCTCCCCCGGCGTGACCTCACCTCCCGCGAACAAAATAATCTGTGGTGGCGGATTAGTGTCTTCCTCGAGGACCTCGAAATCGACGAGGGGCTGCTCTTCAAGCTGCAATTCGAGTTCAACCCCGCGCTCAAACTCAAGGTCTTCAAACGCGCTATTCAACGAAAGCGGCGGGGCCCAGCCTTGGTCATAGCGCCTCAGCCACAGTCCTTGATAGGTCGTGTCACCCTCGGCGAGTCGATGGATCAACAAGCCATGATCTGTGCCGCTGAGCTCCGCCTCAGTGAGCGCATAACTCAACATGGCCGCGACCTCACGAACCTTATTTTCGCGATTAATATCGGCGCCGCCTGAACCGACATTGAGGCTGACGAGCGAGGTCAATAGGACAACCAAGAATACGACCGCCAGCATTTCAATGAGGCTAAATCCTCGCTGAAACCGAACCACGTCTTAAGCTCCCCAGTCGAGCCTTAACCAAACTACCCTAGGCTTCGTCGTCCTCACCCCAATTTCCGATGTCGGCGCTTTGGTCTTCGCCGCCGGGTAAGCCGTCTGCACCAAGCGAGTAAATATCGACCTCACCATACTCACCCGGTGATAAATAAAGGTATTCTCGACCCCATGGATCTAGAGGGACGTTAGGAAGATATCCCCCTCTTTTAAAGTTACGTGGCTCGGGCTCCAGCGTTGAAGGCTCCACCAGTGCAACCAACCCCTGTTCGGTACTGGGATAGACGTAGTTATCCAAACGATAGATTTTCAGAGCGGTTTCAATCGCTTTGAAGTCAGCTTGGACTTTCTGTACGCGCGCGTCGTCTGCGCTATTGAGGACAGTCGGTGCAACCACGCTGATCAACAGACCCATGATGACTAGCACCACTAAGATTTCGATCAAGCTAAAACCGTTTTGCTTCTTCACTTCACTACCTCACCATCGTATTCAAATCAAATATTGGCAACAAAATTGCCATCACTATTGTCAGCACCAAGCCGCCCATGACAACCACCATAATCGGCTCAAAGAGTCCCATCACCGTGCCCAGTGTTGCCTCAAGCTCACGCTCCTGATTCGCGGCAGATCGCTCGAGCATTGTCTCTAGCTCTCCACTCGTCTCCCCCGAGGCCACCATATGCACCATCATGGGTGGGAAGAAGTCTTCCTGCGACAGGGCTCGATTCAGACTGGAGCCCTCTTGAACCTTATTCGCGACCTCTAAACTAGATGACCGCAAGACCAAATTATTCATCACAGCGCCGGCAATCTTGAGTGCGTCTAGCAATGGCACGCCCGAGGCCATCAAAATGCTCAGCGTAGCTGAGAATCTGGCGGTATCCATGCCTATCAATACCCGACGAATACCTGGGACCTGCAAAAGCATACCGTCAGACATACGCTTGTAAACTGGGCGCTTCAGAAGTTGTTGAATCGCAACCACCAAAGCAATCAAGCCAATGCCCAATAACCAGCCATGATTTGTCAGAAAATCGCTTGTGGCGATTAGAGCCACTGTTAGAGGTGGAAGGTCCGTTTTGGTCTGTGCAAAGATGCCCACCATTTCAGGGACGACAAACACCATGAGTGCAGTGACAACGGCGATAGCGACGCCAATCAGCACAAAAGGATAAATCAGCGCCATCTGCAGCTTCTGAGATGTGTGCTGCCGGCTTTCGGTGTAATCCGCTAGTTGGTCAAGCACAGGACCTAACTGTCCCGCCTGCTCGCCGGCGTTGACCATTGCACGATACATTTCGCCAAACGTCTGGGGAAACTGCCCCATAGCATGCGCTAACGTGTGGCCCTCTGACACTTTGGAGCGAACCTGAAGTAATAGCGCCTTTGTCGACGACTTGCGAGTTTGTTCTGCGGCAGCCTGTAAACATTGATCCAAGGGCAAGCTTGACGCTACGAGCGTGGCCAATTGACGGGTAATGAGTGCAAGATCGCTACCGTTTAGTCTCGGTGCGAACAGTCCTCTGCGTGTGGTCGAGGCTTCATGAGAACCTGACGTTATGCGACGGCTAGCGGGACTGACTTCAATTGGACGAAGGTTCTTTGATCGCAGTTGAGCGCGAATTTGGCGCTCGGCGTCACCCTCTAGAACACCTTTTACAACTTTGCCAGACGCATCAAGTGCTCTGTACTTAAAAGCCGCCATCTTATTTCACCGAGGTAACGCGCAACACCTCTTCGAGCGTCGTCTCACCCGCTAAAATTCGGCGTCTACCGTCAGCCTGAATCCCAGGGTAGCTTCGACGAGCAATTTCAAGCATTGCCTGTTCACCGACGCCCTCGTGAATCGCCGTCCTGAGCGCCTCGTCGACCTCGATCAACTCATAAATACCGGTACGACCGCGATACCCTGTAAGGTTGCACTGAGTGCAGCCCTTCGCGTGATAGAGGTCTATTGCGTCCTCTTTCTCTATACCCAAGAGTTCACATTCTGCTGACGTCGCCTCGGCTGACTCGCGGCAGTCAGTACAGAGTAAGCGTACCAAGCGCTGTGCCATCACAGCCACCAGACTCGATGACAACAAGAACGGTTCGACGCCCATATCTTGTAAACGCGTAACGGCGCCAATCGCGGTATTGGTGTGGAGTGTGGAGAGTACCAGGTGACCCGTAAGCGACGCTTGGACAGCAATTTCAGCCGTCTCTACGTCACGAATCTCACCCACCATCACTACGTCTGGGTCCTGACGTAAAATTGCCCTTAAGCCACGTGCAAAGGTCATATCGACCTTTGTGTTTACTTGCGTCTGACCAACCCCTGGCAACATGTATTCAACAGGATCTTCAATCGTCAAAATATTTCGCGAGGTTTGATTAATACTGGACAAGCCTGCGTAAAGCGTTGTCGTCTTTCCCGAGCCCGTTGGACCCGTCACTAGAATGATACCGTGCGGGCGAGAGAGCGCCTTTTTATAACCCTCGCCCACCTGCTGATTCATTTTTAGCTGACTAAGCTCGAGTTGTCCCGCTTGCTTGTCGAGCAGCCGAAGTACCACACGTTCTCCGTGCGCCGAGGGAATTGTCGACATGCGGATATCGATTGCGTGTCCCGCAATCCGTACCGAGATACGTCCGTCCTGCGGAATGCGCTTCTCAGCGATATCAAGCTTGGCCATCACTTTAAGTCGAGAGACAAGAAGCGGCGCCAACATTCTCTTGGGTGACAACACCTCAGCGAGAACACCGTCGATTCGGTAGCGTATGGACAGCCGATCTTCAAATGTTTCAATGTGAATATCAGACGCTTGCTCTTTCACTGCTTGAGAGAGTATGGCGTTAATTAGACGGATGATAGGTGCGTCGTCTTCCGCGTCAGCTAGGTCACCTAAATCGGGAATCTCATCAACGAGTCGCGCTAGATCCACGTCTGACGATAGGTCCTCCGCCACTTGCGCCGCTTGGTTGTTACTGCGCTGATATGCGCGACTCAAGCGAAGTTGAAAGGTCGCCTCGTCAACTTCCTCAACCGTGAAGCTCGCTCCCGCTGCGCGTCGCACCTCAAGCAACGTATCAGTCCGCAGCTTCCCTATATGACTGAGAATGAGGCCAGCTTCGCCACGCTCCAAGACAACCTGATTTGCTTTCGAGAAACCAAAGGGTAATAAGCCACCCGTTACCTCTGCCGCAATATCCTCTATCACCTCCAGCGGAGCGGAGATAGCCTGGTCTAAATTGTCAGCGGCCAAATTCACTGCTCGATTGACTCCTCGTCCACCTCAGGCAAGCTACGCACCCGATCTTCCCAAGAAGGCAACACGGGCATCACATTGTCATCGAGGAAACGTAGCCCCTTATCGCGACGCTCGCGCTGCTGATCTCGTATGTAACGGTATTTCTCGGCGGTTGCGCCTGCTAGGTCCGCATCATCACGAATAATCGTTGAACGAATAAACACCAAAAGGTTGGACTTGGTAACAGACACCACATCACTGCGGAAAAGTCTTCCAAGTACAGGAATGTCCGATAACAGTGGCACGCCCTGCTGAGAATCCTGTACGTCGTCTTTTACCAAGCCGCCAAGGACGATAATGTCGCCGTCTTTAGCGAGCACTTTGGTTTCGATTTTTCGCTCGTTGGTAATAACGTCCGAGGCAGAAAGCACCTGCTGAGAGATGCTCGACACCTCTTGCACAATATCCATCACCACAGAGTCACCCTCGTTAATCTGTGGCGTTACCTGCAGCGTCACACCTACGTTTTCGCGCTGGATCGTCTGGAAAGGGTTCGCCACACCGTTCGCCGCCCCCGTATTGGTATAGCTACCGGTGACGAAAGGAACCTGCTGTCCCACCGTTATAAAGGCTTCCTCGTTGTCTAGCGTGAGCAAACTCGGCGTCGACAAGATATTGGCGTTGCCCTGCGACTCCAACGCATTGAGGATAGTCGTCATAGTCAAACCTTGGTCGACCACACCCCACCCAAAGGTTGTACCGGGCACCTGAGATAATGCGCCGGCAAGCTCGCGAACACCAATGTCTTCCGAGGCTGAATCCTCCGGAATAATGGCCTGCGCGAGAGAAGCGTTACGACCTTGCTGGGCAGCACTGGAGCTGATGTTACTTCCATACAGTCCAGAGTCATTTGCAAATAGCCACTGCAAGCCCAACTCACGTCCCTCGACAATTTCCATCTCGACAATGATGGCCTCGACAAGAACTTGGGCGCGGCGAATATCGAGGCGCGCTATGACGGCTTCGAGCGCCGCCATCTCATCAGTATCTGCCGTGATGATTAGACTGTTGGTTCCCGCGTCGGCCTCGATAGTTGATTTTGCGGCGTTAGCGGATCGATTACGCCCGGTCGCTTCATCATCGAGCCGAGAAAGGTTTTGCATGACACGCGTCAGCACTTCAGAGACTTCCGTTGCGTCGGCGTACTCGAGGTACATAACGCGCACATTACCGCTTTGCTCGAGAGGTATGTCGAGGTAATCAATAAGGCTTTCTATGCGCTCGATACTCAGTTCGTCTGCGGTCACGATCACGCTGTTGGTGCGCTTATCCGCGACAAGTGTCGCTTCATCGTTAGCGTCCGCACCTTCGCCCGCTCGGGACTTTTCCAAAGTCTTGAGCATCTCTACAACATCTGTAGCAACCCCATACTTCAACTTGATAATTTCCGTCTTCTTGACCGCTGACTGATCCATTCGAGCAATGATGTCTTCCATACGATTTATGTTCGAACGAATATCAGAAATGATAATGGCGTTACTGGGCGCGTATGCCGCCATATGCGCCTGTTGAGGAACTAGCGGGCGCAGAACAGGAATCAACTTCGCCGCAGACACGTTATCCAGGCGAATCACTTGCGTGACATATTCGTCATTGATCACTGAGGTTCCTGAAATCACATCCACCGGTGCTGATCGCGCATTCTTGTTGGGAATGACTCGAACAACCACACCGCTTCTTACTGCTGTGTAGCCGTGAACATCAAGAATAGAGAGGAATAAATCGTAAAGCTCGGCTTTGGAAACAGGCTTACTTGAAATGACTTTCACTTTGCCTTTCACTGAGGGGTCCACAACGATGGTCGTCTCAGTAACGTCGGCCACAAACTCAATAAACTCCTGAATATCCGTGTCCTTCAAGTTCACGGTAAACTCTTGAGCCGAAGCATGAGAAACGCACAGCGCCACCGACAGGGTGAGCGATTGGATCAGTGTTCTAAATTTCGCAAGCGTCGCGTGCATGACTAAAAAATTCTCCTACTGGATCGTGCTCAAACTAACGTTGATAGATACGGGAGCGCCGTCTCTTTCGACGTCAAACGTCGCATCCGTTGCGTCTCGCATCAGTTGATACAATCGCACGGTATTAGTGGGGTCACTCAATGCATAGCCATTAACGGCTGTAACAATATCACCTGGCTTAAAACCGAGGGCTGTGAACTGAGCCGCGTCGCGACCCGGTGACAGGCGGTACCCCTTCAAGCCATCCTCCCCCTGCACCGCACTGATCGAGACCAAACCTGCGAGCGACTGCGGGTTATCGTAGAGTTGCTGCCGATATCGCGACGCGAGTTGCTGCTGCTCCCCCCTGTCGATCGCTGGCGTCGGCGTACTCTCGGATACCGCATTATCGCTGGCGCTCTGCTCAGGCTTTGCCGCAGTCTTCACAATTCCGGCGATGCCATTATCAGAAAACAGTGTGATCAGCTCGTAAGTGCCATTGTTATCGATTACCACCTGCTTGGGTAAAATCTTCGCGAGCGTCACCTTACCGTTAGCCGGCAAGGTATCCCCTACTGAATAGAGTTCCTGTTGCTTTTTAGCTTCGATCATGGCGCTACCGAGACCATCGGAAGTAGAAGCAACAATCCCCGTGAGCGTGAGAGCCAAGCGTGTTTCGCGCGCCCCATTCTCGATCCCCTCTCTTGGATTAGTCGACACCAACTCTTCAGCTGCGCTTTGAAGTTCAGTCTCTGCCACGGGCCCGAAGACGTCTGCGCCTAGGATACTTGATACATCTATCGCTTCGGCACTACGAGATTGCCCCGAATCGAAAGGGGCGGGGTTTATCGATAGGGGAATCGACTCAGGTGCTTGGTTGTGGGGGATGAGAGCCACAGCGACATCAACAAGGCTATTAATCGACCAGAGCACCAACACTATCAGCAGAGTCCGCCGTAACTTGGGCAATCGCTCAGAGTCCGCGAGCCAACGCATGGCGCTGCGCGCTCGGTCATCGACATTCAACTGGGAGACTATAGCGGAGAGGCTATTCATGTTTGTTGCTCAAAAATTCATTCACCAGTGTAGCCGAGATTTCACCGGAATTGGTGACTGAAAAGTGACAGTGATCCCGTTCAATAGCGGTTCTAACGCTTAGTTGGGAATGGACATCAATGATTGTTCGATACTTGACAGTAATCCGTGCGCCACTTCGGAGGCATCGGCATCTTTTAATGCCTCCAGCTCACAGTGACGAAAACTACTCTTAGTCCGAAGTTCAATCATACCGCCAGCACCGTCATCAAGAAGGTGCCCCTGAAGATCTGCCTCCCAACGCGCCACAATGTTGCCCGCTTCCTCAATGGGTGCATCCACAACCATGACCCCGAAACAGTCTTCAGAAACTCTGGCTATTGCATCTGTATCACGCAAGCCGCCTGCTATCTTTGCAGCAACAGAACGCAATATCCTGTGCTGTATATGTCGCTGTGAGAGATTACCCATACTGTCAAGATCGACGAGTTTTAGGCCAATAACGAGTGGCGCTTTCTCGCTGCGACGCGCACGGCTAATCTCACGCTCTAGATCACGCAAAAACCCCACTCGATTAGCGACATGACTTGCAGGATCGAGTAATACGAAGTCGCGCATGCGGTTCGATTCAACCAGCCGGTGTATAAGCAAGGGCATTTTGGCCACAAAATCAGACAAAATGGCCATCTGAGTCTCGTCCATCAGTACCGCACTTCTGGGGTTCCCCACATGCACGCTGCCAACAAGTAGCTGGTGGTCTAGCACCGGCAGCATTAACGTTTGCTCAATCGCCACTCCAGACCTAAATAGCTCAGAGCCATTGAACACACCCGAGGTCGTTCTATTCCATTCAGGCACTTCGCCGTAGAGCGAAACGAAGGAGTAGCTGTCCTCCAAAAGCCGGACAGTACCTGACAACACCCCCAGCACGTCGAGCTGCCTTTCAAGCTCACCCACTGGATCGTGCAACCAAAGCTCAACCTCCGAGCCACCTGAAAGTTGACGAATGCCCGTAATTGACAAGTTGATGAGATCTGCAAGATCGGTAGCGGAGAGCATTTGACGTTCTTTGATGGCGAGTTGCCGGCGCGCAAACTCTGCGACAGAAATCAGCGCCTGTGAATCACCTACTGGGTCAGCGTCATTCATGGGATCAACTCCAAATACTTAATTGGTTAGTGTGACAACCTGAGGGGGCCACTTTCGATGTGTAAGGTTAACACCAACGTCACCTACTTTTTAGCTACTTTTAGCGTACGAGATTTACCCACTAGCGGGGAGGTTCCCGTTTTCAGCCGATGATTCAGGAGGGTCACAAATCTGACGATCCCAACATGGGCTCCAAGCCGAGCAGCTCGCAAGCATCAGAAACCGTTGTGGCACCAGCCGACACGGAAATAGCATGAAAATCCAAATAATTCTTTACCTTGCTCACCTTTCCCTCTGGTTTCACCTTTGGATACGCCTGCATCCTACCCACTATACTTACACCTCAGGCTCCGGTTTCGGCCAACGATGCTCTACGCAAAGGTCGTTTAAATCCAGTCACAGGTGCTACCCGGATATGGACGATAAGGATAGCAGTAGCAACATGCATGTAATGATATGGCGCTCGCCCGCTTCGAAGTGCGCGCAGTGTATTGCTGCATCAGACTAACATTAGCGAGCGTAGCGCCCTGACCGCCAAATCTGTTAACTGCCTCTCTTGTTTTCGTAACCGTTGCTATTGTCATAGTTGCAACGATATTTGATTCATCGTCCCGCCCATCGGCAAGACCAAGCTACCCGGTCAACCCCTGACAATTTACCTAAGATCACAAAGCCTGAATCGCGTTAAGCGGATGGCGGCTGTGCTAAACTGCATATTCCTGCGGGGTGGCTCTGCCTGAGATGCTGAAACAGCAAACCCGTTGAACCTGAACCGGTTAATACCGGCGTAGGAACAGGACAGTCAGCCTTAAAAGGCCCTCCTGCCACTACCTGCCGGATGTTGATCAACAAACATTGGAAAGTAGAAAGGAAAGCGCCTTGTCTTCGAAGTACCATCAATATTTGTCGAGAAACCGACTCATGCTAGCCAGCGCCAGTATTTTTGCCGCAGGACTATCTTCAGTGCCTGCAAGTGCTAATGAGAAAAGCCTAGAGGAAGTTGTTATCACGGCAACGCTGATGGACCAAGATGTGAGCCGAATCAGCGCTACTACCTTGGTCGAGAGCGATATGGCGGCGCGGAGCGCCGTACACATCGAGGACCTTCTCACCCTCGTCCCCAATGTCGCAGCAGCATCAGGCGCGTCACGCCAGCGGTTCTTTCAGATTCGAGGCATCGGTGAGCGTAGTCAGTTTATTGAGCCCATAAATCCCTCCGTTGTAATACTTCAAGACGGTATCGATATCAGTGCTCTCGGTGGCGCCCTGACAAGTTTCGATACCTCGCAGATCGACATCCTCCGCGGTCCGCAAGGCGCCATCATGGGCGCAGGTGCCTTGGCGGGTCTCATCAGCGTAGAAACCCACACCCCCACAAATGCAACGAGCCTCAATATCGGGGCGGGCTTTGAAAACTTCGGTGGCCGACGTATCGAGATCGCTGCTAACAGCCCAATCACGCCAAAACTCACCGGCCGAGTGGCACATCAGCGCTATGAGTCAAACGGCTGGGTCGACAACACCTACCTGGGCGTGGACAACACCAATAACCGCGATGAAGAAACAACACGATTAGCACTTCGCTACGCTTCAGATCGAAACACCGTAGACGTAAAACTCAACAAGGTCGACGTCGACAACGGATACGACGCGTTCTCCCTCGACAATACTCGCGAAACGCTGAGTGACGCGCCGGGTGAAGATAATCTCGACATGACCTCAGCCCTACTGCGTTGGCGTCGTGCGGGTGAAAAATATACGTCGATGATTCAACTGAGTGACGTCGACGCTAGATCTGTTTACAGCTACGACGAGGACTGGAGCTTTGTCGGTATTCGCCCGTTCTGGGAGTACAGCTCCTTCGATGCGTACACTCGCGACGTTGAACGCAGCAGCGTAGAGTGGCGCTTAACGCCCAGTAGGATCGACGACTTTGAGTGGGTAATGGGCATCTACGCTCGCAAAGATAAAGAGGCTCTGCAGCGCGACTATACCTACCTCGACGCACCGTTTAACAGCGTGAACGACACCGACACCCTCGCCCTTTTCGGACAGGTATCGCATACGGTAACAAACGACTTAACACTAACACTTGGCGCACGCTTTGAGCAGCGTGATGTGGCTTATCAAGACTCGGCCGGTGTTCTCGAGGATTTTGACGATACGTATTGGACAGGCAATGCCTCGATCAACTGGCAACTCACTGAGACAAGCGCCTTGTTTGCCACAGTGGCGCGAGGCGTTCGGGCCGGTGGTGTAAACGCATCGCTCTCATCGACCCTTCTCACCCTTGTCAATGAAATCGATGTCACACCCTATCGCGACAGCACACGCTTTGGTGAAGAGAGCTTGCTGAATACTGAAGTTGGCTATCGCTTTAGCAGCAGGGACCAGCGTATTTTAGGAGCTATCACCGCTTTCAATATGGAAAGACGGGATCAGCAGGTGAGAGGGTCACTGATCATTCCCCGTAGCGACGGCAGCACATCATTCACCGACTTTACGGATAACGCCGCCCGCGGAACTAACCGGGGGTTAGAGGCGTCCATTGACTGGCGCGCCACGGACGCCCTAAGCGTGACCGCATTTATTGCCCGACTCGATGCATCTTTTGACAGCTACATTAATAGCGAGGAGGTAGATCTCGCGGGTCGCGATCAACCGCATGCGCCGGCATATCAATACCGTTTGAGTGCTACCTATGATCTCTCTGCCAACCTCTCTGCCTCGCTTGACGCGACTGGGCGCGATGCTTTTTTTCTTTCAGACCGGCACGCGGTGAAGTCACCCTCCGCTCGTTTAATAAATGGCAACATCGCTTGGCGGCGTGGCGCATGGACCGTCAGTCTGTGGGGTCGAAACTTGCGAGACAAAACCACAGTGACGCGAGGTTTCGGAACCTTTGGTAATGACCCAAGAAAGGATTACGCTTTAGAGCCCTATTACCAATATGGCGAGCCGCGTACATTGGGTGCCACCGTTCGTTATCAATTTGAGGGATAAGGTGTGAGATTGACCGCTGAACTTAGTTTGTATCCGCTCGAGGGCAGTGTTGAGGAGCCGGTATGGGCCTTTATTGAGCACATTATCGCCGCAAACTGCTGCAGCGCCGCGACCAACTCAATGAGCACACAAATCACAGGTGACAGCCGCGATGTTTTTGAATGTGTTCGAGAGGCACTGGAAGCAAGTTATGCCAGGTTTGGTCGGCAGGTGTTGGTAGCTAAATTCATTCCCGAACACCATGTCGACATTGAGCCGCCAAATAAAAAATGAGCGTGCTAGAGACCATCGCTGTCATTTTGGCACTGGCGTATTTGTTATTGGCAATGGGGCAAAACCGGTTCTGTTGGGTCGCCGCATTTGTGAGTGCGCTTTTGTACCTAGTGATCTTTGCAGATGTAAAGCTCTATATGGAAGCAGGGTTACAAGTAATCTATGCGGTTATGGCGGTCGTGGGATGGGTGTTTTGGGGACGAAATGAGAGCACCGACACTCTGCCTGTCACGACACGTCCCTGGCGCTTTCACGCCGCAACACTGGTCGCCATTCTCGCCGGAACTTGGGCGTCTGGATCCTTATTAACCGCATATACCGACGCTTCACGACCCTTCATCGATGCAGGGACGACCGTTTCCGCAATCATCTGCACATGGATGGTGACCCGAAAAATATTGGAGAACTGGCTGTACTGGATTGTCATAAACGCAGTTTCTGTCTGGTTGTTTTATGATCGTGGCTTATCTCTAACCTCTGGGCTGTTCGCGCTTTATATCGCTTTGTCTGTGGCTGGATACCTATCATGGCGACGCACCCTAGTTACCCCTTAGCGGCCATCTCTGAAGCCTTAAATGCCTGGCAGACCTGGGATCAAAAATGGAGCGAGCGTAAGGAGCGCCCGGACATTGGAGAGGTTCTGGGCGTGGGCTCGGCCAACACTGTATTCGCTCTAAATCGAGCGCCCGACCTTGTCTTTCGGGTTCGACATAACTCTGCATCGCTGAGTTTGAATACACCCAAACTGGAAATTGCGCTGTGGCGAGCGGCGGCTAAGCTGGGCTTCGCACCTGACATTTTGTGGGTTGGAGCAAATGAGGATGTTGTTATCACAAGGCGACTGGCGTTCGACGGGCTTGTCGAGCAAGCCCAGAGCCAATTACTCAAAACCGTACATGAGAGCGGTATTACTGCGCCTCGGCTGTCACTCGAAGAGACGGCGAATCGGTATGCGGGCACAATCAAAGAAAAAGAGCTGGATCCATTAGCACTCAATCACAGAACGCCCGCGATACTTCACGACCTTCAGCGGCTTGATAACGAACCGGGCTGCTTTTGCCACAATGACCTAACGCCCAGTAATATTGGGAAGTTAGCGGATTCACATCTTGCTATAGACTGGGAGTACGCATCGCTCGGAAGCCGTCATTTTGATATCGCTGTCGCCACACAAACCATGGAGAACGATGCGCGCCAGGAATTTGCGAAGCGTACTGCCGGCGCTTTTTTTAACCTCAGTCAGTGGCAAGCGGCTTGTCGCGTGGCGCCGCTGATGGATCACTTGTGGACCCTAGCCGTTTTTGGGCGCGCAGAGGGAGCTCAAAGTAAAGCGGTAGTAGAGGCCAACTGGGCGTTGCATGAGTGAGGTGTGGCACATTTTGGGTGTGGGAAGCATCGGCGGCCTTTTTGCCCATCGATTGCATCGGGGTGGAGCCACCGTTCGGTTAATTACACGCTCGGCCGGCGCAGTCCGCAGATCAATTGTGCTGAAAAGTGATGGCGCCGATCAGGTAACGACGTTTCGTTGCTCGACGATCGACGACAAAGATGACATTTCACACCTGCTAATCACCTCAAAGAGCTGGGCCGCCGGTTCAGCACTGAGTGGAATCCGTCACCGCATAGGTGCACACACCACGATCGTCGCGATGATGAATGGCATGCAACATATCGACGACATCTCCGAGGCAGCCCCAGAGTCCGATCTGTTTTTCGCCACAACCACGGCGGGTTGTCACAGAACAGGCGAACACTGGACCATCGCGGGAGAAGGAAAAACCCTGGTGGGTCACCCTCATAGCAAAACGCCACCGACATGGTTCGCCACCTGGCAAGGCGGGATTCCATCTCTGGAATGGTGTACTGATATTAACGAGCGACTCGTCGAGAAAGTTGCCATCAACGCGTGCATCAACCCGCTCACAGCCATTCATGGAGTCAAAAATGGTGCTTTACTGGGTCAGCCCTATCTAGCGCAGAGCGAACAGATTATTGGTGAAGTCTCAGACATCCTCATCGAACTTGGTTACTCGAAACTCGCGGCTGAGCTTGGCTATAAAGTGCGATCGGTAATGCGTGATACCTCAGAAAACACCTCATCGATGCTTAACGATGTGATTGCTGAACGACGGACGGAGGTAGACTCTATTTTGGGCTGGCTGCTTGACCAAACACAGCAGGTGCACCCTAACTTAAGCGCCTTGTTGGGTGAGGTGCGGTCAATGGAGCCAGCCTCCTAATCAGCGAATCTCAACTACCCTGAACCACAAAAGCCAAGCAATATGGTTTACCGGACGAAGAGCGGAATCCGTCTTGGGTGGGTAACTCAACTAACTAAAGGTCACTCAAGCTATCCCAAGCGAATTGTTCAGTCAGCCGCAATCGCTTGCGCTAATTTCTTAATCGCCGCACGCCACACCCGCTCATCACTGGTGTCTAAAATAACAGTGTGATCAAGTGCTAAAACCTCACCTCGGCTGTGCTCTGCGAGGAGCTCACAAATCCCTTGCTCACAGTTGATGTTAAGGTTGACCTGAGTCACTTCGCGATTCTGAGCATGCGCTGCACCATTGGCACCCAATCCTGTGCCGAACGATTCAGACATTTCTGGCGCGGTTTCTGAGAATGCTCTATGAAATAGCCAACTAGCGGCGGGGCCAATTACCCGTGGTAAGTTTCTCGGCAGCTCGTCTCGGGGCAGCCCGCGTTCGGGTAGACCAGTTTTCACGGCGTCTTCGCCCAGTAGGGCAGCGTTAAGCTGATCTCCCGTAAAAAATGCCTTATCGCCAGACTGACTATCCCCCTTTTCTCTCGCCAGCAGCACTTCTTGGAGGCCCTCGCCTTGAGACACGAGGGCCCAGTGATCCGGCAGTGCACTCGAGAAAACTGATACAAGCCACTGAGGCGTAAATACGCTGGGAAGCGTCGTCGCAGGTGAGAGTCGCGCCGTGTCTATTCGCACAATATAGGGCCGTTTGCCCCAGTCAAGAAACGCGGTAGGCAACCCCGTTAGTGCTGCGAGACCTAGCGACACGAGAAAGATCCGAAAAGCATTCGTTCTGAAGAATCGCTCCCTATTGAACCGATTGTCTTGAAAGCGTTGTCCATCAACCCCACCTTCACTGTGAAAGTTCTGACTCTCTGGGGCGTTACTCGCCCGCCCTACCTTACTCTGCTGCGGGCGACCCGAGTCGCTGCGAAGTCTACTTACCCCTACTTGATCATCGACCCAACGTGCTTCGTGGTGAGAGGTTCCGCTATCTCGCGCACCAAGATTGGAGCCGGGGTTCTCAGGATAGCGATCATCTAATCTTGATTTACTTGATGGTCGCTGGTGCGCCTCACCTGCCCGATTCAAACGGCAGCGCACTAACGCCTCCAGCGCCGACCGATTTACCGGCTCTAGCCAGCGATAACTGAGTGCCAGGCGCTCTTCGAGATCGACAATCGATGGTCGCAAACCGGGATCCAAACGCGTCGCTGCCGCAGCAATATTAATGACATCACCCAGCGTATCAGTGGCTGGCGTGGCAGGTCCGATAGTGACTGAAACTGGTCGTTTAGCGTCATCAAGGACAATTTCTGGGGTTCGTTGCGTGACTAGCCAGATCAGAATTGCGCCAACCGACCAAATATCTACGGTTGGGAGGCCAGCTCTTCGCGCGTGACGCTCTGGTGCACTAAAACCAATGGTTGAGGTCGATGAAAGCTCAACACCAATTCGGCTACACGATTCAAAGTCGAGAAGGCGCACTTGACCGTTGCAATCAATGACGATGTTGTTTGGCGAGAGATCGCCGTGCACTAAGCTTAACCGCTCCAGACAACGAAGCGTACTTAACAAGTCTTTTGCGACAGCATAGATGCTCTCTGGGCTTAACTCGCCTAAGAGCTCGCTCAGGGCAACCCCCTCGATATACTCGCTGACTAACCAAGACTGATCGCCATTCGGAATGACGCCAAAGAGCGTTGGGATAGCAGGATGATCCATCTCCGCGCGGACACGCAAGCTTTGAAGTCGATCGTCTTCCGCGTCCCCGTCATAACCTTTCAACGCGCGAATTTTCTTCACCGTCACAAAACGCCCAAGCATTTGATCACGTGCAAGCCAAACCTCAGCTTGCCCACCCACGCCTAACCGCTCCAGTAGCGTTAGCCGATCAGGGGCGCCTATTTCCGATAACAGGGACTTTAGCGATGTCATGGATTTCAGCGCCATTACTGTCTCGCCTCCATGAGCCGCAACCGGCTGGCGATAGCAGCTTTTGACAGCCTCAGCGCTTGACTTAATGCACCCAGATTGCGTCCAACGGTAGCAATCGCCTCCTGAATCTCAGCGTCTGAACAATCCACGGAGAGTCTTATCCCAGGAATCGCCTCAAGACGTCGATACAGCACACCTCGAGAGAGCCCAAGACGGCGAGCGGTCTCTGCAATCTCGAATTCAGATTGTTCATGGACGGTTTCGATATCGGCGTCGGTGGGCGCCTCGCGACCCGCGCGACGATCATCCTGTGAATGCACAGTGAACTGGCGCTGATCAATACGATTTCTCTCATCGAATTGTAGTGACAACGCAAATCGTTGCACGCTCAGTAAGAACTCGCGCACATTACCGCGCCATTCTCGGTGGAGCGCGTCGTACATAAAGCTTGCCCACGCCGCCGCATCACGAGAAGACCGGACGTTGTCCAACAGCGCGTGGGTCTGTCCTGACGAGGTCAGCAACACCCCAAGATCCTCTTTCCGTTCTCGCAACGGGGGAAGGTCGATGGTGATCCCTGACAGGCGTTGAAACAGCGCGTTTTTGAATCCGGTGGTGTCGTCAAGGTCGGCGTCGGTCGCTGCAATAATTCGGACATCTACCTCATGCGGCCGACCGCCCACCACCTGAACCTCTCCGGTTTGCAACACACGCAATAACTTTGGCTGCACTGACATTGGTAAATCACCAATCTCATCCAGAAACAGTGTTCCGGTATCTGCCTCGGTGAAATACCCCGCGCGCTTCTCCGCACCGGTAAAAGCACCGCGCGCACTGCCAAACAACTCGGCCTCTGCAAGGGTCTCTGGAAGGGCCGCCATATTGAGCACCACCAGGCGCCTAGCCGATCGCGCACTCGCCGCATGGATGGCAGTGGCGGCCACTTCCTTGCCCGCACCGGACTCACCGCGAAGCAGCACCGGCAGATCGGAGAGCGCCGCAATACTGATCAGACGACGAACATTAATGGCTTGCGGTGACACACCAGCAAAAGCGACCGATAAATCACCTGTTGCCTCAGAAACCTCCGCGGCCAGCCTCAACCAACAGACGACACCATGACCAAAGCGAATGGCTACGCCACGTTTAAGTTCCGAGAAACTCAGCGACATTGATGAGGTCTTTTCCTGACCTAACTGGATATATGACGCCTCAGATGCGTTGAGCAACTGAATACCGCGCGCATGATGCTTGAGTGTTAGCGCACGACGACTGATATGTGGCTCGTTCAGTCCGAGACCATCGGTAAATAACGGTCCATGACGGCCCAGCGCCGTAGCATCAAGATGTAAAACGCCCGAGGCGTTTACGGCCCCCAGTTTCAGTGATGCGCCAATGCGTGCCCGATCCGGATGAAACACCACTGTCAGCTTCAGCTGAAGCGGCGTCGCTCTCTGATCAGGCTCTCCTGTACGCAGAGGCGCCCTGGTCTTATCGCCAGGTCGCATGCTTCCCCCAGAATCAATATCTGTATTGTTTTATTTGTATTTTCTCGACCCAGCCTAGACTAGGTAACGAGGCTGCGAATTTTTGTCTAGGTTTTGTCGCGAATTCGGTCGCTACCAACAGGCTCATTCGACGCATCGGACTTAGTAAGCGCGAGTAGGTAAAACGCAGACGCACCGCCGATTATTGCGGTCAATCCAACACCTCCGAAATAGAGCTGAAACCCCACAGCATCTCCGTAAGTATCAATTAGATAGGTGTTGACCAAAGGCATGTAGATATCGGGCGTGTAACCGATCATAGAGATAAGACCAATCGCAAGCCCTGCTCGTCTGGGTTCGATCCGTGCAGTATTGAAGGACGCCCAGTAAATCCCGCGAACGCCATAGATTACGACTGATGAGGTTGCCACGGCGAAATACAGCAACGTAAAGGGGGAGTCCGCCGGCAAAATCAACAGCGCGATCAACGAAAAGCCAGCGAGTAGAATAGCGATACCGAGTGATCGCACCGGGTGAAATCGATCGCCAATGAACCCCATAAGCAACGCACCGATAGGCCGCATCCACAATCGGACGGTCGTCAAGGCAGCGACCGCCACAGCATCCAGACCAAATTGCGTCTGCAAAAAGGCCGAATAGGTATAAGTTGCCCAGAAGACCTGATAGCCAGTGAGTATGCATAGGGCTACCAACCAAACACGAAGATTCAGCACAAGGCTGAGTAAATCGCGCACAGTCTCTTTAAACGTGACAGGGGAACTCTCCGCAGGTGAAGCCCCCACCTCGGTCGCCGCCTGGGATGACTCATTGAGCACAAACCACAACAGAGCGCCGATGAGGAGGCAGACGGTACTGTAAAAATAAATCACCTGCACCATGGCACCCTCATCAAGAGCGCCCAATGAAGAGATAGCGTAGGCAAACCAACCAACGGCAATCGTTGCTAGCAACGCCTCAAAAAGGCCTCTCCCACCCTCCAACAAGCCAAAGAAACGTGCCTGTTGATCATCGGGTGCAAGCAGAGAACAGCCCTTAATCAAGGCAGCCCAAAAAGTGAGTCCTGTAGTAAGACCCCATAAACCGTAAATAACATTTATCCACTCGGGGGCAGGGATTGACGCGTACCAGAACCCGACCACGCCTGTCATAGTGACGGAGAACGTTAACAACGTGCGCGGCGAAAATCGGTCGGCTAACCAACCACTAGGGACATAACTCAGGACAAACGCAGCGCCTAATATACTGTGAGCGACATTGAGCTCTGTGAGGCTGATACCCAAGGTTGAGATCAACGTCATCTCGAAGTTCTGCCGCAGGTACAGTAAGGGGTAGATAGCACCGCCGGCCATGATGAGAAACGACAATTTGAGATATCGTCCCAACGCGTCAACTGGGAGTGACGCTCGTGTTTTAATTTTCATACAACCAGCTTACCCCTTATTGCATCGCTCCGTCTTGTCATTCGCCAACACGATCCCCAGCTCGCCACGAAACCTCATAGTTTGTAACCAGCACTTTCGGCTTTCACTGGAACTATCCAAGGTTAGGTGAACGATCACTCGACTCGCTTACACTGATGATTGCCGCAATATCTCTAGTCCACACCCACTGAAATAACCCACTCAAGAGCCAAAAAAAGGGCGCCGAAGCGCCCTTGAAGATTCTCATTGAGACTACTGCCATGTTAGCTCGTAGGCACCTCGGTGAACGGTATGCCTTTGTCCATACGGGGCTCTTGAGGTAAACCGAGAACACGCTCCGCGATAATATTGGTCATGATCTCATCGGTACCACCGGCGATACGCAAGCCCGGAGCCCCCATGTAAGACCCAATGATGTTATCGGCAAGCTTAGAACGCTTGGTATCCCAGATCGCCCCGGAGGTCTCAAGAAGATCCATGCAGAACGATGCTAACTGTTGCATCTTCGGTGCACCCACGAGCTTGCCAATGGAGTTCTCTGGCCCGGGGATATCACCACGCGACAACGCTGACAATGTGCGATAACTGGTGTACTTGAGGCCTGCCTCTTCGACGTAGAAGTTAGCGAGACGTGCTTTCACCGCGCTGTCTTCGATGGCTGGCTTGCCATCGATCATGACTTCCTTCGCCAACTGGACTGCGAGGCCTACATTGACGCCGCTACTACCTGCACCGATTGCCGCACGCTCGTTCATCAGCGTCGTCAGCGAGACCTGCCAACCTTGGCCGACTTCGCCAAGCCGCTGCGAATCAGGCACACGTACGTCTGTGAAGTAAACCTCATTGAAATCGGATTCGCCGGTTAGCTGCTTAATGGGCTTGATCTCAATACCAGGTGACTTCATATCGATGAAGAAGTAGCTAAGACCCTTGTGCTTGGGCACGTTGGGATCAGTCCGAACAACTACGCAACCGAAATCAGAATAGTGCGCGCCCGACGTCCAGATCTTCTGTCCATTGATCACCCACTCGTCGCCATCTTTCTCGGCTTTCGTGCGAAGCGCTGCCAAATCTGAACCGCCTGCCGGCTCTGAGAACAACTGGCACCAGATCTCTTCACCGCTTGCGAGCTTGGGTAGGTAACGCTCGAGATGCTGTGGCTGTGCGTACGCCATCAGCGTTGGCGCCATCATGCCCTGACCAATCACAAAGAACCCTGCAGGCACGTCATACTTGGCTTCTTCCTGCTTCCAAATAACCTGCTCGATGGCTGATGCGCCACGGCCACCGTAAGCGGGGTCCCAACCAATGCAGGCCCAACCTGCATCGTACTTTCGCTTCTGCCAAAGCTTGGCCACTTCTAGACGGCTCATGCCCTTGATTTCATCTTTTGAAGGAACGTTTGCAGCCAGCCAATCTGCCGCCGCTTTACGAAACGCTGCCTGTTCGGGAGTATCGTTAAAATCCATGATTAACCTCTCTTTTTCTCGTCTCGTGTTATTCGCTATGCCGTTGCAGCCAAGCCATCAACCAGACGGCTCTGCCATTGCTTTTCACTACCTACAGCGAGGCTCAAAAGCTTCGCGCGGCGGTAGTAGAACTGACAGTCAAATTCCCAGGTAAAGCCCATACCACCGTGGGTTTGAATGTTCTCCTCGGCCGCAAACAACGAGGCTTGAATCGCTGCAACGCGCGTCGTTGCTGCCGCAACCGAAAGGTCACTAGCGCCAGCATTCAACGCCCATGCGCCGTAATACGCGTTACTGCGCGCCAAGGTGTTCTTGACGTACATTTTAGCCAACTTGTGCTTGATAGCCTGATAGGAGGCAATTGAACGGCCAAAGGCGAAACGACCCAGCGCATACTCACGCGCCTGCTCGAGTGCGCGATCAGCAATACCGATCTGCTCCCATGCAAATAAAACAGCCGCCGTATTCATCAGTGACTCGACCGCGGCCCAGCCCGCACCCTCTTCACCCAACACCTCAGCGCAAGCCCCATTAAATGTGAGCTCCGCGTGTCCACGACTGAAGTCAATCATCTGCACGTTGTCTTTATCGATGCAGTCCTGGCTCAGGTCGACCAACGCAAGCGTCGCACCATCGCCCTTATCTGAGGCGCAGACCACGATTGCAACATCCGCGATGCCACCATCTGCAACAGGGACTTTTGTCCCGTTCAGAACACCATCCGCCATAGTTGTGCCCATCTGATCGGGCGTCACCGCACCGCCCGCTTCGCCCATGGCAAAGCAGCCAATAGCTGAGCCGTCAGCCAATTTGGGCAGCCAGGCTTCTTTTTGCGCTTCACTACCCAGCGCCATGATGGCCTCTGCTGCAAGATAGACGGTTGAACTGAATGGCACCGGTGCACAGGCGCGACCAAGTTCCTCCGCAATGACAACGAGCTCCAAGCTCGACATACCCAGACCACCGTATTCCTCAGGAATCGTGGTTGCGGTCCAGCCCATTTCTGCAATGCCCTTGTAAAGGTCAGCGTCGTGAGTTTCGCGGTTATTCAACACGCGCCGAACCAATGTGGTAGGGCAATGTTGGGACAGGTAGTTACGCGCCTGATCCCGCAGCATTTGCTGTTCTTCAGAAAACTCGAAGTTCATGCGTTGGTCTCTATTGTTGTTAATTGTGGCCTTAGAGTAGCGAGCGTCAGTGCGACTGCCAATACATTGATGCTATTTTGGTAGGACAGAGGCGGGAGAAATCCGGTACAGCCTGTGAGCAAGGGCTCTAAACTGACATCCTCGCCACCCTCAGCTCGATCAGTTGGCGGCATGACGTGCTGAACCCTACCTTCAATGAGGAACGGAGATCAGCAAGATGGTGCGGTTATTATGCGCTGATCGAAATCCCGCTAGAGACTCTCCTTGGCCGATCGCCGACCCCTTCTTACAACCGCCCATATTTTATGAACACAAAAATAGCGGCTTTGAAATTTTGCTCGCTTGCGTTAACAATGCGGGAGATAAAAAGAAAAAAGGCATTCATGTGAGCAATAACGAGTTCATCAACCAGCGCAGCACAGCAATATTTCTACTATTCGCGGCCCTACTCACACTTGCAGGCTGTGGTGGAGGCGGCGGTGGCAGCACTCCAACGCCCCCGCCAGTCGTGGTCGACCCGCCAACCCCCGCGCCAACAGGCCCCGACTTTTCTGAGGTCGATGCATCCTTTCAGGCCTTCATTGATGAGCGAAGCGATTTCGATGGTATTAGCTACGTCTTGGTGGATGCGGAAGGCATCATGCATCAAGCGACGTTTGGTGATCACACAGACGACACAGTCGTTCTGCTAGCCTCGACGAGCAAGGTACCCGCGGTGATGACACTGATGGCGCTGCAGGAAGATGCCAATATCGACTTTTCGATCAGTGAGCCTGTGAGCACTTACCTCCCCTATGACGGCCCCTATGCGGATCGGACCGTTGAGCAGATGGTGAGTAACACCTCTGGTATTCCCGGACTGCGGCTACTTGGCGGGTATGGCTCACCAACAGGGCCCACAATTGAGGACTTCAATCACCTTTGTCAGTACAGCGCTCAGCCCATCTTCACGTTTGAGGCCTGCGGGCAAACACTTGTGCAAAACGAACTGCCGACATCTCAACCGGCAGGCAGCGTGTATGACTATGGTGGGAGTCAGTGGCAAATCGCGGGGGTCACGGCCAGCACCGTGGCGAACGCGACGTGGAATCAATTGGTCGATCAGTATCTGGGAACACCCTGCGGCCTCGAAGTCTTTACCTTTGGTAATCCATGGGAGTCGCCCACCTCATTCACTGGCTCTGTCGACAGTCTAGCCGGTACCGCTAACCCCAATATCGAGGGCGGTGCGATTACGAATATGGCCGATTACGCCAAGCTGCTACAGGTGCACCTAAATGGCGGCTTTTGCGGTGACACGCAGGTCTTAAGCGGAGACTCCATAGCGAGTATGCAGGTGGACCGAGGCGGCGTGGTTGCGAATAACGCCACACCCTATGGCATGGGCTGGTGGATTCAAACAGAGCTTCCCGGTGTTCTGACCGATCCAGGTGCGTTTGGCGCAGTCAGTTTCATCGATGTTAATCGTGGCATTGGCGGCTATATGGCCATCGACGAATACGGTGACGAGGCAGACTCTGGAGCGCCTCCCGGCTTCTTTATTGGGCAGGCGATACCGGCTATTCAAGCCGCGTGGGACGCCGCTCAATAACGTCTTATCCCGAGATGAATCACGATCGCTAAAAGGGCATTTAAAGCCCCTTTTTTGCGCACGTACGCTATGGTCTGGCACGTTTTTGTTCCTGTGCGAGAAAGTGATGGCGTAGCGATACATAAGCGGAATTCTAGGCACGAATCCGTCTGTTTAAGGATTAGCGGGCAGCTCCGGTAGCGGCTCATCGCCACAGTCCGAGGCTCGGCTCTGGATGAAGTCGAACTCCGCCTGATCGAATAACAATCCGTTTTCAGACTTATTGAGCACCCATTTCTTCAGATAGGTACAGTGGTAGGCCTCGTCGCGTGGCATCCACTGCGTGGGATCACTACTGCCTTTTTCGCCATTCGATGAAGCGCCAACAGCGAGAAAGTTATGGCTGGTTTCAGGCAAGATCCCCTCGGACAGACTCCCCGTGTTGGCATAGCGCCGCTGGAGCGCGGTTTCGAGATTTCCCAAGCCTGAAACCCATGACTCATACAACGCGACGACATGGTCTATCTGCACATCAGAAGCGCTGTAGTAGTAAATGTCGTCATAAGGGTCGAGCCAACGCCCCGTCTCCACAAAGCACCCGCTAGAGGACATAACTAAAGGGTAAGCACCGTCTCCCTCGAGATGCTGAGCAATCAAGATTTCATGGCGATCTGAAATACAGTCACCGTCCTGATCATCCCACGTGCTGGGGCGATCGTACGCTGGTGTATTCACCTGACCCACTTCGACACTCAAGCCAAATAGGGTGCCCTGACTTATCTCGTCATCGCTGAGATCGTTAGTGACCGTAATGATCACTGAGACTGACGTAGTCAAGTTGCCGTCAGAGGCGGAGAGCGTTACGTCGTAGTCATTGTTCTCATCACTGTCAGCAGGCGCATCAAAGTCGGGCGGAGTGACAAATGCGATGCTGCCAATACTGGTAACGGAGAACGCTTCGCTGTCAGTGCCGCTGATTGAGAGAGTAATAGGGTCACCATCTGGGTCGGAGAACGATATACCTCCGATGACCGTGCCCGTATTTTCCTGAATGCTAAGCGCATAGCTTGCCTGATCAAAAATGGGTGCGCGGTTTGTTACTTGAGGCTCAGATGCCGAACCTCCACCGCCTCCGCCACCGCAAGCCACCAGGCAACCTGCTAACGGAAGCGCGAGACCATTTTTTAACAACGAAGATCTTGTTTTTAACAACGAAGATCTTGTTTTTAGTCGCCGACGTCTTGAGTGCAGACGTGAGTACAAATGCGGGTTGTGCATGTCGCTTGAGGCCATAGAGGTTACAGGGTGAGTTGCTCGTTGAGGAATATGACCACGCAAGATGACATCTTAACGACAGAGCACGAAAAAGACACGTTGATGATCTGTACACCGGGTGACACACTTTTGATCGTGAGTGTGTTTCATCGGTAGGGCGCGAAAATGCTAAACGACGTCAGCTTCGACAACCTTGTTCACTTACTCAATTGTTCAATCCATTGCTAAATCGACTTCAAAGTCGATTTTGACTTAGGGCGCGCTGAGAGATATTCGCAATGACGCAACTCGAAACCAACCGACTCATTCTGAGGCCAACCGAAGCAGGCGACTGGCCCTTCGTCCGCGAGTTCTTGATGTGCGAAGACACAATGCGGCATTTAGGTGGTCATCAGCAGGAGTCAGATGCATGGCGAACCCTCGCGCAATGGATTGGAGTCTGGTCACTAACGAAAGCGGCCATGTTCGGGGTAATCGAAAAATCATCGGGCGAATGGATTGGCCGCATTGGCCCTTGGCATCCGCTGCACTGGCCAACCTTGGAGGTGGGCTGGGGCCTCAGGAAAGCCTATTGGGGACAGGGCTATGCGTTTGAGGCTGCTACCGCATGCATCGATTTTGCCTTTGATGAACTCGGTTGGGACGAGGTGACACACCTGATAGAGGACGCCAATGTCCCCTCGCAAACACTGGCCAAAAGCCTAGGCTCAAAGCCGAGTGAATACGTTCACTTACCAGGCTCGATGAGTGACGTGCTTGTGCGTGTTTGGCGCCAATCGAAAGAGCAATGGTTGATGGGCAAGTGATTCGAGCAATCCTCAGTCAGCCAATGGCTCGGGCCCTGTTTTGGGCGATGTGTCTTGCAGTCCTTGCGGGCGCGTTGGCACCGCAATCAGATGCGCCCCACCTATTTGCTCTTGCGGATAAAGTGTTGCATGCCGCTGCTTTTGCAGCGCTTGCCGTCGTTGGACTTCGAGCTTATCCGAGATACCCATTAATTGTTTGTGTTCTCCTAACGGCGCTCGGCGGACTGATCGAGGTTTTTCAAGGTTATACCTCATATCGGTCACAAGAATGGGCAGATTTCTATGCTGATATTGTGGGCGTCATTCTCGGTTTCTTTGCCTACCAGCTAATCGTCCGAGTGAGACGCCAGTATGCGGAGCGTAAATCGCCAACTACCCTATAGGCGTTTGCAAAGCCCGCGCTCATGGGTTTGTGGGTCTTTGGGTTGATGGGCCTTTGAGTTAGTAACCAAATGTGTGTGCAGTCGTTGAGCGTTATGGGCTTTTAGACTGGCAACCATATGCGTTCGCAACCATTTAGCTTCATCGGCCGGCAGGCCGGTAGGCCTCGGGGTCAACACGGATGGGATTCATGGATACTTTACCTACCACTGGACTCAAATGTCGCGAAGGTAGGCTCTCGGGCGCTAGCGGCCGGTCGCGGGCACCCATGTCGCATGAAAACCTGCCGGCACTCGACCAGGAAGCCTCACCTTGCAGATTGGGCCTTGCTCGATGTCTTTGGCATCATAGACACAGAACGAGGAACTCCAGTCCTTAGTGTCATGAACAAAGTTAACGACGTAGCCGTCGTCTTCCTCACTTTCCGAGGTTGCACCCACTTTGGGAGCATAGACCGCTTCGCTTCCCAGCACGCCAGTGCCGTAGTCGTGGCGCCAACTTTTGCCTGTTTCGTTGTCATACTTCACAAGCCTGTGAATCTTAGCGTAGAGCCACCCTCTTCATGGGTAGGAATATATTGATGGTAGGCATAGCGGCTCTTTTGGCCACCGTAGAGGGGGTTTGTCTTATTGAACTCCGTATTGAGATCGTCAATGTCCCCCTCGCGCACCTCGCCCGTGACCAGATTGAAGCGCCATCGATAGTTATTCGCCTCCAGACGCATGTAAGCAAGCATGTGCGAGAGCTCCCCCTCGTCGCCGTAAGCCCTCGGCATGGGGTTTACTGATCGACAGCCGTCCATAACAACCCAATCGCCCTCCTCCCAGCAGTTGGAGACGTGAAGGATGTAGCAGGGCTGGCAATCAAACCACCGGACCGTGTTGCTTTCGCCAAAGCGCGGAATCAACCCAAAGCGCGTCGGAATATCTCGATGGAAGGTCAGCACGCGCAGCTTGTGGCTTTTTAAGACATCGAGGTCATGGAAAAACGGCAGGTCGTGCAGCACGGTGTAGTTCTGCGTAAAGCCAATATCGTGCGGCAAACGCGCGCCCGGCAGATCAATCGGCACTTCGTGCACCACTTCACCCTTGGCGTTTGCGACACCGTAGGTCATGTAAGGCGGGGTATCATTGTAATCAAAGTACAAGAGTTCGCCCGTGCGCCAGTCTACTTTTGAGTGCGCGGACATCTTGGGTTTGTTACGTCCGTCTAAATGGAACGCTCCGCGCGTTTCCAGCGTCGTTGGATCAAGCGCAATTGGATTGCCCGCGTTGTACCAAAGGCTCACAAGATCACCGTTCAAACAAAAGATATCGGTGTTCGAGGTGTCTTTGATGCCAAACTCAGAGACACTGAAGTCAAAGGGCCCCATAACGCCGGGAGAGACCGACTCACCAGCCGCCCCCTCGTCTATAAACGCAGGCGTTTCTATCCAACGGTTTACGTACCGTGCACCGTCGTCGCTGAGATGGAGCGCATGCACCATACCGTCGCCGTCGAAGGGGTGATAGCGATTCTTAGGCTCAAACACAGGGTTGGCACCGTTGCGGTAATAAGTGCCGCGCAGATCGGCTGGCAGCTCACCAATAATCTCGAGCTTGTCTTGATCGAGCTCACGCGTCGTCGGCGCATACACACCGTGAAGATAGGGATTGTCGTGGTTGTAAATCCATGCGGGCGCATCCTCAAACTGCGGCGTTGCGCCCAAGCACTTATCACTAATGGGGAACTCAGCGAGCGGGACGCGCATTTTTCGGGTCAGGTCTGTCGTTGACATTTTAGGTACCTCGCTCGCTTTAACCTTGAGTCACAATTGACCTTGCATCAATTTAGCTTAACGCCTAAGTGCCACCAAGCGAACCCCATAGGACACTAATTACATCCTGTTAGCGGGCCCAAATACGACACCGGACTTATTTTAGTAATCGTCTGGAGGCCACAGTTTGAACATCCAGTTGACCCAACATTGAATTGTTTCTATACGACGATGAGGGCCGCCCTTAGTTTCGGAAAAGCTGGGCCCAGGTTGGGGACAGCGGTTGCGGAAGAAAACGCTCAGTTCACACTTTGAGTACGCAAGTTAGCGTGGATTTAAGGTTGGAGTCTTGATTTCTCGAAGATGACCAATCATTGGTTTCGCCACGCACAGCCATCCCCTCCACAAACGCTTATTGCACGTATTGCTTCCCCCACTCAGTAGCACACATTGCTTACACGCCTGAGCAGTAAACGTCGTTTCCCGGTTGGTTTTCACTGTCCGCTGGGGTGCTGCCATCGCACTGTACTTAAATACCTGCGGTGGGTTACGCATACCTGCGGCTTATTGTGCATGCCCACAGGTGATTGCGAGAGCTATACAAGCGACTTCAATCTCGCCGTGTTAAATCACTGGCCCTTGGTCGGCAAAAATCCCTACAATCCTGCTAACAATAAAAATTGCTAAGGCACCAAAATGAAGATTAAAGGACTGCTGCACATTACATTCGCTTATATCGTCACGGTTGGCGTCGCCTGGGTAACTTTAGATGCCCTGGGTCAAAGCCCCATCTGGGATATGTTTTGGGCAGATATCGCAGCGACCATCGCGATCTTTGTGTTCAGTCGTCTTTATAAAAACTCGAGCTTTTACGACGCCTATTGGAGCGTAATCCCTCCGCTCATTGCCCTTTACTGGGCAGTGGAGGCAACCAGCGCAGGCGTTGACGCAACCCGGGCTTGGATCGTGGTCGCACTTGTCTGGCTCTGGGGTATTCGCCTTACCGCGAACTGGGCAACCTTCTGGCCCGGACTTGAGCATGAAGATTGGCGTTATGGACCAATAAAAGAGGGTGCGGGCAAGCTGGATGCATTGGCTGACTTCTCCGCCATTCACCTCTTCCCTACGGTCATTGTTTTTGTCTCGTGTCTGCCGATCTACGCGGCGGTTGCAATGGATGCTCAGCCGCTCAATTGGCTCGACTATGTTGCAGCAGCAGCAACCGCGGCTGCCATTTTGATCGAGCTCGTGGCAGATATTCAGCTACACCGGTTCCTGAATCACCGAAAAGAAGGTGAGATCATGAAAACCGGCCTATGGGCCTACTCGCGCCACCCTAACTACTTCGGTGAATGGCTATTTTGGGCGGGCCTCGCGCTCTTTGGGGTCGCGGCAGTACCCACAAGCTGGTGGTGGAGCGTGCCCGGCTCTATCGCCATGTTGGTCATGTTCTTGGCCGCGAGCATCCCCATGATTGACAAGCGAAGCCTCGAGCGCCGGCCAGAATATAGCGAGCATATGAAACGCGTGTCGGGTTTTGTGCCTTGGTTTCCCTCTAAGGGTTAGCAAGTAGGCGGGAGAAAATCGGGGAGTTCGTCGACTAAATCGAAGTTTAACTCGCACTGACTCGCTTCCCTACGAGCCTCGCAAGTCCGCCGGATCTCGCCCCCAGCCAAACCCTCTGCATTCCAGATAAGCCCGCACTCTCGAAGAAAGACCTCGCGCTCACAAAGAGACCTCTCACAAGGAGGG
>Ga0255783_10000094_pt1 | contig 93327 bp, 94 predicted proteins | sample 011ome_22_FD_179981 | JGI IMG/M metagenome (GOLD analysis project Ga0255783, IMG submission 179981) | Coastal salt marsh microbial communities from the Groves Creek Marsh, Skidaway Island, Georgia - 011507BT metaG (version 2) | ecosystem: Environmental > Aquatic > Marine > Intertidal zone >... | reverse complement strand
CATTTGTAGGAATCAAATTTGAGTTAACTGTCATTGTTGGCACAAAATCATCACCAATTTTTTCAGTTTGATAACCAGCATTATTAACCATTCTTCTACCGTTTAATAAAACTAGTGTATTACCAACACCCATACTTCTAAGGTTGTATGCTCCAACATCTCCTCTAGCAGCATTAACTCCGCCTGAGATTTGCTCTGCTTCATTAAAATAGTTAAAACCCTGCTCTACAAGATTGTTAATTAATTCATCACCATCACTTGTAGCGATAGCATCAATGTCATCTGCATCTAATACCGTAACTGGCAGCGCTCCAGTTATGCTTGCACCTTTGATTTGTGATCCAACAGTTATTACTTCCTCAACTTCATTATCAGCTGATGCTTCTTGAGCAATTGAATGGAAAGATATAACTAATGGAAATACTAATAGTAATTTTTTAAACATATGATAATCCCCTCAAATTAATGTTTATACATATAAAAATATAACATCAATAAAGATTTTATGTCTAATAAAATTGTATTATTATAATAATATATACATAACCTGAGGTTATATATGCTATCGTCAAAGCAAATAGAAATTTTTTATGAGGTTTATAAAAACTCATCTATGACGGCTGCAGCAAATAAGCTGCAAATATCGCAACCATCAATAAGCAAAACCCTTAAATCAATAGAAAGTAATTTAGGTTTTAAATTATTTATAAGGAAAGGTAAAAAAATCACTCCTACCGATGAAGCCAAAGAGTTATATGAGTATGCCTCCATAGTTACAAATCAGCTTAAGAACTTTAATTACATTGCAAATACCTTTAGATCTAAATCCTTAGATTATATAAATATTGGAACCACGCCCTCACTTGCTGAAACATTAGTACCAGATTTAATTATTGAATATTCAAAAATAAAGCCTGAAGCAAGATTCAATTTAATAAACTTAAATAGTATAGATTTAATTGAAGATAGGTATAAACCAGAAATTGATATGACTATATGTTATAACGCTCAATCAATTTCTGACTCTAGAAATATTATTATTGCTAAAGGGAAACATTATCTTATCTCACCAAAAAAATTTAATTTAAATAAAAATATTTTTTTAAAAGATATTGTTCAATATCCTTATATAGAGATTACTAACCTATTATCTCTATATTCTGAATCCAGCATCATGAGCTACTTTATTGAAAATAATATAGATATTAATTTTCAGTTAAAGTCAGATTCTTACTCTTCTGCTCTTTCGATTGTTTCTGGGGGTTATGGGGTATCGATAATTGATGAATTAACAGCAAAAAAAGCTAATAAAAGTTTAGTAAATATATCTAATATCCTTGATACAGATTTTACATACAGGGTTAATGCTATTGTTAAAAAAGAAGTTACCAGAAACGATTGTAACGACTTCTTTAATTTTCTTTATCAATATGTTTGATAAGTTTATCTATCCTACCAACAGCCTCATCCTTATTAAACAAATACAAAGTCATGCCCAATGATGGAGAATTTGTAGACCCAGTCAAAGCAATTCTAATTGGTTGATTTACTTTTGGAACAGACAGCTCTTTTTCAGTTCTATATTCTGCCAAAATATTGTCTAAGGAAGATTCTTCCCAATCATTTAGTTTAATTAACCTGTCTTTAATGTCTATTAATATCTCAGAAGAGCCATCAATAAACTTATCTATAGCCTTTTGATCATATTCTTCAATATCTCTAAAATAACAAACTAAGTTTGATGCTATACCTTTTAGAGTGTTTGCTGAAGACCTCATAGAGTCTATTAAGATATCGAATCTTGGATGAATCTTGGTATCAATATCAAGATTATCAAGAAAAGGTTTTAGATGTTTTATGAAATCATCATGCGACAAGTTCGATAAATGTTGTGAGTTTAAAAAATCTAACTTGGTTACATCAAATATAGCTCCTGCCTTTTGCACTTCATTAATATCAAATTCTTTAATTAAATCATCTAAATAAAAAACTTCTTTTTCACCTCTAGACCAACCTAGTCTTGCGAGAGTATTTAATATAGCTGAGTCTAAATAGCCTTCTTCTTTATACTCCTCCAAACTTGTTGCAGCATGTCTTTTTGAAAGTCTTTTTTTATCAGAACCTAATACTAGTGGTAAATGAGCATACTCAAGCTTTGGATAGCCTAAAGCATTCTGGATATGAATTTGTCTTGGAGTATTACTAATATGATCTTCTCCTCTAATTACTGTTGTTACCCCTTGTTCATAATCGTCTACAACGTTGCAAAGATGATATGTAGGACTTCCATCACTCCGTAGAATTATTAAATCGTCTAATTCAGTATTATTGAAAGATATCTCCCCTCTTACAAAATCTTTTAAAATGATTTGACCATCTTGTGGCGTTTTTAACCTTAGAACGGTGTCGTCTGATTTTTCTAGATTTAGATCTCTACATCTACCATCATATTGTGGTTTTAAACCATTAGCCTGTTGTTCTGCCCTCATTTTATCCAGTCTTTCGATTGAACAGTTACAATAATAAGCCTGATTAGAATCTAGTATTTTTTGAGCAGCCTTTTTGTAAATGTCTCCTCTTTCAGATTGGTTGATAGGCTTTAAATCGGGAGATAAGCCAATTGAATCTAGACTGTCTAGAATATTCTTTTCAAATTCTTTTGTAGACCTCTCTCTATCAGTATCTTCAATTCTGACTAAAAATAAGCCGTCATATTTTTTTGCGTACACATAATTAAATAATGCTGTTCTAACTCCACCAATATGAAGAGTGCCAGTTGGACTAGGTGCAAATCTTGTAACAACTTTTTTCAATTTATATTTCTCCAAATTGCTTTAACTTTATTTCTATCTTCAATATCAGACAATCTTTCTTCATGGGCGTTAAGGTCGTCTTTGGTTGCTTTTATTTTTATGAGATCAATATTATTTTTAACCACAAAATCTTTTGAGATATCATCTGACATATTCATACTATCTGTTGAATCGAATTCAAATTTACTTTGACCTCCTGTCAACATCATGTATACATCAGCAAGAATATTCGCATCGAGCAAAGCTCCATGAAATGTTCTATCGTATCCAGTAATATTAAAACGACTTGCTAAAGCATCCAGAGATACCCTTTGTCCTGGAAACTTATCTTTTGCTATGGCTAAAGAATCCTCAATACTGCAGATATCTTCAAGCATAGGGTATTTTGATGAGGCAAGTTTTAATTCATTGTTTAAAAAACCTATATCAAATGCGGCATTGTGAATAACCAAAGTAGCTCCATCCACAAACTCTAAAAACTCTTCTGCAATTTCACTAAAATCTGGCTTGTCTTCAAGGTCCTCATTCATAATACCGTGAACTTTTGAGGCTTCTTCATCAATTAGTCTTGAGGGATTTAAATATGTATGGAAATGTTCTTCGGTTTTTTTTCTATCATTTAAAAGAACAGCCCCAATTTCAATAATTCTATGTCCCTGTAATACCTCAAGACCAGTTGTCTCAGTATCTAAAATGATATATTTTTTTGCCATAATTAATTTAGTGAATCAATACCTTTATTTGCAAGTTGGTCGGCTATCTCATTTTGTTCGTGACCTGAATGACCTTTAACCCAATTCCATTTTACTTTATGTATCTTAGTTTGTTTATCAAGCTCAACCCATAAATCTTTATTTTTAACGTCCTTTTTAGATGCATTCTTCCAATTATTTTTCTTCCAATTTTCTATCCAAGTGGTTATGCCCTGCATGACATATTTTGAATCAGTAGTTATATTAACTTCACATGGTTCATTTAATGCTTTTAGTCCTTCAATGGCAGCCATGAGTTCCATTTGATTATTTGTAGTATGATTTTGGCCGCCAAAATATTCCTTTCTAGTTTCTTTGTATTCAATTAAAACTCCCCAACCTCCTTGACCAGGGTTGCCTCTGCATGCACCATCAGTATATATATTTACTGTTTTCATATATTTAAATTAGAATTTGCATATGATTAAAATCCATCCAATTGAAGCATTTAATGATAATTATATTTGGTTAATAAGAACTAATACAGGGTCAATTGTTTTTGATCCTGGTGAAAGCTCAAATCTTCTTAGTTATCTAGGTAAAAATATATTAGATCTAAAGGCTATTTTTATTACCCACCATCATTTTGATCATACTGGGGGTATAGACGATATATTATCAAAAAATAAATCTATTACTGTTTACGGTCCTGATAATAATATAAATTCGATTACTAATAGACTGCAAGGCGGTGATCAGATCAAAGAAATTGGTATTAATTTTGAGGTTATTGAAATTCCTGGACACACCTTAGACCACATAGCTTATTTTTCTGAAAATCATGGTGATCCAATACTTTTCTGTGGCGATACTTTATTTGCAGGAGGTTGTGGAAGAGTTTTCGAGGGAACATTTAGTCAGATGCATGAATCTCTTGGAAAATTAAAAAACTTACCAAAAAATACTAAAATTTATTGTGGTCATGAATATACTCTAAGCAATTTAGAGTTTGCAAAAGAAGTTGAGCCCCTTAATGAAATTATAAATAAAAGATATAATGAGGTTTCGGAATTAAGAAATAAAGGAATACCAACACTGCCAACAACTTTATCTATAGAACTTCAATCAAATCCATTTCTTAGAACAGATATACAAGAAGTACAAAATAGAGTATTTGATAAATTCAAAACCAATAAAAATGATCAGGATGTATTCAAAGCAATAAGACAATGGAAAGACAGCTTCTAACAAGTTTTATATTTTTATTATTTACTCTTCAGAGCTGCCAGACTTTTGAGGTTGTGAACGAGCCTGCAAGTAACAAAGACATATCAGTTATTTCTGCAAAAGAGGTGATTAAAAAACCAGAACCTAAAGATGTTTGGGAATATATGATTTTTAATAGCTCATATGAAGCAAATGAAAATCCGCTTGATGAAAGAACTCTCTTTTTTATAAACAATCACTTACAAGATCCTGAAAGATTTGGTGAGTTTTTAGATAAGTCATATTATTTTATTTATTATGTCATTCAGGAACTTGAAGCAGCTGACTTGCCTGTAGAGCTTGCATTAATTCCTTTTATAGAAAGTAATTATGATCCTTTTTCAATATCGCCCTCAGGTGCTGTAGGTTTATGGCAATTTATGCCATCAACAGGTAGAGCCTATAATCTTGAAAAGTCATGGTGGAATGAAGATAGGCATGATCCATTCAGGTCAACTCATGCTGCAATTGGTTATTTTAAATATCTATTTGAAAGATTTGATAATGATATATATTTGGCACTAGCTGCATATAATGCGGGCCCTACCTATTTAGACAGGCAGATTAAAAAAAATACTAGAAAAGGGTTGGATTATGATTTCTGGTCATTAAATCTCAATCAACAAGTATCAGACTATATACCTAAATATATGGCGATAAGAGAGATCGTTTTTAACGCAGAAAAATATCAAGTAAAGTTACCAAATATTCCAATAGAGTCTGTTGTTAAAAAAATTGAGATCCCAGGTCAGGTAGAAATCTTAACTCTAAGCGATTATTTAGAAATAAAACCAGAACTAATTTATAAACTAAATGCTGGTTATACAAAATGGGCTTCAGCACCAAAAGACAAAAGTGTGTTCTACGTCCCAATTGAAAAAACATATTTATTAGACAGTCCAGAAAGCCCTTTTGAAAATGTTAATCAGATCAACTGGATTTCGCATGTAGTTTCTTATGGTGATAATTTATGGAATCTTGCAAAAAAATATGACACTGAAGTAAGAATCATTAAGAAAATTAATTATTTAGAAAATGATTTGCTTTCAATTAATGATACTTTGCTGATTCCGTTGAGCAGCTCTAAATCAAATAACTTTATTCCATACGAGATGCATATTGTTTCTGAGGGTGATACTTTGTGGAGTATTTCAAAAAAATATAATATGCCTTTAGCAGAATTAATTAGAATCAATTCTCTTAATAAAAAATCATACTTACAGCTTGGTCAGCAACTAACAATAGGTAATAAAAACATTCATAGAAATATAGATTCTAAAAAAAGAACTATTCTTTATTCAGTAAAACAAGGTGACAACTTATATAAAATATCAGATTTGTTTGATGTAAGTGTAAAAAGTATTAAAGACTTAAATAATTTTGATTCATCAGAGCTTATGCCAGGTCAAATAATCAAAATTTCTATTAGAGCCTTCTAATTATCAGTTGTTTTTGGATCTAGTGCATCTCTGAGCCCATCACCAAAAAAGTTTAGAGCAAACAGTGTGATTGTAAATGTTAAACCTGGATATATTAGTAACCAACTATATTCTTCCATTGATTCAACACCATCTTTTATCAAAGTACCCCAACTACTCATTGGTGGTTGAATTCCTAAACCTAAAAAGCTTAAGAAGCCCTCTAAAAGCATAACTTGAGGAATAGTCAAAGTTGCATAAACTGCTATAGGACCAAGAATATTTGGTAATAAATGTTTCCTAAACATTGAAATATTACTGACACCCATAGCTTTTGCTGCCATAACAAATTCTTGATTTTTAAGGCCTATTACTTGACCTCTGACAATCCTTGCCATTGTAAGCCATTCGACTGCACCAATTGCCCCAAACAATAACCATAAATTTCTTCCAAAAATTACCATCAATAAAATAATAAAAATAATAAACGGAAGGCCGTATAACACATCTACGATCCTCATCATTATTGAATCGACTCTGCCCCCAGCATACCCAGCAACAATTCCCCATGAAACACCAATAACCAATGCAACTCCTGTGGCAACAAACCCAACCAGTAATGATATTCTTGCTCCGTATAATATTCTGCTTAACAAATCCCTCCCGAGTACATCTGTCCCTAAAAGATGTGCAGAAGAAGGTGGAGAAGCTCCCAGTTCTAAATTTTGAAAAGAGTATGAGTATGGAGCTATCCAAGGGGCCAGTGCTGCTGCAATAATTAAAATAAATAAGATGAATGCTCCAAGCATAGCTGCTTTATTTCTAGTTAATCTATATATGGCATCAGACCAAAGGGTTGAACTTCTACTCATGATGCATCTCTTGATCTTGGATTAAGCCATAATGCAGCTAAATCTGATAATAAATTAAAAAATACTATCATTGCTGAGAAAAATATAGTGGTTCCAAGAATCATTGTGTAATCTCTATTAAAAGCAGCCTCAACATAAAATCTTCCTAAACCCGGGATTTGGAAAATAGTTTCTACAACAAATGAACCTGCCAAAAGACCAGCGATAGCAGGACCTAAAAATGAGACAACAGGAATTAAACCACCTTGCATTGCATGTTTTATAACAACATTTCTTTCAGTTAAGCCTTTTGCTCGAGCTGTCCTGATAAAATCTTGATTTAATACTTCTAACATCCCTCCTCTACTTAATCTTGCAATATAGGCAGCATATGCAAAACCAAGAGTTAAAGAAGGAAGAATTTTATCTCCGGGCAATTGTCCCCACCCAGATACTGGAAGAATCTCAAGATTTATTCCAAAAATTAATACCAACAATGGACCCATGAGAAAAGTTGGCACACATATACCTATCATAGCTATAGCCATGGGTATAAAATCTAGATAAGTATTTCTTTTAAGAGCTGCAATAACTCCAGATAAAACCCCTAAAAATAAAGCTATTAAGATTGAATAAAATGCTAACTCGAAGGTTACAGGTAACCCTGTTGCAATCATTTCTGATACAGATCTCCCTGGAAATCTAAAAGAAGGACCAAAATCACCTTTTATAATTCCAGACATGTAATCAACATATTGCTCCCATTGTGATGCATCTAAGTTATATGCTTCATTTAAATTTTTTAAAACTTGAGGTGAAACAGCTTTATCTGCATCAAAGGGGCCACCAGGAGCTAGCTTAATTAAAAAAAAGGTAAGACTAGCAACAGCCAATAGAACAGGTATTGCTAAAAGTAACCTCTTAAATAATATACTAAGCACCTACTTATTCTCTTTCTAAATAAATAAATTTTGGATGGTGATGATCTAAGATATGAGGGTTGTAGCCTTTAACATCTGAAGATAATTGATAGCTCCTTACATATGTATATAAAGGAATTACTGGCATATTTTCTATTAGTATACTTTCCGCTTGATTGAGTAATTTATATCTTTCAACTTGATCATTGGTTGAATTTGCTTTTTGCATAATGGAATCATATTCCATATCTTCCCAACCAGTTTTATTGTTTCCTCTGTTGGGTCTCATGAGGTCAAGAAAAGTATTAGGATCTTCATAGTCACCAATCCAACCTGCTCTCGAAACTTGGAAATCACCAACCATCTCTCTACTTAAATATACCTTCCAGTCCTGGTTTACAAGTTCTACTTCAATACCAAGGTTCTGCTGCCACATTTGTTGAATAGCCAGTGCTATTTTTCTGTGATCTTCGTTTGTATTAAATAGTATCTCTAATTTAGGTAATTGATTATCAGTAGAATAGCCCGCTTCTTTTAAAAGTTCTCTTGCAAGCTCAGGGTCATATGGAATTGATGTAGTTGGCTCGTATCCATTTGATCCTGGAGGTGTAAATGAATATGCTGGCATTTGTCCGCATTTTGTAACTTTTTTAACCAAGAGTTCTCTATCAATAGAATATGCTAGTGCTTTTCTAACTCTCACATCATTTAATGATGGGTCATTTGTATTTAATCTATAAAAATAAGTACCCATATATGGGTCAATCCTTAAGTTTGAATTATCCTCTTCAAGGTAAACTGGGCATTTTTGTGATGGTACTGTATATGTATTATGCAATTGACCAGCCCTAAACATTCTATCTTCTGTCATAACATTTGACACTGGGTAATAATGTATTTCATTTAGTTTTACTGTTGATGCATCCCAATAGTTAGGGTTTTTCTCAACTACTATTCTGCTATTTAGCTCCCATGATTTTAAATTGAATGGCCCATTACATACAAAATTACCTGGTCTCGTCCACTCACCATTTCTATCATCAATTTCTCCATGACTTAAAACTGTATCCTTGTGCACAGGCCAGGTGCTGTAATGACTAAGCATTCCTAGAAAAAAAGGTGTTGGAGCATTTAATGTTACTTCAAGGGTATATTTATCAAGTGCCTTAACGCCCACTTTTGAAAAATCTTCTATCTTGCCAGTATGGTAATCCTCAGCACCAACGAGATAATAAAGCATGTCAGGATATTGTGAACCCAGGCTTGCTGTAAGAATTCTCTTCCACGACCAAACAAAATCATCAGCTGTTACATCCGAACCGTTTGACCATTTACCGTTTTGTCTTAAATTAAAAATATATTTTTTTCCATCATCACTAACCGACCATGATTCTGCCGCTCCAGGTAAATTTTCATTACCAAATGGATTAGGAATAGTTAAACCTTCACATAAAGATATTAAAATATGATGTTCTGGAACCCCAGTAACTATATGAGGATCTATTCCTTGCGGTTCAGATCCGTTTCCAAAATGAAAAATTTGATTTTCTAATCCATCATCTACTGGTGTCACAGATGAAGAACATGAAAAAAGAAAAATTATAGAAATTAAAGAAATATGTTTCATATTAAAAAGTTATATTAGCGTTAAAGTTTACCCTAGCATTGTCAAAAAGATCATCATTGATAATAGATGAAATATTATTGATTGTTCTTTCTTCTGAAAATCCTTCATATTGATTAACAAGTTCAGCTATGGCTTCATTTTCTGGTTTCTTGTAGTTCAGAATATCTACCAAATATATATCACCATTGCTTGCATTAATAGAGATTGAATCACCAACAGATGAATTAAAAATTTTAGAAACTACTTCTCTAGGAAGTAATGAGGAATACCTTTTAACATCAACAAAAGATTCCTGAGATACAAAATCATATGCAGATATAAAAGTATCAAGCGATTCTTCTGTTTTTGCCTCTTCGATTTCTACTGACAACAATGCCTGTTTTTCAGATGCTTTAGTCAATAATAAATTCTCAGCAACTTTCTCTTTTACAGACTCATATTCTAGTAAAGCTGGCTCAACTATATCTTTAAGTGACATAACAATAATTGCTTCATCAGTGTTGATAACGACAGTAGACCCAATGTTAGTGTCGGGTGAAAATATAAAGTCTTTTACTCTAACGTCATCTATTTCGAAATCAAAATTCATTGCAATGAGTGCATTATTTGTAATACCCTCAGCAGTTGAAAGGTTTTTTGTTAGGGACCCTGCTATAACTTCTATAGGGTCATTAGATGCAACCATTTCATCCAGCATATCAAAATCATCATTCATCAGAGCAATAGATTCTGTTTCAATTAAATTTTCTATAATGTCTTTTTTCATAGCATCTAAAGACATAACTTCTGTTTTATTTATTTCGGTAACTTTTAATATGTGAAACGTGTCTTCAAGTTCAACTATTTCACTTATCCCATTTACCTCAAGTCCGCCAATAGCATCAGCAAATTCTGGTGGGAATACATCAGCATCAAAATATTCCAAATCTCCACCATTATCTTTTGTTACAATATCATCACTAAATGTAGCTGCTAATTCAGAGAATTCCTCCCCATTTGCAAGCTTCAAGCTTAGCTCAGTAATCAAATTGAAAGCCTCATCAATAGAATCGTAATTTGTCTTATCAATCATTATATGAGAGAACCTTACTTCATTTGCTGCCTCAGATTTTAATAAATAGTTGGCATAAGTTTCTTCAACATAATTATCTGGAATCGTTACAAGCTCTCTATAATCATCAGGTGTAAAATAGAAATAATCTACAGACCTCTTTTCATCTGAATAAAACATAATTTGATTATTGTCATAGTAATTAATTAGCTCTTCTTCTGAATTAACAATTTGTCTTTTGAGTTGATCAAAATCAACTTTTACAAAATCAATATCTACTGTTTGTTCTAATAAAGCAGCTAACTCAAAAATTTCTTGATCTGTAACAAAATTATTTGAAATTAATGATGACCTGTATAGCTCTGCTGATAACATATCAGTTGCTAAATCAATATATGATTCCTTGGTATATCCTACTGCATTAACTTGTGCCTCATAGACATTCTCATCAAAACTACCATCAACCTGAAAAACAGGGTTTTCAATAATATTTCTTTTTGCCTCTTTTTCAGTTTCTGAATTAATTAGACCTAATTTTCTTGATTGTGAAAGCAATACTTTTTGAACAATTAATTCTTGTTTAATCTGATCTAGTTGAGTTTCTTCATCAAGCTGGTTGAAATCAAAATCTTCTCCGTAAATACTTTGAAACTTTTGAATTGTTCTATTGGTTGCAATATTAAAATCCTCTTGAGACACATTTTCACCGTTAATTGAACCAAAGGAGCTTTGTAAAGGCGATCCAAGCGAAGAAGTACCTAAAAAGACAAAAGGTAGTGCACATGCAGCAATAACAATAAATAATCTAGGGCCGGTTAAAAAATTTCTTAGTGATTCCATCATAGTGGTGACATTATAAATAAAAAAAGGGTGCGGAAGCACCCTTTTTTAAAGTTAATAAAACTTAGCCGTTTTTAACCTTATCTTTAAGGCCTTTACCAGCTTTAAAACCTGGAACTTTAGAAGCAGCAATATGCATTGATGCGCCAGTTTGAGGATTTCTTCCCTCGCGAGCAGCTCTGTGCCTTACTGAAAATGTTCCAAAACCTACTAGTGATACAGAATCACCTTTACCCAAAGCATCGCCAATTCCACCTAGAACTGCGTCAACTGCTCTTCCAGCTGAAGCCTTGGAAATATCTGCGTCACTTGCGACCGCATCAATCAAATCTGATTTATTCATATTAAATACTCCTCTGTGTAAATTTATTTATATAAATACTTCTCTATGAAAAGCTTTTTAGGGCTAAAAGTCAAGTAAATAAGGGCTTTTTAATGAGCTTGCTTATTCTCAGTTTTTGATTTTCTTGATCTAGAAGATTTAACTTTTGATGAAGAAGTCGATTTATTTACAGGAGTTGGCTCTGCAACAAGCGCATGAGATATTACATCGTCAATCCATTCAACTGGAATGATATTGAGTGATTTCAAAATTTGATCAGGTATTTCTTGAAGATCAGCTTCATTTTCTTTTGGAATAATAACATTCTTTATACCGCCTCTTTTGGCTGCTAAAAGCTTTTCTTTTAATCCACCAATTTTAAGTATTTGGCCTCTAAGAGTTATCTCTCCAGTCATAGCTGTATCAGATCTAACTGCAATACCTGTAAAGATGGAAATCAATGAAATTGCCATTGCTCCACCTGCACTAGGCCCGTCTTTTGGAGTGGCACCTTCAGGAACGTGAATATGAACATCATATTTTTCATAAAAATTTGGTTTTATTCCTAAAGAATCTGCTCTAGATCTAACAACAGTTAAAGCTGCCTGAATTGACTCTTGCATTACATCGCCCAAAGATCCTGTTTTAATAATCCTACCTTTACCGTCAATATGAGAAGCTTCAATAGTTAACAGCTCTCCGCCAACTTCTGTCCAGGCTAATCCAGTTACTTGGCCAACTGCATTATCTTTCTCTGCAATACCATATTTAAATTTTTTAACACCAGAAAATTTTTCAAGATTTTTATTTGTAATAGATGTTGCTTTAACTGGGGGCTTCTTGCTTAACAACCTTTCTTTTACAACTTTTCTTAATATTTTAGCTATTTGTCTTTCCAGGCCTCTAACTCCTGCTTCTCTAGTGTAATATCTAATAAGAGAGAGAATGACTTCTTTATTCAGATTGATTTCATTTTCTTTTAATCCATTCCTTTCCATCTGTTTAGGCAATAAATATTTCGAAGCTATATTTAGTTTTTCATCTTCAATATACCCAGGAATTCTTATTATCTCCATTCTATCTAGAAGTGGCGTTGGGATATTTAAACTATTAGCAGTGCATACAAACATAACCTCAGAAAGATCGTAATCAACTTCTAAATAATGATCACTAAATGTATTATTTTGCTCTGGATCTAGAACCTCCAACAAAGCAGATGCAGGATCACCTCTATGATCCATACCTATTTTATCAATCTCATCTAATAAAAATAATGGATTCTTTACGCCAACTTTGGATAGCTTTTGAATAATTTTTCCAGGCATTGAACCTATATAGGTTCTTCTATGGCCTCTAATTTCTGATTCATCTCTAACGCCACCTAAAGACATTCTCACAAATTTTCTATTTGTTGCTCTCGCAATTGATTCACCTAAAGATGTTTTACCAACTCCAGGAGGGCCAACTAAACATAAAACTGGGGCCTTCATAGACTTAACTCTTTTTTGAACTGCAAGATACTCTATTATTCTCTCCTTAACTTCTTCAAGACCATAATGATCTTCCTCGAGAATATTTAATGAAGCTTGGATATCTGTCTTAACTTTCGATCTTTTTTTCCATGGAACTTCTACCAAGCAATCTAAATATGATCTAACAACAGATGCTTCAGCAGATGATGGAGACATATGCTTAAACTTTGCTAATTCGCTTTTTGCTTTTTTTAATGCTTCTTGCGGCATACCAACACTATTAATTTTTTCTTCCAAGGCATCTAATTCATCACCCTCTTCTCCAATTTCACCAAGTTCTTTTTGTGCAGCTTTTATTTGCTCATTCAAGTAATACTCTCTTTGAGATTTTTCCATCTGTTTTTTAACACGTTCTCTAATCTTTTTTTCAACATCCACAACATCTAACTGGGACTCAATAAACATTAGAACTTTTTCAGATCTTTCTTTTAAGTCTGCAATTGCAAGTATTTCTTGTTTTCTAGCAGTTTCAATAGGCAGATGACCAGTTATAGTATCTATAAGCTTTGAAAGATCATCCAATGAATCTACGGTTGAAACTATTTCAGGGGGTATTCTTTTAGTTATTCCAATATAATCTTCAAATTTTGCTTTAATGAACCTTACTAAGTTAGACGAATCAGCCTCTTTAAGCGGTATATCATCAATTACCTCTACTCTGGCTAAGTCATATCCATCTTTAGAAATTAAATCATCGATTTTGCATCTTTTATAACCTTCAACTAAAACCTTCATAGTTCCATCAGGTAGCTTAATAAGCTGAAGTAAATTACTTACAGATGCATTCTCATATAGATCTTTAAATTTAGGATCATCAACTGAGGGATCTATTTGACTGACAAGAACAAGTTTCTTGTTCGATGACATTGCAACATTTAGAGCCTCAATAGATTTAGGTCTACCAACAAATAGTGTTGTAACTATTCCAGGGAAAACAACAACGTCTCTTAATGGAATTAAAGGTAAGTCTGATTTTATTTCTTTCATATACCCAATATAGGGATAGAAATAAAAATATCAATTAGCAGAGGTTTTTTTTGCTTTAGTTTTTAAAAGCTTTATTGGTTCTGATTTAGAAATAACAGTATTTTCATCAATAATAACTTTTTCTAAATCAGAATTAGGAAGCTCAAACATTGTTTCCATTAGTATCTCTTCCATAATAGATCTAAGGCCTCTTGCACCTGTTTTTCGTTTTATTGCTTGTTTTGCAATTTCTATGAGCGCCTCGTCTCTAAAGGTTAATTCAACATCATCAATTTCAAAAAGATGCTTATATTGATTCACTAAAGCATTCTTTGGTTCTTTTAGAATTCTAACTAATGCATCCTCATCAAGCTCATGAAGACTGGATATTACTGGCAGCCTTCCAACAAACTCAGGAATTAAACCATATTTCACTAAATCTTCTGGTTCTAAATGCTCAATGTTAGAAGTTATTGATTGAGATGTTGATGACTTATTTACTTCAGCACCAAAACCAATACCAATATTATTATTTCTTTGATCAATTACTTTCTCAATACCTGAAAAGGCACCACCACAAATAAATAATATATTTGATGTATCGATTTGTATGAATTCCTGTTGTGGATGCTTTCTTCCACCCTGAGGCGGTATTGAAGCTACAGTTCCTTCTATTAACTTAAGAAGTGCTTGCTGCACACCTTCACCTGAGACATCTCTTGTAATAGATGGATTATCAGATTTTCGAGCAATTTTATCGATCTCATCAATATAAACTATCCCCAATTGAGCTCTTTCAGGGTCATAATCTGATTTCTGTAACAATTTTTGAATAATGTTTTCCACATCTTCACCAACGTAACCTGCTTCTGTGAGGGTTGTTGCATCAGCAATTGTAAATGGAACATTTAATATTTTTGCTAGAGTTTGAGCAAGAAGAGTCTTTCCACTGCCGGTTGGGCCTAAAAGTAAAACATTGCTTTTCTGTAATTCAACTGAGTCTTTTGAATCACTTCTTCTTAATCTCTTGTAATGATTATAGACAGCTACAGATAAAACTTTCTTAGCTTTCTCTTGCCCAATAACATAATCATCAAGTTTGTTAAAGATTTCTAAAGGTGAAGGCAGTTCCTCTAAAGATGTATCCTCTTCGCTTTTTATCTCTTCTTCAATAATGTCGTTACATAAATCAACGCATTCATTGCAAATATATACACTTGGTCCTGCTATGAGCTTTTTAACATCATCTTGAACTTTGCCACAAAATGAACAATTCAATTTTTCAGTTGAAGTGCTATTTGACATTTTTAGTATCCCTTTGATTTAGAATGCTATCAACTATCCCATAATCCATAGCAGACTTGGCATCTAAGAAATTATCTCTATCAGTATCTTTCTCAATTTTTTTTAAGGTTTGTCCAGTATGTTTAGCAAGAATATCATTGACAACTTTTTTCATATGCATGATTTCTTTTGCATGAATTTCAAAATCTGATGCTTGACCCTGAAAGCCACCAAGAGGCTGATGTATCATTATTCTTGAATTAGGCAAAGCAAATCTTTTACCCTTATCTCCGCCTGCAAGTAAAATTGCACCCATGCTTGCTGCTTGACCAATACATAAAGTTGAAATTGATGGCGATATAAACTGCATTGTGTCATATATAGCTAAACCAGATGAGATACTTCCACCAGGTGAGTTAATATAAATTGAAATATCTTTTTCAGGATTTTCTGACTCTAAAAACAATAACTGAGCAACAACCAAATTAGACATATAATCATCTACAGGTCCAGATAAAAATATAACTCTTTCTTTAAGTAACCTAGAGTAAATATCAAAAGAGCGCTCACCTCGAGGAGTTTGCTCGATTACCATAGGTATTAATGCTGACTCAATTTTATCCATATAAATTCTTATTTATTTGCTAGCTCTGAAAATTCTATCACCTTATCCTTAAATTTAAGTGCTTTTTCTAAATTTTCAATTAATTGTTGCTCTAAGGCAATCATTCTAAATTGTTCTAATTGCTGAGGCTGGCCTTTAACCCATTGTTTGAATTGTTCAGGATCTTTATATTTTTGCGATTCTTTATCTATAAAAGTATCTAGCATTACTGAATCTGCTGTTAATTCAAAGTGATTTACCAGCTCAGCAAATAATAAATCTAATCTTACTCGTTTTTCAGCATTCTCCATAAAAGTATCTATTGGAAATAAATCATCTCCAGCTTGATCTTCAGTTTGGCCTACTCTCATTAGAGCATCTTTTCTCATTAAATCGGCTTGCTCTTTAATTGTGACTTTTGGAACACTAAATGAATTAGTTTTTAATAAAGTTTCATATATAGATTCTTTTGTTAGATCTTTCTCTTGAATCTCAACCTCTTTTTTCATTCTTTTAGATATCTCTTCTCTAAAACCAGCTTCATCCTTTACATCCATATCTAGCTTTTCAAATAAATCTTTATCTATTTTAGCTTCATGAAGTTCTTGAATAGTTTTTAAATTGATATCAAATTCTGCCTCAATTCCTGCTAAATCTTTTTTAAAGTAATCATCAGGGAAAGTTGCTTTTATAGTAAATTCAGATGGCTCTTTATCAACAATAGAATCTTCAAATCCTGGAATCATTGAACCACCGCCCAGAACTAACTTAAAATCTTTAGCTGAATTTCCTTCAAACTCTTCTTTATTGATTTTCCCAACAAAATCTATAATTACTTGGTCATCTTTTTTAGATTTCCTTGATACATCTTTCCAATCGCCATATCTTTTTTGGATGTCTGCAATTGCAAGATCAATATCACTATCACTTATAGATATAGACACTTTTTCAAAACTTGTCCACCTGCTTAACTTGGGTTTTATCTCAGGAAAAACTTCAAATGTTGCTGAATAACTTATTGGTTTTTTTGGATCTTCACTTTCAAGATTTATAGTTGGCGAAGATGCAGGACGAATATTGTTTTCGCTTAAGGCTGTTGGGTATGAGCTTTGAATAAGTTCGTTAACAACATCGGCATGAATTGATTGACCATACCTTTGATTTAAAACATCATTTGGAACTTTTCCTTTTCTAAAACCATCAAGTTTTGCTTTTCCTTTAATATTATTAAGCTTCGTTTGATATTTAGAATTATATTCTTCTACTGGAATAGAAACCGTAAGCTTCCTCTCCAAATCTTTTAATTTTTTTAATTTACTACTCATTGTTATACCTAAACATGTTGGGGCGAGCGATGGGGTTCGAACCCACGGCCTCCGGAGCCACAATCCAGCGCTCTAACCAACTGAGCTACGCCCGCCACGAAACGAGCTATTATAAATTAAAAATTACAATTATTATTTTTTTTATTATGATTGTTACTGTAAATGCGATAACATTTTTTATGGGGAGATATTAAATGAGCACTTTTCTAGACGATACCACAAAATATGTAAATAAAGCTGTAAAGCACTCTGATATATCCGAGGGCTTGGCTAATAAAATAATAATATGCAATTCAACTTATACAGTTCGTTTTGGTGTTCGGTTGAGAGGAGAAATACACACCTTTGAAGGTTGGCGTTCGGTTCACTCAGAACACATGGAGCCTACTAAAGGAGGAATAAGATACGATTTGCAAACCAATGCTGAAGAAGTTGAGGCTTTGGCAGCATTAATGTCATATAAGTGTGCTCTAATTAATGTTCCTTTTGGTGGGTCAAAAGGAGGTCTTAAAATTAATCCATACAAATGGGAAAAAAATGAAATAGAAAAAATTACTAGAAGGTTTGCTCAAGAATTAATTAAACGTGATCTTGTAAGTCCATCGCTCAATGTTCCAGCTCCAGATATAGGAACATCATCTCAAGAAATGGCATGGATAGCTGATGAGTATAGAAAAATGCATCCATCGGATATAAATGGTGCCGCATGTGTTACCGGTAAACCTCCTAATAAAAATGGTTTGCCTGGCAGAGAAGAAGCTACAGGACGAGGAGTTCAATACATAGTTCGAGAGTTTTTTAGGAATCCTGATTTACTAAAAATTGTGAAGCTAGATCATGACCTTTCATCAAAATCTCTTATTGTTCAAGGAATTGGTAATGTTGGGTATCATCTCTCAAAATTTTTAACCGAAGAAGATAATGTTAAGTTAATTGGAATTTCTGAATTCAATGGTGGCATCTATAACGAAGAAGGTATAAATGTTGAGCATGCAAAAAAATATTTTACAAAACATAAATCATTTGAAAATTATCCAAAAGGTACGTTTGTAAAAGACTCTTCTCTATTGTTAAAGAGAAAATGTGACATTCTAATACCTGCAGCTCGAGAAAATGTAATTACTGAAAAAAATGCAAATGAGGTATCTGCAAAATTAATTGTAGAGGCTGCAAATGGTCCTATTAGTTATAAGGCAAATCAAATCCTGAATCGAAAAAAGATATTTATTATCCCAGATATTCTGGCAAATGGAGGTGGAGTAGCAGTAAGTTATTTTGAGTGGGTTAAAAATATTCGACATATAAGATTTGGCCGTTTAGAAAAAAGACGAAATCAATTTCAATTAAATAACCTTATTGAAGCTATAGAAGAAATGACAGGTACAAGTATGCCTAAAAAATATAAAGCTAATTTTATAAATGGTATAGAAGAAATCGATTTAGTTAGATCTGGATTGGATGACATGATGATTGATGGATTTCAAAGTGTTAAGAAAGAATTTATAGAAAATGAAAAGATAACAGATTTCAGGACTGCCGCATTCAAAGTTGCAATAGAAAAAATTGCTCTTTCTTATGATTTTATTGGCCTGTAACTAACTTTATTAAATTATTCTGCAGGAAAAAATACTGGTTTAGTATCTGGCTCCCAGACATCATACTTGTGCATCGCTTTTTGAAATAACTTTGATTCAACAAAAGAATCAAGTAATTTTTTTATTTTGATAATTTTTTGTTGTGCATCAAACCATATTGGATTGGCAATTTTATATTGCCTAATAAAGGGTAAAATTGAGATATCTAATTTGTTAATTTCATCGCCAAAAATCCATTTATTGTTTGAGATCGAATTTTCAAGATCTATTAGAATCTTCAAGCATTCATCACGGTGGTGCTCTAAATCAGCATCATGATATCGTGTTGAATATTTGTATCTATCAAGATGATATTTAAAATTATCATCAAATATAGTTATAAAATGTTCGGTTAATTTATTTAGCTCTTCATTAGTTGAAGCAAAAATAGGCTTTTGCGCAACTACCCAATTAATAATATCCATGCTTTCATCAATAACTCTATCTTTCAATAAAAGAATAGGAACTGTTCCTTTGGGTGATATCTCAAGCATATGCTCAGGCTTATTTTTTAATCTTATCTCTCTTATTTCACAACTAATGTTACCTAGCAATATTGCCATTCTTGCTCTCATGGCATATGGACATCTTTTAAATGAATAAAGAATTGGCATTATGATTTAATTTGAACTTCTTCTTTGGGTCCAATATGTTTTTGATTTCTTTTTTTTGCTAAATCCACCTGCTTTTGGCGACTCATATATCTAGATTTTTGCTCTTCTGAAGTTTGGTAATAGCATGAAGGACAAGCTACCCCACGAATATAAAGTTTTGAATTTTTATCTTCTTCGGTAATGGGCATTCTGCAACCATGACACATATCATAACTGCCCTTAGATAAATCATGTTTAACTGAAACCCTATCATCAAAAACAAAACACTCCCCATCCCACAAAGAATTGTCTTCATCAACTTCTTTAAAATAATTTAAAATCCCACCCTTTAAGTGACTAACATTTTTAAAGCCTTCTTTTATCATCATTGAAGAAGCCTTTTCACATCTAATGCCTCCAGTACAAAACATGGCAATTTTCTTATTACTCTTATCTTCCTTGGTAAAATTTTGATTTTTAACCCAATCAGGGAAATCTCTAAATTTTATAGTGTTTGGATTAATGGCGTTTTTAAATGTTCCAATCGAGTATTCATAATTATTTCTGGTATCTATTAAAATTGTATCTTTGTCTTCAATTAAGCTATTCCAGTTTTTAGGTTCTACATATTCTCCAACTACTTCGTTAGGGTTGATTGAGTCATCTCCAATCGTAACTATTTCATTTTTTAGTTTAATTTTAAGTCTTACAAAAGGATTGATCTCAGAATAAGAAAATTTGATATCAACATTTTTGAATCCTTTAATTGATCTAATATATTCAACAGCTTTTTGGAGATTTTTTTGCTCTGCTGATATGGTTCCATTGATACCTTCTTTGCCAACCAAAATAGTTCCATATATTTTAAGTTGATTAAACCTCTTTCTAATTTTATTTTGAAGAGTATTAGGATCATCTACTGATGAAAACTTATAAAGAGCGGCTACCGTATACATGACACTATTTTACTACAAGAAAATGGCGCGCCTGAAGAGATTCGAACTCCTGACCCACTGCTTAGAAGGCAGTTGCTCTATCCAGCTGAGCTACAGGCGCGTGGTCGGGGTAGTAAGATTCGAACTTACGACCACTCGCTCCCAAAGCGAGTGCGCTACCAGACTGCGCTATACCCCGAGGTTGCAAATATTAAAGTTTATCTAAAAAATAAGCAATCATCATATGAATAAATATTCATAAATGCGATAATATTTTAATGACCGCAAAAATTCTAGATGGTAAAAAATTAGCTTCTTTAAGTGAGGAAGATATCAAAAAAGAGGTATGGGAACTTGCCAAACATGGAATAAATCCAACACTTGCAACCATCCTTGTTGGAAACGATCCAGCATCAGAGACTTATGTCAGGATGAAAAGGAATACTTGTAAAAAAGTTGGTATGGAATCAATCGCTGTTGAACTTCCAGAATCTACAACTACAGAAGAGTTGCTTGGAACTATTGAAGATCTAAATAATAATCCTGACGTTCATGGAATTTTGTTGCAACATCCAGTTCCATCTCAAATTGATGAAAGAAAATGTTTTGATGCTATTGATATAGAAAAGGATGTAGATGGTGTCACTTGTTTGGGCTTTGGAAATATGTCTATGGGTTTAGATGCTTATGGCTCATGTACTCCTGCTGGCATTATAAGATTAATACAGCATTATGAATTAGATATACAAGGTTTAAATGCTGTTGTTGTTGGCAGAAGCCCTATTTTAGGAAAACCAATGGCTATGATGCTGCTTAATCTAAATGCAACAGTAACCATATGTCATTCAAGAACACAAAATATTGAAACCATTATTAAAAGTGCAGATTTAATTGTTGGAGCAGTAGGAATACCCAAATTTATAAAAACTGACTGGATTAAACAAGGTGCTATTGTTATAGATGCTGGATTTCATCCTGAAAAATGTGGTGATATTGATTTAGATCAAATGGACAAAATATCTTCAGCATACACTCCAGTACCTGGAGGAGTTGGCCCAATGACAATAAATACATTAATACTGCATACTATGCAGTCTGCAAAAAAATTATTAAATAATTAATCTTTTACTTCTTCTGTTGTTTCAGAAGTATCTGCATCTAATTCAGCTTCAATTACCTCGCCTTCACTTTCCTTATTTGCGTTATCATCGTCATTCTCTTTAAATGGAAAAGGTTTTTCATCCGTTTGGAATAACAGGAAGGCCAAAGAATCGTGAAAAAACTCTATAAGATGAGAGTTAAAATTTGCTATAGATGCATTTGGTTTTGATGTAAATAAATAAAATAGAAATTGTATTATTGCCAATCCTATACATATGGTAAGTACAAAATTAATTACAAAACCATATAACAACATAAATAAGAATCTAATCCATTTACTTGTTTTTAAAATTTCTTCTTTGTCTATTTCTATTTGACTCATAATTTTTATCCTAGTATGTGAATTCTACATCAACTTCATGGGGATTATTCACAAGATCATCAATAAATGTTTTAGATGATGCGTTATTAAAAACAATATTATATAGAGAATCTACCAGCGGCATACTTATATTTAAGTTAGCAGATTCTGTTTTTATGACCTCTAAGGTTCTAATACCCTCAGCAACTTGACCAACTTTTAGCTTAGCTTCATCTAAACTTAGTCCTTCGCCTAAATTCATTCCAAGTTGAAAGTTTCTAGATAAATTGGAGGTACAGGTAGCTACCAAATCGCCCATACCAGCAAGTCCAAGAAAAGTTATAGGATTTGCACCTTTTGCAACTGCAAATCTACTCATTTCTGCCATGCTTCTTGTAAGAATTAAGCCAACGGCATTCTCACCAACTTTCAAGGATTCAGCGATACCACAAATAATTGCATATATATTTTTAAGGGCTCCTGCTAACTCAACACCCTGAATATCATCTGAAGAATATATTTTAAAAGTTTCAGATGAAAGAGTTTCTTTTACATCATTTATTAATGATTCATCACTACTTGCTATTACTGTACCAGTAACTTTTTCTTCAGCTATTTCTTTAGCAAGATTTGGGCCGCTTAATACCCCAACACTATTTTGTGAAGTATCTATATTCATTTTAATAATATCTGACATTGATCTAAAAGGATCTGATTTAATTCCTTTTGTGCAAGAAATAATATGAGCTCCCCCTTCTACCATTGGCGAAATTCTTTTTACTATATTTTCAAATATTAAACTTGGGGTAGCTATTAAAACAATATTTGCATTCTTAATCACTGATTCTAGGTTCTCTGAGGCTTCAATATTTGATGATAGCTGAAGCTCAGGATGGTATATGACATTTGCTCCTTCTGAATTAATTCTAAGAGCCTGGTCTGAGTCTCTAACCCATAAAGAAACATCGTAACCATTAGATGCCGCAATGTTTGCCATAACAGTCCCAAAGCTTCCACCACCTAAAACCGCAATTTTTTTTATTGTACTCATAGCTAAGAGAGATACTTATCCAGCTGTCTCAAATATTTTGATGGATCTTGAGGTGATCCGCCTTCAGCTATAACAGCATAATCGTAGAGAAAATCTACAAATGAATTAAATTGTTTGCCTTTCATATCCTTAAGCTTTTTAACTAATTTATGCTTCATGTTAATTTCAAAAATTGGGTTAGATGAATCCAATGTTTGACCAGAAGCTTCAAGTATTTTTCTTAACTGAGCTCCAGGCTCATGTTTAGGCAAGACAATGCAAGAAGCAGAATCTGTTAAACGTTTGCTAATAATTACATCAGAAACTTTATCATCTAAATGTTTTTTAATTTTTGCCAGAATATCCTGATCTACTTCTGAAACTTTTTTTGTTTCATCTTCATCTGAAATATCTTCTTTAGCTACATTTACAAGTTCTTTTCCTTGATATTCCATTAATCCAGCCATAACCCACTCATCAATTCTGTCTGTTAAAAGTAGAACCTCTATTCCTTTTGATTTTAAGCCCTCGATATGAGGAGAATTGGCTGCAGCTTCATATGTGTCAGCTACACAGTAATATATTTTATCTTGGTCATCACTCATTCGTTCTAGATAATCATCAAGACCTTGGTCACTGCCTTTGCTATTTGCGTAAGTTGAAGCAAATAGTAATAAGCTTGCTATTAAATCCTTGTTCTCTCTATCTTCTGCTGGGCCTTCTTTTAAAACTAACCCATATTCATTCCAAAACTCCTTATATTTATCAAAAGAATCTTTTTTAAGGACTTTTAAAGAATCAAGCATTCTTTTTGTAACAGCCTTTTTGATGGTGTCTACAAGATGATGTTCTTGGAGGATTTCTCTAGAAACATTTAAAGGCAAATCATTAGTATCAATAATACCTCTAACAAATCTCAAATATAGTGGTAAAAAGTTTGAGGCATCATCCATAATGAAAACCCGCTGGATATAAAGTTTTACGCCTCTAGGAGACTCACGATTCCATAAATCAAATGGTGGTTTTGAGGGTATATATAATAAATTTGTATACTCATTTTTTCCCTCAACTTTATTATGAGCCCAAAGCAATGGATCGTCTTGGTCAAAAGTGATGAATTTATAAAATTCTTTATATTCATCATCTTTAATTGATCTTTTAGACTTTAACCAAAGCGCATCAGCGTCATTTATTCTTTTTGGCTCACTATCTTCGCCAATTAAATTTAGAGGGAAATTAATATATTGAGAATACTTTTCGAGCAAAAACCTAACTCTTCCTTCTTCAGCAAACTCACTATTTTCATCGTTTAAATAAATAATGATGTCGGTACCATTAGTTTCTTTTGAAACTTCAGAAAGTTTATATTTTTCTTCACCTGAACTTTCCCACATGATGGCTGAATCAGAATCTTCAAATACAGATTTTGAAATAACTTGAACTTTATCGGCGACCATAAACACAGAATAGAAACCAACACCAAACTGACCAATTAAATTAGAATCTTTTTTCTTGTCACCTGTAATATTTTCTAAAAAAGATGCTGTTCCTGATCTTGCTATTGTTCCAATATTAGAAACTATTTCATCTTCATTCATTCCTATGCCGTTATCCGAAATAATAATCTTGCTCTCTGATTTTAAAACTTGCACATCAATTTTTAGGTCCTTTGTATACTTAGCAATAGACTTATCTTCTACAGACTTAAATCTAAGTTTATCTATTGCATCTGATGCATTAGATACAAGCTCCCTTATAAAAATTTCTTTATTAGAATAAAGAGAATGAATCATCAGCTTTAAAAGCTGTTTAGTTTCTGTTTGAAATGATTTAGTTTTTGATCTTGCCATGTTAATCCTCTCTAATGTTCTTTAAATAATATTAAACAACGAAAATTCAAGTGCTAATGGATCTATAGATATGTAACTCTCACAATTTGAACGACTGAAACTATAAAAATTACAAGGGTATTAAATACACTAAGGTTGTGAAAAAACTTAAATAATTTATCCCAGCCCCTGTCTCTAGCGATATTTGTTAGGGGTATGATGACATACCCAATAAATGCAAATGCTACAGCAATAAGAGCAAAATAAACATCGATAGTTTTAAAGAACAAATAACTTATTAATAAAGCTACCAAAGCAATTAGTAAAATTAATAAATAATATCTTGGAAAAATTTTTCTTAAGAAATTGGAAGCATTTTGATCATCAAGAACTTTGAACACGACTGGTGCTGTAAGCAATACTTGAGCAAATATTATTCCTAAAACTAGTGAATAGCTTAATATTAAGAGGCTTAAGACAACTATATTCATAACTAAGTGGCGGTCCGACGGGGAATCGAACCCCGAACGCCGCCGTGACAGGGCGGAATTATAACCGTTTAACTACCGGACCACTTATTAACATTTGAATAATATATTTAATAAATAATAATTCAACTATTAATTATTGGTGGGTGATGACAGGATCGAACTGCCGACCCTCTCGGTGTAAACGAGATGCTCTACCAAACTGAGCTAATCACCCACGAAAGGTATTATATTGATTAATTTAAACTATACAAAAGAAATTTTTATTATTTATTAAATTAGAGAAAGAATTAATCTAGGCCCCACTATCAGTTGCCTCTTTTACCTCAATTAGATTTCCACTTTGACAGTCGTATATATATCCGTAGATTGAGATTGAGCTAGAGACCAATGAATGATTTCTTAATTTCAAAACGTCTTCGACAAGGCTTTTCTTATTATCTTTAAATGTTAGCCAATCTATCTTATCTTTAGATTGGATATTAAATTTTTTATCTATGTCTTCGTTAGAAAACTTTTCTAAACCACAATCAGTATGATGAACAATAAACCACTCATTAGTACCGAGTAATTTATATGAGATTAGTAGCGATCGTATAGCATCGTCACTTACCCTTCCCCCAGCATTTCTAATAACATGAGCATCGCCCTCTGATAAACCTGCAAATTTTGCAGGATCTAATCTTGCATCCATGCATGTAAGTATTGCAAATTTCCTACTTGGCGCAGCGTTTAAGTCTTTCTTTTTACCAAAACTAGATGCGTAAGCTTTATTTGAAACTATTACTTCTTCTAATATTTTTGACATATTTAAACCCTTTTACCTATTTTACAATGCTTAGTCTTGCAAGATATATACCGACAAAGGTAATGAGTACAAATAATATTTGCATTAAATTCAAAACTTCTGAAAAAAGGAAGGCTGCCAAGATTGTTGCTGTTAAAGGTTGCATTAATAAACCTATTGATCCATTTGATGCAGAAATCTTTCCAATACCATAGGTAATAAAGAATTGGCCTCCAAATTGACACAAGAAAGCTAGTAGAAAAAGATTAAGCCATTCAAAGTTTACAGCAGGCATATATGGTTTTGAATCAATCATCATTGGAACTATGGAAAATATGCAGCAAAAGAAAGTTGTATAAAATATTATGTTTAATGATGTTTCTTTGCCAAGCTTTGAAATTATTAATAAATAAATTGCATAACCAAGGGCTGCTACCATACACAAAATGTCGCCAAGTATCTTCCCATTAGCATAGTTATTAGAAAATATTATTAGTCCTATTATTCCAATATAAGTTATAAAAAAAGATAGTCCAAAGCCTTTTGATGGTACCTCCTTAAAAATTATAAATGCTAAAAGAGCTACAAATATTGGAGCTGAATTTACGATAATTGTTGCATTGGATACTGATGTAATTGTCATACTGTAATGCCATAAAACTAAATCAGTTGTAAAAGCCAATGATGCAATTGCGGTGTATAGAATTGTTTTTTTATTCTTAACTTTAAATAAAATCTTTTTGTTAACCACATAGTTAAAGCTTATTAGCAAAGGAAGAGCGAAAAGCATTCTCCAGAAGGCAATTGCTGATGGCGATAAATCGCTCCACTTTACAAATATAGGTGCAAAGCCAATTAGCATTGCTCCAAACGTGAGCATGAGAAAATAATTTGTTCTCTGTAAATTCTTAATCATGAAGTTATACTTTAAATATGCAAGAAGACATTGTAGAGCAGAATAAAGAAATTATCTCAGTTGGAGAATTAAATAGATCAGCTAAGTATCTGCTAGAAGATAATTTCTCCAATGTATCTGTTATTGGTGAGATATCAAATATTTCTAGACCTAGCTCAGGTCATGTTTATTTCACACTAAAAGATGAAGATGGAGCAATAGGCTGTGCAATGTGGAGATCTCAGGCAACAAAACTTAACTTTAAACCAGAAAATGGTGATAAATGCATTTTAAAAGGTCAAGTTAGTTTATATGCGGCAACAGGTCGATATCAATTGATAGTTAAGTCTATTGAACAAGCTGGTGCTGGAAATCTAATGCAGCAGTTTGAAGATCTGAAAAAGAAACTTGATTCAGAAGGTTTATTTGATTTAGCTAAAAAGATTTCCATTCCACAATCGCCAAAACATATTGCAATAGTAACCTCGCCTTCTACAGCAGCGTTTCAAGATATATTAAGCACTATAAAAAGAAGATCTCCTTCCGCTCAAGTTACCTTAAGTCCTGCTGTTGTTCAGGGTGACACTGCAGCGAATACTATAATTAAAGCATTAAATCGAATACTTATCTTTAATGAGAATAATCAAGATAATCCCATAGATATTGTAGTCTTATCTCGAGGCGGAGGTTCAATTGAAGATTTGTGGTGTTTTAATGATGAAGGTCTTGCAAGAGAAATCGCTTCTTTTCCAATACCTACAATATCTGGTGTAGGTCATGAAATAGATTTTACAATCTGTGATTTTGTTTCAGATATGAGAGCGCCGACACCTACAGCATCAGCAGAAATAGTTACAGAGTTCAGTTTTAAATTAACTGATAAATTCAAAGAGTTTAATGATGATTTGATTAAAACTATGAGGCTCTTGATAAGAAATCAAAACCAAAAAGTTGTATCTTTAAAATCAAATCTTAGAAGCCCTATTCTTATACTTAGAGAACAGAATCAAAAAATTGATAATTTTGAATTTAAACTGAAACAGAATATGAAGTTTAATTTCTCTAAGAATATGCAAAAACTTAATAATATATTTTCAAAATTAAAAGAGAGTAATCCAAGAGTTGAGATACATGAGTTGCAAGTGAAAATAGATACCACCAAGAATCTCCTGCTAAGAGCTATCAAATCAAATCTAAGTAGACAGTTGGCTGCAATGAATGAATTCGAAAAAAACCTAGAGATTCTCAATCCATTATCGATTTTAGAAAGGGGCTATTCAATAATTCAAAACAAGTCAGGTAAATCTATTAAGTCTAATGATGATGTAAATATTGGTGAAGGTCTTACAGCAAGACTGAACAAGGGATTCATTGATATAGAAGTTAAAAAAAAGAGAAATGCAACATAAGATAATTTTTTATCTAGTTCTAATATTATCTATAAATTTTAAGGCCGAAATAAATGTTGAGCCTGGTGAATTGTTTGCGATTAAATTGAGTGATTGTCCTAAGCTTACAAAAGAAGATGAATTATTTATAGAACACAATAATACTGAATATGTAATTTTACCTGCTTCATATACAACAAAAGATATTAGATTAAATCAATATTGCACTTCAGTAAGAATTAACAAAAAAAACTTTGGTGAATCGAGAATAACTATTCAAGATACCTCAAAAGTAAATCTCAATAAAAATGATTCAGAAAGAGCTTATAAAGAATCACTTTTAATCAAAGAGGCTTTAAGAAGCTATTCGAGGGAATTAAAACCTTCAATCAATTTTATAAATCCTGTTGATGGACTTATATCAAGCAGATATGGAAAGCAAAGATTTATTAATGATCAGCCACGGTCCCCACATCTAGCGCTTGATATTGCTGCGCCAAATGGAACAAAAATAGTTGCACCATCTGCTGGAAAGGTAATACTAATTGGTGATTTTTTTTACTCTGGTAATTTTCTTATTTTAGATCACGGCTATGGACTTTTAACATCCTACAGTCACATGTCAAAAATTCATGTCAAAAAGAATGAATATATTCAACAAGGTGAATTAATTGGTGAGGTTGGCACAACGGGAAGAGTTACTGGACCTCATCTTCATTGGAGTGTCTATGTTTCCGGTGAAAGAGTAAATCCCGAATTAATGATCCAAGATAATTTTTTAGAAAATTTATTTAATAGCTTCTAAAATTTCATTTAGACTGTCTTTAGTCTGGGGTCTAAAAAGAGATTCTATAAGCTGACCATTGGGATCAATAAAAAAAGTTGCTGGTACAGCTGGGGGTGTTCCTATTCCCCATATGTCTCTTGGGTGAGTTATTAATGATGGGAGTTTTAAATTGAATCTTTTAGCAACAGGAGCTAACTCTTCAGAATCTAAATCATCGAAATTATAAACATACACTAATACATCTGGATTTTCTTCAGCAAATTCAAACAACTCAGGCAATTCTTTAATGCAAGGCGCGCACCAATCTGCCCAATAGTTAACAACAACCCACTGCCCTTTTAGTTGTTCAAATGAGGTGTTTTTTCCATTAAAAACTTCAATGTCATTTTTTTGACATCCAAATAAAATGAAAATACATAACAAGGGTATAATTTTAGCTTTCATTAACCACATGATAGGCTAAATAATGATTATGGAAAATAAGTATCTATTAATTCTTTTTTATTCTGCGGGCGGATCAACTCGTAAAATAGCTCATGCGATTGCTGATGGAGCTGAAGAAGAGAACCTCAATGTAAAAATTAGAACAGTCCCAAAAGTTTCTAGCCTTAGTGAAAAAACTCAAGATGATGTTCCAGAAAAAGGTGAAGTTTATTGCACTAAAGATGATTTGATAAATTGTAGTGGTCTTGCAATTGGCTCTCCTACAAGATTTGGATCAATGGCATCACCTTTAAAGTATTTTTTGGACTCAACAGGAGATTTGTGGGCTTCTAATTCACTTGAAAATAAACCTGGAATGGCATTTACCTCAACTGAATCTATGCATGGCGGCCAAGAAATTACTCAATTTAATTTAATAACTTATATGCTCCATCATGGCATGTTTATTGTCGGCAGCCCTTACTCAATTGATACGCTTAGCAAGACTAAATCAGGAGGCACTCCATATGGACCATCTCATGTAGAAAGTTTTAATAACTCTAATAATCTAACACCAGAAGAGTATGATATTGCAAAAAAAACTGGTACTAGGATTGCCAAGCTAATTAAAAGAATAAATGATTAGCAATAAAGCCCTTAAGAATCTTGTTAATTTATTTTCATTTCTGCTTATTCTTACAAAGTTTTTTTCTTACCTAAACCAAAAAATTGAAATTTTATTTTTTGTCTTTTGGTCAATGCCTATTTTATTTCTTATTTTTTTTGCAAATAAATTAACTATTAAGGCTTTCCAAAGTTTTAGTTTTATATTCTTAATTTACTTTTTGTCTGCATCTTTAAGAGTATTTGGTATAAGTCCATATGTTTTCGATCTTTTAGAAATTGTTTTAATTGTTATTTTATTCTTTATCTGCGTATTTGCTCCAAAAATTATTATGAGGAATATGTAAAGTAAGCTTTACATTTAAATACTCCTAGATTATCATCATTTACCTTAACAGGAGTTATAAATGTCAGAAAAACAATCAATTTGGGCAAAAGCAGATAGCTTTTTAACAACAACAAGAAAAATAATAGTCAATTCATTAACTGCTTTGATTTTAGTTATTGTCACATTCTCATTGCTAGGTGGTATTGGATCAATGTTCAGCAGCCCTGAAGAGGTTGATACAAAAGATAAAGTTCTTTGGTTTAAACCAATAGGTGTCGTTGTTGATTCAGAGGTTAATAGTTCTGGAAATTTTGATTTTAATAGCATTGTTTTAAGTGGCGGTGATACTGTTGAACAACATGAACTTCAAGATTTATTAGATGTTTTAAATAATGCAGCAGAAGATGAAAACCTGAGTGCGGTTTATGTAAATGTTTCAGAGCTAGGGATGTATTGGTCTTCAGCTTTTAAAATTGCTGATGCAGTAAGGTCTTTAAGAGATAGTGGCAAAAGAGTTATAGCTTATGCAGAACAATATAATAACAACTCATATTTAATTAGCTCTCAAGCTAATGAAGTTCTTATAAATGAGTATGGTCAAGTGTCTGCTTTTGGTTTTTCAAGAAAAAGAGAATACATGAAAGATTTATATAAAAATCTTAAATTAAATTATAACGTTTTCACAGCAGGTGATTTCAAGTCTGGACCTGAACCATATACTAGAGATTCAATGTCTGAGAATGACAAGTTAGCATGGAATGAGTTTGCAAATCCAATGTGGACCAAAATGACTGACATGATGGAAGAAGCGAGAAATCTTGAAAAAGGAACCATTCAAAATTACGGCGATAATGCATGGGAGTTAAGTGTCGATAATCCAGAAATGGCTGAGGTTGCTTTGGAGCTTGGTTTAGTTGATATGGTAGTTTCTAGAGAAGAAATAAAGGCATATATGTTTAAAGAATTTCCAAATAAAGATGAAGATAAATATGCATTTCCAGACAGTGTCTCGATTTATGACTATCTAACTAAAATAAGAGAAGACGAAATAGAAAATACAAGTAAAAATAAAATAGCAGTTGTTAATGTGGAAGGAACGATCATGACTGGTGAAGTTGCTTTTGGGGTTGCTGGTTCTGACACAATTGTTGATAACATTCAATCAGCTACTCAAGATGAATCTATCAAAGCTCTTGTCTTAAGAGTCAACAGCCCTGGTGGAGACGTATGGGCAAGTGAATTGATTACAAATGCATTAAATGAATTTAAAGAAACCGGAAGACCTATTGTTGCATCAATGGGAGATATTGCCGCTTCAGGTGGTGTTTGGGTCACTACTCTATCTGATGAAATATTTGCAGAAGAAGACACTCTTACAGGTTCTATTGGTGTTTATGGAATCGTTCCAACTTTAGATGGGATATATGACTGGGCAGGAATTAAGGTTGATGGAACCAGTTCTACAAAGGCAGGAGAATGGGATGAGAGATATGCTATGCCTGAGTATGTTAAAAATGGTATTCAAGCGAGCATAGATCATACATACAATAAATTTGTTTCAAAAGTTGCTGAAAATAGAAACATGACCTACGAGGATGTTTTACCAATTGCAGGTGGAAGGATATGGGCAGGATATAAAGCCCTAGAACTTGGCTTGGTAGATAAAATTGGCGGTCTTGATCAAGCCCTAAAATCAGCAGCAGAAAGAGCTGGTGTCGAAGACTTTGCAGTTAAGAATTACAAAAAGCCAATGGATCCATTTGATGTTTTTTTAAATGAATTGCTTGAAAACATCAATATAGAAATTGATCTCGATCCAAGACTTACGCTAATTAATTCAAAACTAGAAAAACATCTTAAATTAATTGATCCTAAAAAAAGGAATATATTGATGTATTGCTTTGAGTGCGAAGTTAAATAACTTCTTTAATTAAAGGGATTGTAATTTTTCTTTTCATTTCCATTGAGAGCTTATCTAAGCTCTCAAGGATTTTAACTAAGTTTGAAATACTTCTATTTGAATATTTTATTAGGTAGTTAGCTTCTTTATCCCCAAGATTAATAAGTCTTAATTTTGAAATATATTTTAGGGCATCAAATAACTCCTCATCTTTAATCGGGTGAAGCTCGTAACTTTCTAATTTTCTTAATCTAGACTCTAAATCAGGCAATATAAATTTCATTTGTTTCAAGTCTTGAGATGATGTAAATATAAGCCTGGAATGAGATACAAGAGATCTATTTATAAGGTTAAAAATTGCCGTTTCCCACAATTCATTAGAAATTATATTTTCTAAACCATCTATGCAAATCAAATCCAAATTTTCAACAGCATCTAAAATATCAGTACCATATTTAATTAATTGATTAGTTGGAATTAACAATGAGGATTTGCCCATCTCATTATAAAAATTACAAAGAGCCTGCAGGAGATAGGTTTTTCCAGAGTCCTGTGATCCCGAAATGAAAAAATCTTCATTGCTTGATTGATCTTGAAGAGCAGATAATAGCTGTGAATTGGAGCTAACGACGTAGAATTCATCGAAAGAAGATTTGTTAGATTTATGCCATGGAAAAGTAAGCTGTTGAGGTTTATTCATTATGATACTCATTAATATTCCTGAACCAGTTTTTAGCATAAACAATTAGGCTCATTAAAGTCACCACAAGTATGAATGCATCTAATAGGATTAATGTCATATCAACATTAAAAATTTGAAATAAGAAGATAATAACTATATATGCTATCTGTAAGCCTGTAGTTATTTTTCCTAAGATATTTGGCAGTGGTGTCTCAGATTCAATTAGAGTCATGTGAACAGCTGCACCAAGCAGAATGGCAACATCCCGTCCAATAAAAATAACAAAAATATATAAAGGAATATAAGAATTTAGCCATAGAATAAAAATTGTTCCTGATAATAAAAGTTTGTCTGCAATAGGATCTAAAATTGTTCCTAAATACGTTTGCCACTTCATTCTTCTAGCAAGAAACCCATCTAAAGCATCTGTAATAGAAGCCAATAGAAAATATACTAAGCTAATTAAAAAATTTCCAATAAATATGTTATTTAGAATCGGATACACCAACCCTATTCGAATTATTGATAGAAGATTTGGTATGAATATAAAATACTTGCTCATTTTATGAAGATTAAACTTAGTTTATCTTTATCCTTATCATTTAAAATTTCAAAAAAACTACTACTCTTGATATTAGCAATTAAGGTTTTTTTATCCCCCATTAAATCAACTTTATAAGTAATTATATTATTTTTAAAGCTTTGTATTTCAAGATTACTAATACTTATAAATTGAGCTAATTTTTCTTTAGATAACTGAAACTCTTCTAAATTTTTTATTCCCTCAATGCTAATATTAATGAAAGATTTTTTAGATGTATCAATAGTCATATCTTGAAACTGGTTATTTATCATTAAATCTATAAAGTTTTTTAATGTCTTATATATTTCCTCTGAGTATGACGTATGGGAAATAATTTTATTTATGTCGCCAGATAGACTCCAGCCATCTAGGCCCAGATTTGTTAATTTAATTTTTACTAACTGATCATAATCATATTTTGAAATTATTTCTTCGATTGGTGAATTAAGAATAGTTGAGTTTGCTATATTTCTTTTATCCTCTAAATCAAAAGTTGGTAATTCAAGAAAAAGTCCTCTTTTGGTAGATGCGGAATCAAGTATTTCGATAAAAACCTTATCAATATTTTTCTCGGAATCTCTTGTGACATAGTATGAAGAGTCAGAACCAGATTTAACTTCAACTAGAAACAAGATAACTGGTCTAGAGTAACCAATTATTGGAATAGATAACTCTTTAAATTTATTTACAACTAGACTTTGATTAAATTTAACTTCTAAATAACTAACATTATCTATATTTTTAATCGCATAGCTTGTTATAAAGTCTTTTCTAGATGATCCAGAATTAATAATTCGCCAAATATTTGATGGTGAATTTGATCCACTAACCCTATAAACCAAGTTATTAAATGCCGAGTTTATTGAGGACTCAATTTTGTTAGAGCTTTCAATCGGTTCATATATTGTAAAAAGTTCTTCAAATTCCTTTCCAAAGGAGTGATTAGAAAAGATAATAAGAATTACTAATAAATGTTTGATAAAATTATTACGCATTTGACTCACATTGAGTATTCTAAATGACAAAAGAAATTATAGAAAATGATCCATACAAATCAGCAGGTGTAGATATCGATGCTGGTAACGATTTGGTAGATAGAATCAAAAGAGATGTAGCCTCCTCTCATAATGAAAATGTTGTTGGCAATATAGGTGGTTTTGCTGGCATGTTTAAACTTTCAAAAGATTTTGATGAGCCTATACTTGTGGCTTGCACAGATGGCGTTGGTACAAAAGTAGCTTTGGCACAAGAATCTAATGAAGTTGATGGTATTGGGCAAGATTTGGTTGCGATGTGTGTAAATGATCTTATTGTTTGTGGAGCAAAACCTCTTTTTTTCTTAGATTATTTTGCTTCGTCAAAACTTGAAGTTGATGAAGCATCAAGAATTATTAAAAGTATTGCAAATGGATGCAAAGATTGTGGTTGCGCCCTTCTAGGTGGTGAAACTGCTGAAATGCCAGGTCACTATGTTGGAAAAAACTTTGATTTAGCTGGCTTCTCTGTTGGATGTGTTGAAAAAAATAAGATTATTGATGGTAGAGATATAAAAGAAAATAATATTTTAATTGGTATTGAGTCAAGTGGACCTCACTCTAATGGATTTTCTCTCATTAGAAAAATAATAAATGACTCATCTGCTAATGAAGATGAATTAAAAAGAATAACTCAGCTATCATTAAAACCAACCCATTTGTATCCTAATTTAATAATGCGACTTATTGAAAAATTTAAAATAAATGGAATGGCTCATATTACTGGTGGAGGTTTAACTGAAAATATTCCTCGTTCAATTCCAAAGAACTTAGCTGTAGAAATATTTTTAGATTCATGGAAATTACCTGAAATTTTTGAATGGCTTAAGAAAAATGGAAATATTACTGATGAAGATATGTTAAGAATCTTTAATTGCGGTATTGGCATGGTGCTTCTTGTTGATGAAGACATTGCAGAAAATATTAAAACTGAGATTAAAGATAATGGTTTTGAGTCTTTTAATATTGGTAGAGTTGTTAAAAAAGATTGCGATTCAGTAATTTATAAATAACTAAATGAAAAAAATTATTATCTTAATTTCTGGAAGCGGTTCCAATCTTCAGGCGATCATAGATGACTGTAATGCAAAACGCATTGATGCAGAAATTGCTTGTGTTATTTCAAATAATCCGAATGCCTTTGGCCTAGAAAGAGCAAAATTAGCAGGTATTAAAACTATAGTTATTAATCACAAAGAATTTGTCTCAAGAGAGTTATTTGATAATGAGCTTTATATATTATTAAAAAAACATAATCCTGATTTAATTGTTTTAGCTGGTTTTATGAGAATTCTAACAAAAAAAATTACTGAAAATTTTTATGGAAAACTTATAAATATTCACCCATCTTTGTTACCAAAATATCCAGGGCTAAATACTCATGAAAAAGCCATTAAAAATAATGATAAAGTTCATGGGGTTTCTATACATTATGTCTCAAGCGAACTTGACGGCGGCCCACTGATAGCACAAGGTGAAATTACAACTGGAGAAGAAGATGTTGATACTCTAATTGAACGAATTCACAAACTTGAACATAAAATTTATCCTGAAATAATTAAATACATTTGTAATGGTCAAATTTATTTAGATTCAAATAAAGTCATATTTGAAAAAATAGATTTAGAAGGATCATATATATCTAAGAAATATGAAATTTAAGATATTTTTTATAACAATTTTTACTTTAAGTCTGAGCTCTAGTGTAATTCCTGACTATAAGGCTAAATATTCATTTGAGCGTGATGATTTTTCAGTGACAGGAATAAGAGAACTAAAAGCTACAGATGAAGGTAGTTATAGTCTGAAATTCAACGCAAGAACAATGTTGGTGGTTTCTCTGGATTTTGAATCAAATTTTGAGATAGAAAACTCTAAACTTATTTCTAAAAACTACAGAGTTAAAATTAGACCAAAATCAGTAGATAGAGATCAAAGGATAATATATGACTATGAGAATCTTAAAATAAATTCCTCTGGAATCAATTCATGGGAGGCTAAGCTTGACCAAATGGCTTTTTCAGCAGATCCCCTTAATGCTCAAATCCAAATTAGACTTAATTTGATTAATAAAATGAGTGAGTTTTATATTAATTTGATAGAAATAAAAACTGGTGAAATTAAGAAAAATTTTTATACATTAGATGGAGAGGATACCTGCAGATTAAATGGAAAAAATTATAATTGTGTTCTTCTAAAAAGATACAGAGAATCTGATGATAGAATTACAACATATTATCTAATTCCAGAGCTTGATTATTTGTTTTATAGGGTTGTTGATGAGGGTCCTGAGGGGTATCAAAAATTAGAAATAAAAGAATTATTAAGTTTTGGGTAATGTAACTCCTGTTTGACCTTGGTATTTACCGCCTCTATCTTTATAGCTTATCTCACACTCTTCATCAGACTCAAAAAATAACATTTGAGCTACTCCCTCTCCAGCATATATTTTAGCTGGTAAATTTGTTGTATTTGAGAACTCTAGAGTTACATGCCCCTCCCATTCAGGTTCCAACGGAGTAACATTTACTATAATTCCGCATCTGGCATAAGTAGATTTTCCTAAACAGACGGTTAACACATTTCTAGGTATTTTAAAATATTCAACAGTTCTAGCTAAAGCAAAAGAATTTGGAGGTATGACACAAATATCCGATTCAATATCAACAAAGCTTTTTTCATCGAACGACTTTGGATCTACAACTACTGAATGGATGTTAGTAAAAACCTTAAACTCATTCGAACATCTAACATCATAGCCGTAGCTAGATACTCCATAAGATATAAGCTTGTTTCCATTTTCATCTAATCTCACTTGATTTTCAGAGAATGGCTCAATCATTTGATGATTTTTTGACATTCTTGATATCCATTTATCTGATTTAATCGACATTTATTTCAGTCCTCCCTTGAATTGCTCTTGCTATTGTATTCCCATCGACATACTCCAACTCACCACCTATTGGTATACCGTATGATATTCTGGACACTTTAATACCCTTTATATGATCCGTGATATATATTGCAGTAGCATCACCTTCTACTGTTGAGCTAGTAGCCAATATAACCTCATCAATATTTTCAATTTTTATTAATTTTAATAAATCATTTATACCTAAGTCTTCAGGACTAATACCATCTATAGGTGAAAGCCTGCCAAGCAAGACAAAATACTGGCCTCTAAAACCACCAGTTGATTCTATAGCCAAAACATCAGAGGGACTTTCAACAACACATAAGCTTTTTTTATCTCTTGAGGTGTCAGAACAGACTCTACATAAATCATTTGATGTAAGCATTCTACATCGAGAACATCTATTTATAGCATTTACAGCCTCATCTAATGTTTTAGCTAAAATACTTGCTCCATCCTTATTTTTATCAAGCAAATATAAAGCCATTCTTTGAGCAGATTTCTTTCCAACTCCAGGAAGAATTGTTAAAGCATTTATTAAATCATTCAGTAGATCTTGGTTCATATTAATTTTTAGGCTTAATAGATCCTTCTTTAATATTACCATTAAATTTGTCTAGAAACTTTTGAATTGAAGGGTCTGATAAGATATCTTTTTCAGCCTCAATTTTTTTATCTGATTCGATTTCATTTTGAAAATCTATTGGTGATTTTTCAGCTTTACCTATCTCAACTTCAATCGACAAATCTTTGCCAATTTTCTCACTTAAAACTTTTTCAAATTCTTTAAATACATTTTCTGGAATTTTATTTGTCTTATCAGAAGTAACTAACTTTAAGATGGAGTCAGAAAGTGATCCAAAGGATAAATATCCAAAATAATTTCTTGCAAAAGGACTAAGTTTTAGAGAATTAAATAATATTATCCAATCTTGATTAGATGAAATAACTTCACTTATTTTGCTTTCTTCTTTTTCTTTAGAAACCTGAGGTTTTTCTGTGTTATTAGGGGTGATTGATTCGGGTTTATTTTCTTTAGGATTAGGACTATTTAAATTTTTTTTTTCTGTATTTTTTGAAGTCTCACTGTCATTAATTTTATGAATAGGGTTAAAGGCCAACATTCTTAGTATGCAAATTTCAACAGCCTCTTTGGGATTGGGGTGAGCATTAAATTTAGAATATGAATTGACTGCTATTTCATATAATAGCTGACAAAATTCATTATCTATATTGCTTGATAGTTTTTTAATATCCTCGTTATTAGAATTACCTAAAACTTTCTCAAGCGACGTCTGATGCAAAATAGATATCATTGTTTTTAGAATCATTTCATATTCAGGTGACAATTCCTCGACTTTTGCAAAAATTTCAAAGGCTTTAACTCCGTTACCACTTATTATTGAATCAAGCATTGAAAACAGATTTGAGTTATCAATCGTTCCAAGCAAATCCATCACATCTTTTGAGACAAGTTTCCCATTACCATGAGCTATTGCCTGATCCATTAAAGTAAGCGCATCTCTAACTGAACCTGAAGCAGCAGCAGATATTAAATCAACACTATCATCATCAAATGAAATATTTTCTGAGTTAAGAATCTTCTTTAAATGATTTGATAGCAATGACTCTGTTACTGTTTTTAAATTTAATTGTAGGCATCTTGATTGAACAGTCTTTGGTAGCTTCTCAGGATTAGTAGTTGCAAGTATGAATACTACATGTTTAGGTGGTTCCTCTAAATTTTTAAGCAATGCATTAAAACTTTCTGTTGTAAGCATATGAGCTTCGTCTAATAAATAAACCTTATATCTTCCATTTGATGGAGATTGGGGCACAGTTTGAAGAAGTTCTTTCATCGCATCTATACCTCTTTGAGAGGCTGCGTCTTGTTCGTAAAAATCTAGAGACCTACCTAGCTTAATTTCTTCACAATTAGAGCATTTATCGCAAGGAGAATTGACAGGATTTTCTGATGATAAGCAATTCAAACATTTTGCAAGAATTCTTCCCAAAGTTGTTTTCCCAACACCCCTTGTCCCGCTAAAAATAAAAGCTTGATGCATTCTATCTTGCAAAATACTGTTAGATAAAGCTTTGATAATATGATCTTGACCAACAACTTCTTCAAAATTTGTTGGTCTATATTTTCTTGCTAAAACCTCATAGGACATAGCGTCAAATCATAACATGACCTAACGAAAAACTGAGTCAATTTCTTCAAAAGTAAAGCCTCTATTTTGTAAAAAGATTTTTTGTTTATTCATCTCTTTAAAATTATCAGCTATACCGTTTTTATATTTCTTATTGAAAGCGTTTAAAGCTGCAATTCGCCAACCCCCTTCCTCATTTAGTGCTTGTGATGAAATATCATCTGAAACACCTTTAGCTAGTAATTCGTATGCAATCTTTTTAGGTCCAAAACCCTTTCTTTTACGAGCAATAATATACATTTCAGCGAACCTATGATCATTAACTAATCCCTTTTCAATTAAGCTAGTAATAACCAATTCTGATACTTTATGATCATTAAATTTCTTATATAACTTTTCTCTGATTTCTTTTTCAGAATGCTCTCTTCTAGATATGATATCTAAAGCTTTATTATAAATTAGTGAGAAAATCTCATCAGTCATTTAATTAAAAGGTAAAACTCTGGATTTTCCATTTCTTTTTATAATTCTTACTCTTTGATTTACAGAATAATTGATTGAGCTTGCTTCTTGAATAATAGAAATCAATCTTCCAGCATCAGTTTCAATTAATAATTCAACTCCGTCTTTTTTTGTGAGATTAGAGCCAATTTCAGAACCCACTGCTGAACCAACAAGACCTCCTACTAGTGACGCTATGTCTGATTCTGTTTCAGAGTCAGTGACATTCTTTCCTGCAACTCCACCAATTATAGCTCCAGCAACCGCTCCTGCCTCTCTATCACCCTCAATGGTAACAGCAGTGATATCTTTAACTGTACCTAGCACTACATATTGTTGTTTTTGTGCATCAGACCTACTAACGACATCTGGTGTTAACTTATAGTTAACACAACCTGTTACAGTTAAAAGCATTATTGAGATCAAAATATTTTTATTCATTTTTAATATCTTCCGTGGGTTTATAATATGTTAATAAATCATCAGTAATTACATAAAAAATTTTGTTTTTATTGTAACCGGATAAAAGCTTCACTTTATATACTTTTTCATTATATGCAGAATCGATTAATTGAATGCTATCTCCCTTATTTAATCTTTCAATATCTCTTGAATCAACTATTGAAAAAATATCCCAGTCGTTAAAGTCTCTTGCATTTTGAGTATGATATGCATCATTGGGCATATGATATAAAACCTTGCTATCAGATGAGAGTCTATTACTTCGAGCCTCCAAAACCCATATATCACCTTCTTTCAATGTATGAGCGCTCTCTCCTGTGAGTTGTAATGAATTAACCAATATAAATAAAGATATAATTATTTTCATATTGCGCCTCTTTTTTTAATCACTTATTTAGACAATATACACTTAATAAAGTTCTATGCAATTTATATAAAAAATAAGCAATAATCCTTGAAATTCAAAAAAATACCCATAATAAATAATGGAAGGAGATGCCAATTGGGTCTCCATATATTAACCAGCATGCCTTCGGGGTGCATTTATTTTAGTCGCTAAAAGGAGGACTATTATGATACTTAATTTTACTGATCCGTTTTTCACTACTCGTGTTTTAGGATTTGAACCATTGTTTGATAGATTACAAAGACTTTCAGAAGCCTCTGATAGATCTTCAAGTTATCCACCATACAATATTAGAAAAGATGGCAATCATTTTGCTATAGAAATTGCTGTTGCTGGCCTTACTAAGAATGACATCAACATTGAACTTACTGATGGAATATTAACAGTAAGCTATGATGGGCCAAATACAGAAGTTGTAAATGATAAAAATGAGGTAGTTTATCAAGGTATTGCTCAAAGAGCATTCAAACAACAATTTACTCTTTCAAGTGATGTAGTTGTTCAAGGTGCCGATCTAATTAATGGATTATTAACCATTAATCTAGAAAAGATTATTCCTGATGAAAAGAAACCTAGAACTATTGAAATTAAAACACCAAAAAGAATTTCAAATTAGTTATCTATAAATAACTTAGGGGTGCGCTATGCACCCCTTTATTTTATGTATTAAGGTAATATGAGCTTATGAAATTTAATAAATTTTTATTATCTTTGCTATTTATTACGTCATTTGGATATGGAAATCCTGTGGAGACCGGTCATGCAGAAGTCTCGTTAATAAAAATTGAAAGTTCTCAAATTAAAAAAAATGAGTTTTTTATTGGCATCAAGATGGATATGCAAAAAAACTGGCATACCTATTGGAAAAACTCAGGAGATGCAGGTGGTCCCATAGAGGTTGAATGGGAACTTCCAGAAGATGTTTATATAAGTGATATTTTTTGGCCAGCACCAAAGCTTATTCCCTATCCTCCATTGATGACATATGGCTACAAAGATTTTGTTATTTTTCCTTATAAAATTAATTTTGAAAATGCCAATTCTCTAACATTCATTAATGCTAATATTAATTTTCTAATTTGCGATGACGTTTGTGTCCCAGAAAAAGCAAACATTAAAACAAACTTTGATCGACTGCCCAATGATAAAAGGTTTAATGACTGGTTATCAAAAGTCCCATCAACAATATTTCCTGTTTTAAGTACTCAATCAAAAAACTTTATTGAAATAAGATTTTCATACAATGAAAAAATTGACGACATTTATTTTTTTCCTGCACAAGAAAACTCATTTCTACATGCGGGCAAACAAATACTCATAAAAGAGGAAAATAATTGGCTTTTAAAAGTTCCATTAGAAAATGCAGAAATAAATATTAAAAATTTAGAAGGTGTTTTAACAATAAATGAAGAAAATTACCTTATTGATTCAACAACCTCATCAAACAAGAATGTTGAAACAAGTATTTCAATAATTCAGGCAGTTATATTTGCATTTTTAGGGGGATTAATTCTGAATTTAATGCCATGTGTTTTTCCAATCATCTCTTTAAAAATACTAAGCTTCGTGTCTTTGGCCGGAGGCTTAAAGAGTGAAATTAGAAAACACTCAATAATATTTAGTGCTGGCGCTGTATTATCGTTCTTACTTATTGCGCTAACCCTGATTATACTTAAGCAAGCAGGCACTTTTGTTGGCTGGGGTTTTCAACTTCAATCACCGGTAATAGTAGGCTCATTATCAATTTTAATGTTCTTAATAGGATTAATTCTCCTTATGAATATTGATATTGGGACTTCCCTAACCAGATTAGGATCATCAGGATCAAAGAATGAGACTTATACTAGATCTTTTATGACCGGTGTTTTAGCCGTTGTTGTTGCATCCCCATGTACAGCTCCATTTATGGGTGCTGCAATTGGATATGCTTTAATACAACCCTCTTTTGTAACATTTCCAGTCTTCTTATTTTTGGGCATAGGTTTTGTTGCTCCATATCTATTGTTATCCTTCAAGCCTGAATTGATTAATTCACTACCAAAGTCTGGCCAATGGATGAATAGTTTAAAAGAGTTTTTTGCATTTCCCATGTTTGCAACTGCTCTATGGTTGCTATGGGTATATAGCATACAAACTTCTATTGATTCAGTAATTGAGTTATTAATTTCAATCTTAATAATTAGCTTATTGGTATGGCTTTCTAAACTAACAAGGAAAAAAATATTTAATAGAGTCTTAGTATCATTAATCGCTATTGTAATAGGATTACAAATAAATAAATTTTTTGAACCTGTGCTTAGTAATTCATTAATTAGCAGTCACTCAAGTAAATATGCTTGGAATGAAAATATTGAAGATGAGCTACAGCAAGATAATCAAGCATACCTAATTAATTTTACAGCTGCCTGGTGTATAACATGTCAAGCAAACGATAAGATTGCTTTATCAAGACCAAAAGTAAAAGAGTTTATCGCTCAAAATAATATTGAGTATATTGTTGCTGATTGGACAAATAAAGATACTTCTATTCTAAAAATTCTTAATAAATATGATAGGAGCGGAGTTCCTCTTTATGTATATTGGAAGCCAGGTATGTCAAAACCAAAAATTTTACCAGCAATATTGACCGAAAGCATTGTCATTGAGTCTCTCAAATAGTCTTAATTTGTGTAAATAATTTTTTAAAAGTTAAAAAAATCACTATAATCTAATTATATTATTCTAATAAATAAGATATTTATGAGCGCAAGTCCTTTTGTATTGTTTGGTAATATTCATTTAGTTACTATGCTGGGTATTTTATTAACTTCAATTTTTTTACCCAAAATATATAAAACTAAATCTGAAGAGCAAAAATCAATAATGACAAAACTTATTGCGATGATTTTAATTGCTCACGTAGTTATTTCACCATATAAAGATTTATATGTATTAGAAGTACCATATAATTGGAGAGAAGTTTTGCCATTTCATATGTGTGATCTTTCCGAAATATTTCTCGCATGGTTTCTCCTAGGTGGCCCAAAAATTTTATACAAATGTGCATTTTTCTGGGGTTTGGGAGGAGCATCTATGGCAATACTAACTCCTGATATTACTTTTCATGACCTCGATTATGCTTTTTTTATGATTGGGCACGGGATGATTATTATTGGCATTATGTTTGCTACCGTTGCCTTAGGGAACAGACCTTATGCTAATGACATTTTAAAGGTTGCGTTTATTACTGCATTCATATTGCTGCCAATCACATATTTAATTAACTACCTTCTTGGTGAGCCTGCAAATTTTTGGTATTTAATGGCAAAGCCTGAAGGAGCAAGCTTAATGGATATGTTTCCTGAACCACCATACCACCTCATATTTTTGGTTCCACTAGCAATAGCTACGTTTTATCTAATATATACTCCATACTTTATAAAAGACTTTATTAAAAAATAAACTTTGCACTTTACTTGGTTTGCGACAATACTATATAAGTAAAACATTTATTAAATGCTAATTTAACAATGGAAAATTTTTTAGTTCTTCTTTCTGATGTATGGAATAGAGGTTTCCTCGGAATTAACCTTGGAGCAATAATCTCTTCGCTAATTGTATTATTAATAGCTTTTCTTTTTAGGGGTTTTGTTATCTCAGTAATAATAAATTCACTAAGTCGTCTAGCTGCTAATACAGAATCAACGATTGATGACGAAATTCTTGATGCGCTAAAGAAACCAATTGGGTTAATCCCCATTACAGTTGCTTTATATGTGTGCACATTAATACTACCTATTGATGGAGTTGTGGGTGAAATAGCGACTAATATCGTGAAAGCATTTGTAATTTTTACTATCTTTAGTGCTTTATCTAACAGTGTTAGGCCAATCTTTGCTGCCCTATCAACTAGTTCCTGGTTGACCGCTTCAATGCAAATGTGGCTTGAGAGAGCTGCAAGATTTCTTGTATGGGTCATTGGTTTTGCCATAATTTTAGATATCTTTGGAATAAAGATTGGTCCTTTGGTTGCTGGTCTTGGCCTTTTTTCAGTGGCTGTTGCTCTTGGTGCCCAAGATTTTTTTAAAAATCTCATTGCAGGCATTCTTGTTATTGGAGAACATAGATTTCAGCCAGGTGATAGGATTGAAGTTGAAGGACAATTACATGGAATAGTAGAATCAATTGGTTTTAGGTCAACGGTTATTAGAACCTTCGATACAGCTCCAATGACAATCCCAAATAAAGATTTATCAGATGTAAAACTAATAAATCATGGCGAAATGAAAAACAGAAGAATTAATTGGAGAATTAATTTACTCTATTCAACCTCAATAGATCAATTAGAGAAGATAAGATCAGAAATCAAACAATACATTATTGATAGTAGTGATTTTATTAACGATGAAGACTTAGAGCACGTTGTTAGGGTTGTTGAGCTTGGATCCAGTTCAATAGATATAATGATAGTTGCATATTGCGAACCGGTTGGATTTGTAGATTTTAATTTAATTAAAGAAAATTTAATTTTTAATATAATGAAAATAGTTAAGGATAATGGATCAGAGTTTGCTTATCCTTCTACTTCTTTATATGTTGAGAGTATGCCTGATAAATTTTAAATATTATCAAAATGAATGATCAATATTTACTCTCAATTACAATAATTACCCTTCTAGGATTATTTATATGGAGCAAGTTTAGATATGATGCTCTGGCTGCAGGTGCTCTAGTTGTTTTGGTAATTATGGGGGTTATTCCAGCAAATCAGGCATTTGATGGTTTTGCTCATCCTGCTGTTATAACTGTTGCTTTAGTTTTAATAATAAGTCAGGGTTTAAAAAATTCTGGGTTAACTGGACTAGTTGGTAAGCTAATAGGTGGAAGAAGTTTTACTAAATTTCAATTCTTAATTTGTTTATTATTTATTGCAGCTATTCTTTCATCATTTATTAATAATATAGGTGCTCTAGCAATTTTATTACCTATTACTTTAAATATTTGCCAAAAAATGGATTGGCACCCATCAAGGTTTCTTATGCCATTGGCTTTTGCTTGTATTTTGGGAGGGATGAATACAACTATAGGTACTCCTCCAAATATTATAATCTCAGAATATAAATCAACAATTTCAAATTCAGGTTTCAATTTCTTTGATTTTTCGTATGTAGGATTAGCTGTAACAATCTTGAGCATACTTTTTATTTCTATTATTGGTAATAGATTTATTCATTTAAGAGATGATTCAAGTTCAGGCTCATCTTTAATTGATCTAAAGGGTTACCTGTTTGAGGTTGAGGTAAACGAGTCAAGCTCTGCAATTGGTATGACTTTGTCAGCATTTAAAAAAGAAGCTGGTGAGGATACTGAGGTGCTTGGAATAGTTAATGAAACTGGTGGAGTAAAAAAAGTCAAAAATAATCTAAGAATTAAAGCTGGTCAAATTCTTGTTATTAAAACGCCGCCAGACGAGGTTTCTTCAATCTTAGATGTTTTTGATTTTTCAATTCCAAAAGAGCTCCACCACTTTGAAGAAGAGGATCTTGATGAAATTGAGGTCATGATAACACCTGGATCAAGGTTAATTGGCAGAAAGTATGAATTTTTCTTGAAATTAGCAAATGAAGAATTAAATCTATTGGGATTATGGAGAAAAGGTGCGAAATATAGAACTAGATTAACAAGAGAAACCTTTAGAGCAGGAGATGTCTTGCTTTTAGGAGTAAAAGATTTAGATGAAGAAGATGTAACTAATAAAATAAAACATCTTGGCTTAATGCCATTAATGCAGAGAGAACTTCAAACTATCCCAAGCAGAAGCAGACTCTTAAAAGGATTAATTTTTTTCTTAACATCAATAATTTTAGTAACTTTGAATGTCCTTCCTACAGCTGCAGCCTTTCTACTATGCGTGCTTGGTTTTGCAAGAATAAGAATAATTGATAACAACTTTTACAGAGATGTAGATTGGCCAATAATTATTATGCTCGCATCAATGATCCCAATTGGAACAGCCTTACAAACCACAGGACTTAGTGATGTTATTTCAACAAATATTTCGATTATTGCTGCTGATATGAGCTTATTTTGGCTTCTGTTCTTAATATTAATTATTACAATGGCAACAACTGACATTATTAATAATGCTGCTACTGCGGTTATTATGGCCCCTATATCAGTAGGAATTGGATTAGAGCTTGGGTATGCAATTGAACCATTCTTAATGGTTGTAGCAGTTGGAGCAAGTTGTGCTTTTCTAACTCCAATAGGTCATCAATGCAATACTGTGGTTATGGGTCCAGGTAATTATAAATTTTCCGATTACTGGAGACTTGGATTGCCATTAGATATATTAATAATTCTTGTCTCGATACCAATGATTCTGTTTGTCTGGACTTAAATAGTGGATGATCAATATAAAAGAATCAATAGGCTAACTGGCAAACCATTTGAACCTGGTTATGAAGATGAAGATGGCAGAATCTTTATAAGATATTTAGATAAACAGGGTAACGACGGATACTATTATGAAGAATGGGCAAAAGATAAAAATGCCTATATCAAAAAATTAAATAGAGTTTAGTTGAAAGCTTCAGCAGGATAGCAATTACAACTTAAGTTCTCTATTGCACCAATAAAATCCCCATAAATAGCATAAAAATCTTTTGATTCACCCTCTTCATCAGTAAATGGAGATACTAAATCAGACCCTGGTTCAATAGCGCCATTTTCAATCAATACTCTTCCTAAATTAATTGCATTTTCAACACCAGCCCATTTTAAATATTTCATAATTCCCCATTTTTGGATATCGCCTGAGTCTTGTTGATTATATTTTGTAATTCTTGTAACAATTATGTCATTCTCTCTGTCAACAAAAGTATATTGACCAAACTTTCCACTAGTATTAAAAATTTTAAAATTATCTTCGTAAGCTGAAACCCACCAATGAAGAGAATATCCTCTTTTAATTCTAGTAAATCTTTCTGGTGTAATGTCCCAAACTAATTGGAATGTTTCATCAACAAATTCCTTTGAGATTATTTGCTGATTATTCCACATTCCATTTCTAGCAAATAAAAGACCAAATTTAGAATAATCTCTAGCTGACATATCAACACAACAATACGTCATTACATTACCCTTTTCATCTTTCCATAGTTTGTAATCATTAATTTCAAGAGCGTTTAAAATTCTCTCTTTGAAAAGAACATCTGCCTTTTTACCAGTTGCCTGATACAAAATATCACCAATAAGCATGGAGTTAACATTATTATATTCAAACTTTAATCCAGCCTTTTTTTCTACACCGATGCTCTTCGCATAGCTAAGATGATCATCTTGAAAAAACATTTTTTCATGTTCATGAGAAGGAAAATCAAGACCACTAGACATATTTAATAAGTCTCTTATTGTGATTTCTGATCTTTCGTCACCAAAATATTCAAGATAATTTTCTACTTTGTCATCTAGACTATTAATTTCACCTTTATCTATAGAAATGCCAACTAAAGCAGCATAATAACTTTTAGCCATTGACCATGATGTTCCATGAGAATTCATGTTATATCCTGCTGCATATTTCTCTCCAATGATGCGACCGTTTTTAATGACTACCACTCCAAGAGTTGCATTGTCTGTAAATGCTAAATCAATTAAAGTTTGGACATTTTTGGATGCGATATTTTGGCTTTCAGGTGAAACAGACTCCCATGTAGAGTCTGGAAAATACTTTTCAGCTGAATTTAAAGAAAAAGAAAAAAACGTAAATAGCGACAGTAAAAAAATGCTTAAAGTTTGTTGTTTCATAAGAAATTCCCCATTAATAAGGATGATATATACATCCTATTGATATTCAATATATATTTTATAAAATACTTATCATTTTTATTGATATCATATTATAAATATATATAATAACGTTGATTTATCAATACTTAGGAGTACAAATTGAATACACAAGTTAGAAATGCAACACCTGAAGAGGCTATAGAATGGAGTAAGAATGACTTCTTTCTCAGCATGAAATTTGATCCATTAGTATTGTTTGTTGTTATACCAGCCATAGTACAAATTGTAGTATTAGCTTTTATGTTAGTTTCAATGAGTGTTACTGGCATATTTTTTGAATAAAGTAGTTAAGCTATTAATTGGTGTGGGTTCAAAAGAGCCAACATTCATACCCTCGCCAATAAAAATTTTATTACTTTCATTAGTATTAGGTTTTATCTTTATATTAATAATCACAACACTAATAATTTTTACTGGATCATTGTTATGAATAAAAAAAATCTTTTTCTAACCCTGTTTTTATCTTTTAATTTATTTGCTGTTGGGAAAAATTATGAGGTACAGATGCTAAACCAAGGATCTGAAGGTTATATGGTATTTGAGCCTTCTGTTATCAAAATACAAAAAGGTGATTCAATAACATTTAAAGCAACAGACGCTGCTCATAACTCAGCTTCGATTGACGGAATGATTCCTGCTGGTGCTAAAGTATGGAATAGCAAATTAAGTCAAGATATTACTGTAACTTTCGATGTTGAAGGAATTTATGGATATCAATGTACCCCTCATGCAATGATGGCAATGATTGGATTAATTCAAGTTGGTGAGAATAAAGATAATTTTGAATCAGTTAAAGCTGCAGCACAAAAATTTAAAGCAACTTTTGTAATGAATCAGGATAGATTTGATAACTATTTATCGCAGTTATAAATATTGGTAGACCCGAATGGACTCGAACCATCGACCTCCGCAATGTCAATGCGGCGCTCTAACCAAAACTGAGCTACGGGTCTAAAAAAGAAATCATTATACAGAAATTTTAAACATTGATAATAATCAATAATAGATATTAGATTTATACATATAACCAGCATACGAAAAGTTTAAAAACTATTATAAATAGTATTGATAATTAATTATTAATCATTAAAATTCACGCTGTCGGCACTCCTCTCCCCCTATTAGAATTGCTGACATCTAAAATGGAGGGCTTAGGTCCTCCATTTAATTTTAAGATACCTTCATTGATTCTATTTTGCTCTTAGTCGCTAATAAAATCTTTTGCTCATCATCCTCAGTTCTTTCATCTAAAAGCTTTTCGATTTGTATCAATGTTTTATCTACAGAACCCCATGGTCCCTCTTCACTATTTCTTTGATAAAGAAGATCTTGATATCTTTTATTTATATCATCAGGAATATCTACCGAGAACTGATTGCAGATTATTCTTTCTGCAAAAAGCCTTAGCCTTTCATCTTCAAAGTTTCTTGAAATTTTAATCATATGATTTGGGTCAGAGGTTATGTGAAATTCCTGCATTAAATCTTTGTCTCTGCTTGATGGAAAGCCACCTGAGTATATTGTTCCTTCAATATGCTCGGATTCAGGAAAATCCATTAACCTATCCTCCATTGCTTGTGAAACTTTTTGTTGAAAGTCTTTGTCAGCTTTGATAATGTCAGCGCGTCTTTGTAATTCAGAAAACTCAATATCAAAAGCATTAGAGTTTGTTAAAAGCTTATGTGAACAAACTGGTATTGTCTTATTAATTTTATATTTTTTTAATGGGCCGTCTCTTCCCTTTGACTGCACTAGTTTATTTATCTCGGCATAGTCTAAATCTAATATATCCTCTGGATCATAACTTAAATCAAAGAAAACTATTTCATTAGGTCTGCTTGCATCACTTCCACATAATACAACAGGGTATTTAAAAGTATGTCTTCTATGTATTTCACCAAGAGCTAAAAATTCATCAGAATACAAAAGATCTTTAATACCTGGCTTGGTAGATGTATTTATAAAAGATTGAAATAAATCGGGCAGTTTTTTTTGAATGATCACACATAACTCAATCATCAGATTGCAATCAGCAATAGCATCGTGAGCGTCACCTGCATCAATTCCATGCTCTTGAGCTAAATGTTCCAATTTATAGCTTATTCCAGGACCGCCCTCAAAAAGAGGAATTGAAATTTCTTCAGAGAAAAATGCGGCAATATTATGCATCATTAACATTAAATCAAGTCGGCCATTTCCATTAGTATTAGTTGTATATGGCTCTAAAAGATTCCAAAAAAATTGTCTTCTTATTAATTCTTCATCAAACATATGACCGTTATATGTGATGAAGACTGAGGGACTTTGAGTAGACCATTTTTTCCATTGCATTTGTATATCTTTCATCATTTGGTAATGTGAAATATTTGAATTAAAAAGATCTATTTTTTTATTTGTTAGCATTGCCATGGGTTGTGGGATTACCCACGGAAGTGGAGCGCAACCTATATTTTGTTCATCAATAGCCCTTAAGTTTTTATCTGTTAAAACCGACCCGCATTGCAGTATTTGACTGAAATCTTTTTGAATTCCAGTCGTCTCGGTATCGTAAAAAATTAAATTATTGAATGGCACTTATCTAACTATGTATTTGCCAAGCTCTAGTCTTGCCACAGCTCTTCTGTGAACTTCATCTGGACCATCTGCAAGTCTCAAGGTCCTTATATGAGCATACATTGATGCAAGAGGTGTTAATTGTGATACTCCTTCCCCACCATGCATTTGTATAGCTCTATCAATAATTTTTAAAACAACATTAGGTGCAAAAACTTTTATTTGAGCAATTTCACTTGCCGCAATTTTATTTCCAACAGTATCCATTTTATGAGCTGCATCAAGTGTTAATAATCTTGCAGCATTAAGCTCAATTCTAGATTCAGCAATATAATCAAAATTTGCTCCTAAGCTAGCAATGTTTTTTCCAAAAGGTGTTTTAGAGGGATCTATTCCTCTTTTACACATTAATTCTATTGCTCTCTCACCCACACCAATAGTTCGCATGCAATGATGTATTCTTCCAGGACCTAGTCTGCCTTGAGCAATTTCAAAACCTCTTCCCTCGCCTAAAAGCAAGTTATCTTTTGGAATTCTAACATTATTAAATTTGATGTGAGCATGTCCATGAGGAGCATCATCGTATCCAAATACATGCATCATTTTTTGAATTTCAATACCCTCAGATTCCATTGGAACTAACATCATAGAATGTCTTTGATGTTTTGCTGCTTCAGGATTAGTCACTGCCATAAAAACAAGTATCTTGCATCTTGGGTCGCCGGCACCTGATGTCCACCATTTTTCACCATTAATTACGTATTCGTCGCCATCCAAAACAGCGGTTGCTTGCATATTTGTAGCATCGGACGATGCAACCCCTGGCTCAGTCATTGCAAAGGCTGATCTTATTTCACCATCGAGCAATGGTTTCAACCACTCTTCTTGATGACTTTCATTACCATATCTGGCAATAACTTCCATATTACCGGTATCTGGAGCAGAACAGTTCATTGCCTCCGATGCTATGCTACAAGTACCCATTACTTCTGCTAAATGTGCATACTCATAATTTGTTAGTCCCGCACCAAATTCACTTTCTGGTAAAAAAAGATTCCATAAACCCTTAGACTTTGCTTTGTCTTTAATTTCATCAATCACTTTTGGGTATGAATTCCATCTATTTTCACCTTCTTCAATTTGATTATGAAAAATGTGTTCTGCAGGAATGCATTCTTGTTCTATAAAATCTTTAACTCTCTTTATAAGATCTTGCGCTTCTGGTCTTAGTTCTGGCAACATTTAAATATAACTCCCTATATACACTAATATTTGGTAATATTATAAGTGTGATGAATAATACAAATACTCTGAATAACTATAATAACTTTATGAGCGTTTCAATGCTACATGCACGTTTGCATTATCGCTGTCCAAAATAACACCATGAAAATAAGCACCTTTGATTTAAATCTTTTTGTTATCTTGAATGCTATATATACAGAAGGTAGCCTTACAAAAGCAGCTGAGGTTGTTGGTATTACTCAGCCAGCTGTTTCAAATGCATTGTCTAGATTACGTGAAAAATTCAATGATGATCTTTTTGTAAGAACTGGTTCTGGAATGGTTCCGACTCAAAAAACAGAAAATATTATTAATGACATTCAAAGTGCTTTAACTCTAATGCAGCAAAGCGTTAATGAGCCAGACACCTTTGATGCAGAAAATACCACAAGGACATTTAAATTATCTTTGGGAGACATTTCTGAGGGAAGAGTTTTGCCATACATCATGAAAGAAATAGATCAAAAAGCTAAAAATATTTCTGTTGGAAGTTATGCATACAAAAGAAGTGATCAAGTTCATGCCCTTGCAACGCACAATCTAGATTTTGTAGTTGACCCTGTAATACCAGCTTCAGATGAAATCAATTCTTATAAAGTCTTTGAAGACGACTTTGTAGTTATTCACAGAGAAGACCATCCTTTATCAAAAATTGAGAATCCCACAATAGATGATATTTTGTCACAAGGGCATCTTCATGTTTCTAGTAGAAAAAGAGGATTACACCTTATTGATGTTGAGCTTGATAAAATAGGCTACAGAAGAAATGTTGCCCTAAGATGTCAACATTTTTTAATAGCTCCAACAATAGTTAAGTCTACAGATCTAGTTTTATTTGCTACAAGGAGTTTTGCTAAAGCTCATAACCTTCCATTCGTGGAAATCCCAGCTGAGATACCTTCGATGGAATACTTTTTAATATGGCATAAAAGTGATGAAGGAGATGGAGGTCATATTTGGATGAAAGATCTTATTATTAAAGCATTTATTGCTGCAAAAAAATAATAGCTCCACTATCCTAAATTATGTCCTGTAGTTTTAACTATTCCTCCATCTGAGGCAATAGTTTCACCAACAACATAAGCACCAGCTCTTGAACATAAAAATATAGTAAGACCAGCAATGTCCTCAGGGCTTCCAGTACGCTTTCTTGGATTTCTTTTTTCAATTTCAGAATAATCAGAATTCACCGCAGAACCAAGCATAGCACTAGGATATGGTCCAGGCGCGATAGCGTTTACTGTAATATTTTCTGAAACAAGTTGTGCTGCAAGATGCCTTGTAAGATGATGAACTGCTGCTTTGGAACTACTATAAGAAAAAGTAGGAAAAGCTGGTACATTTAGACCATCAATAGAACCAATATTAACAACCCTTGAGGGATCTTCTAAAGTGGCTCTCTTTGTAAGGAGATGTTTCATTTTTTGAGTTAAGAAAAAAATACTTTTTACATTCAAATCCATTACCTTATCCCATCCAGATTCAGAAAAACTTTCAAATGGCTCTCCCCAAGCTGCACCAGCATTATTTATTAAATAATCGATTCCCTCTTCTTTTTCTTCAATTTGTTGAGTAAAAGATTCTATTCCCTCTAGGGTGCTAAGATCACATGGTATAGCAATACATTCGCCTCCATATAATTCTGATAACTCTTTTGCTTTTTCTATTAAGGCTGGAGCTTTTCTAGCAGTAATATAAACTTTTGCACCATTAGCTAAAAATCCAGCTGTTATCATCTCACCTATACCTCTAGATCCTCCAGTAACAACTGCTATTTTGTTTTTTACACTAAATATATTATTAATTTCCATGAAAGCTCCCTTATTAAGTTACTCAAGGATTATATATCGAAAAAATTGAAATGGAATTTTTAAAAACTAGTGCATAGTTGTATAAAATCACATCATCTTTGTTGATTTATAAATGTTAGAATAAGTCATGATTATTTATAGTCTGTTTGGATTAATAGTATCTTTAGCTGTTCTTATTTGGGGTGCTGATAAATTTGTAGATAATTCATCTCTTGTTGCTAAAAAATTAGGTCTGAGTGAGTTAACAATTGGACTTACAATTGTTGCTTTGGGCACATCAGCCCCAGAAATATTTGTTGGTATTTCATCTGTTTTTAATGGCACAGAATCAATAGCAATGGGTACAGTTGTAGGATCAAATATTTCAAACATTGCATTAATTTTTGGTGTTTCATGTATTGGCCTATCTCTAAGACCTGCTAGAACCAACCCATACCAATTCATACCTTTTTTCTTGGCAGTAATTGTTCTTGGCCTAGGATTAAGTGATTTAAAGATTACAAAAGCTGAAAGTATAGAATTTTTGTTTGTATTTGCAGCCTTTATGTATTTTACCTATATCTTTAGGCTGCCTGATAAAAACGATAGTGAGGAAGTTAATATTAAATTAGGCAAAACGATATTCTTTTTAGTTGTTGGATTGCTGGCTTTAATTGTGGGATCAAATTACGCGGTACTTAACGCTGAAAAAATTGCACAAATGCTTAACGTACCTCAAATAGTTATTGGTTTAACGATAATTGCTATTGGGACAAGCTTACCTGAATTAGCGGCAACTATTTCAGCAATTATTAAAAAGAAAAATGACATGGTAATTGGGAACGTTATTGGGTCTAATGTAATGAATATTGCATTAGTTGTTCCGATTATTGGTTTCTTCTCTAATACCTCATTTGAGCCGACTCTTTTATCAAGAGATTTTATAATTATGTTAATCGCCTCAATATTATTTATTGTGATAGCAGCAACCTATTCTTCTGAAAAGATTAATATTAAGTTTATAAGGTTTATAGGTTGTACATTTGTAATTGGTTATGTTCTTTATATTTTAAACCTTAGTAATATATTCTGATTTATTTTTATTAGCTAATATAAAAATTCCAACCAAGAAAGCACATACTTCAAATATAAAAAAAGAATTTAGAAAAGTTGGCATTGATGGCATAAAAGAAAAGAGTATTCTTCCAAATGCTATAGAGCCAGTTAAAAAAGTTAAAAATTTAACTGCAAATATCCCAATGTTTTGTTTAAACATTCCTAAAAAGCACATAATACCGATACATATATTAAGTCCGCCATATATACCCCCAATTTCTGAAAGACCAATATCAGAAGCAATGTTTAAGCCAATAGCTTCAAGAAATGAAATATGACTTAATATAGCCCAAGCGCCAATGGCAAAATAAATAAGCCCCATAAATATAAAATAGAATCTTAATAACCAAACCATATATGTTTTCTCCTTTTTATAATTGTAATATATATAAATAAAGACATAATGCACAATAATATGAAGATAATTAAAAAATTTCAGTTGCTGTTTATCTTGCTATTTAGCGTAATTGCAAGTGCTGATTATTTAATCATACCGTCAGATGAAGACCTAAAGATGCCTCTTCCATTACCTTATGATGGCAAAGAATATTCAGAAAAAAATATTAAAACGTTCATCGAAAATACTATTGCAGAATCAAAACAACCAATAATTATTTTTGGTGGTAATTGGTGTGCGGATTGCAGAATATTAGACGGCACTTTTGAATTGCCTACAGTTAAAGAATTTATGCAAGCTAAATATAGAATCCTTCATATAGATGTAGGTCGTTATGAGAGAAATATGCATTTATTTAGTTTTTTTGGGATACCAAAAGAGGAAGGAGTCCCAAGAGTACTTGTTTTTGATAAGCAGAAAAATTTACTTAATGCACCTTCATCTAAAGAGTGGACAACAGCAAGAGATAGAAAAAAACAAGAAATTTTTAATTACTTTCAAGACCTAGTTGCTGATTAAGTTTATACATAGACTATCAACACTAAATATAAAACTTAGAATTGGTATTCCTAAAAAAGATTAAAAAAGAATATTTAGTTTTATTTAAATTGTTCTGAGGCACTTGCAAAGAGTAAATAAAAAAGGCCTCCAAAAATTAATACCGCTGTACAAATATTAAAGATTAAAATCCAAGATCCAGTAACCTCGAGAATAATTCCTGCAATAAGAGGGCTTATGATTGCTGCTATCATCCCAATTCCTCCTGCAAAACCAACAATTGAGCCAGTATATTTTGGACCTAAATCAGCATGATTTACTCCAAAACCTCCAACAGCAATTCCACTAAAAGCATTAGTAAAACACAACAAAATAATAATAGATATATAAGAGTCTTGAAATGGAATCATTGACAAACAAGTCGCTCCTCCAAGAAAACCTATTGTATTTACAGTTTTTCTCACTCTTAATACTTTAAATCCTTTTTTAATCAATGAATCTGCTAAATAACCTCCAGAAATTAAAGCTAAAACTGAAACAATACTTGGTATGAGTATCATTACAATGAATATTGCTGAATCTAATTCAATACCTAAACCACCAGTTGAGATGGGGCTATTAACATATTTAGGTAAGTATGAAATAAAGGTAAATAATGCCCAATTATTACAAAACGTAGCTACTGTAATTGCTATAAAAGGAAGGTTAGTAAGTAGTTTTCGTACGGGTAGTTTTTTAGCCCTGGAATCTGCTGGAGCTTCAGATTTAATTAATTCTAATTCTTCTGAAGATATATGTTTGTGGTCCTGAGGATCTGAAGTGAAATTTCTATGCCAAAATATGAACCAAATCAACCCAAGTATTCCAAAAGAGTAAAACACCCATTCCCATGAATATGATGCAATTATTAATGCTGCTGTTACATAACCAAAAATAGTACCTGCAGAAATGCCACTATTTGTAATAGCAATCGACCTTGTCCTCTCATTAAATGGGATCCACCTTGCGTATAAAGAATGCCAAGATGGAAAAGTGATACCCTCTCCTAACCCTATCAAGACTCTTATAAATAATAATGCAAGAAAACCGTTGTATGCGAAAAAAGGAGTGAGCATTGTAAATATTGACCAAAGTAGCACTCCTACTCCAAGGACAGTCTTACCGCCATATTTATCAGCTAGAATTCCACCAAGAATCATTGTCAGAACATATCCAATATAAAAAATTGAAAAAATGATACCTGTTTGAGCCTCACTCCAACCAAATTGCTCTTGCATAGGAATAATTGCAACAGATATATTTACTCTATCGATGTAACATATAAAAACTGCTAGGAAAGACATCAGTACTAGCCTGAATCTAATTGGAATCATCATTAATACTTATATTAACTTTTAATTGTAAGATTATCTTTGTTTAGACAATCTTTTTTCAAGGACATTTAACTTCAAGTTACCCGGAGATCCTTCCGAATAATTAGATTTAGTCGTTTCTGAAAATTGTGACAAATCATTAGAATTTTTCACTTGATTGTATGCATCTCTAAAAGGGGTTCCTTGATTTACTAAAGCATAAACTTTATCTGTCATTTTCATCTCATCATCAATATATTCTAATGAATTCTTTTTATTTACCTTGATAGACTTAATAAGTTTTGGAAGAATGTTTAAAGATTTCATAGAAATATCAAAGCTCGAAACTAAACTCCTCTTTGTTAGTTGAAGATCTCTATGATATCCACTTGGAAGAGATATGATATTTTCTAATTCTGATGCTTGGCCAGCTAAAATTGAATAATTAGCTCTTAGAATCTCAATAACATCAGGATTATGTTTATTTGGCATAATCGAAGAACCAGTTAAATATGCTTTATCAATAGTTAATAAATTAAATTCTTGCGACATAAAAAGGCTCATATCCCATGCAAACTTTCTTACATCAAGCATAGATTGTTTTAAAGTATTGATAACCTGCATCTCATACTTACCTCTGCTATTTTGAGTATATAAACTATTTAGTTGTACTCTCTTAAATCCGAGTTCTTTTGTTGTTATTTTTCTATCTAAGGGAAGAGCAACTCCGTAACCTGCAGCGCTTCCAAGAGGATTTGAGTCTATCCAATCAATAGTGCTATTTATTAAATCTATATTATCAATAAAAGATTCAGCATAAGATCCAAACCATAAACCCCACGAAGAAGGCATAGCTCTTTGAAGGTGTGTATAACCTGGCATTGGAATATGCTCGTGTTTAGCTGCCATTTGTAAGAGAATTTTTGCTATGGATTGATTTAATTTTTTAAAGTCTTGTAGGTTTCTTTTTGCAAATAGTCTCATAGCTACCAAGACCTGGTCATTTCTGCTTCTGCCTGTATGAACTTTCTTTCCTAAATCTCCTAATTCTTTTGTTAAATAAAACTCAATAGCAGAATGGCAATCTTCATATTTTTTAGTAAGCTTAAAAGAGCCTTCTAAAAATTTTTTTCTGAGTTCCTTAAGAGACTTATTGAGCTTGTGAAATTCATTTTTTTTAAGGATATTTATGGATTGAAGCCCCTTTATATGGGCAATTGTTGCGTCGATATCATATATAAAAATAGAATTATCAAGCTCTATGTCCTCACCAGCTAAAAATGAAGAAATTTCGTCTGATACTTTTACACCTGAAGTGTTCCAAATTTTTTTATTCATAATTAATTCCTGTTAATTCATCAAGATTACAAGCATGATTTAGATTCTGTATTACTTGTGTAGCAGCACCTTTTAATAAATTATCTAACGTGCAACATACTGTTAAACCATACCCACTTTCATCAACTTCAAAGCCACCAATATATACATAATGACTATTAGATACCTTATTAATCATTGGTATTTCTTTTATTACTTTAATAAGCTCCTTACCTTTATAAAAGCTTTTATAAATATTATGTATTTCAGAATTTGATAACTTTTTAGTAAGTTTTATGTGCGATGTTATAAGAATTCCTCTAAAAAAATTAGCAACGTGAGGGCTAAAGGATATATCTTTATAACAGTGCTTCATTACTTCTTTTTCATGAATATGTCCTGATAATGAATATGGAATAATATTATCCTCAAGATTAATAGGATTATTTTTATCATTTGGAGTTGCGCCTGCACCACTGTACCCAGAAATACCCATACAACTAACCTTTCCATCAATGAAGTGTTTTATTGGAAACAAAGAAAATTGTATTGCAGATGCGTAACAACCAGGATTGCTGATTCTCCTTTTTTCATCTGAAACAGTTAACTCTGGTAGTTTATAAGCCCATCTTTCATCAAATCTGTAATCAGCACTAATATCAATAATAATAATATTAGGATCATATTCTTCGATGCTTTTTACATAATCAGGTGATTCATTATTTGATAACGCCATTATTACAATATCTATATTCTTGTAATCTAATTTTTCTGGGATATCTAATAGTTTATAGGTCAGGCTCTTTAACTTAGTGTAATCATCGACCAGCTTTCCTTTTGAAGTTTTAGAATAAATATCAGATATAAAAAAATAAGGATGATTATTAATAATTTTAATTATCTCTTGGCCGACATAACCCCTTCCTCCAAGGATTGCTATATTAAATTTAGTTTTCATAGGAAATAGTAGCTGGCTGTTTCACAGCAAAATCAATACAAGCAGTAAGCTGATCAAGGTCATCTATACCAATCCAAAAAATACTCCATTCATCATACTTTTGAAAACCATCACAAACATCTTTATAAAAGTTATTAATTGCATTGCGACTTCTTGATCTCCAAAAAATTTTGTTATGCTCTGAAAGCATTCTGTTCCACATAGCATTACCAAGACCTTCTCCTCTGGCAGAGTTAATTACCGCAAACTTATCCATATAAGTGATATTTTTGTGTTTTGTTGTAACTATTGATGCTCTATTACATGAGCTTAAATAGAACTCCTTCAGACCGTTCTTAAAATAATCATTATTTAAAGTCCCTTTAAAGGAGGACTCTAATATTGAAGTTACGGTTTCTTCTTGTTTTTTGTTTAAAGATGTTAACTTATCTATTTGATGTCCTGCTTTTACTAAAGTTCCAAATCCAGCATCAGTAAATAATTCTCTGTTTAGATGAAGTGGTTTGGTTATTGATACAGAACTATTACTTGGTAATGAATCTAATAATAATTTTATTTGCTGTAACTTCAATTTCATTCCCGAATGAAGCCAGTCTTGACTCATAAGATTTTCATAATCATCTTTTATATTAATATTTGATATTAAATTATCGTTGCCATCAAAAACTCCGCCTACATCGCTTAAAAAAATGACTTTATCCGGAATTATTTCTTTGGCTAGCGCTAACGTGGCTTTGTCACCATTAATGTTTACTAGTTGGTTATCTTTTGTGTAACCCATTGGAGCAATAACTGGGATACCACCTGAAGAAATAATATCTTTAATTTTGCTTGAATCAGTATTCTTAATATCACCTACTAAACCAAGTTCTGAATTTTCAATATCGCAGTCAAAAATATCGCCAATAATTGGCATTGCATGGACCTCTTTATCTTTAAGAGCAGATACGATTTTTTTATTTTCACCACTAAAAATTTCAAAGGCAACTTCTAGTACTTCTTTCGTAGTTACCCTTTGACCGTTCACGAACGAAAACTCTATCTTTCTTTTATGAAGTTCTTCAGAGAGTTTTGGGCCTCCACCATGGACAATAATTGGTCTTAGACCGACTTCATTTAGAAATGTTAAAGATGAGACAAGGTTTTCAAGATCACTTTGTATTACCGCTCCACCTACTTTTATAACTGCAAATCTATAGTCATCAGATGAAAATCTATCTAGATACTTTCTGATTTCTTTCTCACTACTCATCCCACTGAGAAGTTTCAGAATCGTATCTTTCTTATAGCTCTTCTTCATGACAAATTATTATTTGTTAATTTCTGTCCAAGTTGATGTGCTTTTTCCAAGCAATTTTATAAAACCAGAAGATTCTTCAACACCCCATGATGCTGATTGTGCATATATGGCATCATTACTAATCAAGATTTTTTTAGCCTCAACTGAAACAGCCTCAACTTTACCAGGGCTTAATAGTACTGTTACCTTTCCGTTCACAGGTTTTTGTATATCTTCAAGAAAATTTTCGAGATTCTTTCTTAGTGGATCAAAATAAAATCCGCCATATATAAGTTCAACCCATCTTTTGCCTACAAGTGGCTTAAAAGCATTTTGTTTATCAGTGAAAATAGATTCTTCTAGAGCTCTGTGTGCTCTTTGCAAAATAGATATACCAGGAGATTCAAAAAGAAATCTACCTTTTATACCTATAATAGTATCACCGGCAAATAACTCTCTTCCAATACCATATTTACCACCAATCTTATTTAGCATTCTTAAAAGATCTGGGCCTTTTATTAACTTACCATTAATTTTTTTAGCCTCACCTTTTGAAAATTCTATTTCAACTTTTTTGGTATTAGATGGATACTTATCAGGAGTGTTACACAGGATATAACTCTCTTTAGATGGCTCTTTCCATTCATCAATTTCCGAGCCAGATACAGTGGCACCCATTAAATTTTCATTAATGCTGTACTTTGAATGGAGGCTAGAAACCTTAAAACCCTTCTTTTTAAGATATTCTTGCTCATAACCTCTTACATCTTTAACCTTATTTTGGATTTCTCTAATTGGTGTAATTGTTTTGTAATTACCAAAAGCCTGAATAGATAAATCAAATCTAACCTGATCATTACCCATACCAGTGCATCCATGCGAAATGTATTTTGTATTTAATTTTTCGCATAGCTTTATTGCTTCTGAAACAATTAAATATCTATCAGAACAAAGTGCTGGATACTTATCTTGATACAAAGACCCTGACCAAATAAGCGGTTTAACTATTTGAGACCAAAGATTAGTTTCTATATTGACGTTGATATGTTTTTTTGCTCCAAGCTCATATGCCCTTTTTGATATTTTTTTTTCTTCATTTAAAGGTGTTCCACCGCTATTAACAAAAATAGTATGAACTTCAAAACCTTGATCAATTAAATATGGAACACAAAAACTAGTATCTAACCCACCTGAAAATGCTAATACAATTTTTTTCATTTTTATTTTTCCTTTAATAAAGTTGTTAGTAATGATTTTTGAACATGCATCCTATTGCCTGCTTCTTGAATTGCAACACAATAATCTGAGTCCATAACCTCATCAGTTGCTTTGATATTTCTTCTTAAAGGCAGGCAATGACTAAATAAAGCATTATTTGTTTTTGACATTTTTACTCCATCTACTATGAAGTGCTTAAAGTCATCTCTTATAATTTTTTCTTCTTTAGGGTTACCATAATATGACAAAGAGCCCCAGCTTTTTGCATAGACAATATCTGCATTTGCATAGCCATATTCAATATCGTGAGTGACCTCAAATGTTCTATTATTTGAATTACAATTCTTTTCTGCTTCATTAATGTAATTCTCGTGAAGGATATATTCTTCAGAGGGGCATAAAAGCTTTACGTTCATACCAAATTTACTTGCAATTAACAAAGAAGAGTTTGCTACAGCTGTATTTAAGGGTTTTGGGTGATAAGTCCAAGTCAAAAGATAATCTTTACCATTAAGATCACCTAAGTTTTCTTGCATTGTTAAGATATGCGCTAATTCTTGGCAGGGATGCGTAATAGTTTCCATATTAATAACTGGTACTGAAGCATACTTAGCAAAACTATTAATCACATTATCAGATAAATCTTCCTCTAAATTTATAAATTTAGGAAAAGCTCTTATAGCAATCAAATCACAGTAATCTGATAATACTTTTGCAACTTCAATTATGTGCTCTTCAGCCTCTTCATCCATAATAAAATTTAACTTAAACTCAATAGGCCAAGCATCCTTTCCAGGATGAAGTACAACGGCGTAACCGCCAAGCTCTTGAATACCTAACTCAAAACTAGTTCTTGTTCTCATTGATGGATTAAAAAATAAAAGAGCAACAGACTTATTCTTTAAAGCGTCATTAAATCTATTTATCTTTAGATCTTTTGCATAATCCAAAATGTCTTGTAGTTCGTCTTTTGTCCAATCTGATGTAGAGATAAAATTTTTCATAATTACTTTTTTTAAAATAAAAAAAACCCAGCAAAAGCTGGGTCTGATTCACAATAGGATAGTCCCAGCTATAAAGCTGAAACCCGTCTTTCTTGTGTTAAATAGTTATTCATCGCTGCTAAGTATATATTGAAATTTAATTTTGTAAACTTCTTTAGTCTAATTTGGTAGGGATGGAGGGAGTCGAACCCCCACGCCTTGCGGCACTTGGTTCTAAGCCAAGCGTGTCTACCAGTTCCACCACATCCCCGGATTGAAGCATTATATAGATTATTATTATTTAATGGAAAGATTAATTTTAAAAATTATAAATTGTAGTCCAGCTGATTTTTTCTATTTTTTTGCAAGGCGTAAAGGGAGATTGCAAACACAGTTCCAATTACAAATGATGTGATTGAAAATGCCGTGAAACCCTCATAAATAAAACTAAAGATTTTCGAAATCATCATAACTGAAACTATATATAAAACAACAGTCCCAACCTGCACTCTCGATGAAGAATAAAGAAATCTCATCGATAAATAGCCTGTAGCAGTAATGAAGCCAGCATAACTTCTGACAAAATGAGCTTGTGGAACAGTTTCTACAACAAAAGGAATAAATATTGTATTTACATCAGGTGAAAGCATTGTGGTTAATCCTGCAATTAAACACGCAGCCGATGTACAAAAAATTAAAATTCTTAATAAAATCATAAAACACCCAACATATATAAAGCTAGAATAAATGTGAGGCCACCTACACCCATCCAAATATACATTTCTTTGTAATTTTTAAACTTATATGAATTAATTGCAAGAAAACAACAAAATATTGGAGCAACAACTAAAACACCATAACCAACAAGAATAGCCAATGGTATAAAAGCTAATAAAAGAAATATTTGCAAGATAGTCCTATTCATACAGCTATAAAACTAACATTTATTCTAATATTGTCAATTTGAAGGTATTGATTCCTCCAAAGGTTGGTTCATTAATGATATCTCAGTCTGAATCTCGAGAATTGACTGATTAAGCTGTTTTTTATAATTATTTAAGGCTTGAACTGAATCATCTAAAAGCATCAATTGAGTTTCGATTGTTTTTAATGTTATTTCAATACTCTCAACTTTATCTAATTCTGGTTCAACTGCTTTAATACGCTTTGAATTATCGCTAAGCTCTTTTTTGAATTCAGTAAGAGTCTTATTTATTTCTTTAATAGATTTTTCAATTTCATCTGTTGAGGCTAATAACTTAGTAATATTAACTTTATTCCTCTTATTGCTTAGATCCCAAAGTTTTCTTACTTCTTTGTCAAGAAATTGAATGGAAGATGAGATGTCTGTTAATGAATCATTATTAACTTCATCTGCAATATTCATTTGCTCTTCTATGATAGCTAGCCTATCTTCATTAATTTGTATTTTTTTGCTGGTAGATTTTGTTTCAAAATTTTGCCAGATGCCAAGACCTAAAATACTCATAAATAATAAAACATAAAGAAAGCCTACAAAAAGACCGCCAGAACTGGATTTTTTTAGGTATGCTGGAGATGACTTGTCTGGTCTTATATCAGTGCTCATTTAAAATTTCAAAAATTATCACTATGTGCTATATTTTTTGCAGTAGCGTCGTTAAATTATCGTCCTATATTATATTTTACAATAACTAATAAGAGTTTATATGAATTTAGATTTTTCAGATGATCAAAAATTTCTCCAAAGTGAAGCTAGAAAGTTTCTTGAGAAAGAAGAAACCATTAAAAGAAATAGAAATATTTTAGAAACTACAGAATCTCTTGATATCGATCTTTGGAATAAGATAGTGGAATTAGGATGGACTGGGATAAGAATACCAGAGGAGTATGGCGGTCTTGGTCTTGGTCATTTAGAACTATGTGTGATTGCAGAAGAGCTTGGTAGGTTTCTTGCACCTGTCCCTTTTTCTTCATCTGTATATCTGTTTACTGAAGTTTTAATTAGATATGCTGATGAAGATACTAAAAAAGAACTACTTCCCAAACTTGTTACCGGTGAAATAATTGGAACAATAGCAGTAACTGAAGATTTTCTTGCTCCATCTAACTCCAATATTACAACTAAGGTTGAAAATAATCTTATATCAGGTAAAAAAATTGCAGTGCCAGATGCAGATGTTGCAACTCATTCTATTGTTGTATGTAAAACAGAAAAAGGTATTGATCTAAGATTGATTGAACACGAATGTAAATCAATAAAGATCAATCTTCAAGATAGTATTGATGGAAGCAGAGGTCATTTTTCAATTGAATTAGAAAATACTCCAAGCAAACTTATCGGAGGTGAAGATAATGGTTGGGAATTATATGAATCCATTATTAACCAAGCTGCAGTTCTTTTTAGCTTTGAACAAATTGGAGGCTCACAGGCAGCTCTTGATATGGCTGTAAATTATGCAAATGAAAGATATGCTTTTGGTAAGCCTATAGGTTCATATCAAGGCATTAAACACAAACTTGCTGATATGTATGTTGCTCTAACCCTTGCTAAGTCAAATTCATACTATGCAGCGTGGGCGTTATCTTCTGATTCATCAGACTTGCCTATTGCTGCTGCAACAGCCAGAGTTAGTGCAACAAAAGCTTTTGAGCTGTGTTCTAAAGAGAATATTCAAACTCATGGTGGTAATGGATTTACATGGGAATATGATTGCCATCTTTTTTATAAGCGATCTAAATTGCTTTCCTTAAATATTGGATCTTTAGGAAATTGGAAAGAGAAACTTGTTAGCAATTTAGAAAAATCAAATATTAACTAGGAGAACTATGGACTTCAAAGACACACCAGAAGAGGCAAAATTTAGAAAAACTTGTAGAGACTGGCTTGAAAAAAATGCCAAATTAAAAACAGGCGTAGAAAAAAATGAATTTGCAAATGAGGACTTTCTTCAAGTTGCTAAAGATTGGCAAAAAAAGAAATATGATGCTGGTTGGGCTATGTTGCATTGGCCTAAAGAATATGGAGGAATTGGGGCATCTGCAATTGAAAGAATAATTTGGGCTGAAGAAGAATCTAAATTTAATGTTCCAAGAGGTATTTTTGAAATTGGTTTAGGTATGGCTGGGCCAGTAATGATGGAGTATGCATCTGAAGAACAAAAAGCTAGGTATCTTCCTGCTATGGCAGAAGGAAAAGAAATTTGGTGCCAACTATTCTCAGAACCATCTGCAGGATCTGATGTTGCTGGTTTAAGAAGTAAAGCTGTGAAAGATGGGGATAATTGGATAATTAATGGCCAAAAGGTATGGACTTCAGGAGCACACTTTTCTGATTATGGAATATTGGTTGTAAGACATGACCCTAACTTAGAAAAACATAAAGGGATGACATTTTTCTTTGTTGATATGAAGTCTCCTGGAATAGAAGTAAAACCAATTAAACAAATAACAGGAGGTTCAAGTTTTAATGAAGTCTATTTTACTGATGTTGTAATTCCAGATTCTCAAAGACTTGGAGAAATAGGAGATGGTTGGAAAGTAGCGATAACAACTTTAATGAATGAAAGGCTTGCTGTTGGCGATGCAAATGGTGCTGATGTTGAAGATGCTTTTAGATGGGCAAAAACTCAAGATGATTTAGGTGAGCCACTTATTAATAATAAATCTGTAAGGGCATCTATCGCTGACTGGTATTGTGAAGCAAATGGACTTAAGAATACTAAGTTAAGAACTATGTCTGCTCTCTCCAGAGGTGAAACACCAGGTCCTGAAGCTTCAATAACTAAAATTGTAAGTGCAAATAAGCTTCAAAGCATTGGTAATTTTGGCATGGACTCTTTAGATATGTCTGGAATGTTAAAAACTAATAATCCAGAAATTCAAAGCTTCCAGAATGCTTGGTTAGGTGCGCCTGGTCTTAGAATAGCCGGGGGAACTGATGAAATTCTTAAAAATATTATTGCTGAAAGAGTGCTTGGACTTCCTCAAGATGCTAGGGCAGATAAAGGCATGCCTTATAAAGACATACCCTCAGGTAACTCTTAAGACTTTAATTGAGGAAATAAAATAACATCTCTTATTGATGTTTGATTAGTAATCATCATCACTAATCTGTCGATTCCAATACCAACTCCAACTGCTGGCGGCATTCCGTGCTCTAATGCAATCACATAATCTTCGTCAAATGACATAGCCTCTTTATCGCCTGTATCCTTGGCTTTGACTTGCTCTCTAAATCTTTCTGCTTGATCATCAGGGTCATTAAGCTCACAAAAACCATTAGCAATTTCTTTCCCACCAATAAATAATTCAAACCTGTCTGCTATTTCTGGATTTTCGTTATTTCTTCTTGATAAAGGAGACACCTCTACAGGATAACCTATTACAAAAGTTGGTTGAATTAACTTTTCCTCGACACTAGATTCAAATAATTCTAAAAGCTCTTTTCCACTGATTTTATTTATATCCTCTTCACTAATTTCCTTATTATGCTCAAGGACCAAATCTGATAAATTAGATTTTCTGAAACTCGATAAATCAATTTCATCAGCTCCCCATGTTATTTTTAATGTTTTGTTAATTATCTCGCATGCATTTTTAATCATGTTTTCAGTAAACTCGATAGTATTATTGAGCGTTCCGAATGCTTCATAATATTCAAGCATTGTGAATTCAGGGTTGTGTTTGGTAGAGAGCCCCTCATTTCTAAAACTTCTATTGATTTCAAAAACACGCTCAAAACCACCTACCAAAAGTCTTTTTAAATACAGTTCAGGTGCTATTCTTAGAAAAAGCTCTCTATCAAGAGCATTATGTTTTGTGACAAACGGTCTTGCCACTGCTCCCCCAGGTATTGGGTGCATCATAGGTGTTTCAACCTCTATAAAGTTTCTTTCTTTAAGAGAAGCTCTTAAAGATTCGATTATATCGGACCTATTAAGAAAAACATTTTTTTGCTGATCATTGCTCATCAGATCAAGATATCTTTGCCTATACCTAGTTTCTATATCAGCAAGACCCTTAAATTTATCAGGCATTGGTCTTATTGACTTAGTTATAAGTACTACTTCTGATGCTTCAATTGTTAACTCGTCGGTTTTAGTTTTAAATAGTTTTCCCCTCACCCCTACTATATCGCCGAGATCCCATGTCTTAAAATCCTCATAAGTTTCAAGATCTACAGTATTTTTACTTACATAAATCTGAATGTCACCGCTTGAATCTCTGACTGTAGCAAAACTGGCATTACCCATCACCCTCATTAAAACAATTCTTCCTGCAATAGATACATTTTCTTCATTTTTAGCTGCAAGCTCTTCTTTGGAAAATCCATCATAATTTTCGTGAAGATTTAAAGCATAATGATCCTTTAAAAAATCGTTAACATATGCCTTTTTTTTGTCTCTAAGAAGTTGGAGTTTTTTCCTTCTTTCTTCGATGATACCCTCTTCTCCACCAATATTTTCTTCAGACATTTATATCTACACTCCTGCTTTTAAACTAGTTTTCATAAATTCATCCAAATCACCATTTAAAACTGCCGATGTATTTCCAGTTTCGTAACTTGTTCTTAAATCTTTGATTCTTGATTGATCAAGAACATAAGATCTAATTTGACTTCCCCATCCTATATCGGACTTACTTTCTTCAAGCTCTTGTTTTTCTTGGTTTTGCTTTTGTAATTCTAACTCGTACAGCTTAGATTTTAATTGTTTCATAGCATTTTCTTTATTTTTATGCTGAGACCTATCACTTTGACTTTGTGCAACCACCCCTGAAGGAATATGCGTTAGCCTAACAGCAGAATCAGTTTTGTTTACATGCTGCCCACCAGCCCCGCTTGCTCTATATGTATCTACTCTAATGTCAGCATTATTTATATTTATTTCAATAGAATCATCAACTTCTGGTGAAATAAAAACTGAAGCAAAGGAAGTATGTCTTCTGTTACCTGAATCAAATGGAGATTTTCTTACAAGACGATGAATACCCGTTTCAGTTCTTAACCAGCCGTAAGCATATTCACCATCAACGTGTAGGGTAGCAGATTTTATTCCTGCTACTTCACCATGCGATATTTCAATTAAATCTGATGTGAAACCCCTATTTTCTGACCATTTCGTATACATTCTTAACAACATTTCAGCCCAATCTTGTGCCTCAGTTCCACCTGAACCAGATTGAATTTCTACATAAGCAGAAGCTTGATCCATTTTATTAGTAAACATTTTGCTAAATTCAAGTTCAGCAACAGACTTTTCTAAATCTTTAAAACTTTCTTTAATTTCTCTAATGGATTCTATGTCTCCCTCATCTTCAGCAATATCTATGAATATCAAACCATCGCTCACTTTCTCATCAATTGATTTAAATGAATTTAATGTTTTTTCTAATGCCGTTTTCTCTTTGCTTATTGACTGCGAAAGTTCTAAATCGGACCATACCTCTTCTTTACTAAGGTCTGCTTCAATCTCCTTGAGTCTACTTTCTTTTTTAGAAATCTCAAAAACCCCTTCTTTGATATCTTCTAGGCGTGTTTTTAGATCATTTAATCCGGCCTTAAGTTCTGTAACATCCATCCTATGAATTATTATGAACTATATAATCAAAAATTAATTCTTTTGAAGCAGGAAAATCTTTAGATCTTTCTTCTTTTTCAAAAATAATAGAAAGACATTCTGGTATTTCACCAAGATTCAATCCAGCATCGGAAACTACTTTTGGAAATTTTGCTGGATGAGCTGTTGATAAGATTACCGTAGCCCCTTCTAAGCTACTTTGCATACTGTCAACTGCTTGAGAGGCAACTGCGGTATGAGGATCTATTAAATAATCATATGATTCAGAAATATTTTTCATTGCTTCTATTGTTGAGAAATCATCAACCGAATAGCTTAGAAATAATTCCTTGGACTTCTCCCACATCTGATTATCCAATTTAATTGGAGATTCTGGAAAATTTTTGTAAAAAGAATTACATATTTCAGAATTTCTTTCTGAATAAAAATCATATATGAGCCTTTCAAAGTTACTTGCAATACTAATATCCATACTAGGTGAAATAGTTTCAGAAACTTTTGATCGAGAATAATCATTATCAGAAAAAAACCTATGTAAAATATTATTATTATTTACTGCTACAAGAATCTTATTAAGAGGCATACCCATCTTATGTGCAGAGTAACAGGCAAAAACATTACCAAAATTCCCAGTTGGAACAGAAAAATTAAGCGGTTCATCAAACTTATTTATCTTTAAACAAGCATAAAAGTAATAACATATTTGGCCGATTATTCTTACCCAATTTATTGAATTTACAGCTAAAAGAAATTGATCATCTTTTAAAAAAGTTCTTTCACTAAATGCTTCTTTCACAATAGCTTGGCAATCATCAAATGTTCCGCTTACCCTTAATGTAAAGACATTTGAACTTTCAACAGTAGTCATTTGCCTTCTTTGTACCTCTGACATATTCCCATCAGGAAGCAATATAAAACTTTTTATTGATTCAAACCTTCTGCATGCATCAATTGCTGCTGAGCCTGTGTCTCCTGACGTAGCACCTAAGACAATAGCAGTTTTGTTCTGCTTTATAAGAGATTTGTTAAAAAATGCTGCTGCTAATTGAAGTCCAAAGTCTTTAAATGCTGCTGTGGGACCATGGAATAGCTCTAATACATATTTTGATTTATCAAGTTGGTGGATTTCAGCATAATTTTTCTTACTAAAATCATGCCAGGTTGAATCTAAAAGTTCTAAAACCTCATCATCACTAAATGAAGATTTTGTAAAAAGTGGAACAATGTATTTAGCTATATCTATGAATGTATTAAGCGATTTAATATGCTCGATATTAATTTGAGGCCAATAATCAGGCATAAAAAGGCCTCCATCATTTGCAAGACCTTGCATTAGAACCTCTTCAAAAGTTCTTCCACTATCATTACCTCTAGTACTATGAAATAACATCTTTATTTAGCTTCTATTCTTATTGATCTAATTGCCCTAACTGAATCCAAATTTAATAGTTCTTTTTGTAATTCTGCATGATCACTTTCCTTGAATGGATCTGTTATTAGAATAATTGGTACACAGCTGTCCCCAAGTTCTTCTTTTTGAACAATTGATTCTATTCCAACTTCTTTTGCTGCCATCAGAGATGTAATAGACGCCATGACACCAGGCTTGTCTTCTGCTTCAATATAAAAATAATACTGAAAAACTAAATTTGAAAAGTCTAAAACTGGATATTTGCCTTCGTCACCTTTATAAAATTGATCTGAGATTTCATTTGTATTTGATAGATGGATTAAATCTGAAATAAGACCAGAAGCAGTTGATTCTTGTCCAGCTCCAGATCCAGCTATATGAATTTTACCAATTAAATCCGTATCAATCTCCATACCATTTCTAACTCCTTTTAAGTTAGCTAAATGTGAATCAAGGCTTATTAATGCAGGATGCGCTCTTAATTCAAGAGAGCTTTCATTAATTTTAGCTACAGCTAAATGTTTAATCGTATAACCCATATCCATTGCATATGAGAAATCGCTTTTTTGAATTTTTGTTATGCCTTCTACAAAGAAATCTTCAGGTGGCAATGATGTGCCAAAAACCAAAGATGATAGTATTCCAATTTTATGAGCTGCATCCATACCTTCAATATCAAAAGCTGGGTCTGGTTCTGCATACCCTTTATCTTGGGCTAATTTAAGAGTGCTATCAAACTCAGCACCTTCCTCCATATTAGATAAAATAAAATTTGATGTTCCATTTAGCATGCCTGAAATTTTTGAAACTTTATTAGCGGCAAGTTCTTCTTTTAATAATTTTATAATTGGTGTCCCTGCGCATACTGCTGACTCAAACAAAATTTTTACTCCATTTTCCTGAGCTAATTTAAATAATTCATCACCATGATGAAAAATGACAGCTTTATTAGCAGTAACTACGTGCTTTTTATTAGTGATTGCCTTAATAATTAATTCTCTTGCAACCTCAACTCCCCCAATCAGCTCAACAACTACATCAATATCATGTTTTATTACATCAAAAATATCTCTTTCTATTTTAGTTTTACCTGGGTTGCACTTTGGATTATCTCTTCTTGCCCCAATTACATCTATAGTTAAATTAACTCCTCCATTTAATTGAATTAGATTAGAGTTTTTTTCTATAGCTTTAAATAAGCCAGTAGCAACATTTCCCCAACCACAAATACCAATTTTTAAAGTTTTCATTATATTTCCATAGATAAAAAGTTCTTAATTCCTCTTATAGCCTGTCTAGTTCTGTGTTCATTTTCAATAAGCGAGAATCTAACATAATCATCACCATCAGCACCAAAACCAGCCCCAGGAGATACAGCAACATTAGCATGTTCAATAAGCAACTTACTGAACTCTAAGGAGCCAAGTTTAGAATATTTTTTAGGTATTTTAGCCCAGACAAACATTGTAGCAAGTGGCTTTTTGACACTCCATCCTATTCTATTTAATCCATTACATAGTTCATCTCTTCTGCGTTCATACATAGAACATATTTCACTGACTTCATTATCACAATCATTTAAGGCCTTAATAGCTGCAACTTGAATAGGGGTAAATGTTCCATAATCTAAATAAGACTTTATTTTTATTAAAGCTTGAACCAATTCTTTGTTTCCACAACAGAATCCAACTCTCCATCCAGGCATATTATATGATTTAGATAAGGTAAAAAATTCAACAGCAATATCTTTTGCTCCATCTACCTCTAATATGGATGGGGCTTTATAGCCGTCATATACAATATCAGCATACGCAAGATCATGAATAATCCAAATATCATATTTTTTACAAATTTCTACAATTTTTTCAAAAAAATCAATTGATACGGATTGGGTAGTAGGGTTTGATGGGAAATTAATTATGATCATCTTTGGTTTAAGTGAAGATTTTTTAATAGCATCCTCAATATCAACTAAAAACTGATCAGTATCATCTTTTAAAGTTATAGAATGCAAATTAGCTCCTGCTATAACAACACCATATGAATGAATTGGATATGTGGGTGACTGAACTAAAACATTGTCTCCAGGAGATAACGTTGCCAATGACAAGTGAGCTATGCCCTCTTTTGAACCCATACAGGTCACAACCTCAAGCTCTTCATTCAAATCGACATTATATTTTCTAAAATACCAATCTTTAATTGCTTTTCTTAGTTTTGGTAATCCTACTGACTGAGAATATCTATGTGTAGCTGGATTTTTTACAGTTTCTATTAACTTTTCTACAATTGGATTGGGTGTTGCTTGATCAGGATTACCCATCCCAAAATCAATAATATCTTCTCCACGAAGCCTTGCTTGTTGCTTTAATAAATTGATTTGTCCAAATATATATGGAGGAAGTTTTTTTGCATTTGAAAAATCTTGATTTGGCATAATTTTATGATTTTAATCTCTTTAATAATTCCTCAGGCTCCACATATCCTGGAAATAATCTACCATCAGCAGAAAATAGAGCAGGTGTTCCGGTGATACCTAGTTTTTGTCCTATGACATAGTGCTTTGATACGGGCTGCTCTTCACAAAAAGAAGAACTTACTTTTTTATCATTTTTTAATTTTGTTAAGCTATCTTTTGGGTCATCTGAGCACCAAGCACTAACCATTTTAGAGAAGGCTTGAGTACCCAATCCAGATCTAGGATAGGCCGCATATTTTATGGAAATACCTAATTGATTATATTCATCAATTTCTTTATGTAATTTTCTACAATATCCACAATCAACATCTGTAAAAACAATAACTGAAAACTCTTCTTTTGTGGATTTGAAAGTAATAAATTCATCTTCGGGTAAACCATTTAATATGGCCTCTCTATTCTTATTAATACTTTGATCCGTTATATTTGTTATTGAATTAGTATTTATTTTGTATATATCGCCATAAATAAAAAAAGAGCCATCTTCATTAACATAAATTGGTTCAAGATCTCCATAATAAACCTCATAAAGACCTTCAATTGCAGTTTTTTTAATAGATTCTATTTGCGCGCCATCAGGAAGAATATTTTTTAAACTATTTCTTATTTCTTGCTCATTTGCAGCAACATAAAAAGAAAATAAAATTAAAATAAATGAAATACTTAACTGTTTCACTTTAACCTCTTGGATGATGCTTTTTAAGAATTTCGCCTAATCGTTGCTTTGCAATGTGAGTATATATTTGGGTTGTCGATAAGTCACTATGTCCTAATAAAATTTGTACCGATCTTAAATCAGCACCTCTATTTAAGAGATGAGTAGCAAAGGCATGTCTTAGCGTGTGGGGAGAAATAGTTGGCTTAAGATTTTCTCTGATGATATAAATCTTTATTCTTTTCCAAAAAGCACCTCTTGTTATTTTTGTGCCTCTATTACTCAAAAAAATTTCTTTACATTTAGAATTATTTCTTTCTTTAAGATAAATATTTAATGCATCGGCTGCTTTCTCACCATAAGGCACTAATCTCTCCTTTGACCCTTTACCAAAGACTTTAAGAACAGATCTATTAAAATCTAAATCAGTAATTTTTAGATTTACAAGTTCAGAAATTCTCATGCCTGTAGCATATAAAATTTCAATCATAGCTTTATCTCTTCTCTCAATACTCTTTTCTAGATTTGGACTATTTAATAGCTTTTCTACCTCGTCTTCTGACATTGATACAGGCAAATATTTTTCTAGTTTTGGCATAACAATTTCATCTGCTGGCGATTTTTTTATAATTTTTTTCTTTAATAAAAATAAATAAAAAGACTTTATTGCTGATAATTTTCTATTTACCGAAGAGCTTTTTAAGCCTGATTCAAATAAGGAAGAAATATATTTATTTAATACTGCAGAAGATGCTTGAATAAAATCTAAATCGGCCTCAAACAACCAATTTGAAAATGCATCAAGATCGCCTTGATATGATTTGACGGTATTCTTTGATAAGCCTTTTTCTATGAACAAAGAGTCTAAAAAGGATCTAATCAAATGATCCTTTTTAATATCTTTAGTCATTTGATTAATCTAATCTTTCTTTGATTCTGGCTGATTTTCCTGATCTTTCTCTTAAGTAGAAAAGCTTAGACTGTCTTACATCACCTTTTCTTTTAACCTTAATTGAATCAATTAATGGGCTATGGGTCTGAAAAGTTCTTTCAACACCTATTCCACTAGAAATCTTTCTGACGATAAATGATGAATTAAGTCCACGATTCTTAATTCCCATAACAACTCCTTCAAAAGCCTGAAGTCTTGTTCTGTCACCCTCTTTAACCTTAACAGACACCGTAATAGTATCTCCAGGTCTAAATGATGGAATATCATCTTTTAATTGACTTGATTCAAAGCTATTAATAATTTGAGCAGGAGTTTTCTCATCTAATGAAACTGATGGTGTGCTTTCTTCTTCCGCAGAAGCTTCTTCAGATGCAGCCTCTTCAGCAGGTGCTTCTTCCGCTACAACTTCATCAGCAGGAGTGTCCTCAGATGCAGCCTCTTCAGCAGGCGCTTCTTCCGCTACAACCTCATCAGCAGGAGCTTCTTCAGATGCAACCTCTTCAGTTACAGTTTCTTCAGTAGTCTCAACAACTTCTTCTTCGTTATTTGTATTTTCTTTATCAGTTTCGTTCATTATATTCGCCTAAAAAGTGCTATAGGATATCCTTAGATGCCAATTCTTCCAAGAGTTTTTTTTGTTTTTTTGTTAATTTTACATTATTTATTAAATCAGGTCTTCTTAAATAGGTTTGTATAAATGATTTACTCTCTTTCCATTCTTTAATTTCTGCATGATTTCCTGATAAAAGTGTTTCGGGAACATTGATATCATCAAAAATTTTAGGTCTTGTATAGACAGGTCCTTTTAATAGGCCTTTGTAAAATGAATCATTTTCTATAGAATCACTATTTCCAATTGTGCCAGGAAGATTTCTTACAACTGCATCAATCAAACAAACAGCTGGGTACTCCCCACCACTCATTACAAAATCACCTATAGATATTTCTTCATCTACATATTTATCAATAAATCTTTGATCAACGCCTTCATATCTTCCGCAAACTAAAGTGATATTTTTCATTAACGATAGCTCTATAACTTTATCTTGATTTAGTTGTTTTCCTTGTGGAGATAAATAAACAATATGGCCTCTTTCATTTTTAGGAATATCTATAAGAGTCTTTTTTAGTGGCTCTGGCATCATGACCATTCCCTCTCCACCACCAAAAGGCTTCGCATCAATCTGCCCGTGTTTATTGATTGCATTTTTTCTAATGTCGTAGCATTCAATAATAAAATTTTTGTCAATTGCTTTTGAGATAACCCCATGATCAAAAATTTTAAAAATTTCAGGGAAAATTGTTAAAACATTAAATCTCATATGAGGTAATCTTTGTCCCAGTTGACGAAAATTATTTTATTATCTCTATCAACTAATTTTATATATTCATCTTTTACATAGGGGATTAACCTGGGTGTATTGTCTACTGATTTTTCACTGGGTTTAACTTGAATGCAATCCTGGGCTCCAAAATTACTTAAAGAATCCACAGATCCCAAGATATCGCCAGATTCTTGATCTATTACAATCATACCCTCAAGCTCATACCAATAAGCCTCATCATCTTTTAACAAAGGTAAATCATCTTTGCTTACAAGTATTTTTAAGTTTGTATATATTTTTATAGAATCAATATCATCGATTCCAGCTATTTTGGAATAAAATTTTGAATTAATTTTTCTAATATATTCAATCTTAAAATTTGAAATTTTATTATCTTGAATAAAAAATTCTGAGTAGTTAAGAATATTTTCTTTTGGATTACAAAAGGAGTTTAGAAAAAATTCACCTTTTAGTCCTCTTGGTTTACCAATTGAGGCTATGCAAATATGATTATTTTCTAATTCTTTATTTACTTTCATCATCTGAAGAATCTTTTTCTTCAGATTCCTCTTCTGCAGGTGCTTCTTCTTCAGCAGGTGCTTCCTCTTCTGCAGGTGCTTCCTCTTCGGCAGGAGCTTCCTCTTCGGCAGGAGCTTCCTCTTCGGCAGGAGCTTCCTCTTCTGCAGGAGCTTCCTCTTCTGCAGGTGCTTCTTCTTCAGCAGGAGCTTCCTCTTCGGCAGGAGCTTCCTCTTCTGCAGGTGCTTCCTCTTCTGCAGGTGCTTCCTCTTCGGCAGGAGCTTCCTCTTCTGCAGGCGCTTCCTCTTCGGCAGGAGCTTCCTCTTCTGCAGGTGCTTCTTCTTCAGCAGGTGCTTCCTCTTCAGCAGGAGCTTCCTCTTCGGCAGGAGCTTCCTCTTCTGCAGGTGCTTCTTCTGCAGCAGCAGCAGCTTCTTCTGCAGCCTTTTCTTCTGCTTCTTTAGCTAACTTTTCAGCAGCTGCAGCCTTTTTGGCATCAGATTTAGCTTTTTTGGCATCAAGTTTTGCTTGAAGCTCTTCTGGTGACAAATTAGCTACCTTAATAAGAGATTGAACTCTTTCACTTAACTGAGCACCTTTAGAAACCCATTCATTAAGCTTATCAAGATCAAGTCTTAATCTTTCCTCTTGACCTTTGGCTGTCGGATTAAAAAAACCAAGCCTTTCGATAAATTTTCCATCTCTTGGCTTTCTTTCGTCTGCAACAGTTATAAAGTAGTAAGGGTTCTTTTTTGCCCCGCTTCTAGCTAATCTTATTATTACCATATCTATTTATATATATTCTAAATGTTAAAAAAGATGTGTATTTTAGGTTAACCTTGATAATATTGATAGTATTAATATATAAAGTTTTTAATTACCATAAAAAGAAATGAATTTTATAACACAAGTAACTATTTCTATAGTTCTTTATTTTATTGCCCGAATAGCTATAAAAAAACCTGAATCACTATTTATTTCTAGTCTAATAGCAACAACTGCATACGTTGTGATGTACCTTTTTTTATATCAATCCATAACATTGTTACCAACAATTCATTTTTTAGTAACTGGCTTAAGTTTGATAGTTCTTTTTATTTCATATTATGAAATCGTTTTACTTGAAAGAAATGTGAGGAAGATTAAATTAGGTCTTTTTGAAAATGCTGAATCTTTTTCAATAGAAAAAAGTTACAAACTTGTTTTTAAAATCTTGGGAGTGGGCTTATTTCTTTTATCATTAGCTCTGATATCAGGCTTCGCTATTCAATCAATTTTTACAAATAATTTGATTATTAAGACGTCATTCACCATAATTGCCTGGTTTATATATTTAATTACACTAATTGGCACTAAATTTTTTAATTTTCCAATCAAATATGCAACTAGAGGATTGTTTATATCAATGTGGGCAGTGCTTTTTGCATATCTTGCTAACTCTTATTTAATCTATAGTTAATTGATGGACGCTGAACCCTCTTTGTTATTCTTATTTTTAAGTTTAATAAGCCTTTTAATTTTAAGTGCTTTCTTTTCTGGCTCAGAAACAGGAATGATGGCTGCAAATAAAATTAAATTAAAAAACTTGTCCAAAAAACCTGATAGAGGTGCGAAAAGAGCTCTTAAGCTTCTTAAAAAACCTGATCTGCTTTTAGCAACAATTTTAGTTGGTAATAACTTCGCAAATATTTTAGCTTCATCTATTGTAACAATAATTATGTTGAACTATTTTGGCGGCAATGTTCTATTGGGCGCAGTTCTGTTAACAACTTTTATATTAATATTTTCAGAAATAACTCCAAAAACAATGGCGGCAGTGAAGCCTGAAAGTTTTGCTAGAAGATCTTCACTGTTATTAAAGACTTTACTTTATTTTCTCAGACCGATTATTGCTATAACAAACTACATAAGCTCAAAGGTTTTAAAGCTATTTAATATAAATGTGAAAGATGCAAAAGATAACGATAATTTAAATACTCAAGAACTCAAAACATTATTAGACGAATCTGGAGACCTTATTCCTAAACAATACAGAGGAATGCTTTCATCTATACTTGGAATGGAAGAGCTGGTGGTAGAAGATATCATGACTCCTAAATCAGATGTAATAGGTGTTGATGTTGATCTAGATTATGAAAGCAATAAAAAGATAATTGAATCATCGGAATACACAAGACTGCCAGTTTATGATAAATCCATTGATAATGAGCTTGGTACATTGCATTTAAAAGATTCACATGCATTTCTGGATAAACTTGAATCAAAAAAAGATGTAAAAAAGGTTCTTTCAAAAACCTATTTTGTTTCACAGTCGACCGCACTAATGAAACAACTAAAAGAATTTCAAGATAATGATAAAAATATGGCACTTGTAGTTGATGAATATTGAGAAATAGAAGGACTAATCACTATTGAGGATATCTTCAAAGAAATTGCAGGAAAATTTGGTAGCGATAGGGTTGAATTAGAGAAAGAGTTCACAAAATTAAAAGACGGTTCGGTATTAACAGATGGAAATTCTAAAATAAGAGACTTAAATAATTTTTTAAAATGGTCTATACCCGAAGATAATTCAAAGACTATAAACGGTCTTATAACAGAATATCTAGATCAAATACCTCAAACAAATTTATGCGTAGAGATTGAAAATTATCAATTTGAGATATTAAAAATTGACGATAACTCAATTTCTAAAATTAAAATTAAAAAAATATAAATGCAAGAACTTAAAAGTATAGTTGTCCAAGTGACACCCTTTGTACAGAATTCATCAATTATTTACTGTAATAAAACAAAAAAATGTGCATTTATCGATCCAGGCGGAGACATAGATGTTCTTCTAGCCAAGGCTAAAGATAATAACTTGATACCTGAAAAAGTCTTACTTACTCATGGTCACATTGATCATGCTGGTGGAGCTCAAGAACTATCTGAGATTTTAAATATAAAAATTGAGGGGCCTCATATAGCAGATAAATTTTTGCTAGATGATCTTCAAAGACAAGGAGAGATGTTTGGAATGATGGCTCAAAATTGTTCGCCTAATAAATGGCTTGAAGAAGGTGATATAGTTGAAATTGGTGATTTAAAGTTGATGGTTTACTTCTGTCCTGGACATACACCTGGCCATGTTATTTTTTTTAATAAAGAAAATAAATTAGCTATTGTTGGAGATGTATTATTTCAAGGATCAATAGGAAGAACTGATCTACCCGGGGGAAATCATAAACAATTGTTGATGTCCATAAAAAATAAACTATGGCCATTAGGTGAAGATATTGAGTTTATACCTGGTCATGGCCCTAACTCAACATTTGCAAAAGAAAGAGCATCGAACCCTTTTGTTGCAGATAGCATTTTAGATTCTTAATTAATTTTGGTCGTACCTACCTGGTGCGATCTTGCTTCCAAGCTTTGAAAGAGCCGACATTGGTAAAATTTTAAGAAGGAAAACTAAGGTTTTATATGTTTTTGTAGGAACGCATATTTGCTTTCCAGATAACATTGCATCAACTCCCTCTTGCGCAATTCTTTTGGCTGAAAATTTTAAAAAACTTGGGACTCTATCCATTTCATCTTGAACTCCGCTAGCAGTATGAAACTCAGTCACTGTAAAGCCAGGACATAGAGCTGTTGAAGTAATGCCTTTGTGGTTATAGTTAATATTAATAGAATCGCTAAATCTATTCATAAAAGTTTTGATAGGTCCATATAGCGCTTGAATTGATGAAGGTGGAGAAAATGATGCAACAGACGACACTATCATGATCTTTCCTTTGTTTTCTTTAATCATAGATGGAAGAAAAATTTTAGTCAGAGCTATAACAGAAGTTCCTAAAACCCTTATAAAATTCTCTTCATCCTCCATAGAAGTTTCATGAAATGGCGTTTTAATTCCATATCCAGCATTATTAATTAAAACTTCAACCTTATAATTTTTTTCTGAACAAAAAGTAAATATATTAGATGGTGCATCAATATGACTTAAATCAACCGCAATAAAGTCAACATGAACATTAAATTCATCAGAAATCTCATTTGAAATTTTTTTAAGTCTCTCTTCTCTTCTTGCGGTGATAACTAAATTAAATCCTTTAGATGCAAGGTTTCTTGCTATTTCTAGACCAATTCCAGAAGATGCCCCTGTTATTAATGCATATGAATTATTCATGATTTATATACTATCAGTATATATATTTCTAAGATAGAATGTTCTGCTACAAATTATAAAGATAAAAAATAACAATATGGAAAATATATTATGGAAAAATCAATAAAATATTTACAAGCTACTTTTGCACTCATGTTAATTGTAACTTCATTAAATTTTCATGCTGATGAAGATGCGCCTAAGGTAGAAAAAGAAAAGCCAGAACAAACTGCAGAAGCAAAAAAAGATAAGAAAAATGGAAAAAAGGAATATGAAACTATAGAAGAGTTCATAGAAGATGGTGAGTATGAGAAATTAGAAGGTTTCATGAACATACTTCATGAAACTGAAAAAGATAAATATTATTTGATCATAGAAAAAAATAAACTTAACAAAGAGTTTATATATTTCACATATATATTAAATGGTCCCCAAGCTGTTGGAGCAAGTGGCGGGTCTCTTGGTGAAGGTTACATACTAGAATTTAGAATGTTTAAAGACGATATTGGTTTATATAAGATCAATACAAAATTTACCTACGATGAGCCCAATAAAATTACTCAATCAAAACTTACAAATATCATTGAGGCATTTATGGGAAGATTTAAAGTAGAGGTTAAGGAAGAAGATAGATTTTTAATTAGTGCTGATAAATTATTTCTCAGCGAAATCCTAACAAGTGTCACTCCTAATATTCCAAGGGAGTATGCAGAATATTATGACTTAAATCTAGGTAAACTTGATAAAGAGAAAACATTCATTGCTGATATAAGAAATTATCCAAAAAATACTGCCGTTGAAATTAATTATGGGTTTTTCAATGCTAAACCAAAACCATCTGGTTCCGTTGATGCCGTTGCTGATAAAAGATATACATTCATCTCTGCAAGACATTTGTTTGTTGAAATGCCAGATGATAAATTTGAACCAAGAGTAGCCGATCAAAGAGTCGGTTACTTTTCACAAAAAGTTACTGATTTATCAACTTATGACACCTATCCAGCAAGAGATCTCATGAATAGATGGAGGCTTGTTAAGAAAAACCCTGATGCCGAATTATCTGAACCGGTAGAACCAATAGTTTTTTGGGTTGAGAACTCAACACCAGAAGAAATAAGACCATTTGTAGTTAAGGGTATTGAGGGATGGAATGCAGCATTTGAAGAAGCTGGTTTTAAAAACGCAGTTGTTGCAAAAATACAACCAGATGACGCTGAATGGGATGCTGGTGATGTTCAATATAATGTTGTTAGATGGGCATCAACACCAAGTCCAAGATATTCTGGTTATGGTCCAAGTATTGCAAACCCTAGAACTGGGGAAATTATTGCCGCTGATATTGTGCAAGAATTTAATGCAATTAAAAGAGGATATACATATAGAAAACTTTGGGGTTACTCAGAGGATAAAGATCCATTAGAGCAATGGATTGTTTCTCTAACAATGCATGAAGTTGGTCATACGCTTGGTCTAAGGCATAACTTTAAATCTTCATGGATTTATGACGCTGATGAAATTCATGATACATCTATCACTGGCAAGAGCCATATAGGTTCTGTAATGGACTATGATCCAATCAATATTGCTCCAGAAGGAAAAGAACAAGGTAACTATTTTCCACATGCACCAGGCTTATATGATAGATGGGCAATTAAATTTGGATATACACCAAATTTAAGTGGCTCTGAAAGAGAGGAAATTTTATCTCAATCCGTATTACCAGAACTTATCTATGGTACAGATGGAGATGCTATGGGCTCTCCCGGGTCCAATATAGACCCCAGGGCAAAAAGATATGATCTTTCTGGTGACCCGGTTAAATATACATCAGAAAGAATAGATGTAATAAATTCTAAAATTAAAGAACTTCCATCTATTTATCTTACAGAGGGTGAGACATCAACAGAATTTAGATCTACTTTCTTTAGTCTAACCAGAGAAAAAGGTAGGTTTATGGAAGGTGTTTCAAGATTAATTGGTGGGGTCTATTCAAATAGAGTGGTTAATGGCCAAGAAGGCATTACACCATTTGAAGCTGTTGCATATGATGATCAAAAGAATGCCATGAATTTGATAAGCACTAAACTTTTATCAAATAATGCTTTTACTTTTGATCCTGAAATACTTAAATATTTACAAAGTGAAAAAAGAGCTGCCTACAGCCCAAGCAGAGGCAATGAAGATCCGCAGCTTCATGATCTTGTATTAGGAATGCAAGGAAGAGTCTTAGCTCATATTCTTCATCCAAGGGTTATGCAGAGATTGGTAGATAGTGCGCAGTATGGGAATACCTATATGCCACAAGAAGTTTTAGATGATTTGTTTAATGCTATCTTCGTTCAAAGAGAAGAAGTAAATACTTTTAAAATGAATCTTCAATCAAAATATACAGATGGCTTAATTGATGCATTGGCAGATGATTCCTATGATGAGATTTCAAAATCTGCTATCTACTCATCATTAAATGAAATTGAAAAATTTTCTAGCAGGCCATATGGAGATGCTTCATATAAAAACCATCTTAAATTTATAAACTGGAAAGTTAATAAGGCTTTGACAGACTAAGACTACCCTTTTTCTTTCTCTAAAAGCTCTCTTTTCATTACAGCGCCTCCAGGGGCGCTGTAACCACCAATACTACCATCTGAACATATAACTCTGTGACAGGGTCTTTGAATTGGTATAGGATTTTTACCGCAAGCATTTGCAACTGCCCTAGATGCATTAGGCTTCCCAATTTTTATAGCAATCTCTTTATAAGTCATTGTTGAGCCATAAGGTATCTTGTCAATCTCAGACCAAACTTTTTTTTGAAATTCAGTAGCCATTTTTAATTAACCCAAGATGAGATTAATTTAATAACATCTTTTGAATCCATTTCTATTCTTGCATATTTAGGCACATCTTTTGATGCTATTTGATCTGCAATAAGTTCAATTGATAAATCACAATTAGACATAAAGTTAACTAGAACTTTCTTAACCTCAACGTTTTCTGTTTCAGATGTCAGTTTTTGAGAATAGTAGTTTGATTTAAATACTAATATAGCTAATTCTGCTAGTGCTAACTCTTTGTTCTCGCAATCATCATTTTCATAATTATCGATAGCATTAAGAATCCAATAATAAGGTTTTGCTACCTTTGATTTGGCCTCATCAATATTGGGGTAAAGCTTGGTATGAGATTTTTCTTTAAACCAATTGTCTTCATGTTCAATAATGCATACTTCTTTCAGTTCAAATAAATATTTCTCTATATTTTCTTCTTTTGTTTTAAATGGGTATTTCATAATTTTAAGTATAGCTATTAAAAACTTTTTTTATCCTAGCTATTGCCCAATCTATTTCTTCTTTAGTGATTATGAGAGGTGGAGCGAATCTAATGACAGTTTCGTGTGTTTCTTTTGCAAGAATACCCTCTTCCATTAAAGACAAACATATTTTTTTTGCTGAGATATTTTTTTCAATTTCTACTCCAAGCCATAAGCCCTTGCCTCTGACTTCTTTTATAATTTTACACTCCATTGATCGAAGCTCATTTGCAAGATATGAGCCCATTTCTCTACTATTATCTATTAAACTATCATCGAATAATAAGTCTAAAGCTTTTGAAGCTACTTTAGCAGCAAGCGGGTTTCCACCAAATGTTGAGCCATGCGAACCTGGATTAAAATGTGACATCACTTCCTCATTACTTAAAAATGCTGATACCGGCAAAAGACCGCCCCCTAGTGCTTTTCCTAAAATTAAACCATCTGGAACTATGTCTTCATGCTGAAAGGCAAATAGCTTTCCCGTCCTCCCTAAGCCAGACTGAATTTCATCAAGAATTAAGAGTATATTTTTTTCATCACACAATTGTCTTAATTGTTTTAGCCATCCATCTCTTGGTGTAATGATTCCTCCCTCACCTTGAATAGGTTCAACAAGAACTGCACAGGTATTTTTATTAATTAATTTACTAATTGAATCGATTGATTTTTCACATACATTGGCACAATCACACGATGAGCTACAATAATCTGCCTCAACAAACCCAGGACTAAAAGGTCCAAAACCTCTTTTGTAATCGTCTTCAGATGAGAAACCAACAATGGTAGTAGTTCTACCATGAAAATTGCCATTTGCAACTATAATTTCTGCCTTGTTTTGTTCAATTCCTTTTGTAAAATAACCCCATCTTCTAGCTGCCTTGATAGCCGTCTCTACTGCTTCTGCTCCCGTATTCATAGGCAAAATATTAGAAAAGCCACTTAATGTTGATAATTTTTCAATATATTCACCAAAAGGCTCGGTATAAAAAGCTCTAGAGGTTATTGCTAATTTCTTTGATTGTTCAACTAAAACATTAATTAATTCAGGATGAGAGTGACCATGACTAACTGCAGAATATGCTGACATCATATCTAAATACTTATTTCCATCAACATCCCATAAATAAACACCCTGTCCCTTATTCAAAACTAAGGGAAGTGGTGAATAGTTATTCGCTCCATACAAAGTTTCTTTTTCAATCAAACTTTTTTGTAAATTTTTTACCATAGGTGTATTCTACTCGCATTAAAATATTACATACAGGGGAATTTCATGAGCTATCAATCATCTAGTCATTTATTTATGATTGAACCAAAAGTTTTTTACTCTAATAAGCAAACAGCCGACTCAAATCATTATCAAGTATCACATAAGGAAAATGAAGATATTGATGCTATCAAAGACAGTGCTTTAAAGGAGTTCAATAATTTAAAAAATCAAATTGAAAAACATGGAATTACTGTAACGAGTATGATTGGATCAGATAAATGCCCTGATCACATTTTTCCAAATTGGTTTATTACCTTTGAAGACAAAACATTTCAATTATTCAGCATGAATGCTGAAAATAGAAGGTTAGAAAAAACCCCTGAAATGATTAATTTTTTATCAAAAGACTATCAGTTAAAAGGTGATCTCACTGAGTACGAAGAAAAAGAAATGTTCCTTGAGGCAACAAGTAGCATGGTTTTTGATAGGGTAAATAGAATTGTTTATGCTGCATCCTCTTCTCGAACTAATCCAGAGCTAACAAAAAAATGGTGCAAAGATAATGACTATGAACTTGTTCTATTTGAAACAGAAAGCCACAAAGGATCATCTATATACCATACTGATGTATTTATGTATGTCGGTCAAAAAGTAATAGGTATATGTTTTGATGTAATACTTCCAGAATATAGAGATCTTGTAAAAGAAAAGGTATCACAATTTCATGATGTTTTTGAAATAGAAAAATCTCAAATATTAGATTTTTGCGGAAATAGTCTTGAAGCAAGAAATAATGCAAATGAATATTTCATTATTATGTCCTCAAGAGCCTTCAATGCGCTTTCAGAAAATCAAAAGACTGCTTTATCAAAATATTATAGAGACATAATACATGCAGACCTTACCACCATTGAAAAGTATGGCGGCGGATCTGCAAGATGTATGTTGAACGAATTATTTTAATTTGCAGAGACATAAGCCTCTGCATTTTTTAAAGTCTACTCTTCAGTATTATTTAACAGCATCCAGCTGTCATATATGTCTGGTGAGTTACAAGTAACAACTTCATCGAATTTTGCTTGCATCTCTTTTCCATTTTCTAACCAATGAGCATTACCAGCTTCTTTTGCTTCAAAATTAGAATGCCAGTTACCCCAAAGAACGTCTGCACCACTATCTTCAAATTCTGGATAGTAAACCCCATAAAAATATGGCTCGCTTTCTATTCCATCAAGATAAGTATTAAATTCAACAACAGCAGCTCTCATATCTGAGCTATTTTTTCCATCATTGAATGTGCAAGCTAAAAATTCAGAAGCAAAATAACCATCATCACCCTCAACTTCTCCAAAAGTATTTGCTGGTCTTGGTAAATAAAAAGTCCATGGGAATCTTCCCTCTCCATCGCATGAGATTACAGACTCATATTTTTCAGCCCAATCAATAAATTCCTGTGATCCTTGTGACCAAGCTGCATCAGCTGCTTCTTTTGATGACCACATAAGCTCCCACCATCCATTATCAAAAGCATTATTGTCGCCCTTCGGTGCATATACTCCAGCCCATAATAAATCTGGTGAATGATCAAGTTCTTTCCATGCATCAAGCATTTCACGCGCTTTTTCATCTGAATAATTAGGTCCTGGACTGCAAGCTAAGAACTCATTATAAAAAGGTCCTTGATATATAGGTCCAGATTCTTCTGCAGAATTTTCATTACTTGTTTGAGAACAACCAATTATTAAAGATATTGCGAGAACACCTATAAAAGTTTTAATTTTATTATTCATATATTTCCCTATTAAATTGAACTTATTTAATAGTAAATTAATTTTTGAGAAAAAATTAGAAAATTATGTCTTTTTTTTAAATATTATTTACCCAGCTGGCTGCAGTTTTAATACCGCCTAAGGGAAAAAAATGAACCTTATCGATATTAAAATTTGGGTTCTTTGCTTTATGGTCTGCTAATTCACTTATAACTATACTTGGTTCATATGGTAACAAGAGTTTTGTTATATCCTTTGCTCTTTTTTGTAAAATTTTAATAGAAGCACCCACCCCACATTCCATTGAATATCTTAGAAGAGTTTGAAGTTTTGCTGGACCAGCAATTCCAATATGAACAGGAATATCAATACCCATTTGAACTAAGTTATTTGCCCATGAAATTATTGTTTCAGAATCAAAACAAAATTGGGTGGTAATTGCTATGCTTGCATCCGTTCGTTTAGAAAATTCATTTTTCCATGAAAGGGCTTTATTCACATTTGTATTTGAGCCATCTGAATCAATATCAGCATTACCCTCAGGATGTCCAGCGACATGTAAATGTTTAAAATTAAATTTATCAAATAAACCTGTCTCGATTAATTGAATTGATGAATCAAAATCACCATATGGTTTTTTAGGGCCACCAGCTATAAGAAGAGCTTCTTTTACATTAGCCTCATCAGCATACTGTTGAATCCAATTTTCTAAAATCTTTTTATCTTTAATTATCCTTGCAGGAAAATGTGGCATTGGAGAAAAACCTTCGTAAGATATTTTTTTTGCTGTAGCTACTATATCTTCAATTGGGGTTCCCTCAATATGAGCTATATAAATTCTTGTGTTGGCCGGAAGTATTTCAGCAAAATTATCTATCTTGCTTGCAGCATTTGGTGTTACTTCAATCGAATAACCCTCTAGAAAATTTCTTACTATATCTGAATTCATAGGGGTATTAAAACATAAAAAACTGGCGGAGAGTGAGGGATTCGAACCCTCGAACCAGTTACCCAGTTACCTCCTTAGCAGGGAGGCGCTTTCGACCACTCAGCCAACTCTCCGAAATTGATGGAAGATTATAACTCTTAAGAAATAAAAAAATACCTAATTATCTATCAAATTCTATTTGCTCACCAAAAGGTATATCTTTATTAACCTTGCCATCTCTAAATGCAACATTTCCATTTATTATGGTCATATATACCGACGAACTAAATACATGATCAATAAATGGAGACCAGCCACATTTATATAAGATATTTGATTTTTCTACTTTGTACGGCTTATCTATATCAATGACAGCAAGATCGGCATAATAGCCCTCTCTTATGTATCCCCTATCTTTAATTTTAAATCTCTTTGCTATGTTATGACTTGATTTTTCAACAATCTGTTCAAGCGTAAAAATTCCATTCTTATAAAAATCTAAAAGTATTTGAAAAGAGTGCTGAAGTAATGGAAGTCCAGCAGGAGCATCAGGATATGACTGTTGTTTTTCTTCCCATGTATGGGGAGCATGATCTGTTGCAAAAATATCAATCTTGTTTTCATTTACAGCTTTTATGAGTGCTTGTCTGTCTGATTCCTTTTTAACTGATGGGTTGCATTTTATTTGATTGCCAAGTCTTTCATAGTCTTTTTCACTAAAATGAAGATGGTGAACACAAACCTCTGCTGTAATTTTTTTATCGTCTATTTCTCCAGCAGTAAATAGAGACATCTCTTTCTGAGTTGTTAAATGCAGTACATGGAGATTTGCACCATGTTTTTTTGCTAAATCAACAGCCAATGAACTTGATAAATAACAACTTTCATCATCTCTTATATAAGGATGGTGGGAGGCATTTAGAGCATCACCATATTTTTCAGCAAACTCTTTTTCAAGGTCTTTTATCCTAGGAGTATTTTCACAATGAGTAACAATATTTACTGGACAGTGTTTAAAAATTTCTTCGAGAGTGTTCATATTATCTACTAACATGTCTCCAGTAGATGCACCCATAAAAACTTTAAGACCACTAGCTAAATTAGGATCAACTTTTTTTATTTCTTCGATATTTGTATTACTTGCTCCTAGATAAAATGAGTAATTAGAAAAAGATCTTTGTTTAGCTAATTCAAACTTTTTATCAAGATTTTCAAGAGTTGTAGTTGTAGGATTAACATTAGGCATCTCAAAGTAGCTAGTTACGCCACCAGCTAAGCCAGCAAATGATTCAGACGCTATATCACCTTTATGCGTCAGCCCTGGCTCTCTAAAATGAACCTGATCATCTATAAAACCTGGAAAAACATACTTACCATTTAAATCTATAATCTCTTTTGCTTCTGTCGAAATATCTGGAGCAATTGATTCAATACGATCATTTTTTATTGCTATATCTGATTCAAAGATACTTTTTTCATTAACTATGGTGCAATTCTTCAGGACTAAATCATACATATTATTTATCCAACTCAAATGCTTCATGTAAAGATGAGACTGCTTCGTCAGTAGCATTTTCATCAATAACAATTGTTATTTTAATTTCAGAAGTACTTATCATTTGAATATTAATTCCTGAATCAGATAGAGCTTTAAATGCCGTGCTTGCTATACCTGCATGAGTCCTCATACCAACACCTACTAATGAGACTTTAGCAATATTTGAATCAACTAATAAATCATCATACTCCAATGAAGAATTTATAGATTTAATAGTTTCAAGAGCAGATGATTCATCATCTTTTGAAACTGTAAAAGTAAAATCAGTTTTTCCATTAACACTAACATTTTGGACAATAACATCTACCTCAATATTGGCATCACTTAATGGACCTAATATCCCATATGCCATACCAGGAGTATCACTCACTCCATGTAATGTAAATTTAACCTGATCTTTCTGAAAAGCTATTCCTGAAACTAATCCATTTTCCATATTATTTTCCTCGAGAGATATAAGGGTACCATTTCCAGATTCAAAACTAGATAGAACCCTTACAGGTACTTTATATTTATTTGCAAACTCTACAGCTCTAATTTGAATTACTTTAGCTCCTTGGCCAGCCATTTCAAGCATTTCTTCCATTGTTATAACATCGATTTTTTTTGCCTCAGGTACTACTCTAGGATCAGTTGTATAAATACCATCAACATCAGTGTATATATCACATCTTTCTGCATGCATGTGAGCTGCAATGGCTACTGCAGTTGTATCTGATCCACCTCTTCCTAAAGTTGTTACATCGCCAGATTCTGTAATGCCTTGAAAGCCAGTAATGATAGGAATAATCCCAGCATCAAGCGTTTCTTGAATTTTTTCTCCATCTACATCAAGTATTCTAGCTTTAGAATAACTATCAGTTGTTTTCATTGATATTTGAGAAGCTGAGTACGATTTAGCTGGAACATCTATTTGATGAAGAGCCATAGCTAAGAGAGCTGCGCTAACTTTCTCTCCAGTAGATACTAAGGCATCGAATTCTCTTTTACTTGGATTATCACCAAAACTTTTTGCAAGATTAATAAGTCTGTTTGTCTCGCCACTCATAGCTGAGACAACAACTACAATAGGATTATTCTTTGAAGCCTCTTTGACAATTTTTGCAACAGCTGCAATTCTCTTCTCTGAACCAACAGATGTTCCTCCAAATTTTTGAACTATGATTTTGGACATAATTTTCCTATTTAGCGAGGGATTTTACTGTATTTACAATAGATGTCACGAATTCATTAATATTTTCACTCTCACCGGCGCCTTGGGCGAAATCTGGTCTGCCACCACCCCTGCCATTTAACTGATCAGATAAAGTGGATACAACATCTTTGGCAGACACTGTATCAATTAAATTATCAGTAACACCGCAAACTATAGCTACTTTATTGTTAATGGCATTTAATAAAACTACGCAACCTTTTTGTATTGAAGCCTTTTTATTATCTACCATTGATCTAAGTAATTTATTGTCATCGATAGCAACTTGTTCTACCTCTAATTTCCAATCATTAACATCATATTTTTCATTAAATATAGACTTAACTGACTGAGGTGATTTGCTGCCTGATTTTTTTAATTTTTTATTTTCTTCAATTAAAGCTTCTACCTTTTCAAGCATTGATTTAGCAGATACATTTAATTTACTTTGAAGTGATTCATTAACATCTCGTACCTCATTGAGATATTCCAATGCTTTTTTCCCTCCAAGTGCCTCAATTCTTCTTATACCAGAAGCAACACTAGATTGATTAGTTATTACAAAAACTCCAACATCACCAGTTCTCCTAACATGAGTGCCACCGCATAATTCAACTGAAAAGGATTTTTCTCCCATTGTTAAAACCCTTACTTCATCTTCATATTTTTCTCCAAAGAGAGCCTGAGCGCCTGATTTAATTGCATCATCAAGATTCATGACTTCAGTCTTAACCTCGACATTGTTAAGAGATTCCCGGTTTACGATTGCCTCAATTGATGAAATTTCTTCTTTTGTAAGTGGTTTTGGATGAGAAAAATCAAACCTCAATTTAGATTCATCTACTAGTGAACCTTTTTGCTGAACATGTTCTCCTAGAACCTGTCGCAATGCAGCATGAAGTAGATGGGTGGACGAATGATGAATCGCAGTAGCATTTCTTTTTTCTTTTTCTACGCTCATATTAATTAGATCACCACTTTTTAAAGAACCTTTATCAATTATTGCTTTATGTAAGAATACTTTTCCTTGTTTCTTACAATCTAAAATAGTACCAGTTGTCTTGCCTGATATAAACCTACCAGTATCCCCAACTTGTCCACCAGCTTCTGCATAAAAAGGTGTGCTAGCACACGCTATGAATATTTCTTCGGATTCTTTTGCAACATCTATCCTTTCTTGATCTTTCCATAACACTAATATTTTGCTTTCTGCTTCAAGTGTTTCGTATCCAAGAAACTCTGTCTCGTTAACGCCTGATGCAGCTGGCAAAGATGATACAAAGCTACTACCGGCTTTTGAGGTTTCTTTCTGCTGATTCATGCTTTGATTGAAGCCTTCTTCATCGATTTCTAATCCTTTTTCTCGTGCAATATCTGCGGTTAGATCA